>Ga0115026_10000272_pt1 | contig 12743 bp, 10 predicted proteins | sample Mud_0915_D1_FD_83878 | JGI IMG/M metagenome (GOLD analysis project Ga0115026, IMG submission 83878) | Wetland microbial communities from Old Woman Creek Reserve in Ohio, USA - Mud_0915_D1 | ecosystem: Environmental > Aquatic > Freshwater > Wetlands > Sediment ...
AAAAAGGGAGGCCGATGGCTTATCGGCCCCCCCTCCTTCTTTGATTTACCCCAGTCCCTTCGGATTGAAAGGGAGAAAAGGTTCTGATTAGTCTTTTGCGTGGCACTTGTTGCAGAGAACACGCTGGTAGGTGGCGAATACGGTTGCCGGACGGTCGTAGTAGGCCGCTTGTGCGTCGCCTTCCAGCCGGCCGCGATGCTGCACCCCTGCACGACTCCCACTCGTCGTGCCGTTGTCGCTTGCTATATATTTGCCCCCTTTGGTCATGAACTCGTACTCGTTGTACCAGCGAAGCCCGAACTCCCAACCGCTGGCGTGGGAGCGATGGCACGACAGGCACGTAACCTGGTCACTTGTACCAGGACCACTAAGGTTACTACCGTTGTTGTTTGCAAGAGCTGCCAGACCACTGTAACTTGCGCCGCCCGATACGAAGGGCACAAGAGAAGAAAAAGAAGTGGCTGAAGAACCACCCATGTTGCCAGACGCTATATACTGTTGATAATTTTGGGCGATCGTAGAGCCAAGGTTTTCATCGACTGGATGGACATAATTACCACCACCGTTGCTGTGATTATTCGGATGACAGGTGGCACACCAAGCACCCCATGTCGTATGCCCGGTAGATGAAACAACACCGTAAGCCACACGGACCTGGGTTGTTGATGTTGGCTCCGACTGGTTAAAGGTGCTACTAACTTTTGCTGCGGGATTCCCAGGAAAGGTTCCGCTACCCGCCGCCTCTCCCATGCCCCGGAGGAGCCTGTAAACACCGACAGCTTCAGTTGCTGTTGGTTCGTTGGCTGTACCATTGTAAGAACCAGACGCTTTTATGGGGGCACCTGCCTTTGCGATTGAGCCACTATTCAGCCTTCTAAATTTCCCATGAGGATCATGACAGCTGGTGCAGGCAAGATTAAGTGAATTGAATATATTGCCACCAGGAGAGAAGGCATTATCAGTGTCAGCTGCATAGTTATTGTCAAGGGCGACGATATTGTGGCCGTGCGTCTGTCCCTTCTCAGTGACGGAAGTAGCACCATCTTCGCCTGTGTAGGTGAAGTCTTTCCTGAGCCAGCCAAAATCTCCACCAGGGGTCCGCTGTTTTGGGGGATTCGCCATATCAGCCAGAGCTGTGCTAATATGGTAGCTTGATGGCCCTGAGTCACCTGCATGTTCGTGGCAGCTCAGACATGTTGAGCTCTGGTCGCTTCCCACCAAAAGGAAGGTTCCGCCTGCTTTTGGGGCGTGCATGCTGTGGCATCCAGCGCACTCTGCCACACCGCCTGAATGGAAGGCGTATGCCATTCCGCTTAAACCGATGGTTAGCAGGGCTGCAGCCATGATAACCAAACTTACTTTCAATCCTTTCATTTTCTTCCTCCTAAATGTTTTTTGTTTTTTACTGCTTACTGTTGCTGCTTACTTCCTACTACTTACTGCTTACTGATCACTGTTTACTGTTCACTCTTCGTTCTTAATTTGCCTTCTTCCCACCTCCTTTGCATTGAATTGAAAACGCATTGTGAGTCCACGCTTTCTAGTCTTAAATTCAGGCTCAGTTAATAGGTTAGCCTAAAAACACTAACCCCTTTTCTTGCAGCCTGGGTCACATAAATCCTGTCGCCATTATCAATGGCAATATCTTCAGGGGCGATCAGATACCCAGGCTTATAGCCACGCTCACTAAGTTGAGTTATAAATTTAAGATTCTGGTCGAAAACCATCACAGCACATTTCAGCTTATCAACCACCAGATAATTTCCCTTGCTGTCCCTTACAATGCCTGCAACGATATTGAATCTCCCCGAAGTGCTCCCTGGTCTGCCGAACCAATTCAGCTTGCCACCGGGAGATAAAATACAGGCTCTAAATAGAGTAGGAACGGTGAACAGAATATTTCCCTCTCTGTCCACGCTGAACCCGATCATCTCGACATTTCCTCTATCCTTCTCTTCCAGTTCGAGAAGCGAGAAAAGATCGTAACCTTTCTTAAAGTTGCCTTGATCGTCAGCGACGACGATATTCAGCCCCATTAGAGATGCCAGATAAAAATTTCCTTCCTGACACACCATTCGATTGGGGAAAAACCCGGAAAACTCACTGGGCATATTTTTTAATTCCATTCTTGATTTCGGTTCGCCCCTGAAGTTGCAACGAATAATCTCACCTTTTACCTCCCCTCCTGATTGCTTGTAGGCGAGTAGAAAAATATCACCTTTTTTATCGACTGCAACATCGACCATTTGGCCGAGATCGAGGTCATCCCCAAATCGGTAGATCTCCATTCCAAACTCATTAAACACCCTTACGGTATTCTGATATAAGACATAGATTTCGTTTCTCTCCTTGTCCGCAACAACCCTCGACCAGCTATATGGAATGGTTCCCGTGAAATTGGAGAGACTGTAAACAAAAGCTCCCTTTACCGCCGCGTGGGCAGAAAATGAGTACCCCATCAGTATCATCAGGGTTGATAGGATCAGGATCTTGATTCTTGAATGCTCAATTTTCATGGCTTATCTATCTATGAATTAACTTGGTATTCTATAGAGCAAGCGCTATGCCAAAATCACTTTTCTGATTAACAAAAAAGCATTTAAAAATTTTTGTAAAAGTTAATTTATTTCAACATGTTAATGGGTGGATAAAAAAATTGTACTATCTAGCCTTTTTTGAATGTTTGTGAAAGAGAGCGCTTATTAGCGGAATATCCCACACCCCTGTGGATTCTTCCGCAGCATAAATAAAGGAGATGGGGGGAGAGGGAAGTGGAGAGATGGAGATACGAGAGATCAGGAGGTGGCAAGATCGGAAGATAATGTGTAAGAATTCTCACAAAATGTTAAATGTACCACACCTCGTCACCGATACTACATTCCTAAAAGGAAGGATGAACTTCTGGTTTTCTCATTGAATCGATATAGCTTAAAGCTTAAAATTGTCGAGAATTTCATATCCGCTCCCCTGGGAGTTGGAATTGTCCTTTGGATAAGGGATACTATATTATTTGGAATGAAACTCGCGACGCTATCTCTCCCGGCAAGCTAGCGAGAAGGAGCTTGGAGCATTAACTCTTTTCACCTTATTACATAAATTCACTGGGACGTGAGGCTTATGAGATATCTTATGAGATATAATGAACGGATTATGAAATTTCTTATCGTTGGATGTAGTGCTGCGCTTGTTAACTTCCTGCTTATAACTATTTTTATAGAATTATTGGGATTTAAGAGCTATTTCTCCAAGAACCTTGCTAATATATTGGCCATTGAAATGAGTGCCATCTATAATTTTTCGATCAGCAGAGTGTGGACCTGGGAAGATGCACCCAGAAAACAAGGCAAAAGCCTGATCGGTCAGTTTATATATTTCAATCTGGTGCTTCTGGCGGGTATCGTTGTAAGAGTTATTCTCTTCGCAGTTTTTGAAAAATGGGGACTCTTTTACCTCCTGAATGTAGCCATTGGCATAGGGATCGCCGCTTGCATCGATTTTATCCTCTATGATAAATTTGTTTTTAAACGGCCCGGTTACAGCAAAGGGTCGACCATCACAGACGGGAATGAAGAAGCAAAATAAAGGGAATCGTTGATGGCTAAATTGAGCAACCACTGCACTTTAATCGTTATCTTTCTCTTTTCAATTGCTATTTTCGTCATCTATGCGCCGGCGCTTTATAATGGTTTCATTGTTAATTACGACGACCATGCCTATGTGACCGGAAATCCGTCTGTGAAAGCGGGCCTTACTCATAGCGGAGCCATTTGGGCCTTGACCGCCGTTCATTCTTATAACTGGCATCCATTGACATGGATCTCTCATATGCTCGATGTCCAAATTTTTGGATTAAATCCAATGGGACATCATCTTGTCAACATCCTATTTCACATAGCGAATTCTTTGCTCCTGTTTGGAATTCTAAAGAAATTGACTGCAGCCTTCTGGCGGAGTCTATTGGTTGCAGCCCTATTTGCGCTGCACCCGTTACACGTTGAATCCGTTGTGTGGGTTGCTGAACGAAAAGATGTGCTCAGTACATTCTTCGGGTTTGGGGCCATATTGGCTTATATTGATTTTGTAAGAAGCCCGAAACTCCTCAGGTATATTCTTGTCTTGTTCTTTTTCATTCTCAGCCTATTGGCCAAACAGATGTTTGTAACTCTTCCGTTTCTGCTTCTGCTTCTGGACTACTGGCCGCTGTTACGATGGCGTTTCAACCTGCCAGATCCTGATGGAGCCATTGCGAAACCCGGGTCTAGACCCCTGTCTATTGTGATTTTAGAGAAGATTCCCCTATTCATCTTGACAATAGCATCGAGCGCTGCCACTTACTATGTGCAGAAAAAGGCAGGAGCTCTTAATTTGGATACTCCTTTATGGCTCAATATGGGCAATGCTCTGATATCCTACGTGAAGTACATCGCCAAGATGTTCTGGCCCCACCCTCTCGCTGCTATTTATCCTTTTAATCCGGACGAAATTAATTTCCTGAATGTTTTTGCAGCAAGCCTATTTATACTGGGGACGTCATACTTTGCCTACCGGCAGATGAAAAACCGCCCTTACTTTTTAGTTGGATGGTTGTGGTACCTTGGAACTCTCGTCCCTGTGATTGGTTTTGTCAGAATTGGCGATCATGCCTTTGCAGATCGTTATACCTATATTCCACTGATTGGTCTATTTGTGGCTTGTGTTTGGGGCGTCAATGAACTGATTCAAAGGCTGCATCTAAATAAACAAATCGTAGTCGTTTTATCGATTGCCGTATTGTCCATCCTCTCATTCATGACGATTAAGCAAATAAAATACTGGAAGAATGATATTGTTTTATTTGAGCACGCTATTGAAGTGACGGACAATAATGCGCCGGCTCATAAGAGACTCGGGTTGGCCTATGGGGCCTTAATGAATGTTGAGAAAGCAACGGCCGAGCGGAAGATAGCGAAGCTGTTACATTACCAGTACTTAGCAAAGCTCAAACCCAGTGATCTTGAAGTTCGTTACATGCTTGGAAACTCCTACATAGAACTTCAGAGATACGACGAGGCCATCGCTGAATATCTAATTTCTATAAGATTGAATGATAGACATTCAAAGGTATATAATAATCTTGGGGTTGCTTTTTACAATAAGGGGAATGTGATTGAGGCGAGGCAGGCATTCATTAAAGCGCGCATCATTGATCCCAACAGTAAGGAAGCGATACATAATTTGGATATGATAGAAAAGATGATTAAGCAACGGGACCATTAGAACATGGGGGAGGGACTATAAAGTCACCTGCTTAAGCACACGGAAGGCTTGCTTTTCGGGATTGTGAGAATACTTTATGTTGAATGGTAAAAGAGTTGTGGTCGTCATGCCCGCTTATAATGCGGAAAAAACTCTCGAGAGGACCCATAAGGAAATCCCTTTCGAATTCGTTGATGAAGTGATCCTGGTCGATGACGCCAGTCGCGACCGCACTTTAGAAATGGCCAAGGAGATGGGAATCCATACCGTTGTTCATACAGAGAATCTCGGATATGGTGGCAACCAGAAGACTTGTTACCGGACAGCCCTCGCGCTCGGGGCGGACATCGTCATTATGCTGCATCCCGATTACCAGTACACTCCGAGGCTGATTCCGGCAATGGCTTCGATGATCGCCTACGGCGAATTCGATGTTGCTCTCGGTTCCAGGATTCTCGGAGTAGGCGCATTGAAGGGCGGTATGCCGCTCTACAAGTACATCTCCAACCGTTTTCTCACCCTCTTTGAGAACCTGCTGTTGAGTCACAAATTGTCGGAATATCACACCGGCTACCGGGCATTCTCCCGGGAGGTTTTGGAACGGTTGCCCCTGGAGAAGAATTCGAACGACTTCGTCTTCGACAATCAAATGCTTGCTCAGCTCATCTGGTTTGGCTACCGCATTGGCGAGGTCAGTTGCCCAACGAAGTACTTCCCCGAGGCATCATCCATCAATTTACGCCGAAGCTTCATCTACGGTCTTGGCGTATTGAAAACGTCCATTCAGTTCCGGCTGCAGAAGTGGGGAATTCTTTCGTCATCGATTTTTCATCGTGATACGAATTTGAGCCAATGACTGCGAGGGATGGTTCTATATTTGCGCGAACCCAGGGGTGAAGGTTATTCACCTTTCCGTTCAAGCACGAAGACATTGAACTGCGATGTCGGTTTATTTCTTCTCGCTTCGTCATCCCAGTATGCCTTAGAATTACCACCACGAGAGATATCCACAAATCCTGCAATGCGGTACTTCATTCTAAGGTATGTCTCTGCCCACTTGAAGATCGTCGTGCTAGAATCTGGTCTTCGAAGCCAAGAAGTAGGAACATTGATGATCACGGCATACTTAGGACGGGCCTCTTCAATCTCGCGAATCATCTCAATCTGCATGTTGTAGGCATAATGCTGCGGTTCCATCAAACCGTAAACGTAGATATAACCGGTTGCCGATTTCCTGTCGGAATAAAAATAGAGCTGGGGTTCGGAGCCAATAATTGCGATTTTGTCGTCCGTTGTTGAATGGCTTCTTATATACTCTGCAATTTCGATCGATTCGGGGAATGGGTTTACACCGTACATCATCCGGCATGCTCGTACCGGAGTTGCCCGAAAAAAAAAGTCACTCAATATGATGGTGGGACCGACAAGGGCTGCCGCCATTGCCAATATCGGAAGTATTTGTAGAGAAGCGGGCATTCTTCTATCTGATAGAAATCGAACCATGGCACTTGCAGCAACACCGGCCAATAGCGCCACTGCAGGAAGCAGCGTGACGAAATAGTGATTTCGAAAGAAGAACCCAGGACAAATCGTCAAGAACGAAAACAGGGTAAATCCGATTAAAAAACAGCATCTTATCATGGCCTTTTTATCCCAGAGAACTGCGGTCAATCCAATTCCGGCTATCGCCCAAAGGAACCCCCAGGGGTTTATCGCCCTTAGCGCCAGTATCATGAAACGTCGTACAGCTTCGGATAAGGGAACTTCTGAGACATACTGGGATCCGTAAGTGAAGGTCCAGAACCAGAATTGTGGGAAGACCCCTGCGGCATAAAGGACTACACAACTGACAATAAAGGGAACCGCTGAAGCGATTAAAAACAAGATGCTTCCGGTAACCAGCCTATTTGAATTAAAAGGGTCTGTCCGGATTACGGTCCATATGAAAAAGGTCACTGCAAAAGCGATAAAGAAAACTGCATGCTGTTTCATCAAGAAAGCCAGGCCATATAACAGTCCGCTAACAAACAGGACCCCGTATTTGCCAGAATCAAGTGACCGCAACAAAAGAATGGTCCCCCCCAGAGCAAGGGGTATGATAAATTGCGTTGCGTGGGCAGAAGTTCCCAAGACTGAAGGACTCAACGAAAGCAAGGCATAGCTCGCTGCGGCTACAACTGCGGCTATGTCGTCGAAAAGTCGCCGGGTGAGGAGAAACATCAGCGCAACGGCAATCCCGTTCACAACCAGTAGGCCAAGATGGATGCCGGAAATCGTTTGTCCAAAAATCGCCATCACCAGGGCATATGCAGCATAAATTCCCGGGAGTTTCATATTGTACGCGAGCAGATAGGGCGGGATTCCCTGGAGCATCAACTGCCCCATATAAGCAAATTCGCCCTCGTCACGTTCCAATGGGATCTGCAGTAGCCGGATACGAATTGCTGCCACAAACAGGAGGACCACCACGATGGCCATCCATGGCCAGTGCTTTGAAGTACTCTTCTGTGGACCATGGTTATTCGTCTGTTCAGACAGCAAGTTGGTTATCCTTCCACGTATGAAACTTTAGGTTGACTGTTTGTTCAGCTCACCTTTTCAGAAAAATATCCACTTTTAATCCTTCGTCTTCTGTATGCAATGTTCTAAATTGATGTTGATATGCACGGGACAAATTCAACTCGGGTATGTTGTTCACGGTATAATCAACCACAGGAAAAGATATCCGCTGATAGCGGTACCTCACGAGAATATCAACGAATATCCTTGGATCAAGATTCCTCCAACCTTTTCTGAAAATGACAATGTCTGGCACCATTCGCCTATCATGTTCTAAATTATTTTGCACATAACCAATGATAACCTTGGAATCGAGGTAATACATGAGCGGAGTCTCCTCGTAGTTGGTCGCGAAACGAGATTATCGGTGTCCTCGTATGTCTCCTTTATAAAGGGCATGAGATAATCCAACGGGCCTTTATACTGATGGAACAATTCATAGACATGACCTTTGAGGTTTTCAACATTCTTGCCGATATTGGTCAAGACAAGGCCGGCAAACACAACGAGCAATATGATTCTGCAATATTTGATCTTAAGAGACCCGGACAGTGAAATGAGGTTATAGACCAGTGCCATGTCCAAAATGATCATCACTGCCAGTACCGGTTGCAGGGGAATGAAATACCTGGTAAAGGGGAAATACGGTATTCGCCCTATGGCAAGGAAATAAATTATGAAAATTGCTGTCAAGAAATTGGAAAACCTCAGCTTTCGTACATCCGGGGACGGAATGCCTCGAATTCCACCTCTTATCAAAGAAAGCAAGAGACAGAACTTAAGGAAGATCACAAAATAGATAAAATCAAATGATGCAAAAAATCTCCAGATTACCGAAAGGTTGGACACATACATACCCCATTCGGAGATGCCGAATAAGAGCCTGTTAAACTTCGCTGTCTCCTCTGCAATATAAAAGGTTTTGAAAAAGGATAGAAGGGGAGATACTGCAATCAAAGAAAGCACAACAGGTAGCAAACCCTGAAGATAATACTTGAGCGGTTCATTAGGAAGAAGGGGGATACACCGACCAATCTGACCGGCCTTTCTAACATATTTTGAGAACAGATCCCTTATAAAGCCAATTGACTCACAAAGCGATATGGTAATCAGGAAAATAAAATAGGCAGGCGAGAAAGTGACAAACAGAAGAAATAGGACCAGGGTTAACATAACCGCATAAGTCGAATAGTTGGCCTTCTTCAGGATTTTATGTCGGACATAAATAAAAATAATGAGAGCGACTAATAAGACTGTCAAAGAATAATATCTTGCCTCGCGTAAGTGGAGTACTAACGGTATTGAAGTGAGTTCAAAAAAGGCAAACAGGGTCAAAAAGCCATACTTAGAAAGTGTGCTTTCGAAGAATTGAGCACCAAGAAATGCAAGTATTGCCAGCCCTATTAATCCTGCGAGCGCATAAGGAATTCTAAGGATCGCCGTCTTTGCAAAAATGTCATCACTCATTTGAGCTATTTTTACGGCGACGGCCGCAACATAATACATCCCCCAGCTTGGACCACCAATGTAAGCGTCTGTCTTTTCATCAATTCCCAAATTGGGATTTGGATGGCGAAGGTCATACACAACGTTTTTCCCATCATGCACCTTTGGATAGCCATATTCCAACACCCTTTTCCCGAACATGACAGTCATCCCTTCATCGGCCCAAAGCAGGGGATAGGAGATGTTCTTGAATAGGCTTACCACAAACAGCAAAGACAAGAAACAAAGGATGAGCGCTAAACACCGTTCACGCAAATTTTTCACGACAGGAGTCTTTTTGCCTAATTCAAACATATTTCCTTCTATCAAAGATGTGTGCTATAAGCTGCTAAATCATTATAATTTCGTTGACTGGATAGCTCACTTAGTTTTTCTAAGACTCCCTGCCGCGTCAAGTTTTTGTTGCGCCTCTTTAAAATCGGGCTTGATCCGCAGCGCTTCCCGAAAACATGCAACGGCTTGGTGAAGTTGGCCATATTCGGCATAGGCCAGTCCGAGGTTATACCACGCATCGACGTAATCTGGTTTAGTCTGGAGGGCCTTTCGGTAGTACGTAACTGCCTGCTCGGGCTGACCCAGTTCATGGTAGACTGTGCCAAGATTGTTCCACGCTTTGGCATAATCTGGCTTGACTCTCAGGGCCTCCCGGTAACAAGCGATTGCCTGGTGGAGTTGACCCAGTTTATCGTAGGTCATACCGAGGTTGTACAGCGCATCAGCGTAGCCAGGTTTGATCCGCAAGGCCTCCCGGAAATGATCGATTGCCTTCTGGGGCTGACCCAGTTCTTGGTAGGTTAGTCCCAGATTGTTCCACGCCAACCAGTTATTCTGTGTGACCGCCACCATCCGCTGGAAGAGCGTGATGTTGTTGCGCCAGTAACCTGCTTGGTTCCACGTCGCCACAGAAAGCGCCACCACGACCGCCCCTCCTAACGCCCCCAGCGCTATGCGTTCGAATCTAACTTTTGAAAACAGATCGGGGATACCCCAGGCGATGGCGATGAAAACCCCTATCAAAGGCACGTAGGTGTATCGGTCCGCCATAGCCTGATTGCCCACTTGGAGCAATCCGATTACCGGAACCAGCGTCCCTATATACCATAACCACCCCACTGGAAGATACGGCCGACGCTGAGCTTGCCACCACACCAGGAAGGAAAGTCCACCAAGCAATAGAACGGCCCCCGCAATCTCCCACATGGGAATACTGGCCTGGGTACTCGCCGGATGTGGGTAGAACATTGCAAGCGAGGAAGGCCAAAGCATCTGTCCCAAATAGCATATATAGGACACGATAGCATTCGAAATCCTCGTTCCAAAAGGCATGTAGTCGAGAGACCGAATTGCCCCACCTCGGGACTGCGCGAGGACCGTAATAATACAGGAAAAGACCGACAGCCCTAGCAGCGGGACTTTCTCCCATGCCAACCAGGAAACCCTCGATAAGGAAAAAGGCCAGGAAGAGGAATCCAAAGAATCCGCTGGAGTCAATCGCCCCAGCGGCCACCAATCCAACAATAGAAGGACGAACGGCAGCGTAACCAACATCGGCTTGCTCATCAGCCCCAGTGCAAAAAATACTGCTACCGGAAGGTATCGCCCCACGGTTGGGCGGCGGACGTATCGGAGATAGGCCCCCATCGTCAGAATCCAAAAGAGGGTGCTGAGGAGATCCTTACGCTCTGCTATCCATGCCACTGACTCCACGTGCAGCGGGTGAACTCCAAAAAGTGCTGCTACGAAAGCGCTGTGCCACAACCTTCCTGTCATCCACCAAAAAACAAGATACAGCAAGAGCGTGTTCAAGAGATGGAACAATACGTTCATCCTGTGGTGCCAACCGGCGTTCATACCGAACAGTTCCATATCAGCCATGTGAGATATCCATGTCACCGGATGCCAGTTCGAGGCGTGGAAAGTCGTGAAGCTCCACAAAACTCCCTCTTGGGTCAGACCTTTACGGACATGAGGGTTCTCGTAAACATACACATCGTCGTCGAAGCCGATAAAAGAATAGCTCCCTGTTTGCCAATACACGCACAAAATGAGGATGGCTAAACCTATGACCACCAGGTACGAGGGTGCACGGAGAGGGTTTTTGGAAATTGACGTTACCAGATGATTCACGGAGACTGCCTAGATATTTGCCACGCTAATGATTAAGGGGGTAATGCCGTTTCTCTTTCTCCAAATTGGTAAATGATATGCTCCACTAGGATTCCTACCAATCCTCTGTAGCTAATCACCTCAGGATTCAAGGAGTCCGAATTTCTGCATTCGGTATCGGAGGGCGTCTCGACTGATATCCAAGAGTTTGGCTGCCTTGGTTTGATTGCCATTGGTCATCTTAAGGGCCTGCCTCACCAGAGCTTCTTCAACTTTTTCCAGAGAAATTCCATCCGGTGGAATTCGAATTCCTTCTATCGCTCCCCCTTGTTTCGATGCTTGACCAAGAATTTCTATCGGCAGATGCTCCATGAGGAGAGTATCTTCTTCGACAAGGATCATTGCCCTTTCAATCACATTTTTCAACTCCCGTACGTTACCAGGCCAATTATAACTCCCGAGGAAATCTTCCACTCCCTTTGAAATGTTTTGGACATTCTTATAGGATTTCTTATTATCATTCTTGTCCAAATTAGGTTTTCAAAAACCCGCTATTTTGGACAGCATAATGAAGATAGAACCATGATTAACCCAATAATGCTGCTGAATACCCTGTCTTTGGGACTTTTGAGGGCGTATAAGCAATTCTTTGACCTCGTTATTTTGGACAGCAAAATGAATAGATAAAAGAAGAAAAAGGAAACCTGATTTTAGAAACAGCCAAAACTTGTCCAAAAAGCTAATAATTTCAATGGGTAGACATAAGAATTCCGGCTAATTTGGACGGCTTTGTCTTATTATATCTTTGCATTAAGTATTTCGCCAGAGGGAGGAAATCTATTAAGACCACTATTTGAATTCTTAAATACTTAATTCCTTTAGCCCATCAGTCCAAATTGTATTCGATCTTTAATAGAGCAAGCACAGATACCCTTTGGATTCTCCCACAGCTTTATGAATAAGAACGCTTCGAGCATGGGGCATGGAGCATAGTGTTGAAAGCTCAAGGCTCAAAGGTTAAAGGCAATAGGCAAGTGGTAAGGTGGCAGGCCGAAAAAGCAAAGAGAGTAGATGAGAAAAGTACCAATCATTAGGCATCCAATTCCAAATAACTTCCAATTGCCAAATTTGCATCCCTACTTTCGGCAGGCAGTTGATAAAGTGAGAAACCTCTCTTTTCTCTGATAAAATCATGGTCAGTATAATTTTTAACTTGTTGTAACTCATGAGTAAATTTCAAAATGTCATTTTATTTCACTTGACATAGGCATTTTGACAATGTAATCTGTAACAATATGACAGACTATTTTAACCGTGATCTCTCCTCACCGGTGCTT
>Ga0115026_10000273_pt1 | contig 12725 bp, 9 predicted proteins | sample Mud_0915_D1_FD_83878 | JGI IMG/M metagenome (GOLD analysis project Ga0115026, IMG submission 83878) | Wetland microbial communities from Old Woman Creek Reserve in Ohio, USA - Mud_0915_D1 | ecosystem: Environmental > Aquatic > Freshwater > Wetlands > Sediment ...
GCCGGTCTGCGAGAGCTTCTGCGGAAAGTTATCGGGCGGCGGCGGCGCGGCCGGCACGAGCTTCGAGATCACGCCGCTGATCTGCACGGTGTAGAGCTCGCCGTCGTTGCCCTGTGCGAACGCCACCAGCGTCTGGGCCGCGACGGTCGCGATCTGCTTCGGCGCCGGCTTGTTGGCCGCGTCGAACAGCAGCGCCCAGATGTTACCGGTCTCGAAGTCTCCGTAGATGTACGTGCCGATCAGGCTCGGCATCGCGGTGCCGCGATACACGTAGCCGCCGGTGATCGAGCGCGCCTCGCCGCGCGGGTGCTCGACGATCGGATCGGCGAGCCCGGGCGTCTCGCACAACGCCGTGGTGCTACCGCGGCGGTGAAAGCCCTCGCAGATCCTCCAGCCGTAGTTGCCGCCCTTCGCGATGCGATCGATCTCCTCCCAGGTGTTCTGCCCGACGTCGCCGACCCACTGCTCGCCGGTCGCACGATCGAAGGTCCAGCGGAACGGGTTGCGCAGCCCGCTCGCCCAGATCTCGGGCCGCACATTCGCGACCCCGACGTACGGATTGTCGGCGGGCACGACGTAGCTGCCCGCGGGTGCATTCACGTCGATGCGGAGCATCTTGCCGAGCAGGAGCTGCAGATCCTGGCCGGAGTTACACGGATCGTCGCCCGAGCCGCCGTCGCCGAGGCCGAAGTAGAGGTAGCCATCGAGCCCGAACTGGATCGTGCCGCCGTTGTGGTTCGAGTACGGCTGCGCGACCTTCAAGATCTCGTCGGGGCCACCGTCGAGCGTCATCCCGTTCGAGCTGGTGAACCGCGCGATCACCGACGTGAACGTCGGACCGGAGCCCGGACAACTCGGCGGCGCGGGATCGCCGCCGGCGGGGTTGCGCGTGTACGACAGATACGCTTCGCGCTTGGTCGGCCACGCGGGGTGAAACGCGAAGCCGAGCAGCCCGCCCTCACCGCTCGCGTTGACCGTGACGTTCGCGAACGGCCGGATCTGCGCGTTGCTGGTCGCGGTCGTCGGGAACGCGCGGATCGTGCCGCCACGCTCGACCACGTACCACTGCGTGTCGTCACCGGGAGCCTGGGTCAGGTACATCGGCGCGTTGAACGTGAGGCCCGTCCACTGCCGCGCGAGCGTGACGCCGGTGTCGAGGACCGGGCGTGCACGCGCGACGCACGTCGGATTGGCGGGCCGCGTGTCGAGCCCGTACGGAGCGCGGGTCGGACCATCGTTACCGCCGCACGCGGCCAAGACCACCAGCGCCCCGAGCGCTCTGCGTATGATCATTCGACTATCCTACGCCGCCAGCGGTCCTCGGCGGGACCGTTGTTGCGGACCCAGGCGCCCCGAGACCATTACGTTGCTCGATCAAGGAGAGCTGATGAGAACTGCAACGAAGACGAAGACGAAGACGACGAAGACGTCGAAGAAGACGACGGCGAGCAAGGCGTCAAGACAGCCGACGGAGAAGAAGAAGGCGGCTCGTGCCTCGGAGAAATTCACGATCAAGCGAAAGACCGAGAGCGAGTGTCTGGGGATCCTCGAGGCCTGGAAAGCTGCCGTCGAGAAGGCTCACAGCAAGCAGCTCACGGTGCGCAAGCAGAAGATGGTCATGCAGTTGAAGATCGCGGCGCCGACGGGAGATGTGCTCGGGAGCTTGGGAGCGCATTGGAAGCGGCAGCATGCGGGCCGCATGCCGTTTCAATTCGACTACCTGCTCCTGTTGTCGGTGTACGACCCAGCCGGCGATGCAGCGCTGGTGAAACACTGGATCTCGTCGTTAAAGAAACCGTTGGCGCAGCTGCTGGAGTGAGCCCTACAAGACGGCGCCGATGCCGATGCCCCAGTACCGTTCGTTCGCCATCTCGCGCACGCTTCCGTAGAAGAAGCCGTCGAGCCGGCCGCTGAATCGCATCCCGACGCCCGCTTCGCTCTCGTCACCCCAGCGCGCGAGCTTGGATCCGTTCTGGCGCGCCTCCGAGCTGAACAGGTAGCTCTGCCGGAAGTACGCCATCGGTCGGATCTCGGGTGACAGCTCGAGGACCGCGAACACCTCCGTCGGCATCTTCCACGCGAAGTCGAGCACGCCGCCGGTGATGCCCGAGAAGCCGAAGCCGATCGTCGCGCCGATCTGGAGGTTGTCGCCGACGAACAAGCCCGGTCCGAACGCGAGGCTGAGGTCGTAGGCGAAGTGGACGTCGTCGCCGACGGTCGCCCCGAGGAAGATCTCCGCCGTGTCGGCGACGCCGATCACGGGCTTGCCGTGGAAGTCGCGCGACGTGCCGCCGAACGTGACGAGCGCGTCGAAGCCCTGCGGGGTCGCCGGGCGCTCGACGCGGATGCCGCCGCTGAAGTCGACCGGGATCTGGCGGAACCACGGATCGCGATGACCGCGATCGTCCTCGCCGTCATCGTCCTCTTCGACCGAGAGGCCGCGCGCGACCGTCTTCTCGCGCGCCACGCGCCGCAGGCTGTCTTGCTCGAATTCGATGTCGCCGATGCGGTCGAGCGTGATCGTCGCGGCGAACTCACCATTGCCGTTCTCGACGCGCACCGTATAGGTCTGGTTCGGCAGCGCGATGCTGAGCGGCTCGCCGGCATCCTTGGTGAGCTCGACGGCGACGCGGCCGGTCGCGTCGACGATGGTCACGCGACCGCGCAGTGCGGCCGGCAGCACCAGCGCCGATTCGGTGCTGCGCAGATCGGTGATCACGACATCGCCGGTCCCCGACAGATGCATGTCGTACGCGGGGTGCTGCGGGCCGTGCCTGGTGTTCTGGGTGCGTCCGAGCGTCTGCTCGTACGAGAATTGGTAGGCCTCGCTCAGGGTGATCCTGCCGTCGCGATTGCGGTCGGCCGCGCCGCGCAGCGCCGCGACGAAGAAGTACGTGAAGAACGACGCGCCGATCCGATCGGACTCCTGCGCGTCCTCGTCGGCCGAGCTCGACGACAGGAACGCGAAGCCCGCGACCTGGTTGGAGCTGTCGTGGAGAAACGGCGGCATCTTGGTGCCGCCCTTGATGCGCGTGAAGCTGCCGGAGGCACAGCTATCGACGATCGCGATGTGAACGTCGGCCGGGACTCCGCGGATCCGCTGGCGCAGCCGCGCGTAGTCGTACCGCGTGCCCCCGATCAGGATGCCCGCTTCGTCGGCGTGACCGGAGTAGTAGACGACGAGCTCGACGCGCTGGCCGCGCTTGCGCTCGTCGCGGACGCGCTTGGCGAGTGCGTCGAACGCACCGTCGAGCGCGCGCGTGTCGGGCTCGCTCAGCAGGGAGAGGTCGGGTTGGGTGACGCCGCCGATCTGCTGCAGCACGTCGGCGACGCGCGCGGCATCGGTGCCGGCGTAGCGCAGCCGATCGCGGCCCTGGCCGCCGCCCGTGTTGCTGCCGATGACCAACGCGTAGCGGCGCAGCGCGGGAGCTCCGCTCGTCGACGCCTTCGCGTGTGCAGGGGAAATGCCGACCAGCACGGTGACGAGCGCGGAGAAAACCAAGCAGAGGAGAAGCTGGTAGGTCATGGCGGTCCTCATGGTGTTGCCTTCTCGTTGGAGCGATCCGGTTTGCGCAGCCGCAGCGACCACTGGTGAAGCCCCGCGGGCAGCTCGGCGGACGCGGTGGCACCGTCGGCACGTGCCGCGAGCGCTCGCAGCGACGCGAGGCTCTGCGAGATGTCGATCGGTCGATCGGCGGTGATGAAGAAGAAGCGCTCGAACCGCGGCGCATCGTCGAGCGCGTAGGCATTCGGCAGCGCGGTCGTCTTCGTCGCGAGCGCGGTCGCCTCGGGCGGCGCGTCCTCGCTGACCGGGTGGTGCAGCGTGACGACGCCGGCGCCGTCGAGCGAAGCGATCACCCCGTAGCCCTGCCCGCCCGCGTTGTAGCGCAGCTGGATGACGTCTCCGGCGCGCACGAGCGCGTCTGGCTCCAGCTGCTCGACGTGGTCGCCGACCAGACGGAACGCGAGGAGCCGCGGCGATCCCTTCACGCGCGTGACTTCGTCTGGCTCGTGGAGGGCGCGCTCGTCGCGCGTGCGATCGATCGACACCAGCAAGACGAGCGCGGCGGCGGCGGCGGCCATGACACCGACCAGGCCGAGTCGCCGTCGTCGCCGCGCGGTGCGCCTCCGGATCTCGGCGGCGACGCGCGTCTCGATCTGTGCGACCGCAGCGGCCGCGGGATACGCGGCGAGCTCGGCCGCGTTCTGGGCGCGCACGGCCGTGATCGATTCGGCGAGCTCGCCGGGATCCGCGCGTTCGACGCGAGGGCGACTCGCGGGGGTGACTTCGTCGAGGGCAGCGCGCTCGACGAGCCAGTCGGGAAGACGGGTCACGATGGCTCCTCCAGGTGATGGAGTTTGGTGCGCAGCTTCGCGAGGCGTTTCCGCACGCCGGAGACCGACATGCCGACCTCGGCCGCGACCTCCTCGAGCGTCATCTTGTCGTGAAGGTGCAAGACGGCGATCACCGCGGTGTCGTCCGGCTCGTGGCGGAACAGCTTGTCGAGGGCCGATCGGGCCGCGCTGCGGGCCGCCGGATCGGTCTGCGCGGCGATGTCGGCGAGGAGGTCTGGATCACCGTCCTCGGGCCGGCGCCGTCGCGTCCGCAGTCGGTTGAGACAGACGTTGGTGGCGATCCGAAACAGCAGCGACGACGGCGCCTGATCGACGAGCTCGTCGGCGCGACTGAGGACTTGGACGAAGACGTCGTGCATGGCATCACGTGCAGCTTGTTCGTCACCGAGGAGCTTCCGGCATCGTCGGAGGACCATCGGGCCATAAGTGCAGTAGTAGCTGTGGGAATCGACTGGCACGGGTGGCTGACGGACGAGGGTGTAACACCGCAGCCTCCGAAAAGTGCCCCTGCGAATTTCGTCTCGGTTGGGCGCGCGCCGATGGCGCAGCGTTTCGTCGAGCCAGGAACGGCACGGTCGGTGCACCGCAGGGTCGAGTATGGCGACCCAGCTCGCACCGTGCCTGAGCGTTCCGCTGTCACACCGCGAAGATGACATCGCTGCGCGCTTGCCGCGCGAGCTCGCACCGCTTGCGCGGCTCGCGATGAATTTGTGGTGGAGCTGGCAGCCGCGCGCGGGCGAGTTGTTCCGCGCGATCGATCCCGCGCGCTGGGAGGCCACGGGCAACAACCCGGTGAAGCTATTGCGCGACACGTCGGGCGCGCGTCTCGCCGCCGCGGCGGGGAACGCCGCGCTGATCGCGAGCGTGCGCGAGCTCGATGCCGCGCTCGAGCGCGATCTCTCGCGTCCGTTCGCGTGGCCCGAGGTCGCGACCGTCGAGCATCCGATCGCGTTCTTTTGCGCGGAGTACGGGCTCCACGGGTCGCTCCCGATCTACTCCGGCGGTCTCGGGGTGCTCGCCGGCGACTTTCTCAAGCAGGCGTCCGACTCGGCGCTGCCGATGGTGGCCGTCGGGCTGTACTACCGGCGCGGGTTCTTTCGCCAGCGGCTCGATCGCTCGGGCTGGCAGCACGAGTACTGGACGGAGTCGACCGCCGAGGAGCTCCCGATGCGGCTCGAGCTCGACGACGCGGGCGCGCCGCGCGTGGTCCACGTCGAGATCCGCGGGCGACAGGTGGCCGCGTGTATCTGGCACGTCCAGGTCGGACGCGTGCCGCTGTTCTTGCTCGACACGAACCTGCCGGAGAACGATCCGGTCGGCCGCTTCATCTCGTCGACGCTCTACGTCGGCGACCGGGCGTTTCGCCTGATGCAGTACGCGATGCTCGCGATCGGCGGCGTCCGCGCGCTGCGCGCGATGGGCATCGATCCGAAACTCGTCCACCTCAACGAAGGGCACGCGGCCCTCGCGACCCTCGAGCTCATTCGCGAAGGGCGAACGCGCGGGCTTCACTTCGAGGAGGCGCTCGGGGCCGCACGCAAGCGCGTGGTCTTCACGACGCACACGCCGGTGCCCGCGGGCAACGAGCACTACAGCATGGCCGAGATCGACGAGGTGCTCGGCTCGCTTCCGGCGGCGCTGAACGTCGAGCACGACCAGCTGTTCGCGCTCGGGCGTCCGACCTCCGGCGACGAGCCGCCCACCCAGCTCGGCGTCACCGAGCTCGCGCTGCGGACGTCGCGCTCGGCCAACGGCGTGAGCCGAGCGCACGGCGAGGTCGCGCGCGCGATGTGGCAGCACCTGTGGCCGGGTCGTGCCCCGGACGTGCCGATCGGCCACGTCACCAACGGCGTCCACCTGCCCACGTGGATGGCGCCGCCGATGCGCGCGCTGCTCGATCGTCACCTCGGATCGGGCTGGGAGACCCGCGACGATGCGGCGACGTGGGCGCGCCTGGACGCCATCCCCGACGAAGAGCTCTGGGCGGTGCGCACGCAGCTCCGCGGGAGCCTCGTCGAGCACGTGCGGACGAAGACGATCGCCGACCGGCTCGCGCGCGGCGAATCGATCGCATACGCGGAGGGCGCCGCGATGACGTTCGACCCATCCGTGCTCACGCTCGGGTTCGCGCGCCGGGTCGCGGCGTACAAGCGCATGCATCTCCTGATTCAAGACCCGCGGCGCGCGCTCGCGCTCCTGCACGGCCCTCGTCGGATCCAGGTCGTCATCGCGGGCAAGGCGCATCCGATGGACGACGCCGCGAAGTATGCCGTGCAGCGCATCTTCGCGATGAAGGACGTCGAGCTCGCCGCGACGCACGTGGCGTTCCTCGAAGACTACGATCTCGCGACGGCGGCGCAGCTCGTCGCGGGCTGTGACCTGTGGGTGAGCTTGCCGCGTCCGCCGCTCGAGGCGAGCGGGACGAGCGGCATGAAGGCGGGGCTCAACGGATCGATCAACGTCGCCGTGCTCGATGGCTACTGGCCCGAAGCGTTCGAGCAGGGTCAGAACGGCTGGGCGATCGCGAGCGAGAACACCGCCGCCGACGAGGGGGCACAGGACGTGCGCGACGCCGAGACCGTCTACGGGCTGATCGAGAACGAGGTCGTGCCGGCGTTCTACGATCGCGACGAGCAGGGCCTCCCGCGTGCTTGGATCCGCCGCATGCGCGCGTCGCTGCGCACGATGGCGACCCGGTTCACGACGCGCCGGATGCTGCGCGAGTACGTCGAGCGCGTGTACCGGACCTGAGCCGGCGCAGCGCGCATCCGCGGTGGCCGCGGCCGGCGGCGCGCGATCCGAGGGCCGCACAACCTTGGCATTCCGAGGTGATCCGCTCGATGTGAGAGGGTCGTGTTAGCGATCGGCCCGCATGATCTGTGCGCGCCTCGTGCTGGTGTGGATGGTGACCGCGGGTGCGGTCGCCCACGCCGACGTCGCGACGTTCGACCTCGAGGTCCGCGGTCCGGCGTGGCAGATCGAGTCGCTGAGCGCGACGCTCGCCGCGGATCTGACCGGCGACCAGCTGCGGCCCGCGGCGGCCGGTGCGCGCGGCGAGCTGCACGTCGCGATCACGCTCGACCAGCGCGCGCTGCGCTACGTCCTGTCGCGCGACGGAGCGCCGCCCGTCCGCGGTGCGATCGAGCTCGGCGCGGTCGACCGCCGCGCGCTCGCCGGCTTGTTGAAGGACGAGCTGTACCGGCTCGTCCCGCATCGCGACGTCGCGGCGGCGGCCGACCTCGAGGTCCCGCCGCCGGCGCCGTCGGCCGGGGCGTTCGGCGCGCTCGCGGTGCTCGCGGCGCTGCTGGCGTTGCCGCTCGTGCTCGCACGACGGCGAATGCACGCGACCTCGCGGATCGTCGGCGCGCTGGCGGGCATCACGCTCGCCGCCGCCGCGATCGTGAACGGCGAGCTCGTCGCGGACGCGAGCGGAGCGCTGTTCGTCGTCGGTGGGCTCGCGTGGGGCCTCGCGATCGCGGTGTGCATCCCGATCGCGCTGCCGTCGCTCGCCGGCCTGCACCGCGTCGAGCATCACGAGCTGTGGCCCGTGCTGCGCGCGTGGGGTGCGCTCGCGCTGCAACGCGCGTCGTGGGTCGCCGCGTGGCTCGTCCCGCTCGGCGTGGTGCTGTGGCTCGTCGGTGACGTGCTCGAGGTTCCGGTGCTCGTCACGTTCGGCGTGATCGCACCGCTGGTCGTCCTCGCCGCCCGGCTGGTGTGGCGCGCGCTCGTCGAGGTGATCGCGGCGCGGCTCGACGGCGTGCTCGTCGAGCCCGAGACCGGCGCGTGGCACGCGCAGGTCCGTGGCTACCTCGTCGGCTACCTGCGGCGCGCGAACCTCGACGTCGACGAGGAGCTGCTCGCGCGCGTGCAGTTCCTCGCGGGCCGCGAGCCCGAGCGGGTCGCGGTGTACGGCGGCGGCCTCACGCACACGCGGGTCGTGATCGGCCGCGCGATGCTCGAGCGCGCACTCGCGCCGTACGGCCGCCCGCACGACTACGCGATGCCGCGGGTCTCGACGCTGCACTGGACGCACTGGAACTCGGGGCTCGTCATGCCGACCGCGACCGACGAGAAGCTCGCGTCGCGCGCGGATCGCGATCCGAAGAAGTCGGGGCTCGCCGCCGACGACGGCGAGCACGAGCGGATCGCGCTCGGGGAGCCGCCCACGCTCACCGGCATCATCGAGCCGACGGCGTTCGACCCGCGCACGCGGTACCGCCCCGACGAGGATCCGCTGTGGCTCGACTGGGATCCCGGCGAGGAGTTCGACGGCACCGACGCCGGCGACAAGGACTTCTTGTTCGGCCTCCTGGTCTCGGCGCTCGGCACGACGCAGCGCCACGAGGATCGCGCGGCGACGTTCGCGCTCGCGTGGCGGCAGTGGCTGGCGCCTCACCGGTTCGCGCGCGCGCTCGCACGTGCGACGGCGCCGCTGCGTGCTGCGGCCGCGCGCAACGCGACGACGGTGGCCGACCTGTACGCCGTGCTCGGCGGCGCGCGCCATCACCTCGCGCAGTACCTCGCGTGGCAGCTGTGGCAGCGCGAGGAGCTGGTCACCGCGCGCGCGTACGTGCCGCAGCTCGAGCAGCGCTCGCGGTCGATCCTGACCGCGCTCGACATGGATGTCGCCGACGACGATCGGCCGCTTCGCGAGCGCCTGCGCCGGTTGCGGCGGTTCATCGATCCACGCGCGGTCGTCAAGCGCTCGCAGCGGCAGCGCATCGCGCTCGCGTTCGCCGCACTCGCCGCACTCGCCGTGGTCACGGCGCTCGCGGTGCAAGCGGTGCTCTATCACTCGACGTACGAAGAAAGGCATGGCGATGGCAAACGAAGCTAGCAAACCGGCGACGGGCGGCGGCCTGACGCTCGGCGAGGCGAGCGCCGGCGCGGGTGCGCTCGGATTGATCGGCGGCGCGGTCGTGTTCGTCGTCGCGGCGGTGTTCTTCGTCGCGGAGAGCTTCTTCGTCTCGACGCTGCTCGTCTCGTTCGCGCTGCTCGTCTACGTGGCGGGCTCCGAGCTCGGCAAGCTGCTGTGGGCGTCGCTCACGGTGTTCTTCTCGAGCAAGCACCTGATCAAGAACGCCACGTATATCTCCGACACCGTCGTCGCGCTCCGCAAGTCGCTGCACATGCGGCGCGACGAGGAAGGCAACATCAAGGTCGGGCCGATCGAGGCGGGCACGCGCATCAAGCTCCCTGACAACCCGCTCGTGCGCGAGGTGCAGGCGGTGCTCAAGCGTAAGAAGGGCAAGGAGTACACCGAGTACGTCGCGCACCAGTACTACGTGGATTGCCGCGAGCTCTACGACCACTTCCACGCGCACCTCGACTTCGTCGCGAACGTGATGCCGCTGTTCGGTCTGATCGGCACCGTGATCGGGCTGATCGGCATGTTCGACCGGCTCGGCTCGAACACGTCGATCGAGAACCTGTCGCCGCAGCTCGCGATCTCGCTGCAGTGCACGCTGTGGGGCGCGATCTTCGCGTCGATCTACCTCACGCTCGCGTCGCGCTTCGACCAACGCATCAAGGCGCTCGAGTACGACTTCGACATCCTCGTCCACTCGCTCGACGTCCTCGTCGAGAACGGCGGAGAGATCGAGGTCCAGGCATGAGAGGGCGCCGCTCGACGCCGCGGCGCAAGGGCCACGGTGCGCTGTGGTCGATCATCTATATCGATCTGATGACGCAGATCATGGCGTTCTTCGTGATCGTCTGGACGATCGAGCACGGCGCGAAGGCGACCGCGACACCGAAGCTCGCGACCGGCTTCGGCATGGGCATGGGCGACCAGACGGTGCGCATGGTCGATCTGCCCGGCGACGTGCTGTTCGCCTCCGGCAAGACGGAGCTCGCCGACGACGGCAAGACGGTCATCGACAAGCTGTTCGGCGATGCCTCCGCCGGCGTGCTGAGCTTCGACCAGGGCGGGCTCGCCCAGCGCAAGCTCGTGATCCACGGCCACACCGACGACGTCGGCGCGAAAGACAAGAACTTCGAGCTCGGCTTCCAGCGGGCGTGGGCCGTCTATCAAGAGGTCCGCCGCCACTCGACGGAGCTGCCCGATCACGTCGTGCTGTGCACGCACGCCGACAACACGCCGGGCACGTACGCGCCGGCGGCGCTCGACGGCAAGCCGCTCACCGATGACGAGAAGGCGGTGATCCAGGCGGCGCGCGCGAAGAACCGCCGCATCACGATCGAGGACGTGGTCGTGCAGACACCGGTCGCGGAGAAGTGATGGTCGGCGTGAAGAGCATCGCGCTCGTCGTGATCGCGGGCTCCGCGACGGCGCTCGCCATCACGAGCGGCGCACTGTCGATCGATCACTTCACCGAGATCACGATCCCGAGCGCGTTCGCGATCGGCTTGTTCGCGAGCACGAGTGCCGCGCTCGTCGCGTTCGGCGCCCGGCCGGGCACGAAGAGCCGCGCCGCGGTCGGGCTGCGCGCGGGCCGGCCGGTGCTCGCCGTCGACCTGCCGCGCGCACATCCCGAGGTGCGCGAGCTGCCATCTCTCCTCCAACGCGCGTTGCTCGTCGGCACGTTCGCGTGCCTCGGCCTCGCCACGTTCACGAGCGACGCGACCGCACGGATCGCGAGCGTGCCGGCGGAGCTCGCCGAGCCATCGCGCGCTGCGTATTGCCTGCCCGACGTTCCCGCGGCGGTCGCGGCACCGGCGCCGGCTGCTCCACCACCGCCGCCCGTGGATCAAGCGGGCTGCGCGCTCGTGAAGCGCGCGTACCAGCTCGGCTACGCGAAGACGCTCGGCTCGTGCGCGCCACGCGCCGCGCCGGTCGCCCCCCAGCCGGCGAAGCCCGCCGCGCGCGAGGTGTGCGATCGCCGCGAGCTCGACGAGCCGTTCCTCCACTACACGTGGCGCCGCGTCGTCGACACCGCGCGCGGCGCGTCGCCGGTCGATGCGGTCGGGTCCCGCATCGACAACCTGTCGACGCGTGTCGACTACCTCGACGACTTGCTCGCCGATATCCGGCACTCGATCACCGGCACGCCACACGGCTCGCACCACCTCTGGATCACCCTGCCCGACCCACACCCGAAGTCGGCGTTTCACGTGTTCACCGGCGAGGAGCCCTGCACGAGCACGTTCGCCGATCTGCCGCTGTGGCCCGCGTGGACGGCGGCGAGCCCGCCCGCCGAGCTCGTCGAGCACGTCCTCGGGCAGCTCCTGTTCGCGACACGGTTCGGGACGCCGGCGAGCTGCAGCGACTACACGATCCACTGGGACGCGCCGCGCGATGCCTGCGCCCGCCTCGCCGCCGATCCCGACGGCTTCCTCGACGCGTCCGACGCGCTCGAGCCGATCCGCGCCGTGCTCGATCGCCGCCGTCGCCAGGCCGCGCTGCGCCAACTGGCGGTCGCGCTCGGCCACGCACCGACGCTGCCGGAGCCGCCGCCGGCGTCGAGCGTGGTCAGCGTCGCGTGCTTCGTCGTCGATCCGGGCGCCGCCGCGGCGTTCACCGGCCGGTCGCTCGTCGTCGACGGCGAGACGATCTTGCTCCGCGAAGCCACGACGCACGCGATCGCCGGCACCGGTCCCGGGCCGCTCGATCTGTATGCGCGGCTCGCGCAGCTCCTCGCGGGCTCGATGCCGGTGCGCGATCGCACGGTGGCCGAGCCCCTGGACCCGCTCGCGGAGCCCGACTTCCCGCTCGCACGCCTCGAGCCGCTCGTCGCGCTCGATCCGTTCGTGGAGGGCGGCGTCCGTGGGTTGCTCGATCGCCCACAGGTCGTCGAGGTCTATCCGTTCGATCGCCACCTGCACGCGTTCGTCGACGCGTTCCGGCGCGTGTACTTCGCGCAGCGAGGTCGGCTGTGAAGCGCGCGCTCGCGGTCGTGGTCGTCGTGCTCGCTGCGGTCGCGCAGGCCGCGCCGGCGCGCGAGGCCCGCGTCGCGCACCTCACCGCCGCGCTCGCCCAGCTGCGCGCGGGAGATCCGTACGCGCTCGAGCGCGCGCTGCACGAGGCGATTCGCACGCGCTGCCGAACCGCTGCGAGCGCCGCGACGACGAGCTGCATGATCGGCGTCGCGCGCGAGCTGTGCGGCAGTCGTTCGTGCCTGGCCGCAGCGGACGTCATCGTCACGAACCAGCACGCCGAGCGCGACCTCGTCGACGAGCCGACGCGGATGCGGCTCGTCCGCACGAGCAGCGACTATCACGCCGCGGTGCTCGTCGAGCTGCGGGCCCGCTACGCGATCCTCGCGGCCGAGCTCGCGCTCGCGCGCCCCGAGGCGAGCCTCGCCGCGCAGATCGATCGCTTGTGCGTCGAGCGCGATCGGATCGCGCGCCGCTGCGCACCCGACGCGACCGCGTGCCTCGCCAGCATCCCGTACCAGCGCTGCGCCGCC
>Ga0115026_10000274_pt1 | contig 12713 bp, 9 predicted proteins | sample Mud_0915_D1_FD_83878 | JGI IMG/M metagenome (GOLD analysis project Ga0115026, IMG submission 83878) | Wetland microbial communities from Old Woman Creek Reserve in Ohio, USA - Mud_0915_D1 | ecosystem: Environmental > Aquatic > Freshwater > Wetlands > Sediment ...
CCGGAGTAATAAATGCTTCAGTCAACCTGGCCTCTCAGGTTGCTACACTGGAATTCAATCCTTTAGCAGTTTCGCCCCGGGATCTTAAAGAAGCTGTTACATCGGTTGGATATGATCTGATAATTGATGAATCGGACAATGCCAGGGAAGAACTTGAGAATCTCCAGCAAAGAAGACACAGATCAATGAAAAGCAGGGCAATATGGGCAATTATCCTTGCAGTTCCGCTGGTAATAATAAGTATGGCATTTATGGATCTGCCATACACCAGATATATTATGTGGGCTCTCGCAACGCCGGTTGTATTCTGGTTTGGACGCTCCTTCTTTCTTAATGCCTGGAAACAGATCAAACATGGAAATGCAAATATGGATACTCTTGTTTCGCTGAGCACAGGAATCGCATATGTTTTTAGTGTATTCAATACACTATTCCCTGAATTCTGGCAAAGCAGAGGCTTGCATGCCCATGTTTATTTTGAGGCTTCAGGAGTAGTAATTGCTCTTGTATTGCTGGGAAAGCTTCTTGAGGAGGGTGCCAAGGCAAATACTTCATCGGCCATAAAGAAACTTATCGGATTACAACCCAAAACTGTTTATAAGGTCCTGGCAAATGGCGAGATAAGAGAATTCCTTATATCAAAAGTGATGCCTGGTGACATAATTCTGGTAAAACCCGGGGAGAAGATCCCGGTCGACGGGATCGTCAGGCAGGGCAGCAGCTATGTTGATGAAAGCATGATAACAGGAGAACCTGTACCGGTTATCAAAGAACCGGATTCAAGGATATTTGCCGGAACGATAAATCAGAAAGGGAGCATTCAGTTTGTTGCCGAGAAAGTCGGATCCGATACACTCCTGAGCAGTATCATACGACTGGTGCAGGAAGCTCAGGGCAGTAAGGCTCCTGTGCAGAGACTCGTTGATAAAGTAGCAGGGATTTTTGTTCCTGTTGTGGTGGGGATCTCAATTATTACATTGATAATCTGGTGGATCTTCGGAGGAGAGAACGGATTTGTCCAGGGTCTGCTGTCGATGATCACTGTCCTGGTTATTGCATGTCCGTGTGCCCTGGGCCTGGCAACACCAACTGCCATAATGGTCGGAATAGGCAAGGGCGCTGAAAACAATATTCTTATCAGGGATGCTGAAGCACTTGAACTTGCTCACAAAATGAATGCTATTGTTCTTGACAAAACCGGGACAGTAACAGAAGGAAAACCTTCGATCGGGAAAATAGAATGGAGAACTGACAACGATAAGCCGGCAGGTAAAAATATTTTGTACAGTCTTGAGAAATTGTCGGAACATCCACTTGCTGAATCCGTAGTGAATTATTTTAAAGAGGAGGCATCACCAGTTGTCATTAAAGAAGCAACAAGCATCACAGGAAAGGGAATTGCCGGAAAATATGATCAGAAAAAATACTATGCCGGAGGTTTAAAGCTTATGAATGAAAACCTGATTAGTATAAGCAGGAGACTCGAAGAATTTGCTGAACAGTGGGAAATGGAGGCAAACACAGTGATCTACTTTGCTGACAGTAAAGACGTTCTGGCAGTTTTATCAGTATCGGATAAGATCAGGGAGAATTCCGGAAAAGCAATTCACCAATTGAAGGATCTGGGGATAGATGTATATATGGTAACAGGGGATAATCAAAAGACTGCTGAGGCGGTTGCAAAAAAGACAGGCATCTCCGGTTATAAAGCAGAGACACTGCCATCCGAAAAAGCCTCATTTATCAAATCGTTGCAGAAGAAGGGAAAAACAGTGGGAATGGTCGGTGACGGGATCAACGACAGCCAGGCTCTTGCAACTGCTGACATCAGCATAGCTATGGGCAAAGGCTCTGATATTGCCATTGATGCTGCAAAAATGACAATCATCAGCAATGACCTTTTGATCATTCCGGCAGCTATCCGCTTAAGCAGGAACACTGTAAAAACAATCAGGCAGAATCTCTTCTGGGCGTTTATTTATAATGTGATCGGAATTCCGGTTGCGGCAGGAATTCTTTATCCCGTCAGCGGCTTTCTCCTGAATCCCATGATTGCCGGAGCAGCAATGGCCCTGAGCAGTATAAGCGTGGTAACCAACAGCCTTAGACTAAAATACTCGGATTCATGAATGCTTATTGGCTGATCTGGCTCGGTTCCACATGAATTGTTACAGTCAGGTTGTCATAAATACTTTTTAGTTCGTCTTCAATTTTATCGCAGTAATTATGAGCATTTCCGACTGATTCGTTTTCAGGTATCTGAATATGTATATCGATAAACCTGTAGTTGCCAGCTAAACGGGTTCTCAGGTCATGATAGTTTACATCCATTGTGCTTAGTTTCCTTTCAAGACCTACTATTTCTTCATCTCCCCATGCTGTGTCAATAAGGGGTGAAAAAGCTTTACTCAAAAGGATGTATGATTCCCTCAATATAAAAACTGCAACCAAAATTGCAATAATAGGGTCTAACCACTTGATGCCGGTCACCATAATAAGACTTAGTCCGATTGCAACTCCGGCTGAAGTATAAACATCAGTTTTTAGATGAAGTGCATCTGCTTCAAGGGCGACAGAATTAGTTTCACGTGCCACTTTATAAAGCTGGCGTGAGACAATTGTATTGACTACTGCAGAAATTAACATGATCAGTGCACCTATCCAGATTGATTCAAGTTCAACTGCTTCTCCCAGCAATTTTTTAACTGCTTCAATAATGATCCAGATGGCTGCAACCAAAATCAGAATAGCTTCAATTACTCCTGAAATGTTTTCCACTTTGCCATGACCATAAGGATGTCTTGAATCGGGTGGATTATCAGAGACACTTACCGAGAAAAAAGCAATAATCGCTGCAATAAGATCCATCGAGGAGTGAATAGCCTCTGAAATTATACTGACAGAACCGCTGATAATGCCGACCACAAGCTTCATCACAATAAGCAGGGTATTTGAAGCAACAGAAAGTCTGGCAATTTTTGTCTTTGAATTCATTACGGCTTGTCTGAAATAAGGGGCAAAAATAATTAGATTATTAGATAAATAAAACTATTTTTATTAATTAAATAGTTACTATTTCATAATCGCTGTTCCCGAGTCCTATTTTTACTCCGTGTTCAATGCCCGACTGCCAGTGAGTATCCGGATGAGTGAGCTTAAATTTGTCCTGGCCTTGCATATTACCATTATGATGATCATCGTAAATAATACTTCCCGGAAGGGCAGGGGCCGATTTAACCATATCAGCACAGGCCTGGTCGAGAGCTACAGGATCAAACGATGCTGCAATTCCAAGATCGGGGGCTATCGGATAATCATTTGAGTCCCAGCAATCACACTGGGGAGATATATTCATCATGAAGTTAATGTGAAACGACGGCTTGTCTTTGATCGCAGCATAAGCATATTCAGTTACTTTTTTACAGACGGTTTCCGAGGAATTCTGCCATACCACCCTTGCAGAATCGTACTGGCACACAGCAACACATTGACCGCAGCCTACACATTTTTCATAATCAATATGTGCTATTTTATCTTTTCCGACCTTAATTGCATCATGAGCGCAATACTTTTCACAGACCCTGCATCCTGTGCAGTTCATTTCAAATATCTCGGGAGAAGAGCCTGAATGAAGAAATAATTTGCCGCCAACTGAGGCACAGCCCATTCCCAGGTTTTTCAGTGCTCCTCCGAATCCAGTAAGCTCATGGCCTTTAAAGTGATTCATGGAAATGATTGAATCTGCATCGGCGATTGCTGTTCCTATTTTTGCAGATTTGCAGAGCTCAAGGTTCACCTCGACATCGCGATATTCGGTCCCTTTAATGCCATCAGCAATAATTACAGGGCAGTCGGTTGCCAGAGGATTATATCCATTTTCAAAAGCAGCTTCGAGATGTGAGGGAGCATTTGCCCGCCTTCCCCAGTATAGAGTATTACAATCAGTCAGGAACGGAACAGCTTTCTTTGATTTCAGGAACCGGACAATAACGGCTGCATAATTTGGCCTCAGATACGCCAAATTACCGGGCTCTCCGAAATGGATCTTGATGGCAACGATCTTTTGTTTGAAATCAATTTGTTCGATACCTGCACTGATAACCAGTTTCTCAAGTTTTTTAAGCAGGTTTACTGACGGTGTCGTCCTCAGGTTTGTAAAATAGACTTTTGATTTTGCCATGTTTTATCGTTAAAAAGTCAGATGTTTGAGATAAGATCCCTGATATTCTCTATCAGCCATTTCGGTGTGGATGTTGCCCCGCAGATTCCAACAGATCTCTTCCCTTTAAACCACGATCTGTCAATTTCTTCAGGTGATGAAACAAAATGAGTGTCAGGGTTCACTCTTTTACATACCAAGAACAGCATCCTGCCGTTAGAGCTCTCTTTTCCGCTGACAAAAATAATTGTATCATGTTTTTTCGCAAAAGCTTTCAGGATTGGTTCCCTGTTTGAGACCTGGCTGCAAATAGTATTGTTTACCGAAAAATGAAGTACGGGATCAATTATTCCCCGTTCTTTCATGCTTTTAAATATCAGTTCTTTAATATGTTTGTATTCATTAACTCCCATAGTAGTCTGGGAAAAAAGGCTGACCGGCCGTGAAAAATCAATCTTTTTAACATCATCCGATTCCGAAATAAGGATTCCCTCATTATTTACCTGTCCAAGCAGTCCGACAACTTCAGCATGTCCCGGTTTGCCGAAAATGACAATCTGTCCGTTATCCTTTTTTATCCTTATCCAGGTCTCCCTGATCTTTGAATGCAGCTTCTTTACTATGGGGCATGTTGCCTCAATTATTGTGATATTGTTTTTTTCAGCAATTCTGTAGGTTTCAGGAGGTTCCCCATGTGCGCGAATGAGCACATGGCAGTTTTTAAGCATTTTGAATTGCTCAGGACCGATGGAAACAAGACCAAGTGCAGATAACCGTTCAACCTCTTTATCGTTATGAACAATCGGACCGAGTGAGAAAACCTTTTCCCCCCTCAGGAGGGCTTTCTCTGCTATCTCTACCGCATTCTGAACCCCAAAACAAAACCCTGATTTCCTGTCGATCTCAACATCCATCTATCTTCTCCTTGATTATTTTCATTACCCATTCCATCTGCTGGGCTACGGTCATCCTGCTGTTGTCCAATACTATGGCATCTTCCGCTCTTCTTAGTGGACTTATGTCCCTGTTCTCATCAGCAATATCGCGTGCAATTATGTTTCTTCTGACCTCTTCAAATTCAATTTCAATATTTTTACTTCTAAGTTCATCATACCTCCTCTTGCTGCGTATATCAACCGATGCTGTCATAAATATTTTGAGTTCAGCATCGGGAAACACAACTGTTCCGATGTCCCTGCCATCCATTACAATGCCCTTGAAAAATCCGATTTGTCTCTGAAGTTCGACCATTCGTGATCGAACTTCCGGGATCTGGCTGATCCTGCTCACATGCGACGATACCTCAAAACCCCTGATCTCTCTTTCCACGTTCTCGGAATTCAGGAATGTCTCATATTCTTGAATATCAGGATTATAGACAAAACACATATCTATATCTTTAATGTCAGCCAGGATGCTGCTGATCTTAAGATCACCCTTTCCGGCATATCCCTTTCTAAGGCAATAAAGAGTCACGGCACGGTACATTGCACCGCTGTCAATATAGATATAGTTCAGCTCACCGGCAATTGCCTTGGCAAAAGTGCTCTTACCGCATGAGGAATAACCGTCAATCGCAATTATCAGTTTTTTAGCCATAACAGGTATCCATTAACACAAAGATGATAAAATTTAGCAGGCAAAATCATTTTTAACCTCAACTGCGCAACTTTTTATACAAAAGATCCGGCCGTATTATCAATGAAATATGATTCGACGACCCCGCAAGATGATATGAAGCACGACCGAACTCAATATTCAGCATTGAAGCATTGAAACCGAATCCCCATGAAAATCCTGTTCCTGCAACTTTTGATTCTGTCTGCAGTTCGCTTCTTCTCTGATGATTGTAACCCAGGCTCAGGTAGAAATTCTTATGAGGAATTATCTCCGTTCCGATAATAGCATGCCTCATCAGATTCCCGAAGAATTCTGTTGCACTGCTGTGGTCGCTATCTGCTGATCCGGAATACTCATACGTCAGGTCATATTTTTCAAGATGCCTGAAAGTAAGGGAGAATCTGAGCGGGGCATGAACAAGCCGGGCTGAGATCCCGGCCATTACTTCAAAAGGCAGTTTCCCGCGCGTTTCACTGGCATATCGCGTTATCTGATAACCGATATTCCTGATCACCAGACCTGCTGAGAGGATATTTTTCCGGTCATGCCATGATGCTCCTAAATCAAATGCAAATCCCAATGAAGTGTATTTTTCAAGATGTGATAAAACAGGTTTGAAATTTATCCCGACAGTGAACATTGAATCAAGTTCGCGCGAATATATTACCGAAAAAGCGGATTCTGAAGCGCCGAATGAACCTGTAATGTTACCTGAGGCATCAGCTTCGATAAAGGATCCGTAATTAAGGTAAGTCAGGCCAACAGCGCAATTCCCTGCTTTTTGAAAAGGTAACGAATACATTGCCAGGCCGTAATTTATACCTGCAAAATAGTCAGCATAATTCAGGGCCAGACTTTTATCCATCGCTGAATCAAGAAGTGCAGGATTATGCCAGGCAAGGTTCAGGTTTTTACCGGCAAGAGAAACATTTGAACCCCCCAGCGATGAAACGAGGCCGGAATGAGTCAGGTTGAGGAACTCATAAATATTATCTCCGCCGGTCTGTGAAAAATTCACTGATGTGAAAATGCTGAACAATGATATAATTACAGTTCGTTTTGCCATTATCTTAACATAACTGTAAATATATGATTTTTAGGGGCAGGTACCTCAATAAAACAATACCTGACAACTCAGGTTTGTAGCGGGAAAATCAGGCAGTCTTACCTGTCAGGATCATCGCTTCATCACTTTTTACGGGACGGCCGTTCATCTGCGACATTACCAGCCCGGAAACAACTATTATCATTCCGATAATATTCTGAAGTGTCAGTTTATCGCCAAGGATAAAAAAGGAAAAGAAAGCAGTGAAAATGGGGATAAAGTTTGTGAAGACATTGGCTTTTGTTATACCCAGATTCCTCACCGAGTAAGCAAACAATATAAATGCCCCGCATGATGCGAAAACAGAAAGCTCAATGATCGGGGTGAAGGAAATCAAAGTGAAGGGTGTATTCAGGAATTCCTTAAAATCAAAAATCAGGAAAACAGGCATAAAAAGTAGAGCGCCTATTGTGTTCTGAACATTAACAATAAATACCGGTCCGTAATTTCCGACAAGCCTGCTGAGCGTAAGATTATAACCGGCAGCAGAAAAAACTGCAAGTATTAACAAACTTAATCCTTTAATATTGAATGTCAGCCCCCCTTCCTTGTTCAGGACAAATATAACAATGCCGAGGAATGACACTATTATGCCGATATAGTTAATGATCTTTAATCTTTCCCTGAATATTATCCATGCTCCTAATGTCGCTACCACCGGAATTGTTGAAATAATAACCGAACCCACAGTGGCCGAGACATAAGTAAGTCCGAAGCTTTCGCCCAGAAAATAAAAGAAAGGCTCGAAGAGGGCAAGCATCAGAAATAATTTGCGGTCCTCCTTCCTGATCTTTACGAATTTCTTCTTGATCAGCAGGTAAGAGGTCAGCAGTATTATTGAAAAGATCAAACGTAAAAAGACAATAGTTACCGGACTGAACGTCCTGTTTGCTACTTTGAACCAGATAAATGAAAAAGCCCAGAATATCATAGCGAGAAAAATCCCTCCATATATTCTGATCTTATTCTTCACTGTATGATGAATCAATTTATTTGAGCGTGCGAATTTAATCCTAATAATCGTAAAATATTCCGGATATGAATAAAAAACTTTGTTCAGATACCTCGGGTAGAATATTTCGACTGATTTCGCACCAGGCTTACAGATATTAGATTAATAAACAGTAAAATAAATAGTTAGAAAATACTTTTGTTTCGAACAGGGCATAAAAATGAACGGCTGCAGATTTGATTGTGAAGCTTTAATTATTATATTTGCCGCCTCAAAGGCTGAAAAACCTTAAAGTTTTTCTTCAGATAATAACACAAATTTAATGACTAATAACAGGTAACAGATGAAAATCTTGGTTTGCATAAGCAATGTTCCGGATACGACGACAAAAATCAAATTTGCTGAAGGAAATTCATCAATAGATCCATCAGGTATTCAGTGGGTTATTAATCCATGGGATGAATTGTCGCTTACACGGGCTCTTGAGTTAAAGGATGATGCCTCCAGCGGAGTTAAATCGGTGACTGTGGCTCACGTAGGAACAGCCGGATCGGAGCCGACAATCAGGAAAGCTTTAGCTATCGGGGCAGATGATGCAATCAGGATCAACTCCAATGCATCGGATGCTTATTATGTTGCGGCACAGCTTTCGGAAGTCATTAAGAAGGAAGGATTTGATGTTATTTTATGCGGCATCGAATCGAGCGATTTCAACGGGTCTGCAGTGGGAGGCATGATCTCAGAGTTCCTTGGGATCCCTTCGGTATCCTCTGTTTCAGGAATAAAATTTGAGAACGGATCTCCTGTCCTGACCAGGGAAATAGATGGCGGAAGAGAAAGCGTCAGGGTCCCTGTACCATTTGTTGCCGTCGTGCAGAAAGGGATCGCAAAGGAGCCAAGAATTGCCTCCATGCGCGGGATCATGACAGCCAGGACCAAACCAGTAAGGATATATGAACCTTCAAATGTCGAAAACCTTACCGAAATAGCTGGATTTGAAAAACCCCGGCCCCGTGCTGCCTGCAAATACATTGATCCGGAAAATCCGGCCCTTCTTATCGAACTCCTTCTGAATGAGGCAAAAGTCATTTAATTTTAACTAAGAAAAAAATCATCATATGTCAGTTCTGGTATATACCGAAAATTGGGAAGGGAAATTCAAGAAGCTCTCTTACGAACTGGTCTCCTACGCATCATCAGTTGCTGAAATTCTGAATATGAAAGTCACTGCATTATCTATAGGTAAAGCTGATGAGGGCGAGTTGAAAAAACTCGGTATTTATGGAGCAGCAAAGATCATTAATGTAGTAAGTCAACAGCTGACTTCTCTTGATAACCAGGCTTATACAAAAGTAATTGCCGATATCGCCCTGAAGGAAGGGTCGGGGATTATTATCTTTTCTAATAATATGACGGGGAAAGCTCTTGCTCCCAGAGTGTCAGTCAGACTTAAAGCCGGGATTGGAAGCGGTGTGAGCAGACTGCCGGTCAGCCTTGATCCGTTTACCGTTTATAAAAGGGCATATTCAGGAAATGCATTCGCACATGTCATCATCAAGACTGATATAAAGATCCTTACTCTTGCACAGAACTCCTTTGACGTAGTTGAAAAACCTACGGGAGCAGTCCCTGAATCATTTGAGATTGATGTTGAGGAGTCATTAATAAAAACAACTGTAACTGATACACAAAAACAGTCAGGGAAAATATTGCTTACCGATGCTGATGTTGTGGTATCAGGAGGCAGAGGAATGAAATCGCCCGACAACTGGGCTCCTCTTGTCGAGCTTGCTGCACTGCTTAATGGTGCAACCGCATGTTCACGTCCGGTCTCGGATGAGGGATGGAGGCCTCATGAAGAACACACCGGACAAACCGGCAAGATAATAGCTCCAAACCTGTATATAGCAGTGGGTATATCAGGAGCAACACAACATCTGGCAGGGGTGAGTTCCTCAAAGTATATCGCGGCGATCAACACCGATAAGGATGCTCCGATCTTCGAGGCGGCACAATACGGTATCGTTGGTGATGCTATGAAGGTTCTGCCGAAACTGGTTGATGCAGTGAAGAATATGAGGAAATGATTGTAGGGGCGTAGCATGCTACGCCCGTACTACACACCTAATGATTATACTCTGACCATGCTCCGACAAATTATATTCGCTCTCATCCTACTGATAACCCTTGCGGTATTTGCATATACCCTGAACCGGCTAATTAAATTTTTCAGTTTTACAAGACCTGCGTTTCCCATAAAAGATCCCGGAAAACGGTTCCGGCTGATGTTACGCGTGGCATTCGGGCAGACAAAGATCTTCAGACGACCTGTTATCGGTTTCTTCCATGCTCTGGTTTTCTGGGGTTTCTGCGTAATCCTGCTTGGCAGTATCGAAATGGTCATCGACGGTCTGGCCGGGACAGAAAGAATCCTTCATGTTCTCGGACCGGTCTACAATTTCATTGTCGCTTCAGGTGATATTTTTGCCATCCTTGTTACCATCTCAATCATAATCTTTTTGTCACGGCGCCTTTTCATGCACATTAAACGGTTTGAAGGAATTGAAATGAAAAGAGTGTCGCATATTGATGCGAACGTCGCGCTCTCTCTCATCCTGCTTTTAATGATCTCACTTCTGACAATGAATACCGGATATGTCGGTTATACAACATTGTCAGGAAGTGAATCATATGGTGTCTACCCCGTAAGCCGTTTACTGGCCCGATTCTGCACAACGATGTTGCCGGAAGATTTAAGGCTCATGTACAATATTTCGTGGTGGACACATATTCTCCTTATTTTTGTCTTTGCCAATTATCTTCCCTATTCAAAACACTTTCATGTATTCATGTCGGTTCCCAATGTCTTTCTTTCGAGGCTTGATCCTCTTGGTAAACTGACAAATATGGATAATATCACCAGAGAGGTCAGACTTATGCTTGACCCGAATACCGCCGTTGCGACTTCATCAGCTGATATCCCGGCGGAAAGGTTTGGTGTTAAAGATGCAGAAGACGTCACATGGAAAAATTATTTTGATTCACTGTCGTGTACTGAATGCGGCAGATGTACATCGGTCTGTCCGGCAAATATCACCGGAAAGAAATTGTCTCCGCGGAAAGTAATGATGGATCTCCGGGCAAGGATGAAGGAAAAAGGCCCGCTGATGATCAGAAATGGAAAGGATTTCAGTGATAACCGCTCCCTTTTACGAGATTTCATTTCGGAAGAAGAACTGTGGGCTTGTACAACATGTAATGCATGTGCAAAAGAATGCCCGGTAAACATTAACCACCCTTCCCTGATAGTCGATATGCGGCGCTATCTTGTTCTTGAAGAAGCATCAGCTCCGGGAGAACTTAAAAGTGTTTTTAATAATATAGAGAATAACGGGGCTCCATGGCAATACTCTGCAGAAGACAGGCTGAACTGGACAAAAGACCTGGGATTTGAAGTACCGGTATTTTCTGAATTACCTGAAGGCAGGGAAATGCCGGAGTACCTGTTCTGGGTAGGATGTGCCGGCGCATTTGACGACCGGTACAAAAAAGTTGCTAAGGCCTTTGCCACGATCCTGAACAGGCTGGATGTCAGTTATGCCATTCTGGGAAGGGAAGAGACCTGTACAGGCGATCCGGCCCGCAGGGCAGGCAACGAGATGCTATACCAGATGCAGGCATTGCAGGTCATTGAGATTCTTAAAAAGTATAATATAAAAAAGATAATTACAACATGTCCGCACTGTTTTAATATCTTTAAGAACGAATATCCCGATCTGGGTGGCAATTATGAAGTAATCAATTACCTGCAAATCATCAGCAGAAATATTGATGAGGGTCACCTTAAAATTAACAGGCAATCACTGCAGGATGTCCGTATAACGTTCCATGATCCTTGTTACCTTGGACGTGCAAATGAAATATATTCAGAACCAAGGGCCATTGCCGGATGTGTAACGGATAATTACGTTGAGATGAAAAGAAACAAAAGTTTTGCTTTATGCTGCGGGGCAGGAGGGGCACAGATGTTCAAGGAAGCTGAGAAAGGTGACAGGGAAGTTTTTATAGAAAGGACCGGGGAGGCGCTTGCAACCGGAGCTCAGCTTATTGCAACTGCCTGTCCCTTCTGCATGACAATGATTACAGATGGCCTTAAATACAAAAATAAGGAAGAGGAGATAAAGAATCTCGATATTGCGGAGCTGGTGGTTCAGGCTATGGAATAATGACCCCAACTCACGGAGGTAACTTAGTCTTCCCAATGGGAAATCAACCCTCTGAGATGGGGTGAAATCAACCCCCTCACATGGGGTGAAATCAACCCCCCAACCCCCCAAATGGGGGGCTTTGAAGAAGGATAAGGTTTTGGAAGTCCCCCATATGGAGGATTTAGGGGGTTGACCAGAATAAGGGGGAAAGAGTGAATAAATAAAATGAAGTATTAATCTATAAGATATGGAAACCAGAAAAGTCTTGAAAAGCGGAGAATTCCTTGTAAGCGAAATCGAAGCCAGTGATATATTTATTCCTGAGGAGTTCAATGAGGAACAAAGAATGATCGCCCAGACCTGTCAGGATTTTCTGGATACTGAAGTATATCCCAACATGGAAGCACTTGAAAAATGTGACAGGGTGCTGATGAAAACCATCCTTAAAAAATCGGGAGAGCTTGGCATGATGGGAATATCAGTTCCGGAAGAGTATGGCGGTTTCGGACAGTCATTTGTTACTCAGATGCTTGTTGCCGAAACAACAGGCGCAGGTTATTCATTTTCTGTTGCTTATATGGCACATTGCGGAATCGGAACTCTTCCGATAATGTACTATGGCAATGAGGATCAGCGACAAAGGTATGTTACCAAACTTGCGACCGGCGA
>Ga0115026_10000275_pt1 | contig 12706 bp, 13 predicted proteins | sample Mud_0915_D1_FD_83878 | JGI IMG/M metagenome (GOLD analysis project Ga0115026, IMG submission 83878) | Wetland microbial communities from Old Woman Creek Reserve in Ohio, USA - Mud_0915_D1 | ecosystem: Environmental > Aquatic > Freshwater > Wetlands > Sediment ...
GACCCGCTCCCTCGAGCAGATCTGCGAGGAGATCGAGTCGGCGCTCCACGCCCGCGAGCCGCGCGAGATGTCGACGGAGGAGGTCGGGACGAGGGTCATGGAGCGTCTGAAGGATCTCGACCAGGTGGCCTACGTCCGCTTCGCCTCGGTCTATCGCCGGTTCGAGGACCTGGGCGATTTCGTGGACGAGCTGAAGACCCTGCTCGGGCGGCGCCCCGCGGCCCGGAGAAAGTGAGGAGCCGATGACGCCGCGCCGTCCCAGCCGTCCGGTCGCATTTCTCGTCGACGGCAAGCTTTCCATCCCGCCCCCGCACGACGCCGACTTCACCCCCCCGCCGGTCGACGTCGTGGAGGACGCGGAGGGCTGGCGCCTCGTCTTCGAGATTCCCGGCGCTTCGCCCGACACGGTCACGGTCGAGGTCAAGGAGCGCGTTGTCGCCGTCCGCGGCGTCCGTCTCGCGACCGACCGCGGCCTGGGCCGGTTTCTCAGGCTCGAGCGGGCCACCGGCCCCTTCGAGCGCGGGCTCGAGCTTCCCGAGGACGCCGACGCCGAGCGCTCCCGCGCCTTCTTCCAGGACGGCCTCCTGATCCTCGTCGTCCCGAAGCGTGCGACCGCGAAGGGCCGCGACATCCCGATCCGCCGCGGCCCGCCGGAGACACCGTGAGCGCCAAGGAGCCGTCGTCGGTGCCGTCGGGCGAGACCCTCTCCGTGCCCGACATCCTCCCCGTCCTCCCGCTGAAGGACGTCGTCCTCTTCCCGTACGTCATCGTGCCGCTCTCGATCTCGCGCGAGAAGTCGATCGCGGCGGTCGACGCGGCCCTCGCCGAGCAGCGCATCCTGCTCCTCGCCGCCCAGAAGGACTCCTCGGTCGAGGAGCCGGGTCCGGCCGACCTGTTCGGCGTCGGCACGGCCGCGGCGGTCATGCGGATGCTGAAGCTGCCGGACGGGAGGATCCGCCTCCTCGTCCAGGGCCTTTCCCGGGTGAAGATCGACTCGTTCCTGGCCGAGTCGCCGTCCCTCCGCGCGAAGGTGACCCGCATCCCCGAGCCGGAGACGGCGCAGCCGCCGAACGAGGAGACCGAGGCGCTCGTCCGGAGCGTCAAGGAGGCTCTCGAGAAGACGGTCTCGCTCGGCAAGCAGATCTCGCCCGAGGTGATGCTCGTGGCCGCCGGCCTCGAGGAGCCGGCGCGCCTCGCAGACCTCGCGGCGTCGAATCTCGAGCTGAAGGTCGACGAGGCGCAGAAGGTCCTCGAGACCGTCGCCGCGGCGGACCGGCTGCGGATCGTCCTCGAGGTCCTCAGGCGCGAGATCCGCGTCCTGACGGTCCAGCAGGAGATCACGGGCGCCGCCAAGGGAGAGATCGACAAGAGCCAGCGCGAGTACTTCCTGAGGCAGCAGCTCAAGGCGATCCAGCAGGAGCTCGGGGAATCCGACGACCTCGCCGAGGAGATCGCCGGTTACCGCAGGGCCGTGACGGACAGGAAAATCCCCGACGAGGCCGCGCAGGAGATCGAGAAGCAGATCAAGCGGCTCGAGCGCGGAAGCCCCGACTCGGCCGAGAGCGCCATGACCCGCACCTGGCTCGACTGGATCACGGGCCTGCCGTGGGTCATCGCCTCGACGGACAACCTGGACCTGACGCGCGCACGCCGGATCCTCGACGAGGACCACTACGACCTCGACAAGGTGAAGGAGCGGATCGTCGAGTTCCTCGCCGTCCGGAAGCTCGCGCCCGAGTCGAAGGGGCCGATTCTCTGCTTCGTCGGGCCGCCCGGCGTCGGGAAGACATCCCTCGGCCGCTCCATCGCGCGGGCCCTCGACCGGAAGTTCGCCCGCCTCTCGCTCGGGGGCGTCCGGGACGAGGCCGAGATCCGCGGTCACCGCCGGACCTACGTCGGCGCCCTCCCCGGACGGATCATCCAGTCCCTGTCGCAGGCCGGGACCTCGAACCCGGTCTTCATGCTCGACGAGGTGGACAAGCTGGGCGCGGATTTCCGGGGCGACCCGTCGTCGGCCCTGCTCGAGGTCCTCGACCCCGAGCAGAACAAGGCGTTCCGCGACCATTACCTCGGGGTGAACTACGACCTCTCGAAGGTCCTCTTCATCACGACGGCCAACATCCTCGACACGATCCAGCCCGCTTTCCTCGACCGGATGGAGGTGTTGCGCCTCTCGGGCTACACGCTCGAGGAGAAGCTCCACATCGCGCGGCGGCACCTGATCCCGAAGGAGCGGGCCGAAAACGGCCTGGCGACGGACGGGATCGACTTCACCGACGCGGCCCTCAGGACCATCGTCGACGAGTACACCCGCGAGGCCGGGCTCCGCAACCTCGAGCGCGAGATCGCCGGCTGCTGCCGGAAGGTCGCCGTGCGCGCCGCCTCGGGCGAGAAGCGACGGGTCAACGTCACGCCGGCCCTCGTGAAGGAATTCCGCGGCCTGCCGAAGTTCCGGACGGACGAAGCGCTCCGGTCGGACCAGGTCGGGGCCGCGATGGGTCTCGCGTGGACCGCCGTCGGCGGCGACATCCTCATCGTCGAGGCGCGGGCGGTCCGCGGCAAGGGGAATCTCCAGCTCACGGGACAGCTCGGCGACGTCATGAAGGAGTCGGCGCAGGCGGCGCTCACCTTCGCGCGCTCGCGCGGCGAGGGGCTCGCCCTGGCCGAGAACTATTTCGAGACGCACGACGTCCACGTGCACGTCCCCGAGGGGGCGATCCCGAAGGACGGCCCGTCGGCCGGCATCACGATGGCGGCGGCGATGATTTCCGCTTTCTCCGGCCGCCCCGTGCGGCGAGATCTCGCCATGACGGGCGAGATCACGCTGCGAGGCGACGTCCTGCCGATCGGCGGCGTCAAGGAGAAGGTTCTCGCCGCGCGGCGCGCCGGGCTGAAGACGGTCCTTCTTCCGAAGGAAAACGAGCGCGACCTCGAGGAGGTCCCGGCCGAGTTGAAGAAGGACCTGAGGTTCGTCTTCGTGGAGACCGTCGACGACGTGCTCGCCGCCGCCCTCGTGGCCCCCGCGGCCCTCCGCGGCCGGCTCCGGACGCGCAAGGGGCCGCACGGCCGGAAGAGGAGGGCCGCGTGAGCCGGCTTCCGGCGGAGGACGTCCTCGTCGAACGCTTCCGCGCCCTCTTCGCGACGCGGCGCCGCGACGTCCTTCTCGGCATCGGGGACGACGCGGCGGTCGTGGTCCCGGGCGGGCCCCTCGTCGCCGCGACCGACGTCCTCGTCGAGGACCAGGACTTCCGCAGCGACGCAGACCCGAAGCGGCTGGGGCGGAAGACCGTCAGCGTGAACCTCTCCGACCTCGCGGCGATGGGCGCGATGCCGCTCTACGCCCTCTTCGTCCTCGGGCTGCCGAAGCGAACCGAGCCGGCGTGGCTCGACGCGTTCGCGGAGGGGGTCCGCGAGGCCGCCCAGGAGCACGGTGTCGCCGTCGTCGGCGGCGACCTCTCCGCCTCGCCCGTCCTCTTCGCCGGGATCACCGCGCTCGGGCGCGCCCCGGAGCGCGGCGTCCTCACGCGCGACGGCGCGAGAGCCGGGGACGCCCTCTTCGTCTCGGGAACGCTCGGCTCCGCGGCCGGCGGCCTTCTCCTTCTCGAGGCCGGGTACCGCGTCGATGCGGAGAAGCGGGTCAAGGCGCCCGGGAGGCGGCGACTCCTTCCACCCCGCTCGACCGAAGTGGCGCGGCTCCTCCGACATCAGATCGACCCACGCCCGATGCTCGAGCTCGGGCGGGTGCTTGCGGAGGACCGGATCGCCTCGGCGGCCATCGACCTGTCCGACGGGCTGTCCCGCGACCTCCACCGGCTCTGCCGGGCCTCGGACGTCTCAGCGACGATCGAGCCGTCGCTCCTTCCCGTGGACTCGGGCCTCGCGGACGTGCGCGACCTCGTGGAGCTGGACCCGCTCAGGCTCGCGCTCTTCGGGGGCGAGGACTACGGCCTTCTCTTCAGCGTCCCCCGGCGGAAGCTGGCCGCGGCCGAGCGCCTGGCCGGACGCTTCGCCATCCGCCGGATCGGCGCGCTGGACGCCGCCCACGACGCCGGCACGGCGTGGCTCGCGGAGCCGGGCGGCGCGCGGCGGCTCGCGGACGCGGGCTGGGACCACTTTGGCCGATAGGAAGAGGTTCAAGGCCCGCTTCCTCGAGATGCTCGGGCGAAACGACCCGCCCGAGCTCGTCGCCGCCTCGTTCGCGGTCGGCGTCACGATCTCCTTCACGCCCCTCATCGGCGTTCACTGGGTCCTCGCGCTCCTCCTCGCGTTCGTTCTCAAGCTCAACAAGGTCGACGTCCTTCTCGGGACGCTCGTCGTGAACCCGCTGACGATAGGCCCCGTCTCGGCCGTGGCCCTCCCCCTCGGCCGGCTCCTCCTCCGGGCCGAGCGCGAGGCGGCCTCGCACCTGCCGTGGAAGGAGTTCTTCTCGCCGTCCTTCTGGGCGAGCGCCGGTCCGCGGATGCGGACCGTCGGTCTCCAGTGGGGCGTCGGGATGTTCGTCCTGTCGTTCGTCGCCGGCGCGCTGACCTACGTCGTACTCGTCAACGTGATCCGGGCCCGCCGCGCCCGCCTCGCGGCCGCGACCTCCGTCCCCCCGGGGGCGATGCCGCCCCCTGGCTCGGCCGACGATCCCGACGACCCCGCCGCGACCTGACGCCCGTCAGCCGCGCGCCTCGGCGGTCTCGTCGAAATAGACGAGGAAATCGAGCGCGCGGGGCGTGGCGCCCAGCTCGCGGAACATCGTCGTGAGCTGGCCGCGATGGTACGTGGCGTGGTTGACGACGTGCTGGAGCATGTGCTGAAGCGAGTAGGTCCAGGTCGTGCCGGGAGGATTCAGGTAGGAGACCAGACGAGCCAGGTCGGCGTCGGCCAGGACCGCCAGGAAGGTGCGTTGCTCCGCTTCGAACGCGGACCAGAGACGCCGCAGCTGTTCGAATCCGGACATCGTTCGGGGATCCGGCGTCGAGCGATGAGGGGTCCATCGCCCGAGCCAGACCCACTCGGACCAGAGGATGTGCGCAAGGGTTCCATGAACGGAGGCGTAGCTTGCCGCGAAGGGCCGGGATCGCTGTTCGTCCGTCAATCCGGAGGCGACGTCGAGGACCTGTGCGTTAGCCCAACGGTCGTAGTCGAACAGCTCCCGCACGTCGTTCGCCTTCATGCTCTCTTCCTTCGGGTGCCCTCGCGAACGGCCCCCGGGGGATTCCGGTCATTTCGGCTTCGGCTTGATGGTGGTCACTTTGAAGACTGCCCCGCTCCTGTCGTACGTCGTCCATTCACCGACCTGCTCGCCGTGCTCGAAGTGGCCCGAGCGCATCCGGACTCCGTCCTTGCGGAACCACTCCCAGTAGCCGGTGGGGACTCCGTCGATGGTCTGGCCCCGTGCCCAGACGGTGCCGTCCTTGTGGTGCTTCACGTACTTACGAGCCACAGGCTTCTTCGAAGGCATCTCGATCGCCGCTTTCGGATCAGGGAGCCCGGTTCAGGCTCCGCGGCCCGCCGTCACACGCCGCTCGTTTGGCGGTCATGCGGGAGGCAGGGACTCGGTGGGAAGGGAGGCATTGGAGAGGAGCATGCTTCGCCTCGTCAAGGCAGTTCCGCGAGCAGCGCGCGCGGGCCGGCCATGTGGCCTCCCCGCGGATCGAGCCGATAGACCAATTCCCAGGGCCCCTTGTACAGGCTGGCCGGGTTTTTCGGCGCACCAAGCACGACGATGAATCGAAGGCGGGCGCGATCGGAGTGCGCGAGTGCGTTGATGATGTGCCGCACGTTGTAGCCGCCGCCCGAGAATCCATAGAGCGCGGCAACGGTCTGGTCGCGATGAAACTCAGCCAGGGCCATTTTGGTCTGCGCACTGTTCGCGCCGGTCGCGCCCGCCACATCCAGCACTTGCCCGACATAGCCTCGGCGGCGGGCGTATTCCAGCGCGGGAGGTTCGTCCAGCGCTCCGCGAGGCCAATCACGCCCGGAATAGTGCCCGGCAATGCCGCGCAGGATCAGCATCCTCATCTCGGGCATTTCAATCACATCCTTTCAGACATGGCGGTGGCGCGTCAACACGGAGTTCGCAGCGGTCCTCGGGCCGACTTCGCGTCCTACTTGAGCCGCCCCAGGCACTTGGCCGCGGCCAGCTCGCCAATCTGTTTGCCCATGGCCGTGCCGACTTCCGTGGAGGTGCGGTAGTGCACGCCTTCGTAGATGCGCGCATTGGCCACCTCCTGCATGAAGACGTCGATCTTCGTCCAGCTCCGAGCCGCGCCGTTGGCGGTGACGCTCGTCGTCGTCAACGTCGGCAGGGTGCCTTCACCGATCTCCGCTTGCAGCACCGTGCCGACGGCACCGGAGAGGATGCAGTGCGCGCACGGATACTCGGGGTGCATGGGCGTGTCGATGAACGGCGTCCAGGACGGATCCCGTTCCGTTGCGTCGTTGCCGTCGATGTCGCCGTTGCGGATCGCGGTGACTGGCCGCCAGGAATTGTAGTGGTACTTGGCATCCATCACGGCGATCAACGCGTCGTCCATGGCCTGCGCCACCGCCGCAAACAACCGGGCGTTCTGCGTGACTTCCCGTCCGGGCAGGTTGGTGACCGAGCGCACCACCCCGTGATAGATCGGGGGCAGGGTGGCTTCCCAGAAGCGGGCAATTTCGGTCTGTTCGGCGGTGCGGCGCGTGCTGCTCTTGCCGCCGAGTGCCTTGATCTCGTCGTAGTCGCGCGCCCACGACGCACTCGTGAGCGCGGGCGGTGGTCCGGGACGGAACTGGGCGGGGCTCGTCATCAGCCATGGCTTGCGCTGCGGCCACTGAGGGACGGCCGGCATGGCCGTGGGCACGTAGACCCCCGCGGTGGTGTATGGCCGGTACGTCTCCCCCGTGGCGGCGCCGTCATCGATGCGTGATGCCAGGATCGCCGCCGCGGCTCTTTCACCCGCGTCGATGCCCGCGGTCTTCGCGGGGCCGTCGGCGATCAGCGCTAACGCCGCGTGATAGGCGGTTTCGACGGCGGCCTGTTTCGCCGGCAGGAGCCTGGCGAGCGTGGCACGGTTTGCCGCCGCGATCGCGGCATCGACTGCGGCTCCAGGTGCGACGTCCAGCTGCAGTCCACCGGCTGGATAGCGCCTGGTGATCGCGTTCGCGGCTTCGTAAGCTGCCGTCTGGACGATTGCGAGCACCCGGTTGGCGTGCGGTGCACCCAACTTGGCATCGACGACGATCTCGCCGGCCCTGACGTTCCAGTCGGCGACCACATCCGACTTCGCCCTGGGACCGGCGAGCGAAGAGGCAACGACAACCACCAACGCCATCCGTCGGTGCTTCCGGGTCTCGTTCATGCTCGTCTCTCCTTTTCCATGCTCGTTTTCCAAGTGTGCGACATGGATGATCTGCAAGAGCCTACGTCGTTTGAGACGGACTTTGACCGGGGTTCACAGGCCGAAGAGTCTCCCACGGGGTACGGCGCCCCGGATCCAGGTCGGCCGCCCAGAAGTCTCCGCCCGGTTGCGCCTTCAGACTGGCGACAGGCCTCTGGCGACGAGACGTCAAGCCGACGTTCGGATTCTCCGCGGGCGCGAGAGGCTCCCACTCGTCTCCCGCCTCCTCGCCGAGGTAACCCCATCCGCCGGCGGAGTATGCGGGGCGCTTCACGATCAGGATCATGGTGTTCTCCTTCGGACCGGAGACGGGCTCCTGAGGCCCGCTTCGTGACCGCGTTTGACGCTTCAGTGACCCACGGCGCTTCTCAGCGCCGGGTGGCGACGACTTCGAGGTACTCGGCGTCGACTTCCGTCGCTTCCGCCGAAGGGCGCTGGTGCTTCGTCCAGTGGGAGGTGAGGTCCGCCGCCAGCGACGCGCGGGCGTCCTCGTCGATCGCCTCGAAGGTGCGGACGGTGGGGCCGTACGAGGAGCGGAAGAGCTCGCCGATGCCGGCCGGCGTGTACGGATAGCGGAACGTCAGCGTTCGCTCGGCCGTGGTGACGTCCCAGAGGCGGGCGTCGAAGCGCTGCCGGACCTTCTCCGGGTCGCCCCAGAGGAGCGGACTCGGGACCCCCGGCGGAGGCGGGACGCGCGCGACGTGCATCGCCAGCATCCGGCCGACGAAACCTCCGCGCGTCCAGTTTGCGAGGGCGACCTGGCCTCCAGAGCGCGTCACGCGGGCAAGCTCGGAGAGCACCCGTTCGGGGCGCGCGGCGAACATCAGCCCGAACATCGAGAGCACCACGTCGAACTGCGCGTCGTCGAACGGCAGCTCCTCCACGTTCCCTTCCTTGACGGTGACCGCGACGTGCTCGAGCCGGGCCCTGCCGGCGGCGGCCGCGAGCAGCTCCGGGACGAGGTCGAGGCCGGTCACCTGCGCACCGGTGTGCGCGGCGGGGATCGTGAGGTTGCCGGAGCCGCACGCCGCGTCGAGCACCTGCTGCCCGGGGGCCAACCCCCGGCGCCCGACGAACGCCTCCGCCTCGTGGCGGAAGCCGGCCGAGATCCGGTCGTAGTCGCCCGCGCTCCAGACGCGGCGCGCGCGCTCGGTGAGTGCGTCGCCCGCCGGCGTTGCGCGACGGAGGGGCGCGAAGTAGGCAACGACGTTTCCGGTCGGCGTCCCGCAATCGAGTTCTCGTGTCGAGGAGATCTGCTGTCCGTTGCTCATGAGGTCCTCCTGTTCCGATTCGGCAGGCTGCGCTGCTCGTGGACGCAAGGTAGGGCCTCAAGTGGCGCGAGGGAATGACGCGACGTCCGCGTCTCTTCGCAGTGCGTCCGCATCTGTCCCGGGCCTTGTGCGGGCGTCCGGCCTCCATGACCGCGCGTCCGGAGCCGTTGCCGCCACCCGATTCCCGTGGAGAATAGCGAGTCCCATGGATCCGCTTTCCGACGTGCTGCGGGCAGTGAGGCTCAACGGCGCCTACTTCTACCTCGTGGAGGCGGCCGCTCCCTGGTCGGTCTCGGCCGTCGCGGCACGCGAGCTCGTTCCCCGCGTCCTGCCCGAAGCCGAGCACCTCATCCCGTACCACATCCTGACGTCCGGGAGATGCTGGGCCGGACTCGCCGGCGAGGGCCAGGTGCTCATGCAGCCGGGCGACGTCGTCGTCTTTCCGCAGGGCGACCCGCACTTCATGTCGAGCGCCGAGGGACGTCGCGTCGAACCGGATGTGCTCGGCACTTCTCCGGAGCGCTATCCCGGCACCGTCACCCTCGGCCCGGGCCCGGCGCGCGACACCAGCTTCGTCTGCGGATTCCTCGGCTGCGACGTGCGTCCGTACAACCCGCTCCTCCTGTCGCTGCCGCGGCAGATGCACGTCCCCGGGGTCGCCGGCGGTTGGCTCTCCGAATTCCCGCGGCAGGTCGTCGCCGAGTCACGGGACGGGCGCGCGGGGAGCGAAACGATGCTCACGCGGATGGCAGAGCTGATGTTCGTCGAGGTCGTGCGCCGCCACGTCGAGCAGCTCCCTCCGCAGCGGACCGGGTGGCTCGCGGGGCTGAGCGATCCGGTGGTCGGGCCGGCGCTCTCGCAGCTGCACGAGCGCCCCGCGGACCCGTGGACGCTGCCCGACCTAGCGCGCGCCGTCGGATCCTCGCGGACGGTGCTCGCCGAGCGCTTCTCGGGCATCGTCGGGGTGCCGCCGATGCAGTACCTCACGCAGTGGCGCCTGCAGCTGGCGGCCGAAAAGCTGGCGCGCGGCTCGGCCAAGGTGGCGGCGGTGGGGGCCCAGGTCGGCTACGAGTCGGAGGCGGCCTTCAGCCGCGCGTTCAAGCGGGCGACCGGGCAGTCCCCCGCGTCCTGGAGACGGGCGCGGCCGGGAGCCTGACCCGCCCGTCGAGAGATACCCGCGGTCAAGGCCCTTTCTTCAGGAATCTCCGCGCCTCGGCATGCGCCGGATCGGCCACGAGAGCGCGCCGCGCTTCTTTCCTCGCGGCCTCGCCGTCCCCGGGACCTCCCCGCCGGGCGAGCGCCTCGGCGAGCCCGAGGTGCGCGTCCGCCGTGCCGTCCCCCGCCAGGACCGCTCGGTGCCATTCGGCCACGGCCTCGTCCACGCGGCCCCGGGAGTCGAAGAACGCCGCGCGGTGATAGGCGACGGGATAGGAATCGGGAGCGAGCCGGGCGGCCTCGTCCCAGGCGCGCTCGGCCTCCTGCGCCCGTCCTGATTCCGCCAGGACCTTCGCGAGCCCCCAGAGGCCGTTTTCGTACGTCGGGTGGACGTCAACCGCTCGGCGGTATCCGGCGAGCGCGTCGTCCCACCGCTTCTCGTTCCACGCGATCCGCCCCAGGAAGGCCCAGGCGTCGTAGTAACGCGGGAAGAGCGAGACGGCGGTCTCGAGGTGGCGCCGTTGCTCGGCCGTTTCGCCGCGCCGTCCGGCGTCATACGCAAGGTTGTAGTGCGCCTTGGCCGACCGGGGGCACTTCGCGACCATGTCGTGGAAGAGGGCGTGGTCGTCGCGCCAGACGAGATTCCGGGCCACGGTGGCGCTCCCCCACGCCACGACAAGGGCGGCGAGCAGAGCCTCCCGCCATGGCCATCGCGAGGGGCGCGGCACCTCGCGCACCGGCGGCGCGACCAGCCCGACCGCCGCGAGGAGCAGGCCGGCCGACGGCAGGTACATCAGGCGCTCGGCCCAGATCGTCCCGATGACGAACGGGACGTTCGAGGCCGGGAAGAGCGCTCCAAGAAAGAAGAGGACGCCGAAGGGGACGATGGGCCGCGACTTCCCGAGCGCCCAGGCGAGGACGAGTATCGCCGCGAGGACGGCGAACCCCACCCACGCGCGGGCGTCGCCGAAGCGGGCGGCGATGGGGAGCGCGTGCGCCGAATGGTCCGCCGAGAGGCCGACCGGCACGAAGGTTTTCGCTGCGTAGCGGACGACGAGCGTCAGCGCGTTCGCGATCCGGAGCGGGACGGACAGGGAGACGAGGGGGTTCTCGAGGTCCCAGATGCCCGCTTCGCGCGAGATGAGGAAGCCCTTCAGGACAACCCAGCGAACGGCGAAGAGGACGCCGAGAGGCACGAGGAATCCGGCGAAGCCGACTCGGACTCCGGTCGAAGTGGCCGCCCACGACTCCCTCGGGCTCCGCGCGCGCCCTCCCCGGAAGACCTCGCCGAGCGCCACGAGGCCGGGCAGGATGACGGCGCTTTCCTTCACGAAGACGGCGGCGAGGAAGAGCCCCAGGCAGCCGGCATAGGGTGCCGGCCTCAGCGATCCGCCGCCGGTCGCCCGCGACCAGAGGAGCGCCGCGCCGAGCGTCAGGAGCGCCGCCAGGAGCTCGGCACGGCCGACGAGGCTCGTCACCGCCTCGACGTGGATCGTCACGACGGCGAAAAGCGCCGCGGCCGCGAGGGTGGGTCCCCGCGGAAAGCCGACGGCGAGGAGCCACGCCGCGAGGACCACCGTGACCCCCGCGTGAAGCGCGATGTTGACGGCGCGGAAGAGCGGCGCCTCGTTGCCGTGGATCCAGCGCTGGACCGCGTACGTCAGAAGGAGGAAGGGCCGATAGTTCTGGGCGCTCTGGAGGGAGCCGCCGAAGTACTGCGTCGTGAAGATCTCGTCGACCGTGTCCGGCTCGGCGATCCGCTCGTTGTCCCGGATGATGAGCTTGTCGTCGTACGTGAAGTCCGCGGGCAGGCCGTTCAGGAACGGGAGGACGGCCACGAGGGCCAGAGCGGCCGTTTCCAGGCGCGAGAGCCTCGGGAAGGGCGGCGCGCTCACGCCGAGCGGATCCGCCGGGCCGGGTCGAGCCGGTCGACGAGGGCGTCGCCGAGGACATTCGTCGCGAGGACCACGGCGAGGATCGCGGCGGCCGGCGCCAGGACCGCGTGGGGAGCGTCCAGAACGTGGGTCCGCGCCCCCGCCAGCATGCTCCCCCACGACGGCGCCGGCGGCGGCACGCCGAGGCCGAGGAACGAGAGCGCCGACTCCGCGAGGATCGCGCCGGCCAGATGCAGCGTCGCCTGAACGACGAGCGGGGCGGCGACGTTCGGAAGGAGGTGCCGGACGACGAGGCGCGGCCGCGCCGCGCCCGCGGCCCGGGCCGCGGCCACGAAGTCGAGGGACGACACCCGCCGCGCCTCGGTCCGCGCGAGGCGCGCGTACGGGACCCACCCCGCAGCCGAGAGGGCAAGCACCGTGTTCAGGGCCGAGGGGCCGAGCACCGCCGCGAGGGCGACGGCGAGAAGGAGGCCGGGGAAGGCGAGCACGAGGTCCGCGAGCCGCCCGACGCCCGCATCGAGAAGGCCGCCCCGCTCCCCCGCGAGAAGGCCGAGCGTGGAACCGAAGACCGAAGAGACGGAGACCGCGGCGGCGGCGACGCCGAGCGAGACGCTCGCTCCCGCGAGGAGGCGTGCGAGGATGCTCCTTCCGAGCTCGTCGGTGCCGAGGGGCGGCGACGCCGCGGGAGAGGCGAGCCGCGAGGCCAGATCGATGTGCGTCGGGCGGTCCCCGAGAGCGAAGGGCGATAGCACCGCCGCCGCGAAGGCCAGGGCGAGGATCCCGGCCGCGATCCGCGTGCCCGCCGTCACCCGGCCCTCCGGGCCGACGCACGCGGGTCGAGCCGGAGCGCCAGGGCGTCCACGGCCGCGTTCACGAGGACGTAGACGGACGCGATGAAGAGAACGCATCCCTGCACCGTCGGGTAGTCGCGCCGCTGGATCGACTGGACGAGGAGCCGGCCGACGCCCGGCCACGAGAAGATCGTCTCGGTCACGACGGCTCCCGTCAGGAGCGA
>Ga0115026_10000278_pt1 | contig 12673 bp, 10 predicted proteins | sample Mud_0915_D1_FD_83878 | JGI IMG/M metagenome (GOLD analysis project Ga0115026, IMG submission 83878) | Wetland microbial communities from Old Woman Creek Reserve in Ohio, USA - Mud_0915_D1 | ecosystem: Environmental > Aquatic > Freshwater > Wetlands > Sediment ...
AGGATGTGAAGGTCGACGGCAATACCGTCAGCTGGTCAGTGGTCTGCAAGGACTCATCGGGCAAGGGGCGGGTCACTTATGCTGGAAGCACCTTTGACGGCGTGATCGAAACGGTCATGAAGGAGCATGGCAAGGAAATGAATGCGAAGATGGCGATGAAGGGAAAGCATATCGGCCCCTGCACGAACTAGGCTGGTGAGCGAGGATCCCGGAGACACAAAAACCTATTCTGAGAAAGGAGTATTGCCCAGTGGCAAGTGAACAGGCAAAGATTGTGTATGTGCTGGGACACAAGAATCCGGATACTGATTCGATTTGTTCTGCCATAGGCTATGCGCATTTCAAGAACCTGACCGACAAGGGGTTTCTCTTCACACCTGCACGTGCGGGCAAGATCAACAGGGAAACCCAATTTGTGCTGGAACGGTTCGGGGTACCGGTGCCTCTCGAGGTGGAGAGCCTTGCGGCGACCGTGGCTGACCTTGAATTGAAGAAACCGATTTCGGTCAGTGAGCGGGATTCGGTCCGGTCCCTTGCCCTCCTCATGCGTGAACAAAGAGTACGTTCGGTACCAGTGGTGGATGAAGGAGGAGTATTCGTAGGGATCGTCGGACTGAAGGATATTGCCCGCCATTATATGGAGAGCGTGGGCTTCAGTGATCTCACCGGAGCACCCCTGAGCCTTGATATGATCCTCAAGACTGTGGAAGGACATGTCATCAGCAATTCAAAGAAGATCGACATGCTGAAGGGCAGAATTTTCATCGTGTCCATGCAGAAGGGGACCGTCCTGAACAGGACCCGTCCGGGGGACATTGTCATTATCGGCGACCAGCATGACATCCAGCTTGAGCTCATCCGCTCCGGGTGCTCGGCTCTCATTGTTGTGGATAACATGCCGGTGAACCGCGAGGTGGTGGCAGCAGCAGAAGAACAAGGCACCCTTCTGCTCTCTTCCCCCCATCCGGTATTTGCCACTGTTCAGCTCATGACTATGTCCGAGCCTGTTTCAAGCATTATGACCATTCACCATCCGACGGTGGGATTCTATACGCCGGTGGCGGAACTGAGAAAGAAGATACTGGAATCAGACTACCGCAGCGCAGTCGTGGTGGACAGGGACAACAGACTGATGGGGGTGGTGACGAGGACAGACCTGCTCCAGCCTGTAAGGAAAAGGGCGATCCTCGTTGACCACAACGAGATTTCCCAGGCTGTGGACAATATTGAAGATGCGGAGATCATGGAGATCATCGACCACCACCGCGTGGGCGATGTTTCCACTGTTGCGCCCATCTATGTCTATAACGACCCTGTGGGGAGTACCTGTACAGTGGTGGCAGGAATGATGTTCCTGTATCAGGTCAATATCCCCAGGGAAGTGGCCGGTCTGCTCCTTTCAGGAATCCTTTCCGACACCCTGCTGCTCACGCTCTCCACCACCACCGAACGCGACCGCCACACTGCACAGAGGCTGGCAGAAGTGGCAGAGGTCTCCATAGAGCACTACGGCAGGGAGCTTCTCCACGCGAGCATCCATATTGAGGACAGGACATCCGCAGACCTCATTGCAGCGGACTTTAAGGAATTCCTCATCAGCGGAAAAAAACTGGGGGTGAGCCAGATGATGGTCCTAGAATGTAAAGACATAGACCTCAGGGAAGAGGAGATCCTCGCGGAACTGGAACGGATCAGAGTGTCCAATGGCTATGACCTCACGGTGCTGCTCGTCACAAATCCTCTCAGTTCCTCTCATGAGCGTGTTCTCTTAAGCGGAGAGACCTGGATCGTGGAGAAGGCCTTCAACGTGCAGGTGGAGGGGGGCACCTGCATTCTGCCACGGGTCATGTCAAGGAAAAAGGATTTCATTCCAGCCATCGGCCAGGCGCTCAGTATGGGAAGAACCTGACAATGGAAAGATCACGGACCTGTAATCCGCAGCCGGTTTAACCTCTTCTGTCTGTGACTCTGCTGCGCCCGCATAAGGATAATGGGGAGTGGGGGTGAAAGAGGCACAAAGGCCAGGACTTTTGAGGCAAGGCCTCTTCTTATGGGCTGGAGCGTTACCGTATGATATAATCTTATAAAGTACCACGAATAATGTATGGGTGATTAATCAAAGGAAGCTTTAGGAGGAAAATGCAATGAGCTTTCACGCTGAGGGTGAACATCTGAGAAAGGCGATCAAATGGATATCGGATGAGCGTCTCGAAAATCCTGAAGCCAAGCTATTTAAGCTGATCGAGGCAGCATCTTTGGAATTCGATTTGCCTCCAAAAGATGAGGAATTTCTCGTGCATTTCTTCACCCAAGAAACTTCAGAAAAAAAAGAGTGAGAAGTTGAGCCCGTTGTAGAGGGTGATTATTCATGATTGTTCACCTGAATGAAGAAGATGTTTTGTATGTCCGTGTTATTATCAAGCTTTCAATTGACACGTGCACATTATAATGCTATAAAGAATGCACAATGAAGCGTACTTTCGGCAAGTCCAGCTTTTGTTTGGTAATATAACCGCGAACTGGTGAGGGAAACATATGGGCTACGATTTAGCGGCCTTCAAAGGAAATCAGGAATATTTATCAGCACTTCAGCGGGGGGCTGATGAACCTGCTGGGTCCATACGCATCTATTTTGTTTTTTCTTCTTTACTCCTTTGTGCTCTTTGTGTCTTTGCGGTTTTAGAGGGAAGCTCTTTTGCAGTAACCCCCAAAATAGCCGCGGGATGGGACCACACGGTTATGGTGAAGGCAGATGGTTCTTTATGGGCCTGGGGCTGGAACCAGAGTGGCCAATTGGGAGACGGTTCACCAACCAATAGACTGCCCGCTTTTGATAACTTTGTCCCTGTCCGGATTGGTCCAGAGAATAGCTGGACCTCTATTGCTACCGGATACTTTCATACTGTGGCCCTGAAGTCGGACGGGAGCTTGTGGGCCTGGGGGAATAATCAATATGGCTCTCTGGGAGATGGTACCACAACGAACAGGCTGACCCCTGTCCGGATTGGGACTGATACTGACTGGATCTCTGTTGCTGCGGGATATGATTACACCACAGCTCTGAAATCAGACGGCACCGTGTGGTCCTGGGGTCATAACAATTTTGGTCAATTGGGGGATGGAACAACAACTGACAGATTGGCTCCGGTGAGGATAGGAATTGACAACAGGTGGAGAGCCATCGCCTCAGGTGATGTGCATACCGTGGCCCTGAAATCAGACGGTACCCTGTGGTCCTGGGGATGCTTCACTGATACCAGATTAGGGGATAGCAAAACAACTGGCAGCCTTACTCCTGTCCGGATTGGGACTGACACTGACTGGGTCTCGGTTGCTGCGGGATACTATCACAGTATAGCCCTGAAATCTGACGGGACCTTATGGGCCTGGGGAAATAATCGATTCGGCTCATTGGGTGACGGCACGACAACGAGTAGACCGGCTCCTGTGCGGATTGGGACCGACACTACATGGGTCTTTGTTGCCACGGGAGGGTATCACAGTGCAGCCCTGAAATCTGACGGGGCCTTGTGGGGCTGGGGATCCAACTACTTCGGCGAACTGGGTGACGGCACTACAACGAATAGAGAGACGCCTGTACGGATAGGGACTGACACTACATGGTTCTCTGTCGCCACGAGCTGGAATCATACCGTGGCCCTGAAATCAGATGGTACCTTATGGGCCTGGGGATGGAACGCTCATGCACAGTTGGGGGACGACTCAAAGACCGACAGACAGGTTCCTGTTCAGGTGCTATTCCCCCGGCAGTGACACTCCGAATCAGCCAGTAGGGCTGCAATGCAGATTCCCTTCAGTAACACATGCATTTTCGCCTGACAAAGAAGTATAAAGATTGATGAGGCGCCTTACGGGTGATTGTGCAACTATCACTTCACGAAAAAAGGTGCGTGGTTAGAGGTGAATAGAGGTGGCTCATTGTTCAGTATCCCTGCCACTGCCGGGTGTCTCCTGAATTTCTTCTCGAGGAAAAGTCTGACATGTCTCCTGTCCCAGCCTTGAGGGTGGACAAAGTCGGTGTAGAGGGAAAGATCTCCCTCAGAAAATCTTCGTATCTCGACATCCGGAGGATGGACCTCGCACACGGGCATGTTGAATATGGCGAGGTTGAGGAAGTCAATGCATTCACTATGCTGAACAGTGAACTCAAGGGTCTTTTCAGCTGACCTCTCATTCTCTGCAGGGGTGCCGAAGATGAGATACACATAGGTTCCGATACCCGCTTTCCTGAGATTCTTCAGCACAACGGATGAGGTCTCGAGAGTGATTCCCTTATGCAGCGCGTCAAGCACATATTGGTCCCCTGATTCGATCCCGAGTTTGAGCATCACGCACCCGGACCGTTTCAGGTCCATGCAGAAATCAGGGTCTGCAAGGCGGGGACTGACGCGGGCAAATCCATACCAGGGGATACCCATAGGGTTTTCGGAAAGAGAGTCGAGGAGCGCGGGACTTATGGCATTGTCCAGGATATGGATGAGGGAGGGCCCTGTGGCTTGACTAAGGACACCTAAATCCTCAATGACCTGCTGCACCGGAACAGAAAGATAAGTATTCTTCTCTGCCTTCTCAGGACAGAACGCGCACCTGTTCCAGTAACACCCTGTGGAAGCGCTGTAAGGAAGGATAAAGCCAGGGGAAAGGTAACCCTCTTTCGAAAGAGTGGAGTAATCAGGCCTTGGAGTCTTTGTCTCTCTTGCTTGGAGGCCAAGGAGCGAGAGGAGCGGATATTCGCCTGGCCCTGCCACGATATGGTCCACAAGCCCTGAAAATGGGTTCTTCCATCCCGGATTTTTCACCCACGAGGTGACAAGCCCACCCCCCAAAATTAGTTTCACTCCTGGAAATTGCTGTTTTATGAAACCGATTATGGAGAAGGAGACCAATGCCTGGCTCAGATAGTTTAAGGAAATACCCACCACCAGGGGTTTTTCAGATGAGAAGAGCCCCTCGAGCCTGGAGCGGAAATAGGGATAAAAAGGGTTCAGTCCAGGGTGCTCTGCAGCGGTAATGAGATCTCTGCTCTTTAAGGGAGACAGCCCTTTATCTTCGTAATTTACCAAGCTTACCGCCTTGTCGTGTGAAGAGACATAGGCCAGCACCCTTCCTATGTCTCTCACCGCCCTCTTGTAACGGTCGGGGTTGCGGTAGAGGACGGGGTCTCTCATGGCACGAAGATTAGACTCAAGATTGCGTAAGGCCCTCCTCGTCCACGCATCCTGTGTACCTTCAGGAGAAAGAGGGCTTCGGAGGAGATTAAGGAGGCCCTCTCTATTCGCGTCAAGGAGCCGGTGTTCGACCCCGAGGCTGCCCAACATGCCAGAGAGCCTCGCAATGCCTGCAGGGGGTTCGGACGGCTTAGCAACAGGGGGATGGATGAGCAGTATCAATGGACTTTATGCGAAGGGTGGTTCAAGGGTTAAGAAATGAGCAGCAGTAATCTGTGAGTGTCTTTACCCTAAGCCCGAACTTTGAATTGGCCGGAACCTCAAAGGATGTCCCTCCCTCTATCCTTTTCGAGTCTTCGCTGCCGGGAAGAAGCACCTCCAGCTCACCCGACAGGATCTCCATAACCTCCCTGTCGCCAGTGGAGAATTCATATTCTCCAGGGAGCATTACCCCAAGGGTTTTCTTCGATCCGTCGCCAAAGAGGACGGTCCTGCTCGTCACCTTTCCGTCAAAATAGATATTCGCCTCCTTTACTACCGTTACATTTTTAAATTCATTCTTCATCATCGTCTTATTCCTCTCTCTAGGTGATACGTTTCTATTCTAACACTCAAGGATGAAGAAGTGCAGAGGATGAAAGCCTGTGGAACGTGAATACCACAGGAGTGCGTCAGCGGCGAGATGGCGGTCCGGTCATCGAAAGGATGTACCGCAGGACACCGTTAAGGTTCTGAAAGAGCCTGAATCCATTGTCTGCACATGGCCTGTTCCAGGGGAAGAGCAGCCCTGTTCCCAGGACGCCGGTCTCCAAGGCCTTTTCAAGGTTGTATGGTGAATCGTCCACCACCACATCCGTGCGCGTGAACAATATGGTCTTGTCATAAGAAAGGTGGAGTTCGTCATACACAAGACCATGGCGTGCGAGCCATCGTTCCGTCTGGTTTCTCGTATCAGGCGACCTATGGCTGGCGATGATGAGGTAAAACCCCTTTTCCTTAAGTGTGGAGAGAAAACCCCCGGCCTCAGGGTAGGGTTGATAGGCGGTACTGTCTTGCTGAACATGTATCCGGTGAATGGCGTTAAAAAAATCCGCCTCAGAACAATATCCCTCCCATATATCAAAGGCGGTCCACTCATCCGGAGTGGGGAACGTGCTGTTTATTTTCCTCAGTTCCTCATAAAAGACGTCGCAAAACTGCCAGAGGGTATTGTCGATGTCAATAACCGCTACCTTGCCCATAACCCTTTTTTGTTCTCCTTCATCTGAGAATTCTCTTATATTACACCATCCCCGGATAATCTGTGGGGGGAGAAAACACACCTGCTGCTCCTATAAAGTCGTGCTGCGCGCTATCACATAGAATGCGAGGAGCCGCCCCACAAGGGGCTTTCTGAGAAGTGATGGCATATGAAAGGCGTTGACTTTATTATGGTATACTTTTAGGCCGCACATGCTTTCAGGGGCGACAGGCGCATGAACCCATGCGGAGAAAGGATTAACTGCCATGAGCAATGAACCCAACAAAGTCATTTACTCCATGATCAGGGTGAGCAAGTATTATGAGAAGAAGCCGGTGCTGAAGGATATCTCCCTTTCCTATTTCTATGGGGCAAAGATAGGTGTGATCGGTCTTAACGGATCAGGGAAAAGCTCCCTCCTCCGCATCCTTGCGGGAAGGGACAAGGAATTTAACGGAGAGACGGTCCTTTCTCCCGGCCATACCGTAGGTTTCCTTGAGCAGGAGCCGTTGCTGGATGAGAGAAAGACCGTGCGGGAGATTGTAGAAGAGGGGGTACAGGAAACAGTGAATACCATTAAGGAATATCATCTTATCAATGAGAAATTCGCCGAACCCATGTCGGATGACGAGATGTCAAAGCTCATTGAACGGCAGGGGAAGGTGCAGGAGAGGCTGGATGCCCTGGATGCATGGGACCTGGATTCACGTCTCGAGATGGCCATGGATGCCCTGCGCTGCCCTCCGGGAGATACTGCGGTGAAGGTCCTCTCGGGAGGAGAAAGACGCCGGGTGGCCCTGTGCAGACTCCTTCTTCAGAAACCGGACATCCTTCTCCTGGATGAACCCACCAACCACCTTGATGCAGAGACCGTGGCTTGGCTTGAGCACCATCTGCAGGGCTATCCCGGTACCATCATCGCCGTGACCCATGACCGCTATTTTCTCGATAATGTGGCGGGATGGATCCTGGAGCTGGACAGGGGAGAGGGAATTCCATGGAAAGGAAACTATTCTTCGTGGCTGGAGCAGAAGAAAAACCGTCTGCAACAGGAGGAGAAGGTCGAGAGCGAACGGCAGAAGACCCTCCAGCGTGAGCTCGAGTGGATACGCATGTCTCCCAAGGGACGCCACGCAAAAGCCAAGGCGCGTATCAATTCCTATGAGGCACTCCTGAGTCAGGACATGGAAAAAAGAGCAAAAGAGCTCGAGATCTATGTCCCGCCCGGCCCCCGTCTGGGCAGTGTGGTTATTGACGCTGAGAATGTGAGCAAGGCGTATGGAGATACCATTCTCATGGAGGGGATGACCTTCTCCCTTCCGCCTGGAGGGATCGTAGGTGTTATTGGTCCCAACGGGGCGGGAAAGACGACCCTTTTTCGGATGATCACCGGCCAGGAAAAGCCTGATTCAGGGACCTTCAAAACAGGGGAGACCGTAAAACTTGCATATGCGGACCAGAGCCGTGATGACCTCGATCCAAACAAGAGCATCTGGGAGGTAATCTCAGGCGGAGACGATGTCATCCAGTTGGGCAAGAAACAGGTCAACTCACGGGCCTATGTGGCCCGCTTCAATTTCTCGGGAACAGATCAGCAGAAAAAGGTTTCGATGCTCTCCGGAGGTGAAAGAAACCGGGTCCACCTGGCCCGTATGCTCAAGGAAGGGGCTAACGTCCTTCTCCTTGACGAACCTACCAATGATCTGGATGTGAACACCATGCGTGCACTGGAAGAGGCATTGGAGAATTTTGCAGGCTGCGTTGTGGTCATCAGCCACGACAGGTGGTTCCTCGACCGTATCGCGACCCATATCCTCGCCTTTGAAGGGGACAGCGGGGTGGTCTGGTTTGACGGGAACTATTCAGAGTACGAGGCTGACAGAAAGACACGACTCGGAGCTGCTGCGGACCAGCCCCACCGAATCAAATACCGGCATTTGTCCAGGGGATAAATACCCAATGAGGTGCTCTTCAGAGGCCGTTCATGGGACTTAATGGGGTGCGTCTCTCCTTCATTAATGACGCTCAGGGTAAGCATACGCATCAATCCACATAAATCCTTTGTAGTATGCTATCGGCAGCGAGCCCGCGTGCACCGACCCCAATCCATTAATATACTCTGTGAAGTACTCATGATATACGTTCGGCACATTCTTCCATATGCTGGCTGCAATGTCCATATTGCCGACGGGCACAAGATCATCAAGGCTATTGTGAAACATCTTTAAGGGCATCGCCGGAGTCCAGCCATAAAATCCGTCATTTAGCAATAGTCTCTGGTAAATCGGAGCATTCGGGCCCGTGTCCTTAAGCGCGTTGTAGAACTGATCGGTCAGAATGCTTTTTGGCCCGACATAAGGAGTTGCCTTCTCCATAAGGACGCTGATCTGGTTGCCTGAGAAAGCGCCATTGAGCATGGAGTAGAGCTGCCCTGCGTAGGTCATGCCCCCTGGTGGTGTGTAGGAAGCTACCTGACCTTTCACTGCCTTGTAAAAGTTGAACGCGTCAGTTTGGGCCTTGTAGACGTCGTCATATCCGGCAATAGTATACGGCAGAAAATACGGTGAGGAATAAGTCGCATCGACATTGATCATCACATTGCGCATCGTGTCGGAAAGTGAGTAAGGCCCATCAAGCGCAGCCACTGCTGAAACGGCAAATTCACCTTCCTGCTGCAGGTGCTTGGCGGCAACCATTGTTGCGTAGCCACCCTCTGAAAAGCCGATGAGGTAAAGTTGCCCGTTCCAGTTGGTGTTCTGGTCAGACGAGAGCCAGGAGCCTTTGTTATCCCGCACAGCTCGAATCATTCCAACGATTGAATCGGCCAGTATATCCAAACAGTAGGGGTGCACGTCATAGTTGATACCCATACCAGGATAGTCGGGGACCGCAGTGATATACCCCATTGACGCAAGCGCCATAGCGAATGGTACCGTCAGCTCGTTGTCCAGCACATTCCCGTTGGAGGGTGAGTAACCCCGCTCAACCTGTGTAGGGTGCTGCAGGGATATGATCGGAACATTGATCTTGATCCCTATGACAGTTGTCGGTACTACGAGCAGGCCGGACAGGTGCTGTACTGTACCGTCAGGGCGGGTGATGTCGTAGTAAATCTTATACGTATTGAAGGGATATCTGAAATTCGGTATGAGCTTGTTCCATAGATCATACCAAGCCGATTTCCAGGCATCTGCCTGCGCAGCCGTGAGAGCTCCCAAAGAGCCATATGTCTGCGGCATATTAAGATTAAGGATAAATGTTGAGAATAACTCGGAGGCCATGCCCCCGATGTGCTGAACAGGGGCGATTCCTGATTGTGTGGATGAAGACGAGTTACCGCAGCCTGCGAGCAAAAACAGAGAAACAAGCAAGACGAAGATACCAAACAGTATTTTGTTCAGCCTCATTTATCCCTCCCTTTTCAATTCCTTGGCGTAATAGTCATGGCGATCTCCCTTTCTGCTTGGACTATGCACAATTATAGCAGAGTTGCTAGGTGTGCGTTTCAGCTTGCTATATTGTAGTTTATGATGGATCGATATATCTTCCAGGTAAGCATGCTTATCCAGCAAAGAACTGCGGAGGAGATATCGATGAAAGGTTCAAGAACAAAGACGGCAAATACGGTGCGGGAAGGGACATTGATAGTGGCGGTAGACATTGGGATGGTCAGTAACCACGGGTACTGTATGGCTGTAGACGGGAGGAGCACAAAGACGTTCAGCTTTGATAACACAAGAGAAGGCCTTGATTCATTCTGGGGCATGATACTGTCGAGCAAGACCAGATTTCAATGCACTGAGGTGATTGTAGGGTATGAGTCAACCGGTCCCTATGGAGAACCGCTCATACACTACCTCAGGCAGAAGCCGGTAACGATTGTGCAGGTAAACCCAATGCATACGAAGAAGATGAAGGAAATCAATGACAACTCTCCATTGAAGACCGACCGAAAGGATCCCCGGGTGATCGCAGATGTCATACGGTTAGGGCACGCCTTAAGTGTCGTTGTACCAGAAGGTGATGCAGCCTATTTAAGGAGAGTGAATAATGCACGGGAGAGACATGTCAAAGAGCGCACCAGTCTTCTGAACCAATTGCAGCAGTTTGTGTTTGTCATATTCCCAGAATTTTCACGAATAATAAAAACGATAGACAGTAAAACTGCCTTATATATACTCAAGAAGTATACGACACCGGCAAAGATCGGCAGGGTAAAGCTCGAGAAACTCGGAGTGGAGATGAGAAGACGGAGCATGGGCAAGTTTGGCGCAGAGCATGCCGCAGCATTGATCAATTTTGCCAAGACCACCATAGGTATTGAAGAAGGGGTGGAAGGGTTAGTTATGGATATCCAGCACGTCCTCATGCAACTAGAGATGATAAATAGGCTCATTGCAGAGCTGGAGCACGAGATGGAGATAACCCTGCACCGCATACCCTACAGCCGTAAACTCCTGGCGATCAAGGGGCTTGGGATGGTAACGGTAGCAGGGCTCATTGGGGAGATAGGTGACTTTACCAAGTTCAGCACACAGTCTGAGATAACAAAGCTTGCCGGTCTTAATATCTATGAAATAAGCTCTGGTAAAAGAAAGGGACAGCGTAGGATATCGAAGAGGGGCCGGAGCCTGTTACGGAAGATACTGTATTATGCAGCCGTGCAGACCATTAGGGAAAATGGCATCATGCATGATTACTACCAAAGACTCATCGGCAGGGGAATGAAGCGCATCATGGCGCTGGTTGCAGTATCCAGGAAACTGTTGAGGATTATATTTGCAATTGTTCGGGATGACAGTGAATTTATATCAAATTATGAATCTAAAAGAAAGGAGGTAATAAGAAAGGCTGCTTAGGGGTATAATTTACGTAGGCGGGGAGATTATCGTTTTCTTCCTTTGAGGCGCTGATGCGACCTCCGGTTTCAGAATACGTAACTCCCCGTCGACATCCTAACTCCAATTGAGCAAGGTGAAAGCGTTCAGCACGACTTTCCAATTACAAGGGTTGGGTAGGATGTCACATACAAGATGGGGGATAACCGCCTACGAAAAAATATCTTAAAAGGCTACGGACACATACAATTATATCTTGACTGGAATAAACAAGGAAGGAGACCGCGCTCAATTATTCATGTTGGAAGCAACAGCTCAGATATTCAAATTCTAGGGAACCCTGCGGAATGCAAGCCCTGAGTGGTTTCGAAAGTGTTCAAATTATAATTGCTGATTTACGCAGGCAAAAAAAAGCGCCGTACAATTGCGGCGCTCTCTTTTTCACTCAATGCGGTTTTCCCTTATTCGTCATAACACGCATAGGCAAGTACAACGGGTGCGATGTCAATAACATCAGCAACGAGTTTACCATCCAGCTCGTGATATGTTACGGCTACCTTTGCACCCACATTGATATCATTAAAGATCCTGTTCTGGGTACAGCTTGTCACATTTGTCCCTTTATCCGTTGCGAATGTAAAGTTATCATTCATCCCAAATCCCGGAGAGGGGAGCATTTCCAGAGACTTTACCGTCACTGTTCTTGCATAGTCGTCAACTGCTATGACCTCACCCTTAATGTTGGCCTTGCTTCCCTGGGCGTTGACCTGAGTTGCGAAAGACATTACGAAAAGCGCTGCGACTATTGTCACGAAAACGCCTGTCAGGAGGTTCGCCATTTTCTTATTTATGGTCTTTCTGTTAAACATAATCTATACCCCCTTCTTTCTTGTACTTACTATCACTTGCAAAACCTACGGTTTTGCATCTTTCTTGAATACATCATATAATTAATTGCAAATATATGCAATCACTAAACTAAGCGTCCTGGTTCAATTCTGGGGGAAATACTGGCATAAAAACCACAAAAGCACCATTTTTCGCGGGAGCATTTCTTGTTTCTGGTATTAATCTCATTTTTTGTTGTCCTCTATAGTGGGTCCCTGTGTCTGAATAAAGCGTAATCTTCGCCTGTGGTATACTTTCAGCGTGGAACGGTGGTTATCGCACGTATCATGGCCAGTGGTCATTTTTCTCTGCCTGACGCTCGGCCTTGCGCCCTTTCAACCACCCCATATTCTGGAAAAACTCCAGATGCTCATAAAGGGCCTTCTTGTACGGCCTATAGACTGGTTTGACCTCTTACTACACGCCGCGCCCTGGGTGTTGCTCGTCCTTAAGGGTATAGTGTCCCTAAAAAACAGGTAGGAGCCCCAACAGTGCTCAATGAGAAGGCGGATAAATTC
>Ga0115026_10000279_pt1 | contig 12670 bp, 10 predicted proteins | sample Mud_0915_D1_FD_83878 | JGI IMG/M metagenome (GOLD analysis project Ga0115026, IMG submission 83878) | Wetland microbial communities from Old Woman Creek Reserve in Ohio, USA - Mud_0915_D1 | ecosystem: Environmental > Aquatic > Freshwater > Wetlands > Sediment ...
TAAACGCGGTCACGAACCCCGGAGTGACTTCGCCGCGCGGCAGCGCACGCGCAGCCGTGCGCGGATTCCGGGCGTCGAACGGGAGGTCCGCCAACCGGTTAAACGCCATCGCCGCGCTCCTGGCTCCGACCATAGCCAACAGTATCCATCCGATCTGCCCCGGACTGGGAAAGCCGCGCGCCGCGAGAAAGGCGCCGAGGAACGCAAACGGAAGGGCAAAGACCGTATGTTCGATCTTTACCATCTCCAGCGTGGTCTTGACTCTTCTCAGCAAGCGCACACCATGCGAGCGACCTCCTGCTTGATAGAAGGCCCCCGGGCCGAAACGCCGTTTCCGGGGCAGCACGCAGCAACCCGGAGAGAGGCCGTTCGCACTTCGGGGTTTTTATCGGCAGGAGGCCGGGATTTGGTGAATAAATTCATCGGCCCCGGCATACCGGCAAATGTAAGAAACCCAAAGAATAGCAAAACCGGCAGACTGGGCCAAGCCTCCCTGCCCGTGGGTGCCCCGGCCGGATTCCCCCGGCCTCCCGTTGCCATACTGTAATGTTTGGGCCGGGTGTGAATTCTTTACGCTTCCGGGAGTTTTTCGTGCCTGGGAGCCGTCAGCTTTCAGCTATCAGCTCTCAGCCCCTGAAGGCTGACTGCTGAATGCTGGGAGCTTCTCACCATGACAGTAATCCACTTGAAATGCGAGTGACCAACCGATAGCTTAAGCCTTCACTGGAGAGGAGCTTTGGCCCGCGGATACGATCCCATCCTCCTGGAAATCTTCAGGTCGCTCTACGCCGCCGTTGCCGAGGAGATGGGCGTGACTCTCCGCCGCACCGCATTCTCTCCCAATATCAAGGAGAGGCGGGACTACTCCTGTGCAGTCTTCGATTCGAGGGGGGAACTGGTGGCCCAGGGCGATCATATGCCTGTCCACCTGGGTTCAATGCCGATGTCGGTGGCTGCAGCAGTCCGCGCGGTGAGGATGCTGCCTGGCGATATCGTCATCCTCAACGATCCCTACGAGGGAGGAACGCACCTCCCTGACTTGACGCTGGTAAGCCCGGTATTTGACTCCGGATCAGGGGTACTCCTCTTTCACGTCGCGAGCCGCGCGCACCACTCGGATATCGGGGGCATGACGCCCGGCTCGATGCCGCTGAGCACCGAGATCTTCCAGGAGGGATTGCGCATCCCTCCGCTGAAGCTCTTCAACGAGGGTCGTCCTGTGCAGGACGTATTCCGGTTGCTCCTGGCCAACGTGAGGACGCCCCGCGAGCGCGAGGGGGATATCACGGCCCAGGTGGCTGCCGCTCGCACCGGGGAACGGCGCCTGCTTCAGATTGTTCAACGACACGGCTCCTCGCAGGCCGCTGCGTATGCCTGCCACTTGCAGGACTATTCCGAACGCATGGTGCGCACGTTTCTCAGGGCGGTGCCTTCCGGATCGTACTCCGCGGAAGACTACCTGGACGACGACGGCGCGGGGCAGGAACGGATCAGGATCCGGGCGACTGTCCGCGTGGGCCATGGGACGCTCGACGTCGATTTCAGCGGCACGGACCGGCAAGTAGCGGGAAGCGTCAACGCCGTTCTCGCCATAACCATGTCGGCGGTCTACTACGTCGTTCGGGCCCTCGTCCCCGGATCCATACCGGCAAGCAGCGGCGTCCTCCGTCCCATCCGGATCAAGACCCCCGAAGGCAGCGTCGTCGACGCGCGTTTCCCGGCTGCGGTGGCTGCCGGCAACGTCGAGACCTCGCAGCGCATCGTTGACGTGCTGCTGAAAGCGCTCGCTCCCGCTTTGCCCGCGAGAATTCCCGCAGCAAGCAGCGGCACCATGAACAACCTGACACTGGGCGGTGTCGACCCCAGGGACGGAACGATGTTCTCGTATTACGAGACGGTAGCCGGCGGGATGGGCGCATACCCCGGGCGGGCCGGCACGAGCGGAGTTCACACCCACATGACCAACTCTCTCAATACCCCGGCCGAAGCGCTGGAGTACGCCTACCCGTTCCGCGTCCGGCGATACTGCATCCGGCGTGGGTCCGGGGGGAGCGGCAAATACCCGGGAGGCGACGGCATCGTAAGGGAGATCGAATTGCTGACGCACGCCGATGCCACGATACTCTCAGACCGACGCCGTTTCCAGCCGTACGGCCTTGCCGGCGGGAAGCCGGCAAGGCGCGGCAGAACACTCATCGTCAGGAGAGGCCGTCGCGCCGAACTGCCTTCCAAGTGCCGCTTTTCCCTTGCGGCGGGAGAGCGCCTGATCATCGAAACACCGGGCGGTGGCGGCTGGGGTGCCCGGGACAGGAGGAAAACACGTTGATCCGTCTTCAAGCAGTCCAGATGCGCGAGATTCACCTGCCGCTGATACACCGGTTCGAAACGAGCTTCGGGGCTACCTCGACACGCAGGATCATCCTGCTCACGGTTTTCTCCGGCGAGGATGCCGGGTACGGCGAGTGTACCGCGGGTGATGTCCTTTTCAACGACAGCGAAACCACCGAGACTGCCTGGCATATTCTGGCCGACTTCGCAATCCCCTGGCTGCTTGGCAAGGAACTGGATCAAGCGTCCGATGCCGCGCGCATCTTGAGCCCGATCAGGGGAAACCGAATGGCCAGAGCTGCCTTGGAAACCGCCCTCTGGGACCTGGAGGCAAGGCAGAGGGGGATGCCCCTCTCTCGCCTCATCGGCGGCGAGCGCCGCGAAATCCCGTGCGGAGTCTCCATCGGCATCCAGCCCTCCGTCGAGGCTCTACTGGCCAAGGTACGCCACGAGGTTTCAGACGGCTACCGGCGTGTGAAGATCAAGATCAAGCCCGGCTGGGAGACCGAACCCCTCCGGGCAATACGCAGTGAGTTCCCGGACCTTCCGTTGATGGCGGACGCGAACTCCGCCTTCCAACTGAGCGACCTCCCCTTGCTCCGGAGGCTGGATGAATTCGGCCTGATGATGATCGAACAGCCGCTTGCACACGACGATATCGTGGACCATGCGGTTCTTCAGAAGCAGCTGCAGACCCCCGTCTGCCTTGACGAGTCGATCTGCAGCGCGGAGGACGCACGCAAGGCGGTAGAACTCGGGAGCTGCCGCATCATCAATGTCAAGCTCGGACGCGTCGGCGGCTTCCATGAGGCGCGCCTGATAAACGACTACTGCTCGCGGTGCGGAATTCCGCTCTGGTGCGGCGGGATGCTGGAAAGCGGCATCGGCCGCGCACACAATATCGCAATGTCAACCCTGTCGGGATTCACTCTCCCCGGCGACGTCTCGGCCAGCAAGAGGTATTACGCGGAGGACACAGTCAAGCCGCCCGTCACAGTGACTCCTTCGGGGACCATCCTGGTGCCGGAATCTCCCGGCATCGGTTTTGCTCCCGACCCCGACCGAATCGAGCGCGCGACCGTCCGCCGTCGAGAGTTCAACTTCAAGTGAGTGACAAGGATGCCTGAACGAATCATCGGAGTGCTTGGGGGTATGGGGCCTGAGGCCACAGTCGATTTCTTCCACGAAATCGTCGCCGTTACACCGGCCCGGAAAGACCAGGATCATGTCCCGGTCCTGATATATTCGAATCCCAGGATGCCGGACAGGGCCTCGGCTATCCTCTACGGTGCTGAAGACCCGCTGCCGTACCTGAAGGAGGCCGCCATCACCCTGGAACGCGGCGGAGCCGGCATCATCACTATCCCCTGCAATACCGCCCACTACTACCTGGACGATCTCCGGGCTGCCGTCCACATTCCTGTGCTGAACATGATCGAGGAGGCCTGCGGAGTCCTGCGGGCCGAATACCCCGATGCCAGAACGGCCGGCCTTCTGGCAACGACCGGCACCGTGAAGATGCGCCTCTACGAGAAGTTTCTCGAGAAGGAAGGCCTGAACGTCATCGCGCCCCCGGACGAGGAACAGGAGCAGGTCCAGATCTCCATCGATCGCATCAAAGGCGGGGCACGCCGCGAGGAGGTGCACTCGATCCTCAAGACCGCCTGCTGCAACCTCATGTCCAGGGGGGCGGGATTGGTCATCCTGGGCTGCACCGAGATCCCGCTTGTACTGGACAGCACAGATCCCGCCTGTCCCGTCCTGAATCCCACCAGGGTTCTCGCCCGGGCCGCCGTGGACTGGGCACTCGGGAAACGTTAGCAGACGTGGATCCTGCCGATTCGACTCGCATCGGCGACCAACCCCATACGTTCAGGCAACATATCAAGTTGACAATACTGTAAACGAAGTAGACAATGCTGGCATGCCATGTGTCAATGAAATATGCATGGGCTATCTACCGCAGGGACACTGCGCATACACGGGAGGCAAGGCAAATCGCGATTAATCAACGATTTCACTTGGCGTTTTCTTCGACACTTGGGTAGCTGCAGCAGGATTCTCTGATGGCAAACAGCAGGAACGGGGACAGGACCTGGCCGCACTTCAGGGCATTCAAGAGCCTGAAGGAAAAGCTTCTGGTGCTGATGATCTCTCTTTCGCTGCTGCCGCTGATGGGCGTATCGGCTTTCTCCTATTTCATCTGGAGCAGGCAGATCGCCCGTGACCGGGTCCAGCTTTCCCTGGAGACGATGGCCCAGGACACGGCGGACAAGATCGACCTGATGCTCGGGGAGAGCAAGGTGCAATCCAATTCGATGGCGAGTACTTTGCCGCTCATCTTCCCGACGCTGGACCAGGGCCGAAGCAGGGCTATTTCCCAGATCCTGAACAACTACTGCTTCAACCACGAAGTCTACGATCTGCTGGTCATTGTCGATGCGAACGGGCGCATCATCAGCACCAATTCGCTCGACAGGAACACGCTGCCGCTCCCGGCGGGTGAATTGAACAGGATCCTGGGAACCAGCATTCGCGACTACCCGCAGGAATACGGTATCTTTCGCGACTCGATGCGCGGGTACTCATCGCGCTGCGACTGGTACCAGTCCAAGCTGGTTCACCGGCTCTATGACTATCGCAACGAGGACGGCAGCCACCTCTACAATCTTGCGCTCTCCGAACCGCTCCGCGATCCGCGCACGAGCGAGATACTCGGCGTCTGGATAAGCATCATCAACTGGTTCTATTTTCAGAACATACTCGACAATGTCGAAAGCGATCTGGCGAATTCCGATCTCAAGAGCGGGTACGCCTTCATGCTGGCCAGTGACGGGGACACCACGATCGGCCACAAGTACCGGAAGAATCGCGCGAACGAATACGGGCTGCCGCCGCACGCCGAGCGAGACCTGGATCTGTACGGAAGCCGGATCGTAAAGGACCATGGCCTGAGGGCACTGCACGAGGCTATCCTGCGGCATCAGCGCAGTGTCGCCTATGATTTCCCGAAGGGAACCGCCAAGATCACAGGCATAGCGCCGATCGGGGACACCTCCTTCGGCTGGATTGTCGGAGTCGGGGTGGACAGCAGCGACATTTTCCGGCCTATCTATGCCGTCGGCTGGTGGCTCGCTGCCGTCACTCTCGCCCTGTCGGCGCTGGTCGTCGCCTTCACCTACATCATTGCCCGTGGAATCACGGTCCCGTTGAACAACCTCATCGGGACGGCGCAGACGATAGCCAAGGGTAATTTCAACGAACGGGTTCGTGTCCGTTCTGCCGACGAAGTGGGGATCCTGGGTTCGACCTTCAATGACATGGCGCGCGCACTGGCCGCGCGCGAGGAGCAACTCCAGGACCTGAACAAGAATCTCGAGAACATGGTGCGTGAGCGCACGCTCGAGCTGGAGAAGTCAAACGAAGCGCTCAAGAACGCATATCTCGATCTCCAGAACACCCAGGAGCAGCTGATTCAGACCGAGAAGATGGCCTCACTCGGGCAGCTTGTCGCGGGCATCGCCCACGAGATCAAGAACCCGCTGAACTTCATATACGGGAATACCGGATTCCTCGCCGATTACACCGGCAAGCTGCAGGGGCTGCTGGCGGCTTTCGAATCGCTGCCGAGCCTTTCAGCCGGTGACCGTGAAACGATCTCCCGGCTCAAGGAAGAGATCCGTTATTCGTTCATCAAGGATGACCTCCGGACTCTCATCGACAACTTCACCGAGGGTGCCCGCCGCATCAACAATATCGTGTCGGACCTGCGTTCTTTCTCGCGCATGGACAGCGACACGCCATCCGAGATCGACATTCACGGCGCGCTCGAGATGTCACTGAACCTCCTGACCAATCAGTACAAGAACCGGGTTGAGATCCATCGGGAGTACGGCGACATCCCGAAGATCCAGGGATACTCGGGCAAACTGAACCAGGTTCTGATGAACCTGCTATTGAACGCCTTCCAGGCCATTCACGACCGGGGCGACGTCTGGATCAGGACCCGCTCGCTCGACGGCACGGTGGAGGTGGAGATACAGGACAACGGTGTCGGGATCCCGAAAGAGCATCTCAAACGCGTCTTCGAACCTTTCTTTACGACCAAGCCCGTCGGGCAGGGCACCGGCCTGGGCCTGAGCATCAGCTACGGGATCATCGAGCAGCATGGGGGCAGGATCCATGTCGCGAGTGCGCCGAAGAAGGGGAGCACCTTCACGATCCGGCTGCCCGTGGTCCAGGAAGGGGCTTCCGGATGAAGCAGAAGTATTCGCTGCTCCTCGTGGATGATGAAGAGGCCAACCTCCAGAAACTTCGGCGGACGTTCACGGACAAGTACGAAGTCTTCCCGGCCCAGTCCGGGGAGGAAGCTCTGCAGATCCTTCGATCGACCCCGATCGATGCCGTGATCACCGACCAGAAGATGCCAAACATGACGGGAATCGAATTCCTGGAGGCTTCCCAGAAGGACTACCCGAACCTTGTCAGGATCGTGTTGACAGGATATACGGAAGTGGACGACCTGATCGCTGCCATCAACACGGGCAAGGTGCACAAGTACATCACGAAGCCCTGGGAACCCGAAACCCTGAAGATGATCGTGCGCGAAGCCCTGGAGAGGATGGAACTGATGCGCGAGAACGAGCGGCTCGCGCGGGAGCTCCAGATTGCCAACGAGAAGCTGCGGACCGAGAACGCCATTCTGAAGCAGGAGGTCGAGAAGGACGGGGTCAGCCGCGAGATCATCTATGGCAGCCCTGAGATGGAAGCCATCCTCCAGCTGCTGCGGCGGGTTACCGGGACGGAGACAACGGTCCTGATCCAGGGTGAGACCGGTACCGGCAAGGAACTTGTCGCCCGGTTCATACACACCGAGAGCCCCAGGCGCGACCAGATTTTCATAGCGGTAAACTGCGGTGCGATTCCGCGGGACCTCGTGGAGAGTGAGTTCTTCGGCCACGCCAAGGGGGCGTTCACGGGAGCGCTCCAGGAGAAGAAGGGCTTCTTCGAAATGGCCGATGGCGGCACCATCTTCCTCGACGAGATAGGCGAGGCCCCGCCGGAGCTGCAGGTGAAACTGCTGCGCGTGATCCAGGAGAGTGAAATCATGCCGCTCGGCTACCACCAGCCGAGAAAGGTTGACGTGCGCATCATCGCCTCCACCAACCGGGATCTCCGGGCCGAGGTCGCAGCCGGCCGGTTCAGGCAGGACCTCTACTTCAGGATCAATGTTTTCTCCGTCACAATACCGCCGCTCCGCGAGAGAGTCAGAGACATCGTGCCTCTCGCGGACTACTTTCTGAAGCATTACAGCGCGCGATTGAACCGGCGCATCGCGGGTATCCACAAGGACGCCGCCCGGCTGCTCGAATCCTACTCGTGGCCGGGAAACGTCAGGGAACTCCAGAACGAGATGGAACGCCTGGTTCTCATCGCAGACCCGGGTAACGAGATCGGTCCGGGTCTCCTGTCGGACTATGTCCGCCAAAGCTCGCGCCCTGCGCTGCGGAGCGACGGAAAATTGAAGAACGCCATCCAGACCCTCGAAGACGAGATGATCCTGGACACCCTTCAGCGTTTCAGCAGAAACAAATCCCGCACCGCCCGCGCCCTGGGCATCAGCCGGCAGTCTTTGCTGACCAAACTGCGACGCATCCAGGTGTCCGAATAGTACCTATCTGCCGCCTAGCTTCTGGACAGATCATCCTGTTGAAAACAAATAACTAACAGAAAAGTCCAAGAATAATGTCCAAACATTGGACGCTGATACCGTTCTACCGTCTCACGGCGTATTTCTGTTATCTCTTTTATATACAGCTACTTACATATAATATCGTGTGTCTACTACTTTGGCATCAAAAATGCATATTCATAAGCGTGAGCATGGAAAAAGTTGAGGAGCGAATCATGTCGGAGAAACAAATGCAGATAGGAAGACCGCAGTGGGATGGAGGAGAGGAGGCGGGTCTGGCTCTCGTCAATCGGTGCCGGATGAACGATCCCGGAGCCTATGACCAGTTCCTGTCCCGGTACACACGCAGGATTCTCAACACTGCTTACAGAATCCTCGGGGAGGAAAGCTCCGCCGAGGACGCTCTTCAGGAAACGCTCATCAATGTCTACCGCGGGCTCTCGAGCTTCCGAGGGGACTCTAAGGTTTCCACCTGGGTAAGCAGGATCACCGTAAATGTCTGTCTGGGAATCCTTCGCAAGGCGAAGCATCGCCATTTTGTCGACCTGGAAGACGAAGCGGCACGTGAATTGCCGGCCGTGCCCACTCCCGAGACAGATCCGCTGGAACATGCCGCGTCGGAAGAACTGCGGGATCTGGTAGCAGCTACCTTCGACCGGATGTCCCCAAAGCAGGGGGAAGTTGTTCGCCTCCACGACATGCAGGGCCACACGATCCAGGAGATTGCCAGGATAATCCGCTGCCCGGCCGGCACGGTCAAGTCCCGTCTCTTCTACGGCAGGCAGGAGTTCAAGACCATCTTCAGCAGGCTCAGAAGCAAAGGACTTGCGACCGCAACCGTGCAGTAGCTGCCATGCCGGAGCTTCCGGGTGGAAACCAGGGGTGGCGGTCTTTTGATGACTTCAGCCTGGACCCCTGGATCGACAATGGGGGCTGCCGGCTCGCGCGCCGCCGTCGGAACGCCGGCCAGGCCTCCCGCATCCTTCTGTGAAATCATGGCTTTTCCCGATTCTGTCGTGCTAGAATTTCTCCCTGTACTCATACCGACAGGTAATGCCCTTGAGTCAAAGCACGTCTGGGCCGAAACCGGCTCCTGCCAGTCCCATTCGACACTTCCATCTGAAGCCTGAACCGGGCGCTCCAATAGATGCATTCGTTCCTTTCTTCTATATCGAAGCGAAGATCGACCTCGCGGATGTTCGATCCGGCTGGCGGGAGAGCCTCAGCCTGGCCCGGGCCCTGGAGATCGTCCGGTTCGAGGAGGATGCACTGTGGACCGAGGACATGGTGAGAGAGATTGATCCCGCATCCGTCGAAAGCGGTCCGCCCGCCCCGGGAACTGTGCAACCTCTGCCTCGACACGTGGACGCCGCCCGCCTGCAATGCATCGAAGGCCAGTTCCTGCGCTACCTCCTCCGGCATTTTGAGGTGCGAATATTCCGCAATCCGTACTTGCGGCTCTACTCGCTGCCGGGCGAGCCGAAGGACGATTTCACGGCACGCTGTCTCGAGATGCTTGCCCGGCCCTTCCGCGCCGAGCTCGACAGCATCAGGGAGTTGTGCGACCGCAAGCTCGAGCGAGTGAAGATCAAGTACCTGAAGTCCGACAGCGACCGGGGGTTCGCGGAAGAGAGGGTCTCGGCGGAGGTTAGAAATCGCATTCATGGGATGGCCGAGCGCGTCGAGGAGTTGTTTGTCACTGCAGAACTGACGGCTGAGCCTTCGGCTGGTGCGCCTGTGTATTCGTCGACGGCCGACGGCACGCTCGAACAGCGCCTGGCTTCGATCGAGAGCGAGGCGCGTGACGCCATCCGCCGTCTCGCGACCGAGTACACTGAGATGGCGGAGAACCTGGACGAATACCTCGTTCGGCCGAGCTTGAAGGACATTCGACTGGGCGGGGTGTCGATTCTCTGGATACCGTCTCGAGTGGCGGCATGATGGCAGGAGAGCGTATTGCAGTGGCGATGAGCGGCGGAGTCGACAGTTCCACCGCGGCCGTTATGCTGAAGGAACGCGGTTTCGATGTCGTCGGGTTCTCGATGCAACTCTGGGACCAGCGACGCGGCCGGTCGGCCGAGGACACCTCGGGTGCGGGCCGCTGCTGTTCGATCGACGACATCCATGACGCGCGCGCGGTCGCTGCGCGGGCCGGTATACCGTTCTACGTCGTCAACTTCCAGGAGGAATTTGAACGCACGGTAGTGCGGCCGTTCATAGAGGATTACATCAACGGCCTGACGCCGTCCCCGTGCGTGCTCTGCAATTCGCACATGAAGTTCGACCGCCTCATCCGGCTGGCGGAGAGTGTCCATGCGGCCGCGGTCGCGACGGGGCATTATGCGCGTGTAGCGCGCGATAACCGGACCGGCCGGTACACGCTGCTTCGTGCCTGCTATCCCGAGAAGGACCAGTCCTATTTTCTTTTCGGGTTGACCCAGGACCAGCTTTCGCGTGCCATGTTTCCCCTGGGAGAGTTGAGAAAAGCGGAGGTCCGTGAGATAGCCAGGCGACATGGGCTCGGAGTGGCGGACAAGCCTGAAAGCCAGGAGATCTGCTTTGTCCCGGACGGCGACTACAGCGGTTTCATCGAACGTTTCATCGACGAGTTCGGCGGCAGGAGGGACAACGGAGGAAGGCTCCGGGGCGGGGAGGTCGTGGATTCATCGGGAAAGGTGTTGGGGGTTCACGACGGCGTGCATCGATACACCATAGGGCAGCGCAGGGGGCTCGGCATAGCCCACCGCAGACCGCTGTACGTGACCGGCCTTGACCCGGAGGGAGCGAAAGTGATCGTCGGGGAACGGGAGGAACTCGCCCGGCGTGACTGTCGCGTGGTCCGCCCGAACTGGGTGTCGATCGACGCGCTGAGGAAACCGCTGCGGGCCGGTGTCAAGATCCGCTCGCGGCACCCCGAAGCGCCGGCCCTGATATCGCCGCTCGAGGACGGTTCGGTGAAGGTCGGCTTCGATGAGCCCCAGTTTGCCGTGACCCCCGGGCAGGCATGCGTGTTCTATCAGGGTGACTGCGTGATCGGTGGAGGATGGATCGCCCGTGACTGAGGTCGGGATCGGCAGTAAACTTCGCGACCAGCCGACGGATCTGGCGATTCCGATGGGCCCGAGATCTATACCGATGTCGATACCGATTCCGATCCCGGCGCCGTCAATAAGTGGCAACCCGGGCAGGGAGTGCGCATGCCTGTAGAGAACGATCGGGCGAATATTCTGGTCGTCGCCGGTGAGGCGTCGGCGGATCGATATGCCGCCCGGGTTATCGAGATACTGAAGACCGGCACCGGCGCTCCTGCGCTTCGATTTGTCGGCACGGGCGGCGACAGAATGCGCACGGCCGGAGTCGAGCTGCTGTCGGACATTCGTGACCTCGCAAGCATCGGACCCCGCGAAGCGCTCACGCACATGTGGAAGTATGTGGGCACGTATCGCGCTCTGTTGCGGGAGATAGAGGAGCGCCGGCCGGTGGTCGCCCTTCTGCTGGACTTTCCGGAATTCAACCTCCGGCTCGCCGCGCGCCTGAAGCGCGCCGGTGTTCCTGTTGTTTACTACATCAGTCCCCAGATCTGGGCGTGGCGAAGATACCGGGTGCGAACTGTCCGGGCCTGCGTCGACAGAATGCTGGTCATTCTCCCATTCGAGGCGGATTTCTACCGCCGCCACGGGGTGAAGGCCGAATTTGTGGGACATCCGCTGCTGGAGGATTTCCACCCTACCTGCAACAGGAAGCAGTTCCTTGGTGCGCGCGGCCTGGATCCTGACCGCACCACCGTCGCACTGCTGCCGGGCAGCCGTCGCCGGGAAGTGGACTACATCCTGCCGGCACTTCTGGGAGCGGCGGCCGGGATGCTCTCGGTTCGGCCGTCGCAGTTCCTGGTTTCCGTCGCGCCCACGATCGATGCCGACCATGTTCAGAGAATCGTAGCGAGGTTTGCCGGGTCCGCGCGGCCTCACCTGCGTGTACTGGCGGAAGATTCCCGTGACATACTCGCGAACTCGGATTTCGCGATGGTCAAGAGCGGGACGAGCACCCTGGAAGCTGCGCTGGTCGGAACCCCGTTCCTGACGACCTACAGGATCTCGCCCGTGAGCTGGTATATCGGAAGAATTCTGGTTCGAAGTCGGTTCAAAGGCTTGGTAAACTTGATCGCCGATGAGGGCATCGTGCCTGAACTGTTGCAGGGCGAGGCCACACCCGAGAAGCTGGCTCAAGCCGCCATCGGGCTGCTGGAGAATCCTGAAGAGCTGGCACGGATGAAGGAACGGCTGGGACGGATCAGGCAGAAGCTCAGCCATCGCTGCGCCTCTGAGACTGTGGCTGCGGTGATTGAGGGCTACGCGCGCGCGTGAGGAAACGATGAGGAGAGCATACGCCGGTTGGATTGTCGGATGCCTGCTGCTGTTGTTGAGCGCGACAGCCACGTCGCCCCAGGCAAGGAGGCAGCCTTCCGCCGTTCCGAAGATCGACGTCGAGAAGTACGTCACCCAGCTGACGCTGAATCCTGATGCGCACGAGTTCGCCGCGACTGTTGCGATCAGTTTCAAACCCCTCGAGGAGACCGCAGTTGCGGTCTTCGAGGTTTCTGAGAATGTATCCATCCAGAAGGTGCTCGGCGCGGCCGGGGTGGAGCTCGAA
>Ga0115026_10000281_pt1 | contig 12641 bp, 11 predicted proteins | sample Mud_0915_D1_FD_83878 | JGI IMG/M metagenome (GOLD analysis project Ga0115026, IMG submission 83878) | Wetland microbial communities from Old Woman Creek Reserve in Ohio, USA - Mud_0915_D1 | ecosystem: Environmental > Aquatic > Freshwater > Wetlands > Sediment ...
GAACTTGATCACCAGTTGTAAGTCTGCGTTTAGTTTCTTTGCCCAGCAAGACGCCTTGCTTTTCATCATAAGAGCTGTAATCGTCCATAAGTTGTGAAACATGTAAAAGTGCATCTACAGGTCCAATACGGACGAAAGCGCCAAAATCAGCTATTTCTGCTACGTCGCCTTCTACTATTTCTTGGATTATTGGGTAGAATGTTAGCAAAGAGAAGGTGACTTTGTGGTATGTTGCTCCGTCTCCTGGGATTATTTTTCCGATGGGGCTAACTTCAATTCCTGAAACTGCTATAACGTAACCTAATTCTTCATCCACGATTCCTTCATACTTGTGCTTAACTTGGTCCCGTCCAACTTTTTCAAGTGGATTACCGAAGGTTTCAGGCGGAATGCGAATTGTATCTTGAAGAGTAATAAGTTTGAACATCTACAATATCAACCCGTCAACGTCTAGACGCGATTTTTGTCTCACATAGATCACTGGGATGCTTATATCTCTTAGCTTCTTTTTTAACACTCTATCATTCGTAAACACAACTGAATTCCAGGTCTTAGCCACCTTGATAATCACCTCGTCTACGCCTTCATCGGAGTCTTCAACCGCAACAAATTTGCATTTCTCTGCCAACTTTAAGGCGTAAAGCGCTTGCTTGGAGCACTTGCTCGAATTTCGAGAGGCAAGAAGTTCAAGTTCATGCTTAACAGGTGAGAGCAAAATAAAATCTACATTTCTATTAACCAACTTGCGAACTTCTTCAAAAATATCCATTCTGAACTCTAATGACGCAAACAGAGCGTTTGAATCTAAAATAACTTTTAGAGGTGATTTCTTGAACTGTGAAGTCGACACTTTGCATGGGTCCTGAATTGTTAACGTTTTCTTTCAACCTTAAAACGTTTCGTTTTTGAATAGCCCTCTTGTCTATCCTATTTGTTGCTATTAGTTTAAATAGCAAGAGTGGCTGAATTGGAGCACAATCGGGTGATTAAGTTGCTTCGCGAGAAATCATGTGGCGCTGTTGTCTTCATAAAGAAAGAGGACCAAATACTATATTTGTTGCTCAATTATGCAGCGCGTCATTGGGACTTCGTTAAGGGCAACGTTGAACAAGGCGAAAGTGAAAAGCAAACGGTTACCCGGGAATTGAAGGAAGAAACAGGCATAGTCGAGGCCCAATTCGTTGAAGGTTTTAGGGAGTCGATCTCTTACTTTTACCGTCGACAAGGATTAACTGTCAATAAGGAAGTTGTTTTTTTCTTAATGGAATCTCGAACCGATAGGGTGGAAATATCTTTCGAACATGTAGGCTACGTATGGTTGGATTTTCAGCATGCTATGGAAAAATTAACTTTCAAAAATGCTAAAGATGTATTGCAAAAAGCTGGGAATTTTCTTAGTAAACAAGGAATAATAAAAAATTAAGAATTACTTTATTTTATCAATCCGTACCCGATGAGTCTCCAGCGGGCAGTAATTTTCCTGCTTATTGCAACTCTTGAACTTGGCAAAGCACATATTGGTCTGGTTAACTTTACTTTGATTGTGTTTTGCTTTATTCCAATTACCTTGCCCACATTTACTGCTGAACCGATGTGAAGCAATAATGTTTCATCAGGATTAATTTTTTCAACCTTTAAAAGTTCCTTTGTACCCAGTGCTCTTTCCAAAACATGTGTTTCAAGTGTGAGCTCAACTAATGTTGGGGGAAGCATACCCGTTTTCCCTGCGATGCTGCCTGTTAATCCGTCTGCTTTTGAGTAAGATGGGTCCAGAAGGGTTCCAACTCCGACTAATCCCCCGCAGGTAGCTTCTTTTACGCTTTGTTCGCCTGCGTGCAAGCTGACTATTTCGCTGATTAAGGGGTCGTAGACTGTTTTACCCTCTCTCTCTGTCATTATACCTGGGCGAATTTCGATTTCTTCTCCAACTATAAATTTGCCCTGTGCAATGGTGCCTCCAACTATTCCGCCTTCAAGGTCTTCGATTGCTGTTCCCGGTTTGTTAACATCAAATGAGCGAATAATGTACATGATAGGTGGCAGGGCGGAGTCTCTTTTAGGAGTTGGAATTATGTTTTGCATGGCTTCCAGAAGTACATCTATGTTAATTCCTCTTTGCGCGGAAACTGGAATGATGGGTGCGTTCTCTGCAACAGTGCCTTTGACAAATTTCTTAATTTCGTTATAGCTCTCCAGAGCTCTTTTATGATCAACTATGTCAATTTTGTTTTGAACAATGATTATGTTCTTTATACCGCTAACTTCTGCTGCTGCCAGATGCTCTCGCGTCTGAGGTTGAGGGCATATTTCGTCTGCTGCAATAACTAGTATCGCCCCATCCATGATTGCTGCTCCGGAAAGCATCGTTGCCATTAATGCTTCGTGTCCTGGAGCATCAACAAAGCTTATGGCGCGAACAAACTCTGCTTCAGAATTGCAAGCTTCGCAGTAAGATTTTATGGTATAGTTTTTTGGAGGCGGACATTTAGGACACTTGTATATCGGCATGTCTGCATAGCCAAGTTTTATGGTGATGCCGCGTTTGAGTTCTTCACTATGCCTCGAAGCCCATGTGCCAGTTAAGGCTTGAACAAGGGTTGTTTTTCCGTGATCTACATGACCAATGGTTCCGATGTTGACCTCTGGCTGCTTTGGCAAGGCTTTTGGTGTTTTACTCATGCAACTCTTCTATCCAACAAATACACTTTAAATAAAAGATGAATTAATTGTAGCTATTTATAAGTTTTAAGCACGCGTTTACTTGAACCTACTTTTGTACTGGTGCCTGCTCTAGTTTGGCTTCAGGCGTTTTTGCCTTTGACACTGGTCGCTCAACGATTTTAATATTAATCTGAACGATCTCGTCAGTAATCGTGCTTCCTCTAACGGTTTTGCGTTTTCGCTCGCCTTTTCTCTTTGGACTAAAACCTGCTCCACCGCTTAAAACCACTGCTCGTCGTCCTCCACCGTGAACATCTGCTCTCATGGGAACGCCGTCTTTATCAGAACCGCCCAGAATTTGCACTTTATGTGCTGGTAAATCAACAACTGTACCATCTAGTGTTTCTCCCATTTTTCTCCCAATTAACGGGGTGGCGCGTGCTTCTTCGAGCTCAACGACTTTGGATGTTCCAGATTGGGGGTCCGAAACTATTACCTTAAACTTTGCCATTACAGATTATCTCTCCAGCGCAGTATGAAGTTGGACACCTCTCTATTAAGGATTTATCTGTATTGTTTCATCTTTAACAGAGAAATGTTAATCCGCCGAAATGTTTTGGCTTGCGATAGAAGTGCGTTTGTATGCTGTTAACGGTCATTTCGTCGTATTTTGCCCAGCTGGCTTTGCCAAGTTGGCGTACTTCCTCGGGTGGTGTTGCTTCGGATTCCTCATAATAGTCGCTAAAAATAAATCTTGAGCGCATTAAAGTCGAAAACTGCTTTTAAGGCTTAAGTTTGTAGAGGAGAACCGTAATTGCAGTTGTCATTATTCCTAGCCAGAATATTAGGTCAGCTAACAAATTTGACGGGTTGACTACCCATTGGTCGACTGGTCCAGCTATGGTGCTTTGAGTGTTTGTTGCCCATGTCAGGGGTAATCCATAATCCACGTGAACAAAGTCAGGCCAGTTGTAGGTGAACCCGAAAAGCAAAGCTACGCACGTTATGGCAATCCAAACAAGGATAAAAAGGATAATAGCTAATTTTCTCTGCATAAATATTTGTTAGAGATATTGTGTAAAAAAATCTATCTATAAAAATTACAGTCCAGTTTTTGGTCAACTATTTTATCGGAAGCTAACCGGTTAAATCCGCCTTATTCCAAATTGAATCTGGATACGCAAACAATTCGACATGGACGAAAGTTGAAAAGATTTGGCTACTGACAAAGTCATGAAACGTCCCCTTTCTACGTTCTGCCAAGTCTGCTAAGTCAGTGCTTGACTAAATCTGTTTAACCACAATTTTGCTCAGCTAACCTTCTTGCGTTTGAATATTGTCTTTCTCTAAATTGTCAATTCTGGGCTCTCTTAAGATTTCTCTGGTTTTTGTAGCGCACGCCAAAAGAAACTTGGGGAGATAGCTAAAGTCTTTTTAGTAAAGAAAGATTACACTAACTTGCGGTAGAAAATGGTAAGAAAGGCGTTTTATGCTTCTTTCACCTTTATGTTTTTCGTTTGCATAATTTTTTCCAGTCTAACTATCGTTATTCCAGTTGAATCCGCTGTTTATGGGTCTCTCTCAATGGGGACATCAAATCTAGGAGGATACGCAGACGATGCAGGTTATTCTCTAAAATTAACCCGTGACACAGGCCTAATTTTTGCCGGATACACCAAGTCTCGGGGCTGTGGCGGTTCAGATCTTTGGCTAATTAAAACCGGTTTATCGCCTTACACAATGGATAATGGTGTCACAGGCGCTTTCCAGAAAGAACAATGGAATGCAACCTATGGTGGAGCCAAAGATGATGGTGCATACTCTGTTATCCAAACATCGGATAGCGGCTTTGCTGCAACTGGCTTCACATACTCTTTCGGTGCTGGCGGAAGCGACGCTTGGCTGGTCAAAGTAAATGCCAAAGGAGCAATTCAATGGAATAAAACGTTCGGGGGTTCAGGTAATGACGTGGCAAAGTGCCTAATACAAACAATGGATGGTGGATTTCTGTTGGCTGGTTACACAAACTCGAACGTAAATTCTCAAACCACCTGGGTAATAAAAACTGGACCTTCAGGCGACACTCAATGGAATAAGACTTATTCTGGAAAAGGCGCTAACTCAATGATTTTGACAAGCGATGCAAAATACAGCTTAGCTGTAGAGTATCCCGATTCCTTCGGGCTAATAGAAATCGATTCCTCCGGTAGTGTGCTAATAAATAAAACATACGAAACCTCAGCTTTTAACAAAACCTCCACCCAAGGCATCGTTGAAACTAACGACGGCGGATACGCCCTTTCAGGCTGGGTATCCAAGAATGAAACCAGCACCCACTTCACATGGCTAGTGAAAACTGATTCGTTCGGGCAAATGGAATGGAGCAAAATACTTTCAGACCAAGGAGCATTCGACATTATAAAGCTGGAAAATGGCGGTTACGCTTTGACTGGAGAACGAGCTTTCTTAATTCTAACTGACTCTAAAGGTAACGTTGACTGGAACAAAGTTAACGATGGAAACCCTTCTAATGATACGCGATACGCGAACCTGTACCCCACAAACATGAAGTCAATAATTGAAGCCAGCTCCAACCACTTCGTCATGGTTGGCGCATCAGAAGGCGGCAAATACGTACACCTGCAACTGAGCTGGATACAAATTGCACTCAAATCAGGCGAACAAACCTACCCGCCGCAAACAACGATACTCTCACCAATTAACACAACCTACAACAAAAGGAACATACCCCTCACATTCTACGTTAACGAGTCAACGAGATACTTATCATACAGTCTCAGTAGCTTGAATAATTCAACAATAAACGGAAACACAACACTGGCAAATCTGCCAAACGGTGATTACTCAATAACTGTTTACGCAACCGACCAAGACTTCAACACAGGAGCGTCTCAAACCGCAACCTTCACAGTCCAAAGCGAGGAACCATACACCAATCCAACGGTAAGTATCCAATCGCCAAAAAATCAAGTGTACAATTCATCTCAGATAGACTTAACTTTCTCTGTGGATCAAGAGGTCGCGTGGACCGCTTTTAGCTTAGATAGCGGAAAAAATCAAACGGCACCTCCCGGCGTCCGTATATCATTATTTGTATCAAACGGAAGACACACCCTGACTGTTTATGCTGGACAAAGATCAGACACGGCAGGATCTGCAACTATAGCTTTTACAGTCAATACCCCAAAACCGACGCCCCACGGCACACCTCAGCTGCCGATTAACATTGAAGTACAAAGGCTGATCAACATGTTCTTTGGAAACGCCTTTGATTTCTTCTCCTCTACCACGTTTCTAGCTATCGCGATAATATTTCTCTGCTTTGCGATCTGCGTGATTATTGCTATCATATTTATGGTCAGAAAAAGCAACACAGACAAAAATCAGCAATCAAACAAAGTATTAGTCAGCAAACCTCTCAGGATTGAATAATGAGTGAAGTTCAGAGTTACAGTTAGCCGATTTCTGCGCAATTCATTGTTGATTCTTGTATCTTCTTTTCCTCTGCTTGCATGACCAAAACGAGCTAGTTTCCAGCATTTTATGTTTCCACGGATTATTTGTGGGTTGCTTGTGACTAAGCGAAATGGGAGTTTTGTTTGCGTATTTCTAAAAGGATTTAGCAAGCAGGAATTTAATTTTATCAAGAATTAACTTTAAAACTAAGATCCTTTTTCGGTATAGTTTTTCTTGTCGGGACCTTTTTTCGGAGAAATTACTATTCTATGGAATGCCACATAGGAAATCGCTGTTTTCACCAAGAAAACTACAACTCCTCCTAAGAGTGCTACAGACGCCCCTATCGCAAAAGGAACTCCTAAGGCTCTGTATATTTCGCTCGAAATGATTTGAGCATACCCCACAAAAGCATATCCTTGAGCCTCAACATTGCCAGCGATGGATCTAACTATAACAACTTTATCTAGAGAAATCAGCTGCCCCAATGATGCGAATACAAAAAGCAAAGTTACTATCTCAAACCCCCAAGCAAGAAAGGACAAAAACATAGGTTTAAGGAGCATTCTGGGGTTCTCCAACAAAATTTTCATTCCGTCATGATAATCGTTTAACCCCTTTTCCACCTTTGCTCGAAGCGGATCGAGTTTCCATCTATTTCTAGTTAAGCGAGATAGGGAATTGAAGAAGGAAACTATTATTCTTCTTGTGCCTTCTGGCTTAAAACTAGCTGAAAGCAAAATAATAAGCGGAAAAGTAAGAAGCACCATTATTCCTCCTAAAGTCAGCAGTAAAGAGCCCTCAAGCGTATAATTTAGAAAGAGCAGTATAAGGCCAAAAACCATTCCTCCCAAGTTAAAGATGGCTTCATACACATTCTTTGCTACAACTGAAGCCACCGCCTTGCCGCTCTGTATTTTCGGATCTTTGTTGAGCAAGTATGCCTTAAATAAATCTCCTGACCAGCCTCCCGGAATAAGGTTGTCCACGAAAACTCCAACCCAATACAAGCTAAATGTTCTTTTGAAGCTTAACTTGATGGATAAACACCTGAGAAGTTGATACCATACAAGAGTGTGAAATAAAATCGAAGTCAACAGACTTAAGATCGCAAAAGTGTACAGACTTAAACTCGCTGTTTGTATGACATCAACTAAGGCTTCTATCCCCACAAAATATAGAATATAAACGATAAGAACAACATAACCTAGTAATGCTGAAATGAGAATCGCTTTTTTGGTAGAAGAACTGATTACTGGAGGATTTTCAGCGGTCATCATTTACCCTATATGAAAAGACCCTATATTTCAAAGTTCAGTCAATCTTATTCTAAGTAAATCTTTTAATGTATCTTCAAAGTGCTCCTCTGGCTATGTGGCGGTTAGGCTTCATCTTCCACGAAATGGCGTTCGGTTTGCTTACGGTCTTTATACCGTTATATGTTGCAGTTTTCCAAGATACCAGCCTCTTAGGTGGACCTTTGCTTGCTCTTGGAGTCATGACTTCCATTGCGATCTTCTGCTCCATTCCAGCCTCATACCTTTGGGGATACCTATGTGATAAAACCCGACACTACAAAGTGTTTATCCTCCTCTCCTTTTCATCGATAGCAATTATTCTTTTTCTAATGACGCTTTCGTTTGCTCAAAACTTAATCGTTTTCGTAATCTTGTATGTGGTTATGCAGATTCTTCATGTTGCACATGAATCGCCAAAGAATGTCCTTGTAACTGAACATTACAGTCGATGTGACTGGGAAAGCTCTTTTGGATTCTATAAGGGGGTTACTGAGGTTGGTTTTATTGTTGGCTTAATAGCTGGAATGTTCCTGTTTTCATTTGGGTTGATGTCTGCATATTCTTTCTATCTTTGTAGTGTTTTGAGTGTCATTTCTTTAGTTTTGGCAGTAGCGCTAGTTGCTGATCCACTTATAGTTTTTGAACGCAGGTTGGTTGGTATAGAAAAAAAGCTTGACTACACCTATCGTGGTATCGAAGGATCTTCTAGACTTATGGATGGATTACGCTGGGATGGTTCAATTAAACAGGACAGTTTTTTTGGGTTTGCTATTGCAATTGTTTTATTTTCTTTAGCAACAAGCCTGTTTTTCACTCCATTACCTCTTTACTTAAAAGAATTGTTCAATGGTCAAGACCAGTTCGTATACATGGCTTATATGTTAAATTCGATTGGTGCAACCGCTGGCTTCTTCTTAATCCGAAGAAGCGCAAGATCTATGGATACAAGAAAGCAAATGCCTCGTTTTATCCTATTAAGAAGTCTTCTTGTTTTTGTTTTGGTTGCTATAATCTCCTTCACTATATTTCCAACCGTTATAACTGGCATTCTCCTTCTGTGCTTAGGCTTTGCTTACGCCATGTATTACATTTTGATGATTTCCCTTTCAATGGAGATCATCCCAGAAGGAAAATCAGGTCTATTTGATGGTATGGTAAGTTTAGGAGCTGCTATAGGTGCTTTTCTCGGTCCTTTCCTTGCTCATTACTTGCATTATCTTCCGACTTTCGTTATAACTGCAGTAATTTTCTTGCTCGCTTACTTAACTTTAAAAGTGTTCAAATAGAACGAAAAAAGAAAAGGTGAAGGTGAGATTTATTCTCGTGTTGGTCTATTCTGTGTGGACTCTATAGAGATCTATATCTTCACGCATGCTGGGTGTCAATTCAAGGAAGTCGTGTATTGACCGTTCGATATCTTTTGATTGTGTTACGTATCTACCGACGATTAGGATGTCTGCACCTTGCTCTAACGCTTCTTTAGCTGTTTCTGGGACGATGCCGCCAGCCACAGCGATTAAGAGTTTTTTATTGGGGAATGCTTTGCGGATCATTTGAATACGTTCAAGTCCACAGGTTCTGCCGCTTTCTTGGTCGATGCCTCGATGCAATATGACAATGTCTGGCAAATCTTTGAGTGATTTAAGCTTAGTTAATACATCGTCAACGTTTAGCATGTCGATGACTGCATAGATTCCTAAGCGTCTGGATTCACTAACAGTTGCGTCGAGGGTTTCTGCTGGCGCCAATCCTGCTGCTACAACTGCATCTGCTGTATCTTCGTATGCAATGTCTGCTTCCACTTTACCTACATCAAGCGTTTTGAGATCAGCTATAATGAATTTGTCTTTGGCTACTTGACGAAGTTCATTGATAACTCTAGTGCCGTAACGTTTTATGAGTGGGGTTCCGACTTCAAGGATGATTCTGTCACTGCCTGGCAATGCTTCGATGACTTTCTTGGCTGCTTCAAGTGATGGTGCATCAAGCGCAATCTGCAAGTATGGTGGTCTCCAAAGGCGTGGAACTCTGAAGCCCATGATCGGGTGCTTTGCACGGTCTTTGTCGTAGATTATTTTTTCCAATGAGGGATAATTCTTTAATGCCCGTTGAAGCGCCATTTTTGTGGCGCCATAGTTGTATTGGTAGATTTTTCGGTAGTCGGTTGCTTGGGGATGGATAAAGACACTGCAGATTATAACCCAGTCGTCAAGTTTGTCAGCGGGGATTACTCCTTCTTCAGAGGAATCGGCGATGGCTTTCGCGACGGCCGCTTGGGCAGGACCGAATATTTTTCCGGTGTCCTCCATGTTTTTAACAGTGACTTTGGGCACAATTAGTGTATGCGGTTTTGGCGGCAGGTTTGGTCTGATAACTGCCAGTAGTGGTGTGTGGCCAGCAGACAAGCTTGTTATGCCTGTAGCAAATGCCTGTCCAACGGGTCCGTTTTTATCACCTATCATTAAATCGATATGGGCAACCTCGTTTCCTTCTCCCACTAAAGACTCGCCGATTAAGAATGTAGGTCCCGAATTCTCCAAAGACTCATCTAATGCCGACATATTGTCAACAATTTCTTTAAAATCGACATTGAACTCTTTTAGCCATGAATAAATTGTGTCTCGGTGTATTTCCATTTCTTTTGCTGTTCCTACAACTGTCGGTTTTGTCGGCTTTCCTTTTGACTCAACCTCTCTTTTTGCTGCTTCAGTTAGTATTTTTATAAGTTCGTTTCGTGTTTCTGGCTTTTTAACGTCTGATCCCGACATTTAATATGCCTCAGCCGCTCTCTGTGTCTGAGCTTGTATATAAAACTGTCGGATCAGTGTTGTCAGATTAAGATTGGCAAAAACGTTTTAAAGGTTAGATTGTCGTTTTATATTCTTAATTAAGAGGCGGAGGATTTAATGGGCTGCTTTCAGTAAATCTTTATATTTAAAGCTTGCATTGAATGCCTGATCTTGACGAGATGATTCAATGTCTTACACTGATTGGGCATTGTTAGGCATATTCATTGCTGGTTTTCTGCTTTTCCTTTATGGTGCTAACGTCTATAACCCAATTGCTGGATACGGCGGAGTTTACCTTTTCATTGGATCAATCGCGGCATACCTTGTACTCTATATTTACAAGGAACTGACAAAAAAGCAAGAGTGTTAAAAACCGTAGAGCAGACCGTATTTTTCGTTGAGGTACCGCAAATAGGACCCTGAATTCAGGCTCTCTCCAGTTGCGATTTTTATTAACTCTTCCGGATCGTAGAGGTTGCCTTTTTGATGAATATTATCGTTAAGCCACAGATTAATGGTGTCCATTTTGCCATTAGAAAGTTGCATTCTCCAATCTGGAATGGATTTACTTATTGCTGAGGTTATTTGACCACCATAAATGTTGCCCAATGCATAACTTGGGAAGTAACCGAACAGTCCACTAGCCCAATGTGTGTCCTGCATGACACCCTCTGAATCATTTTCGATTTTTACATCAAGATAGTCAGAGTATTTTTGGTTCCAAACCGATGGGAGTTCTTCAATTTCTATTTTTCCTAAGAAGAGGTCTCTTTCAGCCTCGAAGCGAATTATTATGTGTAGGCTGTAGGTAACTTCGTCTGCCTCGATACGGATTTTTGATCTTTGCACTTTATTAATAATGCCCATAATACTATCTAAATCAATATTCGCTATACTTGGCGCTGCCAGTTTGATATCAGGCAAGAAGTTATTCCAGAACTCTCTTGAACGCCCGATTATGTTCTCGTAAAACCTTGATTGTGACTCATGGATTCCGAACGAGCAAGTAGATCCTACCGGTTGATACAACCATTGGCGGTTGAGGTTTTTCTCGTAAAGAGCATGACCCGTTTCATGCAGAACTGAGAATATCGAGCTTACAAAGTTATTCACGTAATAATGAGTAGTTATCCGCACATCATCGCAATATCCACTCGTAAAAGGATGCTCGGTTTCGTCAACTCTGCCACATGCCAAAGCAGAAGCTGTATCGTACCCCAATCTTTGTGTTATTAACTGGGCAATCACACGTTGATTTTCTATGGGTACAGGCAAACTGAGAGGTTCGAATGACTTTGTTTGAGCGCCTTCAATTTTTGCGATTAACTTTTTTAGACCTTCAAGCAGGTCTTTGAAAGTAGAGGTTATCTTTTCTACTGACATTTTCGGCTCAAAGTTATCAATCAATGCTTCATAGGGCGTCTTGGTTCCCTTGACTTCCATGAGGATTTCTGCCGCTTTCTTGCTAAGTCCGAAGAGTCTCTCTAAGTCGGCTTTGAATAAGTTAAAATCTTTCTGGGCTTTTGCTTTCTTCCAACTATTTACAGTCACCGCTTCCTGCATGGCAAGATCAGAAACCAGTTTTTCTGGCAAAGCTGATTGTTCCTTGTAGCTTTTCTCGATGAGCTGCAAGTTACGTTTTTTGACTTCGTTAAAAGAGTTGGAGTTAGGGTTGTTTTGAATTACTTTGAGGAGTCGACCTATTTCTGGGTCAGTTGCAAGTTGATGGTGAATGCGACTTAGTAATGATAACTCTTCACTGCGTTGTTCAACTGCTTTGGGCGGCATGTATGTTTCCATATCCCAATGGATTATGCCTGCAGCGTTCGAAAGAACTATAATGTCTTTGCATTTAATCAAAAGCTGTTTGTAGGCTGACTCGGTTTCGTTTATCACGGTTTTCACCTTGTTTTTAGTTGGTAGTGGTACTTATTTACGCTGAGGTTATAGTACTTGGAAATCTATTGTCTTCTTATCTATTGATTTTTCTTTCTTTAGAAAATGAGATCACTTAGCTGTCAAGCGATAATCTATTTGCATAAGTTTTTATGTGTCTAACATAGAGCCATCTATGAGGTAGAATAATATCAGTGACTTGGAATCTAACAAAAACTTGGCATCTGTAGGATCAATACTTCTAATATTTCCCTTCATAAATATAGTCGGTATTATCCTTGTTTATTTGGGAATGAAAGGCCTATCTGAGTATTATAGAGAAGACAGTATTCAGCAGGATACACTCCGCGGCATTATCTTTCTCTTCGTTGCAGCAATCGCAATAGCAGTTGTAGTGCCCATCTCCGCAATGTCTGGCGTGTTTAGCGCATTTGCCCTCGGATTTTTCGGAGTTGGCTTTGGCTTGATTATTTTCTTTGCGATGATTGCGGTGATATTTGTATTTTACCTGTTAGCAGCA
>Ga0115026_10000282_pt1 | contig 12632 bp, 13 predicted proteins | sample Mud_0915_D1_FD_83878 | JGI IMG/M metagenome (GOLD analysis project Ga0115026, IMG submission 83878) | Wetland microbial communities from Old Woman Creek Reserve in Ohio, USA - Mud_0915_D1 | ecosystem: Environmental > Aquatic > Freshwater > Wetlands > Sediment ...
GATAAGAAGGGGCACCCCGTAGAGGTCCCGCCGCTGGTCCTGGAGACCGACGAAGAGCGGCGCCGCCACCGTGAGGGAAAGGCCCGGCGGGAGACGCGGCTCAACGAACGGAGCAAGAAAGCTGCCTGCCACAAGGACCCCGGCAGCTGCACATGATAGGGTTTTCTATTCCGCGGGGACGTCGTTCCTGAGTCGCTACTGAAATGGACCTCCATCCAAAGAACCTCGAGAACCTGAAGCGGTACAGCATTACCGCCTGGTTCTATGACATCCTCGACTACCCCTGGGAGCGACAGTATCGGACGTGGCGCCCTCAGCTCCTGTCCGGCGTATCCGGCACGGTACTGGAGATCGGCGTCGGTACGGGTCGTAACCTGCCGCACTATCCCCCGGCGGTCTCACACCTCACGGCGCTCGATTTCAGCCCCGCCATGCTGCAGCGCGCGCGGCGCCGCGCGCAGGGCGCCACCTGCCCGGTGCTCTTCGTGCAGGACGACGTCTGCACCATGTCCTCGATCCCTTCGGACCACTTCGATTGGGTTGTGGCTTGCTTCCTCTGCTGCGTGCTGCCCTTTGACTTTCAGGACCAGGCACTTTCCCAGATCAGCCGGGTGCTGAAGCCCGGCGGCAGGTTCTGCCTCCTCGAGATGGTCTATTCGAAGGACGCGAAGCTCCGGAAGCGGCAGGACCGGTTCGCGCCCTTCGTGGAGAAGGTCTACGGTGCGCGGTTTGACCGGAACACCCTCGAACACGCGAAGAACACGCCGGGGCTTGTCGTGACCGGAACGCGCTTTGTCAAGCAGGACACCTATCTCCTGATCGACGGCGTGCGCGAGTAGCAGCTCCTTCCTCCAACAGCATTCGCTTCCTGATCTGCGTCATAGCTCTGCGAACTGCCTTGGCATATCATGAAGCCCCGGGTGACCCTACGTTTCTTTTTATGCTACTATTGAATAATACAATGAGGAGGCGCCATGGAGCTGAATGCCAACACGAAGATCGACGACCTGCTGAAGGAATATCCCTTCCTCATGGAATTCCTGATCGCCCGCTCGCCCAAGTTCAAGCTGCTGGAGAGCGCGGTCATGCGGAAGACCGTGGGAAAGGTGGCGACGGTGGCGCAGGCAGCATCCATCGGCAACATTGAACCGGCTGCGCTGCTGTCGGATATCGCGGCGGAGATCAGGAAGCTGACCGGTAGGGACGTGGCGATTGGGTCTGCGACGGCCGGGAGCGCTCCGATCCTCGATGCCGATGCCCGCCAGGAGCTGCTGAAGGACATCATCCGGGACCTGCACAAGGGCGTTGAGATGACGGTCCTCAAGCACCGGTTCCATGAGCTTATCAAGGACATCGACCCGTCCGAGATCGCGAGGATGGAGCAGCGGCTCATGGCAGAGGGAATGCCCGAGAGCGAGGTGAAGCGGCTCTGCGATGTGCACGTGGAGGTGTTCAAGGAGTCGCTGTCAGCGCAGGACGCACCGGTGGTCCCGCCGGGCCATCCGCTCCATACCTATATGCTCGAGAACCGGGCCGCTGAGGGCATCTTGCATGGGCTGGACCACGTCCTGGCGAGGCTCGGCGATGCGCCGGACAAGACTGCCTTCGAAAAGGAGCGGGAAGCGCTGGCAAAGCTTGTCGAACAGCTCAGCGCCATCGACATTCATTACCTCCGGAAGGAGAACCAGCTGTTCCCGGTACTCGAGGTCCATGGCATCACCGGGCCATCGCAGGTCATGTGGGCGCTTCACGACGACATCCGCGTGGCCGTGAAGAGCGCGAAGGCCGGCGTCCGGGACAGCCTCGTCCCCGACGTAGTGAACACGCTCCGGTACCTGGCGAAGAGCCTGCGCGACATGATATATAAGGAAGAGCACATCCTTTTTCCCATGGCAAAGGACCTCCTGACCGACGCAGAGTGGGGGAAGGTGCGGTCGGGCGAGGAGGAGATCGGCTACGCATGGATCAGGCCGGAGGCAGGCTGGACGACCGGCACCGGTGAGGCCGTGGTGCGGGAGGCTTGCATTTTAGGCACCGTCAGGCTCGAAACGGGCGCGATGACCGTCGAGCAGGTGAATATGATGCTGAAGCACATGCCAGTGGACATTTCTTTCGTTGACGAGAATGACGAGGTGCGGTACTACTCCGCGACGAAGGACCGCATCTTCCCGCGCAGCCCCGGCGTCATCGGCCGGAAGGTCCAGAACTGCCACCCGCCCAAGAGCTTTAACATGGTGCAGAAGATCCTGGATGAGTTTCGGGCTGGCAGGCGCGACAAGGCTGATTTCTGGATCCAGATGAAGGGCAGGTTCTTGTTGATCCAGTATTACGCGGTGCGCGACGAGAAGGGGGCGTACCGGGGGACGCTCGAAGTGAGCCAGGACGTGACGGACATCAGGAAGCTCGAAGGCCAGAAACGGCTGCTGGATTGGGATTAGAAGCAGGGGCAAGGGTCCGGGGTCAAATAGCAAGGCTCAAAGCGGTAACCTTTAACGACAGAGCCAGCTGTTCTCTGTGCTCTCTGTGTCTCTGTGGTAAAAAGATCTTATCAATGCTTTTGCTTTCGTGAGAACATCATGCCATGGCAATGCTCGATGACCATGATGCAGAAGAACTGGCATTCCTTCGCGAAGAGGTGAAACGGCTGCGGCAGGCGCTGAACCGCCTCACGCCTTCTCTCGAGACGATCCTCAAACGCCGTGGTTTCCGGGTGTATAAAAGGGAACCGGCCGATAACCTCCTGGTCCCCGATGATCCATTCCGCGACAGCTTCTTCGAAAAGCTGCACAAATATTCCTTCCGTTTGCTCCTCCGCGACGTCATCAAACACCAGGATCGGTTCACGCTCGAACAGGTGACGCGGTATTCGACCGCCCGCGTCATCCGGTCCTATCTTGGCTATCTGCGGGACATCAGGCTGATCGAAGAAGGGGCGGCAGGCTATGTCCTTTCACCGAGGCCGGTCACCAGCTTCGGGCCGACGCTGGAATGGTACATCGCGGAGCTGCTGAAGCGGGAGTTCGGCGCCGAAGTGTTCTGGGGCGTCAAGTTCAAACGGCCGAAGGTGGGGGGAGATTACGATGTGCTGGCCAAGCTGGACGGCTCCCTCCTGTATGTTGAGGTGAAATCCTCGCCGCCGAAACAGGTCATGGCCAGCGAGATCGCGGCCTTCCTCGACCGCGTCGAGGACCTGGCCCCGGAGACCGCCGTCTTTCTGATGGACACGGAGCTTCGGATGAAGGACAAGCTGGTGCCGATGTTCGAGCAGGAACTGGGAAAGAGAAGCAGCGATCCACCGCCGGTCATGCGGCTGGAACGAGAGCTCTTTCACGTTCAGGAACGCCTCTTCATCGTGAATGCCAAGGAGAACATCGGCAGGAACATCGGTACGGTCGTGTCCCGCTACTTTCAGGGGCGGCGCGGTCAGTAGTCCCAGCGGAGCGCCAGGGTGAAGATGTTGTTCCGCGTGATGACATCTGACGTGCTGGGATGCGTTGTCTGCCGCTCATAGGCAAGCCAGGTGCTCCAGTGGTCCGTGAGGTCGTAGTCCGTGCCGAGCAAGGCGGTCCTTGTCCGCAAGACCGTTGCCGCGATGTCCTGGTACTGCCGCGACTGGAATCGATACCCCGCTGTTACGAGAAGGTCGTCGGTCAGGTCATACCCCGCGGCGAGCCGATAGGCGGTCCCCCGGTAGCTGAAGTCCTGGTACGCGGCACGGTAGATATCATACGCAGCCGCCTCGCGCAACCAAAGGTCGTCGGTGACATATTGCTTCAGGGCTGCCGAACCGCTGTATTCCTCTCCGTCCCGGTTAGGGTCGTTGTCGTACCACCTGGCCCCGCCGCTCCCGTACAGGCTTGCCGCGAACGCGTCGCTCACGTGCACGGTGGCTCCTGCACTCACGCCTGCCGCAGCCTGGTCGTACTCGGAAAACTCCAGGTAGTCCGTTCGCTCGGCAAAACCCAGCGCGTAGAAAGTGAAGCGGTCGCCTGCGTCGCCGCTCACGCCCAGCTCTCCCATGAGGGTAACCGACAGGTCGCCGGGCGATTGGGAGCCGGCGCCGATATATGAACCCTGCCCGCCGGCGGTCCCGCCTCCCGTTCCGGGGCCAGTGCCGAATCCCTTGGCGCCGGCCTGCATGGCTGAGAGGCCTTGCGGTACGCCGGCGGCCGGCGATGAAGCGCCGCCTCCCGACAGGAGGCCAACGATGTTGTCCTCGTAGGTGAAGCTGGCCTCGGCGCCCAGGATGAGTTCGGCCCGGGCCGGGGAGGACAGGCACACCAGGAAAGCGATGAGCAGGCACGATGATGCGGCGCCCATCAGGTCTCGCGCACGCAGCACCGGGGGATGAAAGACCATGAAGTCTCCTTCTGACGCAAGAAAAAGCCGGAAGAGGGGAGTTGCCATCCCATTCCGGCCTTGACCATTCATGCTACTAACCCTATTTGCCTCCGCTCCGGGTCTGCGTCCCGCTTCCCGGATGCACTCTGTCCCGATCACGGTCCCGGTCTCTGTCTCTGTCCAGGTCGCCTGCTGCGGCGGCGCTGGCGTTCTTCTTCTGCTGTTTCTTCTTCGCTTCGCCGGACCCTTCATGGGACTTCTTTTCCTCGCGGGTCCTCGTGCGGTCCTGGACACGCTCCTGCTCTCCTGCAGCCTGTGAACCGGTCTGGACCATCTCCTGTGTCTCGGTCCTGATCTGCTTTTCCTTCTGTGCCTCGGCCGCATCTGCCATCAGCGCCGAACCCGGCAGCAGCAGTCCCAGAGCCATTCCTATGGCGGTCATTTTTTTCAACATAGGTCATCCCTTCTTTATCGTGGTGAAGTGCCTCGGACGTCCCGAGGGTGATTCCGAGTGAAGGAGGCTTCCGGAAGCCGCTTCGTGCTCCGCTCATCCGGAGAGCGGTAACTCGCATCCCATTCGTACACGTCGTCCTGCAATAGGGCGCTCATTGTTTGCCTATTAGACGGAGCAGCGGGAAAAAGGTTACACGGTCGCTTTTCCCCGTCATCGCTCGGTCATTTTCCCCGTCCGCCCCGTCCGCCGGCATCCCTGTTGCCGCCGGAGCCGCGGTCCTGCCTTCCGCTGTCATGGCCCTCGCCGGAGCCGCGTTCCTTTTTGACTTCCCGGTCCGCTGCCCGCACGATATCGTCCATGCTTCTCCCCTGGCGGACCATGTCGCTCACCGTCCGCTCGAGACGTGTGTATCCGCGCTCAGTAAAGCCGCGGTCTATGCACCCGCGGACCAGGCGTTCGGCCGCATCGGCCGGTATGCCGTTGCCGGCGAGGAATGACAGTGCCCGAATGGAGTGCTCGAACTGCTCCAGCGACTGACCGCGGGACCGGACCTTTTCCCCCAGTCCCTGCATCGTCCCGGCCGAAAGGCCCTGTTCACCGGCACGGGCCACACTCTCGAGCGCGGCATCCTTCGCGTCGCCGGCTCCCACGCGCAAGCCGTTCTGCAGGAGCCCTTCGACCAGGGGTTTCGCCTTCGCCAGGCCGTCGGCAAGGCGTCCTGCAGCCGCGTCGATCCGCTCCGGCGGGACCCCTTTGGACAGCCCCTGCTCGATCCGGTCGAGGACCGGACGGGCCGGAAGTCCCTGCTGCTTCATCCGGGCCGCTGTTTCGAGGAAACTGCCCAGCGTTCCCGCATCAACCCCCCGCTCCAGGCCCCGTCCGACGATGATCTCCACGTCCTCTTCGGGGACCCCCGCGCGCACAGCCGTCCGGGCACGCACCGCGAGGTCCTCGCGCTCCTTGGCCGAAAGTGAAGACCGTTCCAGGGCCTGCGCGGCTGTGGTCCGCAGGCCGTCATCGGCCATCGCGTGCGCTGCCGCGAAAACCGCCAGGGCGGCGGCCAGGACGATCGGCAGGAGCCTGTCACTATTCCGGTCTTTCATATGCTCACCTTCATTACCGCATTCCGGTACCCGAACCCGTCGTCGCGGTAGGATTCGGCGTGGGGGTCCGTGATCCAGTGCGCGCCGTCCACGATGAACATATACGTGTAGGCGCCCGGCTTCAGCGGAAGATCGATGGTCCACATGCCGTTCTCCCGGGTCATCAGGTGTGAGTCGGTGCGCCACTTGTTGAAATCGCCTGCCACGGCGACGCGCTTCGCCGCGGGAGCGACAAAGGTGAGGCGGACGGTCTCCACGCTGCTGCCTGGACCCGCCGCCGTGTATAGTGCTTCCTGGTGCGTCATTTGCTTCATCATAAGCGTGGTCGTGACGACCGTCAGCAGTACGATGGCCATTGCCGTTGCCATGTTCCAGCGCAGCACACGGCTGCCGAAGAGGAACCGCTTCACCCTTGCCGGGAGCGTCTCCGCTCGGCCGGGGAGCCGGCCCATGACCGATGCGGTAAACGCGAGCGGCGGCTTCAGCCGCCCCTCCTGCTCGATCAGCCCTACGGCGCTGCTCAGGTCGTCGAACTCTTTTCTCAGGACCGGGTCGTCCTGGATCTGTCTGATGATCGAATCTTTTTCCGCCGCAGGGATGTCGCCGTCCAGCAGCCGGTGAACGATGTCGCGTTCGTCCTTCATCTCTCTACTCCTGTTCCGGCCAGGGCTTGTTTCAACAGCTCCCTGCCCCGGTGCGCCCTGACCTTGAGCGCCGGGATGCTGACGCCGAGGATCTCCGAAATGGACTGATAGTCAAGCTCTTCGATGTGCTTCAAGATGATCACCTCGCGGTAATCGGGGGGAAGCCCGTCCAATGCCTTCTGGACGGCGTCGGCAGACTCCCCGGCGGACGCCTCCTGTTCGGGGTTCCGCCTCCTGGTCTCCCTGATCTCGGCGATCTCGTCGATCCCGACGGTAGCACGCCTCGACCGAAGATGGTCCCGGCACTTGTTCAGGACGATGCTCGTGAGCCACGAGGAGAACTTCGAACCGAACCGGAAATGCCGGAGCCCTTCGTAGGCCGCGAGAAAGCTCTCCTGGGCGATGTCGTTCGCCGTGTCCGCGTCGCCCAGCATCCTGCAGGCAACCGTGTACGCCAGCGACTGGTACCGGTCCACCAGGACCGCATAGGCGTCGCCGTCGCCTTCCTGGCACCGCTCGATGATATCGTGTTCGTCGTCCTGCAAAAGCGCGCTCATTGTTTGCCTATTAGACGGAGCAGCGGGAAAAAGGTTACACGGTCATTTCCCCCCATCCTCGCCTCCCGTCACGGTCACGATCGAATTCCGCCCGCCCAGGCCGTTGTCCACCGACGGCGCTTCCGGGTCGGGGACCCATGCTTCACCGTCAATGACGAACAGGTACTCGTAGCGACCGGGCGGAAGGGGCAGGGTGGCGGCCCATCTTCCGCTCCTGTCAGGGCCGGCCAGGGGATGGCTGTTCGGGTCCCAGCGGTTGAAGCTCCCGGCGACGGAAACAGTGCGCGCGTCCGGGGCAGCGATAGAGCATGACCATCCGTCAGCGGCCGCATGGCCCTGCCTGAGGCAGGAAGCGCAGCCGGAGGCGGTCATCAAGAGGGCGATCAGGAGTGGAATGAAAATATTCGCTGGGAAAGTCATGGTGATCTGCAGAAAAAAAGAGGCCGCCCCGGCCGGCACCATGCCGGTCGGAACAGCCTCCCCGATGATCCTGTGCGATGGCTATGAAACTGCTTACTGGGCGCTGCTACCCTGTTTCAGCAACCTGCCGTCGCCCTGGTACGAGTGCGGCGGCTCCGGGTTCTTCTGTTCCTGCTGCTTCTGTTCGACCGGGGCCTGCTTCGGGGTCTTGCCCGCGCGGGCTTGGTTGTTCTTGATGTCCCGGTTCGCGTTGTTCGCAGCCTTCCTAACCTGGCTTACGGTCTTGCCAAGCTTCGTTCCGAGCTGCTGAGCGACCTGCCCCCACCCTATGATCGGCGGGCCCTGCCGCAGGGCGAGCACCCTCTGCACGTTAGCGTCCGTGGCGCTCCCCGGCATGGTCTGAGCGAGCGACAAGACGATGGCGGCCTCTCCGTAGCTGAGGTTGCGGCCGCGAAGATCCTGCACCTGCCGATTGGTCGCCTTGAACTCCGCGGTAAGCCGTTTGACCACCGCCTTTTCGCCGTTGGGCTTCGCCGCCGTGTCGTTCAGGCGCTTCGCCTCCCGTTCGAGGTTCCTCTCGTCCTTTGACACGTCGGCCGCTGCCGCGCCGACGGACAGCAGCGACAGGACGCAGAGTATGCCAAGGGCTTCGGAAAAACGCTTCATCAACCGGCCTCCTGTTGTTAAGAAAATGTGCAACCAGGGCTGCTCCGGAACAGCGTCATTATACCACGGCGCGGCCGGGGAGGAATCAGGAATCTGCAGCAGGCGGGTCCGGCGAAGTGAAACAGCCTCTTTACAAGTTCACGGAATAATGGTATTTTCATCACTACTTTTTCCCTGTCGGGAAGCGCGAACCATCATTCCGGCAGTGTCGGCCGTTTGGCGCAGGAGTCACGATCATGGAGCGAACGATCAAAAAAGTGCTGGTGGCGAACCGGGGCGTACCCGCGGTGCGGGTGATGCACACCTGCCGCGACCGGAATATCCCGACTACGGCCGTGTACAGCTCGCCTGACCGGCTGGCCCACCACGTGTTCATGGCCGACTCGGCCGTGCACATCGGCGAGGCGCCGCCTGTCGAGTCCTACCTCAACATCGACCGGATGATCGACGCCGCGGTCCGGAGCGGGTCGGACGCCATCCATCCCGGCTGGGGGTTCCTGGCTGAGAACGAGACCTTCGCGCAGAAGGTGATCGACGCGGGCCTGCTCTGGATCGGTCCGCCGCCCAAGGTCATCCACCTGATGGGCGACAAGATCCAGGCGAAGCAACTGGCGCGCAAGGCCGGCGTCCCGGTCATCCCGGGCGTGAGCAACGTCACCGACAGGGAGCAGATCACCAAGTGGATGGCCGATGAGCACGTCGCGTTCCCGATCATCATCAAGGCGTCGGCGGGCGGCGGCGGCAAGGGCATGATCAAGGTCGACCGCGCCGAGGACATCGTGATAGGCCTGGCGCAGGCGCGATCCGAGGCGAAGAAGTCCTTCGGCGACGAGACCATTCTCGTGGAGAAGTATATCGAGCGCGGCCGGCACATTGAAGTGCAGATCGTGGCCGACAGCCACGGGAACGTTGCGCACCTCTACGAGCGCGAGTGCACGCTCCAGCGCCGGAACCAGAAGATCATCGAGGAGGCGCCATCGCCGAGCCTGGATGAGAACCTCCGCAACGAGATCTGCTTCACCGCCACGCGGCTCATGCGCGAGATCGGCTATGTCACGGCCGGTACGGTGGAGTACATCTTCGACTCGGCGACCCGCAAGTTCTACTTCCTCGAGGTGAACACCCGGCTGCAGGTGGAGCATGGCATCACCGAGCTCATCACGGGCCTCGACATCGTCAGCATCATGATCGATACGGCACTGGGAAAGAAGCTCCCCTTCAAGCAGGCCGACATCAGGCCGAACCGCTGGGCTCTTGAGGTCCGGCTGAACGCCGAGGACCCAAAGACCTTCAGCCCCTCCTTCGGGAGCATCTCCCGGCTCCAGACGCCCATGGGGCCGAACGTGCGCGTCGCCACGGGCGTGTACGAGGGCGGGGACATCCCGCCGTACTATGATTCGCTCTTCATGCTGCTCATGACCGCCGGCGCGGACCGCAAGGACGCCATCCGCGTCATGGACCGCTGCCTGGGACGGAACCTCCGGGTCGAGGGCATCAAGACGCTCCAGCCGCTCCTGCTCAGCATCATCCGGCACCCGTCGTTCATCGCCGGCGAGTTCTCGACGCGGTTCATCGAAGAGCACATGGACGAGCTGATCTCCATGTTCAGCGACGACAACAGCGAGGACGAGGTGCTCAAGATCGCGCGGTACGTGGCCGAGATCTCGGCGCTGGGGCCGCAGAAGTGGATGTAGTAAGAAGCCGACACGGGGACACGGTGACAAGGGGAAGCGGGGAAAGGGCGGGATGCCGCCAGACGCTATGAAAGACATCGCCAAGCTGTTGGAGAACAATAAGACCTGGGCCCGGCAGGTGGAGATTGAGAGCCCCGGGTTTTTCAGCAGGCTGAAGAAGCAGCAGCGGCCGCGGTACCTCTGGATCGGCTGCTCCGACAGCCGGGTACCGGCGAACCAGATCACCGGGCTGCTGCCGGGAGATGTCTTCGTCCACCGGAACATCTCGAACCAGGTCATCAACACGGACATGAACCTGATGTGCGTCCTCCAGTACGCCGTGGAGGTGCTGAAGGTCAGGCACATCATCGTGTGCGGCCACTACGGATGCGGCGGAATCACGGCAGTCAAGCGGAACGCCGTCACCGGAATGCTGGAGCACTGGCTCGAGAACGTGCGGGTGGCCGCGCCGAAGCACCGGCGGACCTCGCTGAACGAGCTGTGCGAACTGAACGTGAAGCGGCAGGTGGAGAACCTGGCGCACAACACCATTGTGCAGAAGGCCTGGGAGCGGGGCAGGAAGCTCTATATCCACGGGTGGATCTACTCGATCTCCGACGGGCTCATCAAGGACTTGAAGGTGACCCGGTCGGGGACGGCGCGGGAGCATCATAAAGCAAAGGTGTAGAGGCAGGGACCGTCATGGATAAGAGCATTTTCGTCACACCCGGCATGTCGCCGAGGGAGATCGTGAAGGCGCTTCGGTCGCTCAAGGGCGCTTGTCTTACCTCGGTGGGCATGCGCGACGCGGGCCAGTCGGACTTCAAGAACCGTCACCGCATTCACGACCTCGCGACCCTGGCGCCGCACTACGACCGTATGGGGCTGTTCAGCGCCGAGAGCCACGGCGGCGCGCGGTGGCATGTGGGCATCATGAACCGGCGGGAGAGCCCCTTCGAGGAGACAGTGCTGCTCCGGAAGCTCATGCCGAACGTGCTGCTCCAGACCCTCATCCGCGAGACGAATCTCTGGGGTTACCGGCCCTATCCCCGGAACGTCATCGAGGAGGCCGTCGGCGCCGTGGATATCGACGTATGGCGGTGCTTCTCCTTCCTGAACGATGTGCGGAACATGCGCGCCGTTGCCGAAGTGGTGATGAAGCGGGGCCGGCTGTTCGAGCCTACCATCTCCTTCACCTCGGCGGACTGGACCACGAACGACTACTACCTGAAGGTGGTGAAGGACATCGTGGACCTCTGCGCAGGAACGGACGAGATCGTCCTGTGCGTGAAGGACATGGCCGGCGTGGGCGACGTATCACGCATCGGCAGCCTGATCGGCGCCATCAAGCAGGCTTACCCCGGCCTGATGATCAGCTACCACCGGCATATCACCGACGGCCTGGCCATCCCGGCGCTGCTGGCCGCGGCGAAGGCGGGCGCCACGATCTTCGACGTCGAGGAGGACTCGCTCGTCCGCTTCTACGGCCATTCGCCCATCCTGGCGGTACAGGCGATCTTCGAGGAGTCGGGCATCCCGGTCCACCTGGACCGGCAGGAGGCAGAGGCGGCGGTCCAGAAGGTGCGCGAGTGGATCGCGGACTACGAGTGGGCCGAATCGCCCTTTAAGGGGTTCGACCACACCGTGACGCTGCACAAGATGCCCGGCGGCGCTTTCCCAAGCTCCTTTGAGCAGGCGCAGAAGGCCGAGTTCCTCCACCTCATGCCGGCCATCTTGAAGCTTATGTCGCTTTACAACCGCGTCGTGAAGTACTTCGACGTGACGCCGGGCTCCCAGATCACCTGGGTCACCTGCAGCGGCATCGTGAACAAGTACGCCAAGGAGCGCGGCGACGCCGGCGTGAAGCATGTCATCGAGCTGATGGTGAAGTTCATCGAGGAGAAGAAGCAGGACCTCGGCGCCATGACCCAGGCCGAGCAGGACGAGCTGCTGACGCTCTTCCGCAACGCGCCGGGCGACTTCAAGAACCTCCTGCTCGGCAACTACGGCCGGCTGCCCGTGGGCTGGCCCGCGGACTGGGTGTACCGGAGCGCCTTCGGCGACGAATGGCAGGCGAAGCTGAAGGAGCGGAAGGAGAGCTCGCCGCTCGAGTCCGTTCCCGAGGACGATCTCGGCAAATTGCGCCAGGAGCTGGGCGAAACGCTGGGTCGGGAGGCGGCGGACGAGGAGTTCATCCTCTGGCTCATGCATCCCAAGGACGCGCTGGAGTATTTCGAGTTCCGCGACAAGTTCGGCGAGGCGCCGCTGGTCCTCCCGACGGACGTGTGGCGCGAGGGGCTCCGGAAGCCGGGCGACCGCGTGGACTTCGAGCTCTGGGGCAAACCGTACTCCATCGAACTGGTTTCCGTCGGCGCCGAGCACGACGGCGTGATCGACGTGGTGATGCGGGTGAACAACAAGACCCGGGTGTACACGGTCGAGACGCCGCGGGCCAAGAAGGTGGAGGTCCGGATGGCGAAGGCCGCCGGCGACGTGGGCGCGCCGATCAACGGCAGCGTGTGGCGCATCGGCAACCCGGCGCGCGGCGTGCTGAAGGTGGACGACATCGTGCACAAGGGCGAAGAGATCGCGAACCTCGAGGCCATGAAGATGGAGAACGCCATCATCGCCCCGTTCGACGGCCGTATCGCCGAGGTCTGCGTGAAGCTGAACGAAACGGTCCGGGAGAAGCAGCTGCTGTTCATCATCGAGAAGCAATAACGGACTCGACGATCTTCGAAAGATCAAGGAGGAATGGTCATGGCCCTGATGAA
>Ga0115026_10000283_pt1 | contig 12631 bp, 10 predicted proteins | sample Mud_0915_D1_FD_83878 | JGI IMG/M metagenome (GOLD analysis project Ga0115026, IMG submission 83878) | Wetland microbial communities from Old Woman Creek Reserve in Ohio, USA - Mud_0915_D1 | ecosystem: Environmental > Aquatic > Freshwater > Wetlands > Sediment ...
ACGCCGATCGCATTGAGCTTTTGCCGCACGCTCTTCTTGCGCACGGCCTGGCCGGGCATGATGAAGGTGCGACCGACATAGCGGTTCTTGACGAACCCCTCGCGGTAGGGCTTGCCGATTTTCTGCGCCAGCTGCATCGCGCTCGGGCGGCTCGATTCCGGAATCGGGATCACGACATCGATGTCCGACGGCGGCATCGTCGAAATCAACCGCTGCGCCAGCGATTCGCCGAGGTTCAAGCGCGCCTGGTACACCGATACCCCGTCCATCACCGAATCCGGGCGAGCGAGGTAGACGAACTCGAACATGCATGGGTTCAGGCTCGGCCTGTCGGCGCACTGGCGCGTGTGCACCTGGCCCGCGAGGTCGATGAAGATGGCCTCGCCTGGGGCCACGTCGCGCGCCAGGCGGTGGCCGGTGCCATCGAGCGCAACGCTCTCGCTGGCGACCATCACTTCACCGTCCTTGTCTTGGCTGAACACCAGCGGCCGGATCCCGAACGGGTCACGGAAGGCCAGCAGGCCGTGGCCGGCGATCAATGCGATCACCGCGTAGGAACCCCTCACGCGCCGGTGAACGGCGGCCACCGCCTTGAAGACCTCGATCGGCGTCAATGGCAGGTCGCGCGCCGCCAGATCGAGTTCGTGCGCCAGGATGTTGATCAGCACCTCGGTGTCGCTCTCGGTGTTGATGTGGCGGCGATCGACCGCGAACAACTCGGCCTTCAGCGCATGGGCATTGGTGAGGTTGCCGTTGTGCACCAGCACGATGCCGAACGGTGCGTTGACGTAGAACGGCTGTGCTTCTTCTTCGCTGTAGGCGTTGCCGGCGGTCGGGTAGCGCACCTGGCCCAAGCCGACGTTGCCCGGCAGCGCGCGCATGTTGCGCGTGCGAAAGACGTCGCGCACCATGCCACGCGCCTTCTGCATGAAGCATTTCTGGTCCAGCATCGTGACGATGCCGGCAGCGTCCTGCCCGCGGTGCTGCAACAGCAGCAGCGCGTCATAGATCAGCTGATTGACGGGCGCCTTGGAAATGACGCCGACGATGCCGCACATGGCCCATTGTCCTTTCAGGGCAAGCGTTGCGCGAAGGTCTCGGGCAACACCGGCTTCAACGTCTGCAATCCCGCGACAAGCCACGTCGCACCCTGCGATTGCTGCCACGCCGGCGATCGTGAGGCCGGTGTCAGCGACACCACGCTGGCTACCACCAGCAGCAGCACCGCACCGCGCAACAGGCCGAAACCACCGCCGAGCGCGCGATCGATCAACTGCAACGGCGTCGCATGGATCAGCAGGCGCAGCAGCCGCGAGGCGAGTGCCCAGGCGATCAAGGCCAGCAAGAACAGCGCCGCGAATGTCACGGCCAGGTTGATCGCACTGCCCGGGGTGCCGACGGGCACGTGGACCGCGACCTCCGGCGCGAAGGCCTGCGCCGCGACATACGCCGCGATCCAGCCCAGCAACGACAGGACCTCGAACACCAGGCCACGCCACAGACCCACCACGATCGACAGCGCCAGCAACGCCAGCAAAGCCCAATCGACCCAACCGTGCGACGCGGCGCTCATAGCGTCAACACGACTGCCGGCAGACCGGCTGCCTTGACCTTCGCCGCGGCAGCCTCGGCCTCGTCGCGCGACCCAAAGGGCCCCAGCCGGACCCGGGTGCGCTTGCCACTGTCGGTCTCGACCGCCTGGGTGTAGGAGCGCAAGCCCAGCTTCTCGACCTTCGCGCGGGTCTCGCGCGCGACCGCCGCGTCGGCAAAGGCGCCGATCTGAACGACAAAGCGGCCGTTGGCATCGGCGACGGCGGCATCGGCCTTGGCCGGGCGGCTGGGTGGCGACGATGCCGGTGTCGGCTCGGCCCGTGCCTCGACTTTTGGCGCGACAGGCTTCGCTGCAGCCGCTGCTTTCGGCACGGGCGGTGCCGGCGGTTCGGCGACGATGACCTTGCCTGCGTCCGCCTTCGACTCCGTGATCATCGGCGGCACGGCGACCGGCTTGACCGCTGCAGCGGACGCAGGGCGCGGCGGCGGCATGGTCAGCGTCGGCGCACCTTCCTTGCGTGGAATCTCGATCGCGATATCGACCGGAATCGGTCGCGGCTGCGACTCGAACAACAGCGGGAACGCAATCACGCCGATGCCCAGCAACACCACCGCACCGATCAGCCGGCGCCGGGCCCGCGTTCGTGCCAACGCGACAGCCTGCACCGAGTCGCCGGTGGCCGCGGCGGGTGCCGCGCCGCCCTGGCGCTTGAAGTAGGAAAACAGACCCATGCGAGGCTTGTCGTGGCGTGTCGATGCGTTGGGGCTGCGGGCAGTGGGCGGTGCGCCAGCGGCTGCGTGCAGCGCCTACGCCGCGTGTCGGGCGCCCAGGCGCGGCAGACCTTGCCGCAGCACGCCACCCACGGTGAGAAACGAGCCGAACACCAAAATTCTATCAGCGGGGTCGGCCGCCTCGAGGGCGGCGGCCAGCGCCGTGGACGGATCGACATGCGTGCTCGTCGCAGCGCCTGGCCGCAATTCGGCGATGTGCCGGGCGAGGTGTGCGGCACTGGCAGCACGTGGCAGCGGCAGGTCGGTGCAGTACCAGGCATCGATCAGCGGCGCCACGCGGGCGATCACGCCGGCCAGGTCCTTGTCGCGCATCGCACCAAATACCGCATGCGTGCGTGGATAGAAACCCATCTGGTCCAGGTTGAGGGCCAGCGCCGCGACCGCGTGCGGGTTGTGTGCCACATCCAGTACCAGCGTCGGCTCGCCAGGCACGATCTGGAAGCGTCCGGGCAGCTCGATGGTGGCCAGGCCCTGCCGTACAGCCTGGGCCGACACGGGCAGGCGCTCGCGCAGGGCCTCGAACACAGCCAGCGCGCCGGACGCGTTCAGCAACTGGTTGGCGCCCCGCAGCGAGGGGTATGCGAGCCCGTTGTAGCGTCGATCGCGGCCCTGCCAGCTCCATTGCTGGCGGTCGCCGGAGTGGCTGAAATCGCGACCGACCAGCCACAGGTCGGCACCGACAGCCTCGGCATGCGCCACCAGCGAGCGCGGCGGCAAGGGGTCGCTGACGATCGCCGGCCGACCGCGGCGCATGATCTGGGCCTTCTCCAGGCCGATCGACTCGCGGTCGGGGCCGAGGTACTCGGTGTGGTCCAGGTCGATGCTGGTGATGACCGCGCAGTCGGTGTCGATCGCGTTGACCGCGTCGTAGCGCCCGCCGAGCCCGACTTCGAGGATCACCAGGTCGAGCGGTGTCAAGCTCAACAGGCGCGCGATCGCCAGCGTGGTGAACTCGAACTTGGTCAGCGTGATGTCGCCTCGCGCGGCATCGACGGCCTCGAAGTGCGGCAGCAACGCTGACGCGGCGACCGGCCGGCCGCCGACGCGGCAACGTTCCTCGAAGTTCACCAGCTCGGGCTTCTGATAGGTGCCGACGCGCCAGCCTGCGGCCAGCGCGACCGACTCCAGCATCGCGCAGGTCGAGCCCTTGCCATTGGTGCCGGCCACGGTGACCACCGGCACGTTGAACGTCAGGCCGAGGCGCTGTCGGACCCGGACCGTTCGCTCAAGCGACAGGTCCATCGACACAGGATGCATCCGCTCGCAGTGCGCGAGCCAGGCCTCCAGCGTTTGGAGGGTCACGCGACGGCGTCGGCGCTTTGGCGCTGCAACATCGCCAGCGCGCGCGCGATGGTGCCACGCAGCTCTCGGCGGTCGACGATCATGTCGAGCGCGCCCTTCTGCAGCAGGAACTCGCTGCGCTGGAAACCCTCGGGGAGCTTCTCGCGCACCGTGTTCTCGATCACGCGTGGCCCGGCAAAGCCGATCAGCGCCTTGGGCTCGGCGATCACGATGTCACCCATGAACGCGAAGCCCGCCGACACGCCGCCCATCGTCGGGTCGGTGAGCACGCTGATGAACGGCAGACCTGCTTTGGCCAGATGCGTCAGCGCGGCGTTCGTCTTGGCCATCTGCATCAGCGAGAGCAGACCCTCCTGCATGCGCGCGCCGCCGGTCGCGGTGAAGCAGATGAACGGCACCTTCTGTTCGATCGCGGCCTCGACGCCCCTGACGAAGCGCTCACCGACCACCGACCCCATCGAGCCGCCCATGAAATCGAATTCGAAGCAGGCAGCCACCACCGGAATCGTGTGCACCGCGCCGCCGACGACGATCAGCGCATCGGTCTCACCGGTGGCTTCGAGTGCATCGCGCAAGCGCTCGGGGTACTTCTTGCTGTCCTTGAACTTGAGTGCATCCACCGGCACGACTTCCTGGCCGATTTCGTAGCGACCCTCGGGATCCAGGAACACGTCGAGCCGCGCGCGCGCGCCGATGCGGTGGTGGTGGTCGCACTTCGGGCAGACGTTCTGGTTCTGGTCGAGGTCGGTCTTGTAGAGCACCGTGTCGCACGACGGGCACTTGATCCACAGACCCTCGGGCACCGTGCGGCGCTCGCTCGGGTCGGTGGGCTGCATCTTCGGCGGCAGCAGTTTTTCGAGCCAGCTCATGAGGAGGTCCCTTCGTTGGCATGGTGATCCAGCGCGTCGCGGATCCCGGCGATGAACGCGGCAGCCGCGGGGGCCAGAGTATCGCGCGTTTGGGTCTCCAGCAGTTGCACCAGCGCCGAGCCGATCACCACCGCGTCGGCCGAACGCGCCACGGCCGCCGCGGTGGCGGCATCGCGGATGCCGAATCCCACGCCGAGCGGCACTTTCACGTGTTCGCGGATGCGCGGCAGCACGGCGGCCACCGCGTCGGTATCGAGGTGACCGGCACCCGTGACACCCTTCAGCGACACGTAGTAGACATAGCCGCTGGCGATGCGGCCGACATCCTTCATGCGTTGCTCGGTCGAGGTCGGCGCGAGCAGGAAGATCGGATCGAGCGCGGCCGCCTTCAGCGCCGCGGCGAACGACTCGGCCTCTTCGGGCGGATAGTCGACCACCAGCACGCCATCGACGCCGGCGGCCTTGGCGTCGGCGATGAAGCGCGCAATGCCGTAGCGCTCGATCGGGTTCGCGTAGCCCATCAGCACCACCGGGGTGGCCTGGTTGCGCTCGCGAAAGCCGCGCACGAAAGCCAGCACCTGCGTCATGCCGACGCCTTTGGCCAGCGCGCGCTCGGAGGCCTTCTGGATCACCGGGCCGTCGGCCATCGGGTCGGAAAACGGCACGCCGAGTTCGATGATGTCGGCACCGGCGTCCGCCATCGCGAGCATCACGTCGACGGTGGCGTCCGGCAACGGATCGCCGGCGCAGATGTACGGGATCAGGGCCTTGCGATGCCTTTCCGCAAGATCGGCAAAGGTCTTTGCAATACGGCTCATCGCTTCACCGCCTGGCCCGTGCACGACGGGCGGCAGAAGAACTCGGCGCCGGACAGGTCGGCCACCGTGCCGATGTCCTTGTCGCCACGGCCCGACAGGTTGACCAGCAGGTGCTGGTCCACGCGCATCGTTGCCGCCAGTTTCATCGCGTAGGCCACGGCATGGCTCGATTCGAGCGCAGGGATGATGCCTTCGGTGCGGCACAGGCGGTGGAAAGCCGACAGCGCCTCGTCGTCGGTGATGCCGACGTACTCGGCGCGGCCGATGTCCTTCAGGTAGGCATGCTCGGGGCCCACGCCGGGATAGTCGAGGCCGGCCGAGACCGAATGCGTCTCGGTGATCTGACCGTTCGCGTCCTGCAGCAGGTAGGTGCGGTTGCCGTGCAGCACGCCGGGCGAGCCGGCGATCAGCGACGCCGAATGCTTGCCGGAATCCAGACCCAGCCCGGCGGCTTCGACGCCGATCAGGCGCACGGCTTCATGTTCAATGTACGGGTAGAAGATGCCCATCGCATTGCTGCCGCCGCCGACGCAGGCGATCACCGCATCGGGCTGACGCCCGATCATCTCGGGCATCTGCACCAGGCACTCGTCGCCGATCACACGCTGGAAATCGCGCACCATCATCGGGTACGGGTGCGGGCCGGCCACCGTGCCGATGATGTAGAAGGTGTTCTCGACGTTCGTGACCCAGTCGCGCAACGCTTCGTTGAGCGCGTCCTTCAACGTGCGCGAGCCGCTCTCGACCGGCACCACCTTGGCGCCGAGCAGATGCATGCGGTAGACATTGGGCGACTGCCGCTTGACGTCCTCGCTGCCCATGTAGACCACGCACTCCATGCCCCAGCGTGCAGCCACCGTGGCGGTGGCTACGCCGTGTTGGCCGGCGCCGGTCTCGGCGATCACGCGGGGCTTGCCCATGCGCCGCGCCAGCAGCGCTTGGCCGATGGTGTTGTTGATCTTGTGCGCGCCGGTGTGATTGAGGTCTTCGCGCTTGAGGTAGATCTGTGCGCCGCCGATCTCGCGTGACAGTCGCGCCGCGTGATAGACGGGGCTCGGTCGGCCGACGAAGTGAGCCAGCTCGCTGCGGAATTCGGCAACGAATTCGGGATCGTTGCGGTAGTGCTCGTAGGCCGCCTTCAGCTCGTCGAGCGCGTGGATCAGTGTCTCGGCAACGAAGGTGCCGCCGTAGGGCCCGAAATGCCCGCGGGCATCGGGCTGTGCGTAGTGCAGCATGGTGGTGATTGAAGTCTCAGGTGGCGAGGTTGGCGAGCCGGGCATCGGCCTCGCGAACCGCTTCGCAGAACCGGCGCATCAGCGCGGCATCCTTGATGCCCTTCGCGCTCTCGACGCCGGAGCTCACGTCAACGGCAAATGGCCGTGCGTGCAGCACCCCATCGATCACATTGGCAGGATTCAACCCACCAGATAAAACGACCCGAGCGCCCGGCGCGGGCAGGTCTTGAGGAATGAGCGACCAATCGAACACCTTGCCGCCACCGCCCCAACCGTCGACGGCAGCGTCGAGCAGCAGGGCCTGGGCGTTGGGAAAACGGTGCGCGAAGTCTAGCAAATCGACGCCCGGCGCCATGCGCACCGCGCGAAGGTAGGGCCGCCCGGCAGCATCGCAGTCGGCCGGAGACTCGTCACCGTGGAACTGCAGCGTGGCATGCGGCAACAGCGCGCGTGCGGCGGCGATATCGGCCGCCGGCGCATTGACGAACAGCAGCACCGCGGTCACGAACGGTGGCAACTCGTGCGCCAGCTTCGCCGCCCGCTCGGGACTGACATGACGCGGACTCTTCGGATAGAGCACGAAGCCCAGTGCATCGGCTCCGGCCTCCACGGCGGCAGCGACGTCGGCTTCGCGGGTCAGGCCGCAGATCTTGATCCGGGTGCGTGAGTTCATCGCCGCCCCCGAACGTCAGCGAGGCAGCCAGTCGAACGCCGGCGTGTGCTCGGGCAATCCATGGCTGGCATCGTAGTACGGCCCGGCGAAGTACAGGCCGTCCGCGGCGAATGTCGGCGCGGCTGCGTCACGGCTGCGGGCCGCCAGCACTTCGGCCAGCCAGGCAGGCGCACGGTTGCCATGCCCGACAGCCACCAGGCACCCGAGGATGTTGCGAACCATGTGATGGAGGAAGGCGACGCCATCGAAATCGAGACGCCAGTAGGCGCCATGGCGCGCAATCGCAATGCGCTTGAGGTGCCTGACCGGCGACGCGGCCTGGCATTCGGCGCTACGAAATGACGAGAAGTCATGCTCGCCGACCAAATGGCAAGCCGCGGACCGCATCGCATCGCCATCGAGCGGACGGAACACCCAGCCGGCGAGACCGTGTTCCAGCGCCGGCCGGACCGGCGATTCGAGCAGCAGGTAGGTGTAGCGGCGGCCGCGCGCGCTGTTGCGGGCGTGAAATGACTCGGGGACCTCGCGGCACCATTGCACGGCGATGTCTCGCGGCAGGTAGCGGTTCGTGCCGCGCACCCAGGAGAAGGCATCGCGTTCGACCGGCGCAGTGAAGTGCACGACCTGGTTCAGCGCGTGAACACCGGCATCGGTGCGACCGGCGCAGAAAGTGGCCACCGGCGCATCGGCAAAGCGCGACAGCGCGAGCTCGAGATGGTCCTGCACGGTCTGCCCGTCCGGCTGGCTTTGCCAGCCGTGGTAGGCGACACCACGATAGGCAACGCCGAGCGCGATGCGCCGGCGCAGAGCCGGCGCATCGCGGCGAGCGATGTCAGGCAAGGCTGTCGAGCAGGCTCTGCGCGCGTGACTTCAGCGGCCCCGTGGCCTTGGAGACCACTTCCTCGAGCAGATCGCGAGCGCCTTCCATGTCCCCGATCTGCCGGAACTCCTCGGCCAGCTCGAACTTGCGCACGAGCGGATCGGACGGATCACCGATCGGCGCAGCGGCGCTCGGCAGCGCGCCCGGCATCGACGAATAGTCGAGTGCCGGCTCGGTTGGGCCCGCGTTGGCCGAATCACCCAGGTCGAGTGAGATGCCGCCGAAGTCGAACGCAGCCGCGGTCGTCGTCGAAGCGGCGGCAGCGTCACCGACCGGCAGGTTCATGTCGGCCAGCTTGGCTGCCGTGGCGGTTGCCGCCGCGACGGTCGTCGCGCTTGGCGGTGCCGCGGCCGGTTCGATCGGCTGCGTTACTTCGAGCGGCTGCTCCGGCGGCGCCGGCGCGACGACATCGAGGTCGAGGTCGAGGTCGACCGGGCGCGACTTCGCGGGTTCGTGCTGCTCCGACAGCGCGAAGTGCGACGTCGGCGGCAATACCGACTGCGGCATCGTGCTGGCGCCGAGCAACTCCACCACCGCGGCGGCGCCACCGGCCATCGCCGCACTCGGCCGGCCGCCCGGCTGATACAGCGGGTTCTCGGGGTCGATCTGTTGGCCGAGTTCCTGGGCCTTGTGCCACTCGTCACCCTCACCCTTGGTCAGCGAGAACAACTGGGTCGCCAGCAGTTCGTAGCCCTTGGTATCGCGCCGCTTGGCATAGACCTCCAGCAGCTTGGAACGAATGGCCAGGCGGTCCGGGTTGCTGCGCATCGCCTCCTTGAGGATCTCCTCGGCCTGAAGGTCGCGGCCATAGGCCAGGTACACGTCGGCTTCAGCCACCGGATCGACGTCACCGATCGCGTCGAGCTGACTCAGCGAATAGCTCATCGACGACGCCGCGCCAGACGCATCACGCGTGTCGATGCGCTGCCCGCCACTGGCCCCGAAGAACGAATCGGGCTGCAGCCTGCTCTCGAGGAAAGAGGTCTCTCCGCTCTCGGCGCGAGCGCGACTGCGCCAGCGATAGAAGCCCAGCCCCGCCAGCAACACCATCACGAAACCGGCACCCGGCAAGACGTATGGGTTGTCGAGCAGAGTGGCAACGAATCCGGGTTCCTCGGCCGCCGGCATCGCCGGCGCCTTGGCAGCCACCGTGGGTTTGGCGGCCGGTGCGGGCGCCGATGTCACTGCAGACGGCGCGGCTGCGGCTGCGGGAGCCGACGTCGGTGCCGCTGGAGCCGGGGCCGCAGGCGCAGGCGCAGGCGCAGGCGCAGGTGCTGGCACAGCAGGAGTCACGACCGCGGCGGGAGCGGCGGCCACGACCACCGGCGCAGCCGGCGCCGGCGTGGGCGCGACGGCTGCCGCGGGTGCAGCGGGTGCCGCAGGGGCAGCACCCGGCTTCGGCGCGGCCAAGCCGGGGCCGTCCTTGAGCTTCTTCAACTCGTCGACATTGCGCGCCAACTCGGCCACGCGAGCCGTCTGCTCCTTCTTCTCGGTGTCCTTCGATACCTTGGCTTCGGCGCCCGGCTTGACGCCGCCTTGGGACAGCGTCAGGCGATCGGGGCTGGTCGCACCCGCCGCCTTCTTGTCGTCGACTTGGGCCTGCACCTTGCCCGTGGCCTGTCGGGCGGGCTCAGTGGCCTTGACTTCCGGGACGCCGCTGGCCAGCCGCTGACGGTACGCACCGAAGTCCGCGCTCTGTGCCTGGATGACCTGACGCGCCTCGGCAGCCTGCACCTCCTTGGCGGCAGCCGCCGAAGGCACCGACAAGGTCGAGCCGGCCTTCAGCCGATTCATGTTGTTGGCGATGAAGGCCTGCGGGTTGCCTCGCCACAGTGCGACGAGCATCTGGTCCAGCGATACGCCCTCGCGCTGCGTTCGCGCCGCGATCCGGGACAGGGTGTCGCCGGCCCGAACGTTGTATTCGTCGCCCGATGCGGACGGGGCCGATGGCGCCGTTGGTGCCGCCGCGCGCGGCGCGGCGGGCGCCGTGGTGGGGCTGGCAGCAGGCGCCGGTGCAGCGGCACGCGGCGCGGGGGGCACCGGCGCGGCCAGCGCGGCGCGCGGTGCCGGTGCGGGCGTTGGCGTGGAGGTCGGTGGCGGCGTCGGGGCGGCCGATATGGCCGGCGCGACTGCTGGCGCCGGGGGAGACGCGGCGGTCCGCGTTGTCGGCGGATCCAGCAGCATCGTGTACTCACGCACCAGCCGACCGCTGGACCAGTTCAGTTCGAGGATCACGTCGACGAACGGCTCCTGCACTGCACGGTCACTCGATACACGCAGGTACGGCCGACCGTCGGTGCGGCGTGCCAGCGTCACCTGCGTCCCCGGCAGTGCCGCGCTGTAATCGACACCGGCAGCACGATAGGCGTCGGGCGGTGCAATGCGCACCCGCAAGGAGGAGGCTTCTTCGGGCGTGATGCTGGTGACGTCGATTTCGGCCCGCAGGTTCTCACCCAATGCGGACTGCACCGCCATGCGGCCCAGGCCCAGTGCCCAACTGCCCGAGGCAGCCAGCGCCAGCGTGGCAGCGGCCACCGCCGAGAGGGCAAATCGGCCGCCGCGGCGCTCGGGGTAGGTCGAGTGGATGGTGTTCAAGGCATCTCCCAATGGCCCACAGCGGACAGTGGAAGGTGTCCGCCGTAGAAATGACGTTGCATACGAAGGCGCCGGGTGCCGCTCAGCCCACCCGCTCACAGCCCAAAGAAGGCCAAAATCACAATAGCATCAAGCATATAGGGTGACAAACTCACGCAAAGTCTGCCATCGGCCGAAACAGCCTGTGACCCGAGGCAGTCGTGAACTTGTTGTCATGTAACAACGCAAGTCCTGCCTTCAGGCGTTGAGCAGGATGCGCAGCATGCGCCGCAGCGGCTCCGCCGCGCCCCACAGCAACTGGTCACCGATTGTGAAGGCGCCAAGGTATTCGGGGCCCATCGCGAGCTTGCGCAAACGGCCGACCGGGATTGTCATCGTGCCCGTCACAGCCACCGGCGTCAGGTCTCGCAGCGTCGCTTCGCGCGTGTTGGGCACCACCGTCACCCAGGCATTGTCGGCTGCGATCATGGCCTCGATATCGGCCAGCGGGACGTTCTTCTTCAGCTTGAAGGTCAGCGCCTGGCTGTGGCAACGCATCGCGCCGACGCGCACACAGAAACCGTCCACCGGCACGGCAGCCGAGCCAAAGCCTTCGCCCTGGCCCAGGATCTTGTTGGTCTCGGCCATGCCCTTCCACTCTTCCCTGGACATGCCATTGCCGAGATCCTTGTCGATCCACGGGATCAACGAGCCGCCCAGCGGCACGCCGAAATTGGCCGTTTCCTCCGCAGACAGCGCGCGTTGTCTGGCGATGACTCTGCGGTCGATCTCGAGGATCGCGCTCTTCGGGTCGTCAAGCAGCGATTTCACCTCGGCGTTGAGCGTGCCGTACTGAGTCAGCAACTCGCGCATGTGCTGTGCACCGCCGCCCGATGCCGCCTGGTAGGTCTGGGTGCTCATCCATTCGACCAGGCCGGCCTTGTACAGCGCACCGACACCCATCAGCATGCAACTGACGGTGCAATTGCCGCCGATCCAGTTGCGCCCGCCCTTGGCGAGGGCATTGTTGATCACGGGCAGGTTGACGGGATCGAGGATGATGACTGCGTCGTCTGTCATCCGCAGCGTCGAGGCCGCATCGATCCAATGCCCTTTCCAGCCGGCCGCACGGAGCTTCGGAAACACCGCTGAGGTGTAGTCGCCGCCTTGCGCCGTGATGACGATGTCACAGCGCTTGAGCGCATCGACGTCGTGCGCGTCCTGCAACTTGGCTTCGTTCTTCGTGAACTTCGCGATCGCGGCCGGCGCGGGGCCACCGGCGTCCGACGTCGAGAAGAACATCGGCTCGATCAGCGCGAAGTCGCCCTCGGCCTCCATCCGCTCCATCAACACGGAGCCGACCATGCCGCGCCAGCCGACCAATCCTACGAGTGCCATTCCAGTCTTGCCTTTCCTGCTGCGGACCCCTTCCGGTTCCCGGTCCGCATCGCCGGGGTCCAGAAGTGGGGGCGAGACGATCCGGGAGCTGTCAGCTCTTGGGGGTGATCGTTTTGCCGGCGAAGTTGCCAACCACGGCCGCGACAACGGCATCGCCCATTGCCTGCGTGCCGACCTTCTGGGTGCCTTCGCTCCAGATGTCGCCCGTGCGCAACCCCGCGGACAGCACCGCCTTGACCGCCGACTCGATGCGGTCGGCGGCGGCGGGCTGGTTGAGGGAGAAGCGAAGCATCATGGCGGCAGACAGGATTGTAGCCAGCGGGTTGGCGACGCCCTTGCCCGCAATGTCGGGCGCACTGCCATGGCTGGGCTCGTAGAGGCCCTTGTTGTGCTTGTCCAACGACGCCGACGGCAACATGCCGATCGAACCGGTCAGCATCGCGGCCTCGTCGGAGAGGATGTCGCCGAACATGTTGCCCGTGACCACCACGTCGAACGCCTTCGGTGCCTTGACCAGCTGCATCGCGGCGTTGTCGACG
>Ga0115026_10000286_pt1 | contig 12607 bp, 3 predicted proteins | sample Mud_0915_D1_FD_83878 | JGI IMG/M metagenome (GOLD analysis project Ga0115026, IMG submission 83878) | Wetland microbial communities from Old Woman Creek Reserve in Ohio, USA - Mud_0915_D1 | ecosystem: Environmental > Aquatic > Freshwater > Wetlands > Sediment ...
GGCGCAGGGCGACTACGTGAACACCATCCCGGCCGGCGCGGTCACCGCCATCGTCGGCGGCGCGCCGGCCAGCAATTCGCAGCCGACCAGCGACACGCTGCGGGTCAAGTATCCGGTGGTGGTGCACAAGGCCATCGCCGGCCTCACGCTCGATGCCGGCAATCCCGGCGGCTTCACCACCGGCACCGCCAGCCGCACGCCCGGCGCCGCGGCCACCCTCACCATCCGCCTCGAAAACGCCAACGCCGCCGCGCTCACCCAGGCGGCGCTGACCGACGCGCTGCCGAGCGGCCTGGTGGTCGCGACCACGCCGAACGCCTCCACCAACTGCGTCGGTGGCACCGTGACCGCGCCGGCCTCGGCCACCGCCATCCAGCTCACCGGCGCCACGATCCCGGCGGCCGGCGCCTGCACGGTCACGGTCGACGTGCTGAGCAACATCTCCGGCAGCTACACCAACACCATCGCCGCCGCTGCCGTCACGACCTTCGAGGGCGTGAGCAACGACGAGCCGACCAGCGCGCGCATCGTGATCTCCACGCCGCCGACGGTGAGCAAGCAGTTCGCGCCGGCGGTGATCGCGCCGAACGCGGTCTCGACGCTCACCATCGTGCTCGGCAACAGCAACGCCAGCGCCTACACGCTGAGCGCGAACCTCGTCGACACGCTGCCGACCGCGCCCGGCGCGGTGGTGGTGGCGGCGACACCGAACGTGGTCAAGACCTGCCCGGGCGCGGTCACCGCCGCGGCCAACAGCGGCACCGTCACCTACACCAGCGGCGCCAGCGTGCCGGCCGGCGGCTGCACCATCCAGGTCGACGTCACTGCCGCCACGCCCGGCGTGCACACCAACAACATCCCGGCCGGCGGGCTGCAGACCAGCTTCGGCAACAACCAGCAGCCGGCCAACGCCACCCTCACCGTCAGCACGCTCGGTTATATCTCCGGGCGGGTGTTCGCCGACAACAACGTCACGCCCAACGGCAGCTACGACTCCGGCACCGACACGCCCCTCGCCGGCCAGACCATCGAGCTGCGCAGCGGCGCCAGCTGCGGCGGTGCGCTGGTGAGCGTCTTCGGGCTCACCAATCCGGCCACCACCGACACGCTCGGCAATTATCTGTTCGCCGGCCTGGCGGCCGGCACCTACTCGGTGTGCCAGCCGGTGCCGCCGGCCGGTACCGGCAACGGCGTCACCACCGCCGGCGCTATCAGCCCGGTGAGCGGCAGCACCGGCAGCGCCGGCACCGCCAGCAATCCGAGCGCCACCACCAGCCAGATCGTCGCGATCGTGCTCAACGGCGACGGCGCCGGCGGCGCCATCAGCGGCAGTGCCGGCAACAACTTCGCCGAGGTCATCCCGTCGGTGCTGTCCGGCACGGTGTTCCTCGACGACAACAACAACGGCGCGCAGAACGGCACCGACGCCGGCATCGCCGGCGTGACCATCGAGCTGCTCGACGCCGGCAACGCGGTGATCGCCAGCACCACCGCCGACGCCGGCGGCAACTTCGCCTTCATCGGCCTCGCGCCCGGCAGCTACTCGCTGCGCGAGCCGACCCAGCCGGCCGGATCGGCCAACGGCATCACCACCGCGGGCGCGGTCGGCAACGGCGGCACCGCCGGCAGCGCCAGCGGCGTGACCACGCTGCCGAGCCTGATCGCCGGCCTCGTGCTGCCGCCGAACACGACTTCGAGCGGCAACAACTTCGCCGAGCTGCCCGGCGGGCGCACGCTCGGCGGGCGCGTGTTCCTCGACTTCAACGGCGACGGCACGCTCAACGCCAGCGACTACGGCCTGGGCAGCCAGACGGTCAACCTCACCGGCACCGACATCAACGGCAATGCCGTGAGCGCCTCGGCCACGACCGCGGCGGACGGAAGCTACAGCTTCACCAGCCTGCCGGCCGGCACCTACGCGGTCGCGCAGCCCGGTCAGCCTGTCGGCACCACCAACGGCACCACCACCGCCGGCAGCACCGGCGGCACCGCCTCGAACCCGAGCGCCACCACCAGCCAGATCGTCGCGATCGGCCTGACCGGCGCCAACACCATTTCGGCCAACAACGACTTCGCCGAGCTGCCCGGCCCGGCGCCGGACCTGACGCTTGCCAAGACCCATGCGCCGGCGAGCTTCGGTGAGGACTCGGACAGCGGCTTCTTCACGCTTACCGCCGGTAACATCGGCACGATTGCGACCAGCGGCACGATCACCGTCACCGACACGCTGCCGGTCGGGCTGACGCCGACCGTGGCCGGCGGCAGCGGCTGGAGCTGCGTGATCGCCGGCCAGACGGTGACATGTACCAGCAGCGACGTCATCGGCGCGAGCGCGAGCGGCAACGCGCTGACCATCCGCGTCGCGGTCGGCTCCGGCCTGGCCGGGCAGATCCTGATCAATAACGCGCTCGTCGCCGGCGGCGGCGAACCGCCGGGCTTCGACGGCAACAACAGCGCCAGCGATGCGGTGACCATTTCCGCCAGCGCCAGTCTCGCCGGCCACGTGTGGCGCGACGCCGATCACGACCGCGTGCGCGACGCCGGCGAGCCGGGCGCGGAGAACTGGACGGTGGAGCTGTTGCTCGGCGGCCAGACGGTCGCGAGTGCCGGCACCGACGCGAGCGGCGCCTACATCTTCACGGCGCTGTCGCCGGGCAGCGGCTACACACTGCGCTTCCGCCACCCCGACTCCGGCCAGGTCTGGGGTGCGGCCCTCACCAACGAGCAGGGCCTCGCAACCGTCAACGGCACCCGCGACACCGGCCCGACTACGCCGAACACCGCCGGCACCAACGGCGGCAACCCGGCCGGCGCCACGCTCAACGGTGACGGTACGCTCACCGCGATGAGCCTGCTGGCCGGCGACAACATCGTCGAGCAGAGCCTGCCGCTCGATCCGGCCGGTGTCGTGTACGACGCCGTGACCCGCGCGCCGGTGGCCGGCGCGGTGGTTACGCTGTCCGGCCCGGGCGGGTTCAACCCGGCGACCGATCTGGTCGGCGGCAGCGCCAGCGTCACCACCACCGCGAACGGCGAATACCAGTTCCTGCTCACCCCGGCGGCGCCGAGCGGCAACTACACGCTCGCCGTCACCACCTATCCGGCCGGCTACCTGCCGCAGCCCTCGACGCTGATCCCGGCCTGCGCCAACACCGTGACCGTGTCGGCGCTGCCCGACCCGGCGCTGATCCAGGCGAGCAATACCGCGCCGGGCACGACCGCGCCGGCGCACAGCCCGGCCGCCTGCCCGGCGAGCACCGCGGCGATCACCGCCGGCGATCAGGCCAGCACCCAGTACTACCTGAGCCTCGACATTACTGTCGGCAGCTCGGCGAACGTGGTCAACAACCACATCCCCATCGATCCGGTGCTCGGCGGGGCGATTGTGCTCACCAAGAGCACGCCGCTTGTGAACGTCGGCATCGGCCAGCTGGTGCCGTACACCATCACCGCCCGCAACACGCTGTCGGCGGCGCTATCCAACATCGACCTGCGCGACACGCTGCCGCCGGGCTTCAAGTACAAGGCCGGCAGCGCCAGCCTTGACGGCGCGACCAGCGAGCCGGCCGTCAACGGCCGGGTACTGACCTGGCCGAATCTCACGCTCGGTGCCGGCGCGACCCGCACCGTGAGGCTGATCGCAGTGGTCGGCGCCGGCGTGCAGCCGGGCGAGTACGTCAACAGCGCCCAGGCCTTCAACAACCTGGTGCCGTCGCCGGCCTCGAACGCGGTGTCGAATGTCGCGACCGCCACGGTGCGGGTCATCCCGGATCCGCTGTTCGAGTGCTCCGACCTCATCGGCAAAGTGTTCGACGATCGCAACGCCAACGGCTACCAGGACGACGGCGAGCCCGGCATCCCGAACGTGCGCCTGGCCACCGCGCGCGGCTGGCTGGTGACCACCGACGCCGACGGCCGCTTCCACGTCGCCTGCCCGGCGATCCCGGATGCCGAGCGCGGCAGCAACTTCGTGATGAAGCTCGACGAGCGCACGTTGCCGAGCGGCTATCGCGTGACCACCGAGAACCCGCGTGCCGTGCGCCTGACGCAGGGCAAGCTCACCAAGCTCAATTTCGGCGCCACCATCCACAAGGTCGTGCGCGTCGATCTCACGGACGCCGCCTTCGAGGCCGGCGGCACCGCGCTCAAGCGCGACTGGCAGCAGCAGCTCGACGCGCTGCCGGAGCAGCTGCGTGCCCGCCCGACCGTGCTGCGCATCGGCTACACCGCCGGCGCCGACGGTGAAGCGCTCGCGCGCCAGCGCCTCGCGGCCCTCGGCAAGACGCTCAAGGAGCGCTGGCAGAAGCAGGCCTGCTGCCACACCCTCCTGATCGAGGAAGAGCTGTTCCTGCCGCCTGCGGCCGCCGGGCAGGGAGGCAAGCGATGAACCGCCTGCTCGCTTCCCTGCTGTTCGCCGCGGCCGGTTTCGTACCGGTGCATGCCGCCGAGAGCTGCGCGTCGCAGTCGCTGTGCACGCCCCCGGCCGAGCCGGGCCAGACCGCGCCGACCAGCCGCGTGCTGCTGCGCGCCGACGGCGCCACGGCACCGAGTATCGAATACCGCCGACCGGATGAAGTCGTGACGCTCGGCATGCCCGATACGGTCGAGGCCGCGCCGCTCACCCGCGAGGTGCCGGTGCTCGAAAATCGCCGCGAACCGCTGCCGACGGTGTTGCCGCAGTTCTCCTCCGGCCTGGACGAGCTCGGCCAGCGCGAGCGCAAGGCGCTGGCGCCGCTGGTCGAGCGCCTGCAGGGCAAGATGAATCTGCGCCTGCGCGTCACCGGCCATGCCGACCAGCAGCGCATGACGCCGGTGGCCAGGCGCCGCTTCGGCGACAACAAGGGACTGTCGCAGGCGCGCGCCCAGGTGGTGGTCGACTTCCTCAAGACCCAGCCGGGGATGGAGAACGCGCGGATCGAGGCGCGCGGCATGGGCGATACCGTGCCGCTCGTGGATTGCGATCCGAAACGCGCCTACGAGGGCAACGTGCCGGACATGATCGCCTACAAGGCCTGCCTCGCACCCAACCGGCGGGTGGAGATCGAGATCTGGTACGACCAGCCGGTCGGCATGCAGACCGAGATCGTGCGCGCCGCCGCGCCCGCGCCGCCGGCACCGGCCGGCACCGGTCTGTGCCAGCACCAGCGCGGTGGCGATGCCGGCCTGCCGTTCCGGGTGTCGGTCGACGGCGAGCCGGTCGCGCCCAAGGACGTGCCGAACACCGCCGACGTCACGCGCTGCGTCGACGTGGCGCTCGAGAAGGCCGACGTCCAGGTGCGCTTCGACGGTTTCGAGACCACGCCGGCGCTGAACGTCACCGCCCGGCCCGATGGCGCGGTGCGCGGCGGCACGGTGCGCTTCACACCCTACAGCAACTACGCGGCCTTCATCCGCAAGGCCGAGCTGCGGATCTTCGCCGCCGGCGAGTCGACCCTGAAGGCGCCGCTCGCGGTGGTCGGGCTCGATCCGAACACCGACACCGGGATCGACTGGCAGGTGCCGGCCGACACCCGACTCGACGCGCTGCAGTACGTGCTGCGCGTGTACGACGCCGGCGGGCGCTTCGACGAGACTACGCCGAAGCTGCTGCGGCTGCTGGACGAGGCCCGCCCGCTAGGCGACGAACAGGCTGCGGCGCGCGAGGACCTGATCGGCTACGGCGAAAACCATCGCGGCCTCGCGAACATCGCAGTGCACGGCGGCGCGGTGACGGTCAACGGCGAGAAACTCGCACCCGGCACGCGCGTGCAGGTATTCGGCCGCGAGGTGCCGGTCGATGCCGCCGGCAAGTTCGCCGTGCGCCAGATCCTGCCGGCCGGCAATCACGTGGTCAGCGTAATCACCACCGGGACCGACGGGCGGCGCGCCGAGTTCAGCCGCCATCTCTACATCCCGGTCGACGACTGGTTCTACGTTGCGCTCGCCGATCTCACCATTGGTGAGAACAACGTCAAGGGCCCGGCGCAGCTTGTGACCGGCGACGACAGCAAGCGCTATCGCGAAGAGGTGTACGTCGACGGGCGCCTGGCCTTCTATCTGAAGGGTAAAATCAAGGGCGAGACTCTGCTGACCGCGAGCGCCGACACCCGCGAACAGCCATTCGAGGACCTGTTCACGAACTTCAACAGCAAGGATCCGCGCTACCTGCTGCGGCGCATCGACCCGAACGCCTACTACCCGGTGTACGGCGACGACTCGACCCTGGTCGAGGACGCGCCCACCCAGGGCAAGTTCTACGTGAAGCTGCAAAAGAACGATTCCCATGTCCTGTGGGGCAGCTTCCACACCAGCCTGACCGGCACCGATCTCGTGAACTACAGCCGCGCGCTGTATGGCGCCCAGGGCCGGTACCGAAGCATGGACGCGACCGGCTTCGGTGAGAAACAGACCCAGGTCGAGGCATTCGCCGCCGACCCGGGCACGCTCGCGTCGCTCGAGGAGTTCCGCGGTACCGGCGGCTCGCTCTACTACCTGCACAACCAGGATGTGCTGGTGGGTTCGGAGCGCCTGCGCCGTGAGGTGCGCGACAAGGATTCCGGCATCGTGCTCGAATCCACCACGCTGGTGTACGGCCAGGACTACGAGATCAACTACCTGCAGGGCCGCGTGGTGCTGCGCGCGCCGCTGTCGGCGACCGCCGATGCGGCGACCCTGGTCAAGACCGGCACGCTTTCCGGTCACCCGGTCTACCTGGTGGCCGGTTACGAATACACCCCCGGCGTGACCGCGATCGACAATCTCACCGCCGGCGGGCGCGCCTCGCACTGGCTGAACGATCACCTGCAGATCGGCGTGACCGGCTACAAGCAGGACGTGCTCGGCGGCGAGCAGCAGATCGTCGGCGGCGACCTCACCCTGAGGTACAAACCCGGTACCTATATAAAGATGGAAGGCGCGGCCTCGCAGGGCCCGGGGAGCGGCGCGCTGTCGTCGCAGAACGGCGGCTTCGACTTCAGTCCGGTGCCGCAGACCGCCGCCCCCGGCATCGAGGCGGGCGCTCAGCGTGTCGAGGCGGCGATCGATCTCAAGGAGACCGGCGCCAGCTCGCGCCCCGGCACGCTGTCGGGCTACTGGCTGTCGCGCGAGGACGGCTACTCCGCGCCGGGACAGCTCACCAGCGAAGCGGTCGATCAGACCGGCCTGCAGGCGCGGGGCTATGCCACCGACAATCTCGAACTGCAGGCGCGGGTCGACAGCAAGGACGGGAGCAGCTCAGGCCTGTACAACGCCGCCGAAATCGGCGCCACCTATGCCATCACGCCGAGCGTCAGCACCAGCCTCGCGGTGCGCCACGACGATCGCGAGACCGCGGCCGCGGCCGGCGCCAGCGCGCTGCTGGCCGAGACCGGCGCACGCACCGACGTCGCCGCCAAGCTCGCCTGGCACCCGACCGACGACGAAGACCGGCCCGGCGCGTGGGAGGTATACGGCCTGGTGCAGGGTACGGCGCAGCGCGATGCCACGCGTGCCGAGAACGATCGCTACGGCGCCGGCGGCCATTACCAGGCCAACAATCGCGTCACCCTCAGCGGCGAAGTCACCGACGGCGACGGCGGCGTGGGCGGCAAGCTCGGGTCCGACTACCGTGTCAGCGACCGCAGCAGCGTGTACCTGAATTACCTTCTGGACAGCAACCGCAGCGACACCGGCTACCGCGGCCGCACCGGCACGCTCACCGGCGGCGCCAAGACGCGCTACAGCGACAGCCTGTCGGTGTACGCCGAGGAGCGCTACCAGACCTCCGACGGCGGACCGTCCGGCCTGATCCACGCCTTCGGCCTCGACCTCGCGGCCGACGACCGCTGGACCTATGGCCTGAGGATGGAGAAGGGCACCACTTCCGATCCGGCGACCGGCGATCTCGACCGCACCGCGGTATCGGTGTCGGCCGGCTACCAGCACGACAAGGTGAAGTACGGCAGCGTGGTCGAGTACCGCATCGAGGACGGCAATGCCACCGGCGAGCGCGACACCTGGTTGATGAAGAACACCCTCGGCTACCAGACCACAGCGGACTGGCGGTTCCTTGGGCGCTTCAATTTCGCGATCAGCGATGCCGGCGAGCGCAGCACCGCCGACGCCGACTATGCCGAGCTGGTGCTGGGCTATGCCTATCGCCCGGTGCTGAACGACCGGCTCAACGCCCTGTTCCGCTACAGCTACCTTTCGGACCTCGCCAGCCCCGGGCAGGTCGGTGGCAGCGGCGAGGCCAATCCGTACGCGCAGCGCAGCCATGTGCTGGCGGCGGACGCAATCTACGACCTGATCCCGAAACTGTCGGTGGGCGGCAAGCTCGGCTATCGTTTCGGCCAGTTGCGCGATTCCGGCATCACCGGCAGCGACTGGTTCGACAGCCGTGCCTGGCTGGCGATCGTGCGCGCCGACTGGCACGTGGTGCACGAATGGGATGTGATGGGCGAGCTGCGCTACCTCAGCGCCGAAGAGGCCGGCGACGCCAAGGCCGGCGCCCTGCTCGGCGTGTACCGCCACGTCGACCGGCACTTCAAGATCGGCGTCGGTTACAACTTCACCGACTTCTCCGACGATCTCACCGATCTGTCCTATCGCAGCCGCGGCTGGTTCGTGAACGTCCTCGGTACGTACTGACCAGCGGGAACCGGGGCGCGCGGCAAGGCTGGTACGAGGACTTCCCCGGCTGCGCCGGGGAGATCGTGAGTCTCCCGGCGCACGAGTCAACGAGCATTGCGCTATCGCGGCCGCGACCGGCCGAAGCTGCAGTGCAGCCAGGCAGCGTGGACACGAGTGCCTGCCCACGCATTCATGCAATGACTGCTGATCGATTGTCCGCGTTGGGCTGTGCGTCAGCGCAGCGAGAACAATGCCCGTACCAGCCGCGGGTGCGCGGCGAAAAGCGCGGCGAAGTCGCGCTCGCGCCGGCCGCCCTTGGACTGCACCACCCGCGCTACGGCGCGCAAGTCCGCGGTGCTCCAGCGTGCCACGCCGGGCAGCGCCAGCATGAACGGGCTCCACCGTCGCCAGGCCAGACGCTCACCCGCAGTGAAGCCGCGCAGTGATCGCAGCCCGGTGAGGCGCATCAGCGCGTCGCTCGCCGCGTCGAGTGCGCCGGCGCGATCCGCCGCCGGAGACCGGGCGAGTTGCGCGGCGACGCGCTCGCCGAAGTTCGCGAGCGGCGGAAGCTCGCGCGGGTGCGCGGGGTCAAGGTCGAAAAGCAGGTGCCAGTCGGCGAGCTTGCGCAGCGTGGCGGGCGACGAGCGGTGGAGCGGGTTTGCCTTCATGCGCGCGAGCTCGGTGCGCGCGATGCGCAGTGCGGCCGCGGCGCGCGGCCGGAAGCCCAGCTTGTAGTAGAACCACCACGCCCCGGTCTCGATGCCCTCGTCGTTGCCCTTGCCGAGCTGATACGGCTCGATACTGAACGAGCTCGCACCGAACACGTGTCGCACGGTCGCGAGCAGGCGTGCGAAGCCGTACGCGGTCTCGCCGCCGCGGAAGGTCGGGAAGGTGTTGAACGAAATCGCCGCGGTGCCGGCGAGCACGTCGGCCTGCGAGTAGCCGATCGGTACGCCGTTCTGCAGCGTGAGGATGCCGTACACCGCCGGCAGCAGCGTGCGGCGCTCGGGCAGCACGCCGACGAGCGCGAACGCCAGACCGTCGCCGTCGTCCACGATGCGCACGTCGCGGGCGTCGCCGTAGGCGAACGCATCGAGATCGCGCTGGCGGGTGATCATCGCCCCGCGGGCGAGCTCGACCAGGAGTGCGCCTTCGCGCGCCGAGAGCGCGTGTACCGCCAGGGGTGGTCGTTCGATCTCCGTGCGCAGGTCGGGCCGGTTGCGGCGCAGCGGCGCGCGGCGAAACATCGCCGGGGCGGCGGCATAGCGGTCGCGCGTGCGGCTTGGCGTGTCCCGGCCCGGGCGCAGTTCGCACATCGGGTCGAGACGGTCGAAGAGCGACTCATGGATAAACGAGTCGCCCGGCAGGGATTCGATGGCGCGCACCAGAAAGGTGGCGTCGGTTGCGCGCCCGCGCAGCGCATCGAGCGCGTCGAAGCCGGGCGACTGTTGTTCGCGCAGCCACTGTGCCTCGGGCGGCGTGACCAGCAGCGGCAGCGCGCCGGCGATGTTGTCCTCGGCCTCGCCGTCGTCGCGATCGAGCCGGAACGCGCCCGGCCAGCGGTGCGCGAGCCAGCGCGCGGTCGGCCAGAAGAAACAGTAGCGGATGGTGGTGCCCGCGATCCCGGAGCCGGTCAGCGCCTCGCGGTGCATCTTGAGGTCGGCGCGGCCGGCAAAGCGCGCCAGCATCCGCTCGACCTGCCCGGCCACGCGCGCGTCGTCCGGATACGCGCGCAGGAAGCACAACACCTCGTGCAGCCGCTCCACCTGGCGCGCGCCGCCGAGCCGTGTGCGCTCGAGGGTGCGCAGCAGCGCGAGCTTGCGTGCCGCGCTCGCGCCGCCGTAGTGGTCCTTGATCCGCTCCAGGTTCGCGAGGGCGCGGGTTGGCATCGTCAGGGTGTCGACCGTTCGGTGACGCGGGGTGGAAGAAGGATAACCGTCATCTGCCGCGGAAACCATCGACCCCTACTGATCCGGCCGGCAACTCGTGCGTCGCGTTTGCTCCCTCTCCCTCCGGGAGACGAGCGCAGGGATGCGCGAGGTAGGGCAACGCAGGGAGCGGTTGCCGAGGCTTGGGGTGAGGGGGAAATCGCCGTAAAGCTCGCCTCCTCCCCGGCAACCGCCCCCTGCCTTGCTTTGCGCATCCCGGCGCGAGAGTCCTTCTCCCACAGGGAGAAGGACCCCGACAAATACCGCGGTATGCGCTAATTACCGTTCTGCTCAGTAATAGAACCGGCGGGTCGATATCCCCCGTGTGCTGCCGGGTGCGGGCGACCGCCGCAACAGCGTCGCCGACCACGGGCACGTGCCAATCAACTGCGATCACTGGCGGCGGCCAAAGTTGCGGCTAGACTCTTTCATACCACTAACATTACTCAGGGAGCGAGTCATGTCCGCACCGCGGTCCGCAGCGCCCCGTCTTGTTTCCGTTTCCATCGCCATCTTCCTGTGTACGCTGTCGTTGTCCGCATTCGCGCGCAAGCCGGTTCCACCCCCACCTGAGCCGCCCCCGCCGCCGCCCGGCGTCACCGTGCGGGTGAGCGTGGCCGCCGACGGTACGCAGGGCAATTTATCGAGCTCCGGGGTGGCCATGACGCCGGACACACGCTACGTGGCGTTCAGCTCCGATGCCGGCAACCTTGTCGCCGGCGACACCAACGCCAAGGGCGACGTGTTCGTTCACGATCGCGCGACCGGCGGTATCGAGCGCGTGAGTATCGCAAGCGACGGCACCGAGGCCAACAACTGGAGTTACGGTGCTTCCATCAGCGCCGACGGGCGTTACGTGGCCTATTACTCTTACGCCACCACCCTGGTGAGCGGCGAACAGCATTACTACTGCCACGTGTACCTGCACGATCGGGTCGCACACACCACCGAGCGCATCAGCGTCGCGAGCGACGGTGCGCCGGCCAACAGCTTCAGCTACGACCCGGCGGTGAGCGCCGACGGGCGCTATGTGGCCTTCGAGTCCTACGCCAGCAACCTGGCGGCCGGCGACACCAACGGCCAGATGGATGTATTCGTACGGGATCGGGTGGCCGGCACGACCGAGCGCGTCAGCGTGGCTGCCGATGGCACGCAGGCCAACGCCGGCAGCGGGGCGCTGCAGCTCAGCGCCGACGGCCGCTACGTGCTGTTCCAGTCGACCGCCAGCAATCTCGTCGCCGCGGATACCAACGCAAGCACCGACCTGTTTCTCTACGACCGGGTGACGCGCGCCCCCGAGCGAGTCAATCTCGGCGTTGGCGGCGTCCAGGCCAACGGCGGCAATTACGGCGGCATCATGAGCGCGGATGCCCGCTGGGTGGTGTTTGGCTCCGAGGCCACCAACCTGGTGAGCGGTGACACCAACGGCTATCTCGACGTGTTCCTGCGCGACCGCTCCACCGGCGCGGTGGAGCGGGTGAGTGTCGCCAGCAACGGCAGCCAGGCGAGCTGGGGCGACAGCTTCATCGGCGGCGTCAGCACCGACGGCAACGTCGTGGCGTTCATCTCGTTCGCCGACAACCTCGGCGGCCCCGACATTGGCGGCTACGGTGACGTGTTCGTGCGCATCCGCAGCGCCACCGCCACGGAACGAGTCAGCGTCGCCCTCGACGGCGGCGAGGCCGACAGCGACGCCGGCTTCAGCACGCCGCTGGTCAGCGCCGACGGAGTCTTCGTGTTGTTCGATTCCCTGGCCAGCGACCTGGTCGAAGGTGACACCAACCACGCCACGGACGTGTTTCTGCGCGAGCGCTACAACTCGCCGTAATGCACGGGCGCTGGTGCCCGCAGTGAGAAGTGAAGGCGCGTCCGCCACTTTGGCGGACGCGCCTTTTCCGGCCACAGCAGGAGTAGGGTGGGCACGTTGTTGGTGCCCACGCATTGGCTGGGGCTGTCGATTCGATCTCCGCGTGGGCACTGCGTGCCCACCCTGCATGCTGAATGCCTCAGCCGCGGCTCGGTGTGCGTGTGAACAACAGCAGCCAGGCGCCCAGCACGACAAAGCCGGTGAAGAACACCACCATCCACCC
>Ga0115026_10000287_pt1 | contig 12590 bp, 11 predicted proteins | sample Mud_0915_D1_FD_83878 | JGI IMG/M metagenome (GOLD analysis project Ga0115026, IMG submission 83878) | Wetland microbial communities from Old Woman Creek Reserve in Ohio, USA - Mud_0915_D1 | ecosystem: Environmental > Aquatic > Freshwater > Wetlands > Sediment ...
GTTTTGTTGGGGTTCGCTGCGCTCACCCCAACCTACACACTAGATGCGCATGAGCTCGGCGATGATCCGCGCTTCCTGCGCCGCCTTTTCCGCACCTTCCGGCACATCGAAGAACAGACCGGCGGCCCCGCGGCCGTTATGCCATGCGGCCAGTTTTTCGATCCAGTGCCGCACCTCGCGCGCGCCGGCGGGCGCGGCCAGTGCCACCAGCAGCCGTCCGCCGGGTCGCGGGGCGTCGTCGCGCGTGCAATGCCAGGCGAGCCCGGCACCCTGACGGTCGAGGATCGCGAGCACGGCCTCCTCGCGCCATGCGCCCGGCGGCAGGTCCGCGCACACCGGCGCGATGCCGGCGAGGCGGTTGAGCAGGTGTTCGAACCAGTCGGTGAACACCGGCGTGTCGGGCGCGATCCGCAGCAACAGCCCCGCCGTGCGCGCCGCCACCGGGTCGATGGTATCGAGAAATGTTTCCAGCTCGCGATCGCGGCGCGCGTGGGTGAGTGGCGCGCAGAGGACCGACGGCAGCTCGTGCACGAACCGGAAGGCCGGGTCGCTGTCGTCAGCCCACTGCGCGACGTCGACGCGCTGCACGGCCGGCCAGGTCTCCTGTGGCACCAGCACGCTGCGCAGATTGTTGCTGTAGAAGCTGAACCGCCAGTCGTCCGGCAGCTCCGGCGGATAGAACCCGCCGGCCCACGCGCCGTGGTCCCAGCCGCGGGTGCCGATCATCAGCGGTTCGGTCATGGCAATAGACTACATCTGTCGCAAAGACGCGAAGGCGCAAAGAAAATCGAACGGATCCGTTCAGACAATCTTTGCGCCTTTGCGTCTTTGCGACAGGATTTCCAAACTACTTGTGCGCGCGGTGCTTGACCAGGTCGTCGACCACGCTCGGATCGGCCAGGGTGGTGGTGTCGCCGAGGCTATCGAGCTCGTTGGCGGCGACCTTGCGCAGGATGCGGCGCATGATCTTGCCGGAGCGGGTCTTGGGCAGGCCCGGCGCCCACTGGATCACGTCGGGGCTCGCAATCGGGCCGATCTCCTTGCGCACCTGGTCGACCAGTTCCTTCTTGAGCGCATCGCTCGGCTGAACGCCGACCTTGAGCGTGACGTAACAGTAGATGCCCTGGCCCTTGATGTCGTGCGGGAAGCCGACCACCGCGGCCTCGGCCACGGCGTGGTGCAGCACCAGCGCGCTCTCCACCTCGGCGGTACCGAGGCGGTGGCCGGAGACGTTCAGCACGTCGTCGATGCGGCCGGTGATCCAGTAGTCGCCGTCCTTGTCGCGCTTGGCACCGTCGCCGGTGAAGTAGTAGCCCGGGTACGACTTGAAGTAGGTGTCGACAAAGCGCTTATGGTCGCCGTACACGGTGCGCATCTGCCCCGGCCACGGCCGGGTAATGACCAGCGCGCCCTCGGCCTCGCCCTCGAGTACCCGGCCGGTGCCGAGGTCGACGATCGCCGGCACCACGCCGAAGAACGGCCGCGTGGCCGAACCGGGCTTGAGTTTGGTCGCGCCCGGCAGCGGCGTGATCAGGTGGCCGCCGGTCTCGGTCTGCCACCAGGTGTCGACGATCGGCACGCGCGCGTCGCCGACCACGTGGTAGTACCACTCCCAGGCCTCGGGGTTGATCGGCTCGCCGACGGTGCCGAGCAGCTTGAGCGAGCTGCGCCGGGTCTTTTTCACCGGCGCGTCGCCCTCGCGCATCAGTGCGCGGATCGCGGTCGGGGCGGTGTAGAAGATGTTGACCTGGTGCTTGTCGATCACTTCCCAGAAGCGCGAGCTCGACGGGTAATTGGGCACGCCCTCGAACATCAGCGAGATCGCGCCGTTCGCGAGCGGGCCGTAGACGATGTAGGTGTGGCCGGTCACCCAGCCGACGTCGGCGGTGCACCAGTAGATGTCGCCGTCGTGATAATCGAAGGTGTACTTGTGGGTCATGGCGGCGAATACGAGATAGCCGCCGGTGGTGTGCAGCACGCCCTTGGGCTTGCCGGTCGAGCCCGAGGTGTAGAGGATGAACAGCGGGTCCTCGGCGTCCATCTCCTCGGGCGGGCAGTCGGCCGCGGCCTTGCTCATCTGCTCGTGGTACCAGCAATCGCGGCCGTCTTTCCAGGCCACGTTGCCGCCGGTGTGCTTCACCACCAGCACGGTGTGCACGTTCGGGCAGTGGCTGAGCGCGCTGTCGGTGTTGTTCTTGAGCGGCACCTTGCGGCCGCCGCGCACGCCCTCATCGGCGGTGATGACCACCCGGCAGTCGGAATCGAGAATGCGGTCCTTGAGCGACTCCGGCGAGAAACCGCCGAACACCACCGAGTGCACCGCGCCGATGCGCGCGCAGGCGAGCATCGCCACCGCCGCCTCCGGGATCATCGGCATGTAGATGCACACCCGGTCGCCCTTCTTCACGCCGCGGCTCTTGAGCACGTTGGCGAACTTGCTCACCTCGGCATGCATCTGGCGGTAGGTGATCTTCTTGTCGGTCTTCGGGTCGTCGCCCTCCCAGATGAGCGCGACCTGGTCGCCGCGCTTTTCGAGATGGCGGTCGAGACAGTTGTAGGCGACGTTGAGCTTGCCGCCCTCGAACCACTTGATGTGCAGATTCTTCGCGTCGTAGCTCCAGTCGCTGACCTTGGTCCAGGGCCTGGTCCAGGTGACAAACTCCCTGGCCTGCTCGGCCCAGAATCCGTCCGGGTCCTTGACGGAACGGTCGTACATCTCCTTGTATTTCTTCTCGTCGATCCAGGCGTTGCTGGCGACAGCGGCGGGGACGTTGTAGACCTTCACCTCGGACATGGACGCATACCTCCTGAAGACAAGACGGTTTGATCACGATTGTGCACAGGCCGCGGCTCCGGCTCAAGCCGCGCGCTTGCCCGGCCGCGCCGACCGCCCCACAATGGGCGCCCGGCACAGTATCCGACCTGACTACTCAATGAATACCGACGCCTGGCGCTCTTACCTCCTCGCCCGCCTGTGGCAGCGGCTGCGCCGCGCCGACGCCGCCATCGCCGCCTACCGCGACGCGCTCGCGGCCGACCCGGGCTTCACGCGGGCCGCGCACGCCCTCGCCTACCTGCTCGGCCGCCAGCACCGCTATGCCGAGGCCGAGACCATACTGCGGCAGGTGGTGGCGCGCGCACCGCGCAACGCCGCCGCCTGGTTCAATGTCGGCTACGTGTGCGACCAGCAGCACAACACCGAGGCCGCCCGCGCCGCCTTCGAAGAGGCGGTGCGGCTCGACCCGAAACTGGACCATGCCTGGTACGGCCTCGGCCTGTGCCACAGCACGCGCGGCGACCATGCGGCCGCGGTGCACGCCTTCGAACGCGTGATCCAGCTGGAGCCGATGAACTGGCACGCCTGGTACGAACTCGGCATGGCCCAGCATCGCGCCTACCAACCCGACAAGGTCAAGAGCGTGGTCGAACACCTCAACCGCTATGACCGGCACCGGGCGCGCAAGCTGATCCTCGACACCGAGCGGTCCGACCTGGCGCATCTGGTGGCAGATCTGAGAGTGAAATAAGGCAACAGCCCAACGCGGAGGCGCAGAGAACAGCATTCTCTGTTGTCTTTCTCTGCGTCTCCGCGCCTCCGCGTTGAGTTGTTATCTATCCAGGCCCGCTCCCCTCCAGAATAAAAATATGTAGGTTGGGGTGAACGAAGTGAACCCCAACAGGGTTGTTGCCCCGCGCGTTGGGGTTCGCTGCGCTCACCCCAACCTACGAACTGCGTCTTTGGGTCTCCGCATTGAGCGGCGAGCTACCCAGCCCCGCCCGCTTCCAGCACCAACCGGATCTTCAGCAGCGTAAACGCCAGCCACAGCCCGGCCACCAGAAAGAACGCCGCCACGCCGATGTAGGCATCCGGCACCATGGAACGCGGCGTGATCAGGCGCGTGGCCCGGATCACCGGCCGGGTGATGGTGCTCAGCACCTGGTAGAACAGGTTCTGCTCACGTCCCGCACCGGCCAGCAGGTGCAGAATTCCCTGGCCGAACAGGGCGAGGCCGGCGACTTCGGCGAGGGCTTTCAGAATGACGACGATGGTTAGCATGAAAACCTCAGCGGTTAGCTATTAGCGTTTAGCTATTAGCAAGACGGTTTTGGTTCAGCTAACCGCTAATCGCCAATAGCTAACCGCTAATGAAAAAAAGGGGCCTGCCGAAGCAGGCCCCATTTCAACCAACTAACTCCTCAGGCGCTACGCGCCGCGCTGCCCTTCAGATGCGGGTAGCGCACGTGCTCGATGAGCTCCTGCACCTTCTTGCCCGGGGCCGGGGTGACCAGGCTCACCAGGATGATGACCGCGAACCCGAGCGGCACGCCGAACACGCCGGCCGAGATCGGGCTGATACCGAACCAGGTGTTGTCGGCGATCGACGAGGTCACGCCGAACACCCCGCGCAGCCACACCTGGGTGGTCGCCATGTAGTAGAAGGTGATGCCGACACCGGCCAGCATGCCGAGCACCGCCCCCCACTGGCTGGCCCGCTTCCAGAAGATGCCGAGCACCAGCGCCGGGAAGAACGCCGCGGCCGCGAACGAGAACGCCGCTGACACCAGGAACAGGATGTCGGCCGGCTTCTGTGCGGCCACTGAGGCGGCGAACAGCGCCACGATCAGCAGCAGCACCTTGGCCACGGTCAGGCGACGCTTGGTCGACGCATGCGGGTCGATCATCTTGTAGTACACGTCGTGCGACAGGGCGTTGGCGATGGTGAGCAGCAGGCCGTCCGCGGTCGACAGCGCCGCGGCCAGACCGCCGGCCGCCACCAGGCCGGAGATCACGTACGGCAGGCCGCCAATTTCCGGCGTGGCCAGCACGATCACGTCCTGACCGAGCACCACCTCGGCGAGCTGCACGATACCGTCCATGTTGAGATCCTTGACCGATACCAGCGCCGCATCCACCGCGCCCCACGACGCCACCCATCTCGGCAGGTCGGCGAAGCTCGAACCGACCAGGTGGGTGTAGACGTCGAGCTTCACCAGCACGGCCAGCGCCGGGGCGGTGAAGTACAGCAGGAAGATGAAGAACAGCGACCAGCCGACCGAGTTGCGCGCCTCACGCACGCTGGGCGTGGTGTAGTAGCGCATCAGGATGTGCGGCAGGGCCGCGGTGCCGACCATGAGACAGAACACCAGCGCCAGGAAGTTGAGCCGCGCCGTGTTGCGCGCCGCCTCGTCCTTGCCCGGGAATGCCTCGCTGTGGGCGCGCGGCGGATTGGCTCTTGCCGCCAACCCCTTCTCCTTGGTCCAGGCCGCCTTGGCGGCGTCGGCATCCTTCGGATAGTCAGCAACGGCCTTCTCGGCGGCAGCGACCGCCTCCGGGGTTGCCTTGCGGTCGGACTTCACCGCGGCCAGTTTCTGCTCGACCTCGGTCTTGCCGGCCGCCCAGGCCGCAGCCGGGTCCTTGAGCTTCTCCTCGGCCGCCGTGGCCTTGGCCTTGAGGATGCCGCGTACTTCGATTTCCTTCGGGTCGTCCTTGATCACCTGCTCGCGCTCGGTGACCTTCTGCAGCGCATAGCCGTAGGACAGCTGCGGGATCGGGAAGCCGGTGAGCTGCACCGACAGCCACACCACCGGGATCATGTAGGCCACGATCAGGATGATGTACTGCGCGACCTGCGTCCAGGTGACGGCGCGCATCCCGCCCAGGAACGAGCACACCAGGATACCGGCCAGACCGACGAACACGCCGATCTCGAGCGGGATGCCGGTGAAGCGCGCGGTGATGAGACCGACACCGTAGATCTGCGCCACCACGTAGGTGAACGAGCACAGAATCGCCGCGCCGACGCCGATCAGGCGCGCGGTGTGGCCGCCGTAGCGTTCGCCGAGGAAGTCGGGGATGGTGAACTGCCCGAACTTGCGCAGGTACGGCGCCAGGAACAGCGCCACCAGCACGTAGCCGCCGGTCCAGCCCATGATGAACGCGAGCCCGTCATAGCCCTGGATGTACAGGCCGCCGGCCATGCCGATGAACGATGCCGCCGACATCCAGTCGGCACCGGTGGCCATGCCGTTGAACACTGCCGGCACGCGCCGCCCGGCGACGTAGTACTCAGCGACGTCGGCGGTGCGGCTCATGATGCCGATGATGGCGTACAGGCCGATAGTGGCGAACAGGAAGGTGTAACCGATCCAGCGGTTCGGCAGGCCGAGCTGCTCGGCGATCGCGAGTGCGACCAGGAAGGCGAGGAAGCCGCCGGTGTAGACGGTGTAGTACTTCTTCAGTGACTGGGTGAATTGTGCCTGGGTCTGGGTCGCCATCTCAGTCTTCCTCCGATACGCCGTATTCTTTGTCCAGCTTGTTCATGTGGATGGCGTAGTAAAAGATCGAGATCACGTAGATGATCAGCGAACCCTGGGCACCCATGTAAAAGCCCAGCGGCCAACCGAAGAACGTGATCGTATTCAGCTCACGCGCAAAAAAGCCCACCACGTAGGTCACCACGAACCAGATCCCGAGCAGAATCGCCGTAATCGCCAGGTTCTTGCGCCAGTACTCTCGGTGTCGTTCTGTTAGTTGCATGAAACCCCTCCTGCTTCTCGTTGATGGAACCGATTTTTGTGACGAGAACCATCCCGGTCCGGGAGTCACACCCCGCCGATACCCCCTCCTGTAGTCAACCTGGCCCGCCGCTCGGCAACCGCGCGCAGGTCATGAAAAGTCATTGTGCCTGCCTGCCGGGCCCGCGCCAACAATACTAGCAGCAGCTCGGCAGTAACAAAGGCGTCGTCCGTGGCACGGTGACGCACCAGCGCCCGCAGGCCGAAATGCTCCAGCCAGGCGTCCAGCCCGGCCCGCGGCAGCCCCGCCTCCGGCACCAGGGCCGGGGCCAGCCACGCCAGGTCGAGCCAGGGGTTGGGCAGGTCGAGCCCCAGCGTCTGGCGCAGGGCCCGTTCCAGCACTACCTGATCGAACGGCGCGTGGTAGGCCACCAGCGGATCCTTGCCAATGTAGTCCAGAAATGCCGTCAGCGCCTCGACCGGCTCGGTGCCGGCGGCCTGCGCCTGCGGGCCGATGCCGTGAATCAGGATGCTGTCGCGCGCCACCCACTCGGTGCTGCGAATCACCACCTCGAACCCCTCGCCCGGCCGCAAGCGCCCGCCCTCGACCGGTACGGCACCGATGGCCAGCAGCAGGTCGCGGCGGGGATTGAGCCCCGAGGTTTCGACATCGACGACAATATAGCGGCCGTCCGCCAGCGGCAGGCGCTCGTCCACGGCCGGCCGGTCCCGCCACGCCGCCAGGCGCTCGGCGAACCCGGGCGGCAACTCGATCGGACGCCCCAGAACCCGCCGCACCCACTCGATCACCGCCCGCCCCCGTCATTAGCAATCGCCGAACCGCAGCCTATTCCGCGCCGACACCAAGGTAGGTCCGGACCTTCTCCTCCTCGAACCGCGCGGCCGCCTCGGGTTCGCGAGTCAGCCACGATACCACGATGCCGGACACGAACGCCGCCGTCATCGACAGCAGTGCCGGGTTCTTGAGCGGGAACACCGCGGTCGGGTTCTTGAGGATGTCGACCCACACCGTCGGGCTGATCACGATCAGCAGCACCGCCAGCACCGTGCCGGTGATGATGCTCACCACCGCGCCGGTAGTGGTGAAGCCCTTCCACACCATCGACATCAGCAATGCCGGGAAATTGGCGCTGGCCGCCACCGCGAATGCCAGGCCAACCATGAAGGCGACGTTCTGGCCCTTGAAGGCGATGCCGAGCACCATGGCCAGTACGCCGAGCAAAACCGTGGCGACGCGCGCCACCTTCACTTCCTCGGCCTCGGAAGAGCGCCCACTGCGCACCACGTTCACGTACAGGTCGTGCGACAGGGTCGAGGCGCCGGCGAGCGTGAGCCCGGCCACGACCGCGAGGATGGTGGCGAACGCCACCGCCGCAATGAAGCCGAGGAACACGGTGCCGCCGGCGACCTCGGCGAGCAGCGGCGCCGCCATGTTGCCGCCCTTGTCGATGCTGGTAATGACGTCCTGGCCGACCATCGCCATGGCGCCGAAGCCGATGATGGTGGTGAGGATGTAGAAATAGCCGATGAAGCCGGTGGCGTAGAACACCGACTTGCGCGCCTCCTTGGCATCCGGCACGGTGTAGAAGCGCATCAGGATGTGCGGCAAGCCGGCGGTACCGAACATCAGCGCCAGCCCGAGCGACAGTGCGTCCCACGGATTCGATACCAGCCCACCCGGGGCCAGCACCGCATCGCCGTACTTGACGGCTGCGGCATCGAACAGCGCCACTGGACTGAAGCTGAAGTTGGCCAGCACCATGATCACCAGCAGCGTGGCGCCACCGAGCAGCAGCCCGGCCTTGATGATCTGCACCCAGGTCGTGGCGAGCATGCCGCCGAACAGCACATAGGAGATCATCACACCGCCGACGATCACCACCGCCAGCTCGTACGGCAGACCGAACATGAGCTTGATCAGGTTGCCGGCGCCGACCATCTGCGCGATCAGGTAGAACGCCACGGTGGTAAGCGCACCGATCGAGGCCGTGATGCGGATCGGCTTCTGCTTGAGCCGATAGGCCACCACGTCGGCGAAGGTGTACTTGCCGAGATTGCGCAGCGGTTCGGCAATCAGGAACATGATCACCGGCCAGCCCACCAGCCAGCCGACCGAGTAGATCAGCCCGTCGTAGCCCTTGAGCGACACCAGCCCGGCGATGCCGAGGAACGATGCCGCGCTCATGTAGTCGCCGGCCAGCGCCAGGCCGTTCTGGAACCCGGTGATACTGCGCCCGGCGGCATAGTACTCGGTGGTGGTGCGGGTGCGCTTGGCGGCCCAATAGGTGATGTACAGGGTGAAGCCGATAAACACCAGGAAGAAGCCGATCGCCACCGGATCCGGCTGGCCCAGTACGGTCTTGAACTGATCCATGGCTTACACCCCCATCCGGTCGCGGATCTGCTTCACCGACTTGTCGTAGACGCGGTTCGCCCACCACACGTAGATACCGGTGAGCAACCACGCCAGCACGATGATACCGACGCCAACCGGGATGCCGAGCGTGACGTGCTCACCTACCCTGGCGGCGAGCGCCGGCTTGTTGAAGGCCAGCACCAGAATGAATCCGAAATAGCCGACCAGCAGCACCGCCGTCAGTGCCAGTGACACCAGCCAGCGTTGCCGCACCAGCGCCCGGAATTCGGGCAGCTCGCGCACGCTCTTGTGACCACCCTCTGCACCTGCCATGACCTGAACCCCCTCGCTGCTTTTCGAAATCGATGCCCGACCCAACCGCCCTGCCTACAGGCTGTGGTACAGGTTGTAGTCGAGCGCCAGCCGGTTCTGCACCTTGCGTGCCTGCCGGAACGCCTCCTTGAGAATGCGTCGGTCGAGCTCATTGAGACCGTCCGGATTGATGTGATTGTCCAGCGGCAGCCCGGCCCGCTCCTGGCGATTGTGGTGGCGCATGCGCAGCAGCTGGATGAAGGCATAGCCGTCGCACCACGCATCGGCCTCCTCGGCGCGCAGCACGCCGGCGCGCGACAGCGCGCGCAGCCGGCCGACCGTACGGGTGTCGGTCACCCCGTTGGCGAGCGCGAGAATGCGCGCCCCGTCCACGAACGGGGTGGTGCCGCTGAGCTTGAGGTCGATGGTGTCGGGGTGCTCGCCGCCGCTCTCGACCACGAAGTCGCGCACCACACCGAGCGGCGGGCGGTTGCGCAGCGCGTTCTCGGACATCTGGCGCAGGAAGCGCGGGCTGGCGGCGACGAGATCGAAGACGAAGCGGTGCAGCTCGGCGAGCGGCGCGTCATCGCCCCACAGCGCGCGGAAGTCGAAGAAGATGCTGGCGTTGAGCAGGTGCTCGGGCGCGCCGTGCTCGATCCACTTGGCGAAGCGCGCCTTCCACTCCTCGAGCGACAGGCAGCACTCCGGGTTGCTGGCCATGATGTTGCCCTTGCACAGCGGATAGCCGCAGACATCGAGCGCCTCGTTGATGGCGCGTGCCAGCGGCAGCAGCGTGGCGCGAATCGCCGCGGCGTCCTGTCCCGGCGGCGGCACGAACAGGATGCCGTTGTCCTGGTCGGTCTTGAGGGTCTGCTCCTGGCGGCCCTCGCTGCCGAACGCCAGCCAGGTGAACGGCACCGGCGGCACGCCGTGCTCGGCGATCATGAGCTCGATCACGCGCCGGGTGATGTGGTCGTTGAGCAGAGTGATGATCTGGGTGAGCTGGCCGACCGAGGCGCCCTGCACCAGCATCTGCTCGATCATCCGGTGCACGTCCTCGCCGTGACGCTTGAGACTGTCGATGTCGGGCGCACGCGTGATGGAGCGCGACAGGCTCACCAGCCCGATGCGCTGCAGCGAGAACAGGTCGCGCTCCGAGACCACGCCCACGAGCCGCCCCTCCTCGACCACGCACACGTGGCCGATGCCGCGGCTCGCCAGCAGCACCGCCGCCTCGTGGGCGGTGGCCTGCGGCGGCAGGGTCTGCACGCCGGTCGACATCACCTGCCACATCTCGAAGTCGATGCTGAGCTCGGTGACCGCCACGCGCGACAATACGTCGTGCAGGGTGAACACGCCGACCGGATGCTGTTGCTCGTCGACCATCACGATCGAGCCGACCCGCTCGGTGTGCATCAGCACCAGCGCCTCGCGGATCGTGGCCTTCGGGCTGCAGGTGACCGGCGCGCGCCGCACCAGGTTGGCGAGCGGCGCGTTCAGGCTGGTCTCGCCCGATACCTCGGTGGCGAGAGTCGCCTGCACGTGGCGCAGCGCCTGGTCGAACAGATTCGCCAGGCGGCGCGAACAGAAGTCGTGGAATTCCGGACTGACCGCGAGCAGCTCATCGAAATCGGCGCGCTCCAGCTCGAAGCAGAAGCAGTCCTCGACCGCGCGGTGGGTGGTGCGTACCGGGCGACGCGCCAGCAGCGCGCCGATCGGGAAGCACTCGCCGGGCGCCAGTTCCCAGGCGCCGTCTTCGGACGGGCCGCGGCTCTCCTGGGCCTCGCCGCGCACCCGGCCCTGCTTGATGATGTAGAAGGTGCTGGCCGGACCCTGGTCGGGGTCAGTGATCCGCTCCCCGCTCGCATGGAAACCGAGCTTGAGCTTGCGGGCGAGCAGCTCGCGGTGCTCGGGCGTCATGCGGTTGAAGGGCGCATGGTTGCCCAGGAACTCGAGCACCGGGACAAGCGCACCCCGGCCCGCGCTCTCGCGGACCCCGTCCCGTGTCGGTGGCTGGGACATCGACATCGTCTGCTGCTGTGCTCCCCGGAGACCGGTGCACCCGGTCACAACGCGTCGGCCATGCTAGCCACAAAAGGCCCCGGCGGACAATTGCGCGGGGTCAATCATTGGCAAAACAGCGTCCTAATAATCGATCCCGCCCCGATGCCGCTCAGGTCACCCGGCCAGCCCGCAGGAACAGCGGCCAGGTTACGGTCCGCTCCCGAACCGGCCCCCAGGCAGCGCGCAGGTCGCGCTCGACCTGTTCGAGGGGGTGCCGGCCGTGGGCGGCCAGATAGCGGCGGCTGGCCGACCAGGTGTCGAGGTAGCCAAGCAGCGCGTCCAGGGTCCACGCGGCGCTCATCGCGAACCGCGGCGCCTCGATTTCGGCGAACGGGAACGGCAGGTCGCGGTAATCGTTCTCGATATGGCGGCGCTCGGGCGGCCAGTACGACCCGACGACATCCTGGTAATAGCGACCCACCACGGCATCGACCTTGGCCGATATCTGCGTCCGCCCGTAACCCCACACCGCCACCACCCCGCCCGGTCGCAGCGTCGCGCGCACCGCCGGGTAGAAGCGACCAAGGTCGAACCAGTGCAGCGCCTGGGCGACCGTCATGAGATCGGCGCCGCGTGCCGCCGGCGGCGGGGACTCGGCCGCGGCCACGCAGTATTCGATACGCGGATGGGCCGCAGCCTGGGCGAGTTGCGCGGCACTGGCATCGCTCGCAACGACGCGTTCGAAGTGCGCAACGAGCGCGCTGGCTGCCTGGCCACTGCCCGTGGCGCAGTCCCAGGCCAGCGCGCACGAGGGGGCGATCGCGGCCAGCCACGCGAACAGCTCCGGCGGGTACACCGGGCGGAAGCGCGCGTACTCGGCGGCCTGGGACGAAAAGTGGTCGGCAAACTGCATGGCAACCTCCGGCTCAATCGCGATCATAGCCGTCGCCGCTCCGGCGCGCGCGGCCGGCGAGAATCGGCTATGCTCCCGGCACCGAGAACCTGGAGCGAAACCCGGCCATGAATGTGCTCGTCACCGGCACGGCAACCCCGTTCGCCGAACTGCTGCTGCCGCGGCTGCTGGCCCACCCGGGCATCGACCTGGTCGTGGGCATCGATCGCGAGCAGTCCGAGTTCGTGCACGAAAACTTCGTGCAGGTGCTGATCGATCCGCGTTCGGCCCAGATCGCGCGCGTGCTGCGCGGGCTCGACGCGGTCATTCACCTGGCCGCCGAGCTGGCCGAGGCCGACCCGGTGGCGAGCGTGGTCGGCACCCAGAACCTGTGTGCGCTCGCCCACGCCGCCGGCACCCGGCACTTTCTCCACCTGTCGTCGGCGCTGGTGTACGACAACCGCAGTGCGCCGCGCACCAGCGCCATCA
>Ga0115026_10000290_pt1 | contig 12568 bp, 8 predicted proteins | sample Mud_0915_D1_FD_83878 | JGI IMG/M metagenome (GOLD analysis project Ga0115026, IMG submission 83878) | Wetland microbial communities from Old Woman Creek Reserve in Ohio, USA - Mud_0915_D1 | ecosystem: Environmental > Aquatic > Freshwater > Wetlands > Sediment ...
GCAATTATATATGCCTGATGAGCCGATAGCTTATCCCATATCCTTACTGTCCGGCCACCGGCTTCATTTAAAACTGCAACTTTTGTCCCGTTTCCAAAAGTTGAGACACCCTCAGTGCAGATCTTTCCGCAGTTTTTGATAATCACATCATCCTCAATCGTATAATTAGCTATATAATCACCTATATTATTTATCAGGACGTCTGAGCCAATATCACAATTATGGATATGAGCATTTGAGATACCGTAGCGGATGCTTACCCCTGACTCATCTGTATGTGATTTGCTGAATTTTCCAAGTTTGATATCGCCTGAAAAGAAAACATTCAGGCATCTTGAGGGATCAAATCCATCTATTACCTGAACTCTGGCCCAGTCGTCACATCCACAGCCATTGGATGTCAGTGTATTAATTTCGTTTAATGTGAGTTTCCTGAATTTGTTTGCGGATATCATATCTGACAGATTTATTGTTTTCTATTCAACAGTCACTGATTTGGCAAGGTTCCTTGGCTGATCAACATTACATCCTCTTAGAACGGCAATATGGTAGGATAACAGCTGAAGCGGTATCACTGCCAGTATGGCCGAGAATGCCGGCAGTGTTTCAGGTACTTCCAGTACAAAGTCGGCCATTTTCCTGATTAATTCATCCCCCTCCGTGACGATGGCTATTACATTTCCCCTTCTGGCTTTGATTTCCTGGATGTTGCTCACTATCTTATCGTGGGTATCGTCTTTAGTAGCTACAACCACAACCGGCATATTTTCATCTATTAAAGCAATGGGACCATGTTTCATCTCAGCTGCCGGATAGCCTTCAGCATGGATATAAGAGATCTCTTTAAGTTTCAATGCTCCTTCAAGTGCAACAGGGAAAAGATATCCCCTGCCCAGATAAAGAGCATTCCGGGTATCCTGGTATTTTTTTGCAAGATCAAAGGCCTGGTCATTTACATTAAGTGCTTTTTCGATTTTTGCCGGGATGGAAACCAGTTCATTTATAAGTTCCTTATAGGTTTCCTGCGAGATTATTCCTTTCAGAAATCCGATTTCAAAAGCCATCATTGCCAGAACTGTAACCTGGGTTGTAAATGCCTTTGTTGATGCAACACCTATTTCAGGACCGGCATGCGTGTAGACTCCGGCATCGGTTTCACGGGGTATGCTGGAACCTACAACATTGCATATCCCAAGCACCTTTGCTCCTTTTTCCTTTGCCAGTTTAACTGCTGCCAGAGTATCAGCTGTTTCACCGCTCTGGCTAATGGCAATTACTATATCACCTTTTTTTATTATCGGATCCCTGTAGCGGAATTCGGAAGCATATTCCACTTCCACAGGGATCCTGGTGTATTCTTCGAAGATATATTCACCAAGCAAACCGGCATGCCATGACGTTCCGCATGCCACAATGATTATTTTTTCCGATTGAGATATGGTCTCCAGCACTTCATGAAGGCCTCCCAGCATTATACCACTGTGATCGGGCAATACTCTGCCTCTGAAAGTGTCATGAATGGCTCTGGGCTGTTCATAAATCTCCTTTAGCATAAAATGAGCAAATCCTTCCTTGTCGATCTCGCCGATCTTAAGCTCAACCTGCTTTACTTCAGGTTCTATTTTACCTGGTCGTACGGTCTTGAGGATAAGTTCATCCCTTTTTATTATGGCAATATCATCATCTTTCAGGTAGATCACCCTTTGGGTGTGCTCAACTATCGGGGTTGCGTCGGAAGCAATGAAGTTTTCACCTTCTCCGACACCAATTACCAGGGGGCTGCCTTTCCGGGCTGCAAAAAGTCTGTCAGTCTCTTTTGTACATATAATTACCAGACCATAAGCTCCCTCAACCCTGTTCAGAGCAAGTGTAATTGCTTGTTCTGCAGTAAGATCCCCTTCCAGATAGAGGTGTTCTATAAGATTGGCAAGAACCTCTGTATCAGTCTGACTAGTAAATTCGATACCGCGGCTTTGCAAATGTTTCTTGATAATGGCATAATTCTCAATAATCCCGTTATGGACCACAATAAAATTGCCTTTGCAGGAAACCTGCGGATGAGCATTTAATTCATTTGGCTCACCGTGTGTTGCCCATCTTGTATGCCCCATTCCCACTGTACCGTTAAAATCTGTCTGGTTTACCATAGCTTCAAGTTCTGCTACTCTTCCCTTACACTTGAAGACTTTTGTTTCTCCATTGACGATGGCAAGACCTGCTGAATCATATCCACGATATTCCAGACGTTTTAGTCCGTTAATAATAATTTCACGGGCAGGCTTTGATCCTATATAACCAACAATTCCACACATACGCGGTAGTATTTTAAATCAGAATCGAATCTGACTGATTTTAGTTCATTTTAACTAGAAAAAACGGAGAAGTGAAATCAAATATTGCGGCAGAATAAGAAGAAGATGATCAGGAAAGCATTTTGTCATAAAAATCGTTATAGGCATCAATGTACTGTGACTCATCCTGAAATGCCAGTACAGGTTTATTTATCGTCTTAATGTATTTTAATAATTCTTCATTAATATCTTCACTGCCTATTATTACAGCATCTGAATATTTAATTGCCAATTTTGAAACATTAATAAAATCGGGATTCTTCACCAGTTTAAGGCTTTCACCATCTATTCCGTCGTATCTTAGTTTATCGGCAAATGTAGGCCTGAACGGAGTTTTGAAATCGTTGTTATAAACTGAATAGATTATTTTGTAATTGTGAAACAACGGATCATCGCTGTAAATACTACGAAGATAAACAGGAATCAGCGATGCCATCCACCCATGACAATGAACTATGTCAGGAGCCCATCGCAGCTTTTTTACGGTTTCAATTACCCCCCTCGCAAAGAAGAGAGCACGCTCATCATTATCTTCAAACTCCTTCCCCGTCGCGTCAGATACAGTATGTTTCCTCTGGAAATAGTCATCATTATCAATAAAGTAAACCTGCATTCGTGCTGATTGAATGGAGGCAACCTTGATTATGAGAGGATGATCGGTGTCGTCAATAATGAGATTCATTCCTGAGAGCCTTATCACCTCATGAAGCTGGTTTCTTCTTTCATTTATGCTTCCATATCTCGGCATAAAGGTACGTATCTCCTTTCCCCTTTCCTGGATACCCTGAGGGAGAAATCTTCCTATCTTTGATAATTTCGTTTCCCCTAAATATGGAGTGATCTCCTGAGAAATGAACAATACTTTTTTGCTTTCCATCTACATGCCTGGATATACCATTCCGTACCAATTTGCAAAGATAATAATAAAAAATGACAATATTATCAATACATACTTATTGCTATTTCAGTTTAGTCTCCGTTTTAATTTCTGTCAGAATGAACCCAAATCTTTTAATTTCGCTTAGGTTTGCATAAAAATTAAGAATTATGAAAGTAGTCAGTACAATAAAAAGTCTGCAAAAAGCTATTACAAGCTCTGGACTTTCTCCTCTGGGACTTGTACCGACTATGGGTGCCCTGCACAAGGGTCATCTGTCGCTTGTCAGGAATGCAATGGCACTCTGTCCTCAGGTTGTGGTTAGTATTTTTGTAAATCCCACCCAGTTCAATGATAAAAAGGATTTGAAGAATTATCCCCGGTGCCTGAATGATGATCTTATTTTGCTTAAGGAAGCTCTCAGGGGAAATGATCTCGTCTTTACTCCTGACGAAAAAGAGATTTACCCTGTTGAGGACAAGAGAGTATTTCTTTTCGGGAATCTGGACAATGTAATGGAGGCATTGCAAAGACCCGGACATTTTAACGGTGTTGGCCAGGTGGTCAGCAGGTTGTTTGATATAGTGAAACCAGATATGGCATTTTTCGGACAGAAAGATTTTCAGCAGCTTGCTGTAATTAAAGAACTTGTAAGACAAACCGGAAGCAAGGTTAAGATTATAGGAAATCCGATTATCCGCGAAGATGATGGTCTGGCAATGAGCAGCAGGAACCGGCTTCTTGATCCCGAAATAAGAAAAAAAGCCGGTAGAATATATTCAACGATTTCAGCCGCTGCAAATATGATAAATGATCATGATATCCCCTTTCTGGTTGCTTACGTTGTAAAAAACATTGAAAAATCAGAAGGTTTCAAAGTGGAATATTTCGAAATCGTTGATGATCTGGAATTAAGACCGGTTGCTGCACGATGTGAGATGAAAAAAGGGAAGAGATATTATGGCTGTATTGCAGTAAAAGCGGGAAAAATAAGACTTATAGATAATATTGAAATTCCCTTGTGAGCAATCAAAAGGAAATATAAATTTGCGGCATAATAAATTTTACCCGCTTACAAATGCTAATAGAAGTATTAAAATCAAAAATCCACAGAGTTACCGTTACAGAGGCGAATCTTTATTATGTTGGTAGTGTCACTATTGATGAGGATTTGATGGATGCATCCAATATAATTGAAAATGAAAAAGTCCAGGTCCTGAATTTAAATAACGGTGAACGTCTCGAAACCTATGTGATCAAAGGGAAAAGGGGATCGGGTGAAATTTGTCTGAATGGACCGGCAGCCAGGAAGGTAGCTATTGGAGATGTTGTTATAATTATGTCCTTTGCCACAATCGATTTTCAGGAAGCAAAATCATTCAGGCCGGTTATTATTTTCCCTGATACAAAAACAAATAAACTGATCTGAATTTGAAGAAAGGTTTAATACAGGCCGGAAAGTTTATTGCTTTTCTTGCTGTGGGGATCCTGCTGCTGTGGCTTGCTTTCCGCACAGTTAATTTTGAAGCGCTGGCAAACAGTCTTACAGGAGCAAATTATTCCTGGCTGCTTCTTTCTTCACTATTTGGCCTGCTTGCTTACTTCAGCCGCGCCCGGCGGTGGATAATCCTTATTAATCCCCTTGGATATCACCCGAAATACTGGAACACTTTTCATTCATTAATGACGGGGTATCTGGCAAATCTTGCCCTCCCGCGAATAGGTGAGATCACAAGATGCATTGCTCTTGGCAGGAAGGAAAAGATCCCGGTCGATCAGCTGGTTGGGACAGTAGTGCTTGAACGCACCATAGATTTCATATGTCTGCTTGTGATCATGTTTGTACTCTTCTTTACCAGTGGATCAGATATAAGGGAATACCTGAATAAAACCATTATCTTTCCCTTCAGGGAAAAAGTGCTGTCAGCATTTGGTGTAACATGGATACCATGGGCTATTCTCACGGCATTGGCAGTCATCTCTCTTTTCCTGTTGATCCGGTATAAAAAGGAACTCCGGAAGGTCAGATTCTTTTCAAAAATGTTTGACCTTGGCCGTGGTGTAATAAACGGACTTAAAACTATTCTGAAGCTAAAAAGGAATTGGGAGTTTATCTTCCACACCTTATTTATCTGGTTCAATTATGCCCTTATGACGTGGATTGTTGTTTTCTGTCTGGAGAGTACGTCCCATCTGTCGTTCGGGAATTCAATCTTCATACTCGTTATTGGTGGCCTTGCAATGTCGGCCCCTGTACAGGGAGGAATGGGTGCGTTCCACTATTTCGTTTCCAGGGGGATAGCGTACGTTGAAAATGTCAGTATCGAGGATGCCTCTGCTTATGCTATACTTACTCATGAATCCCAGCTGGTTCTTATTCTGATACTCGGAGCACTGGCATTTTATATGCTTTACAAGAAGCCGGAAGGGAATGAAGTAAATACCTGACCTTTTCATATATTTGTTAGTTAATTATTTACCTGAGTTTAAGAAAGATCCCCTTCCTGACCCTCCCAAGGGGGGAAGGAATCATAGCTTTTCCCCCTTGCTTTGCTTCGCTGAAGCTGCGCGAAAGCGAGGGGGAAACGGGAAAAGGGGTGTTAAAAAATAATAATAAACAAGATTCTTATCTGATTAGCCTTCATGCCTAAAACAAAAACAGTCTTTGTCTGTCAGAATTGCGGAGCCGAATCTCCGAAATGGATAGGCAGGTGTCCTTCCTGCAAGGAATGGAATACCTATCATGAAGAGATCATTGCAACCTCTTCACCCCATGAAAGCATATATGCGTCAGGACGTGAAAAGAGAAAACCTGAGCTTCTTAATGAAATTAAGTCAGATGAACATCACAGGCAAAAAACCGGTATTCCTGAACTTGACAGGATACTGGGAGGAGGTATGGTTGCCGGATCACTAATTTTGCTCGGTGGGGAGCCGGGTGTGGGGAAGTCGACTCTTGCTCTGCAGCTGGCCCTTGCCCTCAGCGGGAATTGCGTATTGTATGTATCGGGAGAAGAGAGTGAGGAGCAAATAAGCCTCCGGGCAAAAAGACTTAAGAAATCCAATCCCTTATGTTACATCTACAATGAAACCGATCTTGAAAACATACTTGTACAGGCCGAAAACCTTAAGCCCGGTTTAATAATAATTGATTCTATTCAGACAATACGTTCAGGAATTCTTGAATCTTCAGCAGGTTCGGTCTCACAGGTTAGAGAGAGCGCGGCTCAGCTTCTGAAATACTCAAAAATAACGGGAGTACCGGTCTTCCTGATAGGACATATAACCAAGGATGGAACCCTGGCCGGACCAAAGGTACTTGAACATATTGTCGACATTGTACTTTATTTTGAAGGTGATAATAACTATGTATACCGCCTTCTGAGATCTGTAAAGAACAGGTTTGGGTCAACCTCCGAACTTGCTATTTTCGAAATGATTGAAAGCGGACTGAGGGAAGTGGCAAATCCTTCTGAAATGTTTATTAATCAGCACGATGAACCCCTCAGCGGAATATCCATTGCTGCAACTGTCGATGGCCTGAGACCTTTTCTTATTGAGACCCAGGCACTTGTAAGCAGTGCTGTTTATGGAACGCCCCAGAGAAGCTCAACCGGATTTGATATAAGACGCCTCAACATGCTCCTGGCGGTTCTTGAAAAAAGAGCCGGATTCAGATTAGGAATAAAAGATGTTTTTCTGAATATTGCCGGTGGTATCAAGGTAGATGATCCAGCTATTGACCTTGCAATAATTGCTGCGGTCTTATCCTCAAATCTTGACATCCCGGTTGGCAGGGATATTTGTTTTTCAGGGGAAGTCGGCCTTTCAGGCGAGATCAGACCAGTTTCAAGGATAGAACAACGAATTAAAGAGGCTTTTAAAATGGGTTTCAAAAGAATTTATATCTCCAGATTTCACAGAAATATTTCATATAAGGGAACTGACATTGAAGTGATTCAGGTTGGCAAGGTGGAAGCCCTGGTACGCTCGCTTTTCAGCTGACAGCCCACTGCACCTCATCCCGGGCTTCTTAATATTTCTCCCTGATATATCCTCCCCTTCTGGAATTTTCTTTTTTTGCCTTGTCGCAATCCATTTCAATATTGAAATTAGAGGGGCGTTCAAATTCATCCGATTCCATTATTCCGAACTGGGGATCGTCGTAAACCTTTCTGAGAAACATTGCAAATATCGGAAGCGCCAGGGCAGCCCCCTGCCCTTCACTGAGAGTCTCAAAGTGAATCGACTGATCCTCCCCGCCGGTCCAGACACCGCCAACCAGATTCGGTGCAACACCAATAAACCAGCCATTGGCATTATTCTGAGTTGTTCCGGTCTTGCCTCCGATCTGGTTAAGAAGCATATAGGGTTCTCTTCTTAATCTGTTTCCCGATCCGATAAGGACAACCCCCTGAAGAAGGTCAAGCATCAGGTATGCCTGATCCTCACTGAGCACTTCCTCAATCTGCTGGGTGAATTTGGAAATCACATTGCCGTTTTTATCTTCGATCCTTGTGACATACATCGGCCTTGTATATACTCCCCGGTTTGCATAGGTCGAGTAAGATCCGACCATTTCTTCAAGCTTTATATCCGAAGTACCCAGGAATATTGATGGCACCGGATCAATAAAGCTCCTGAAACCCATTTTTTTCATAAGGTCGGTCACCGCTGAAGGTCTGAACTGCTGCATCAGCCAGGCTGAAATATAGTTTTCCGACTGTGCCAGTCCCCATTTAAGCGTAACCATCTTCCCGTGATATTCCTTTGGCCCTGAGCTTCTGGGTATCCACGGAACAGAGTCACCCGGCAGATCAAATGACCTGGGTATATTCTCCACTTCATCGCACGGAGTATACCCGTTCTGCATCGCCACGGTGTAGAGAAAAGGCTTGATTGTACTGCCAACCTGTTTCCTTTGCTGAGTTACTGCATCCCATTTGAAATACCTGAAATCCGGACCTCCGACATATGCCTTAATGTACCCGGTATGAGGGTCCTCGACAAGAAATGCTGAACGCAAAAAGTATTTATAATACCTTACTGAATCATACGGTGTCATAATAGTATCCCTCTCTCCCTTCCAGGAGAATACCTTCATGGGAACTTTTGTATTGAATGCAAGCATTATGGAATCCAGTGGAACACCCCGGGCTCTCATCATAATATACCTTTCGCTGTCCTTTACTGATCTCATTATCAAATCCTCAACCTCCTTTTTTGAAAGGTCGTTTGAATAGGGAGGATTTCTGAATCCCTTTGCACGCTTATAAAAATCAGGCTGAACTTCCTTTGAAAGGTGAACTGCAACAGCTTCCTCGGCATATTGCTGCATCTTTGAATTGATTGTTGTATAAATTTTAAGTCCGTCCTTGTGAATATCATAATTGGATCCGTCCGGTTTTTTGTTTTTGTTGCACCATCCATACAACGGATTAATCTCCCATTCCCAGAGCGCATCCTCATATGATGACTCCCTTTCATATCTGTTCCTGTCAGGTTCCGGTCTTCGCATAATATTTCTCAGGTATTCCCTCAGATATGTTGCCAGTCCTGTATTATGGTCTTCCATCGTGAAATCAAGATCAATCGGAAGCAATTTTACTGAATCGGCAATATCGGGATGAAGATACCCGTACTTGGCCATTTGTGAAAGGACTATATTCCTCCTCTGAATCATCCGGTCGGGGTACTTTTTAGGATTATAAGCACTTGAATTCTTAAGCATCCCGATAAGGACAGCAGCCTCCTCAATCTTTAGCGAATCGGGAGTAGTATTGAAATAGACCCGGGCGGCCGACCTTATACCAATTGCCTGGTAGAGGAAATCATACTTATTCAGGTACATAGCTATGATCTCTTCCTTGGTATAGCTCTTTTCAAGTTTCACAGCTGTCTGCCATTCCTTGAATTTTGAAACGCCAAGCCTTATCTTTCTGGTAAATTTCGAAATGCGCGCAGTATCTCTAGGATATAATTGTTTTGCCAGCTGTTGTGTAATTGTGCTTCCTCCCCCTGTTTTTTGTCCAAGAACAATTGTCCGGACAACAGCTCTGCCCAGACCTCTGATATCAATACCCGAGTGTCTGTAATATCTGATATCCTCTGTCGCTATTAGCGCATCAATAAGATAAGGAGAGAGATCCTTGTATTCTGTCCATGTCCGGTTTTCGACACTTATTTTGCCAAGAAGCACTCCGTCTTCAGAATATACTTCAGCAGCCAGGTTGTATTGAGGATTTTCGAGTTCCCTGAACGAGGGCATAGGCCCAAGCTTTCCTTTTGAAATCAGAATGAACAGAAAAACCACTGTTACAAATGGTAAAGTGAACAATGTCCAGAATCCGATAAGGTACTTCCTGTTTGATGAATTGCCTTTCATGAGCTTCGGGAGTTTGGTTCAAAAATAGTAATTAATAAAGAATCTTGACCGTTTATTTTGAAGTTTGGAACCTAAATGATTTACTTTGTCGTGTTTTTTAAAAGTGTAAAACCGATCCGATATGACCGAAAATCTAGTAATTGTTGAGTCACCCGCAAAAGCAAAAACCATTGAGAAGTACCTGGGAAAAGATTTCCGTGTCGTATCAAGTTTCGGCCATATCCGTGATCTGGCAAAAAAGAATCTTGGTATTGATATTAAGAATAATTTCTCTCCCGAATATGAAATCCCCAAAGAAAAAGCAAAAGTTGTTGCAGAGCTGAGGAAAGCTGCCGCTGAATCTAAAAACGTATGGATAGCTTCTGATGAGGACCGTGAGGGAGAGGCTATAGCATGGCATCTTGTAAGTGTTTTGAAGCTCAACCTGCCTACAACCAAAAGGATAGTATTCCATGAGATAACCAAGGATGCTCTGGAGAAAGCAATTCTGAATCCGAGACAGGTCGACATGAATCTTGTCAACTCCCAGCAGGCACGACGTATTCTTGACCGGATTGTCGGCTTTGAGATATCACCTGTACTGTGGAAAAAGGTTCAGCCGGCATTATCCGCAGGAAGAGTACAGTCGGTTGCCGTAAGGCTGATTGTTGAAAGGGAAAGGGAAATAATAGCATTTAAACCTGAGTCATCGTTCCGCATAAACGGGATTTTCAGGACAGATCCGGATAGTACAGAGAACAACCTGATAAGGGCTGAGGCTGGCAAGAGGTTTTCTGACGAGAATGATGCAGCAAGATTTCTTGAGGTTTGCAGTAGTTCTGAATTCAGGGTGGCCGGTATTTCAGTTAAACCGGGAACCAGATCACCTGCGCCCCCTTTTACTACTTCCACTCTTCAGCAGGAAGCTTACAGAAAGCTTGGCTTTTCGGTGTCACAGACAATGACGGTTGCTCAAAAACTTTATGAAGCCGGAAAAATAACCTACATGAGGACCGACTCGACCAACCTGTCGAAACTTGCTCTGGCAAAATCGAGAGAAGTAATTCTTTCGGAATTCGGCGAAAAATATTCAAGAACACGTCAGTTTAAAACGAAATCAAAAGGAGCCCAGGAGGCTCACGAGGCTATCAGGCCGGCATACCTCAATTCATTGACGATAACCGGCAGTCAGAATGAGAAAAAACTATATGAACTTATCTGGAAAAGAACTATAGCCTCACAAATGGCCGACGCCGAAGTTGAAAGAACAACAATATCCATTGCCATGAATAATTCTCCCGTAATATTCTCGGCTGCCGGAGAAGTTATAAAATTTGACGGATTTCTTAAAGTATACACTGAATCAACTGATTATGAGAATGGTGACGAAGAGAAGTATATTCTTCCATCTGTAAAAAAAGGTATGCTCCTTCATTATGTCACAATTTCAGCTTTTCAGAAATATACAACCCCTCCGCCACGATATACTGAAGCCAGTCTCGTTAAAAAACTCGAAGAATTGGGTATCGGAAGACCTTCGACTTATGCTCCTACCATATCGACTATCCAGAACCGTGGTTACGTGCTTAAGGAAGACCGGCCGGGAGAAAAACGGCAGTTAAAAATCATTACTCTCTCGAAAGGCACTATTTCCACCTCTTCTAAGACTGAAGCTGCAGGAAAAGAAAAGGCAAAGTTATTTCCGCAGGATATAGGCATGATAGTTAATGATTTCCTCCTGGAGAATTTTTCGGAAATAGTCGATTACAACTTTACTGCTGAAGTAGAAGAGCAGTTTGATGAGATCGCTGAAGGAAGATTGAAATGGACAGGAATGCTTGATAAGTTTTATTCTGCTTTTCATAAAACTGTTACAGATACTCTCGAGAAAAAAAACAGAAAAACCGGGATCAGAATTCTCGGAGTTCATCCTGAGACTGGTGAACAGGTTTCAGTAAAAATGGGCCGGTTCGGACCAGTTGCACAGATAGGCGATTCAGCACAGGAAGGCAAGCCCCGGTTTGCAAGCCTGAACAGGAACCAGTTGCTTGAAACGATAACACTCCCGGAAGCCCTGAATCTGTTTCGGCTTCCCAGGTCACTTGGCATTTACGAAGGTGATGAAATGGTAGTGGGGACTGGAAAATTCGGTCCTTATGTAAGATACAGGAACAAGTTCTATTCTTTAAAGAAAGGAGTCGATGATCCATATTCTGTGACTGTTGAAAGAGCCGCAGCAATAATTAAGGAGAAGGGTGAAAATGATAAAAAGAAGGTAATGAAGGATTTTGGTGAGATCCTGCTGCTGAATGGCAGGTATGGACCTTATCTTTCAAAGGACAAGAAAAACTACCGGCTCCCTAAAGGTATTCAGGCAGATAAGCTGACGAAGGAGGATTGTATCGGAATCATTAACGAGAGTGAAAAAACCAAAAAACGTACCGATTAATATATGCTTGACCTTAATGATTATTTCAACCCTGTAAGTATCGAAAAGCCTGGTTTTGAGAACCTGGCCGGCAATGCCGGTTTTCCTCACAATATCAGGATCCATACTGAAAATGATCTCGTGAAAGATATCAGCGGATTTAAGGTGGCTCTTCTTGGAGTGCCGGATGGAAGGAACTCTGCAAATCAGGGATCATCTGATGCTCCGGATGAAATAAGGAGACAGCTTTACAGCCTGGCCAGGGTCCCCGGAAAGATAAAGATTATCGATCTGGGAAATATGAAACAGGGTATTGCTTTCAACGATACTCTTGCAGGACTGACAGACGTGCTCTGTACACTACTGAAAGAAAATATTTTCCCGGTAATAATCGGAGGAAGCAGTGCACTTGTTTCTGCTATCGACCGGTCGTTCTCAAACTTAAAAACCAGATATACTATGATTGCTGTCGATCCAAGGATAGATTACAGCAATTCTTCTGATATTCCCGGTTCGTATAATTACCTTAACAATATCATCGGCAGCCA
>Ga0115026_10000293_pt1 | contig 12556 bp, 12 predicted proteins | sample Mud_0915_D1_FD_83878 | JGI IMG/M metagenome (GOLD analysis project Ga0115026, IMG submission 83878) | Wetland microbial communities from Old Woman Creek Reserve in Ohio, USA - Mud_0915_D1 | ecosystem: Environmental > Aquatic > Freshwater > Wetlands > Sediment ...
AGCTAATTTAACAATTACCTTATGCGTGTGTCAAGATGGGTTAACCCCTTACCATTGAAGCTTTCTTTTCATAAGTCTTTCATACATTTTCTTCGGCAAAAAACACTGTTGGTGTATCTCATCGCTGGCAGCAATGTAGTTCAGCACCTTGTTCCAGGTGGTCTTATGAATAAAATTGGGAGTCATATCCATTCAATCCTCTCAAGAGTAGATGTCCATTTTTAAAGTTTTGTCTTGCTCAGTGGGGTTTCCTCGACTGGAGCACCTTTTTTGCTATGGCACGTATCGCCTCGGGGACGTTCTTGTTTTTTTCGAGGATTGCAATATCCTTAAGCCGGAGGCCGCTCACAAGGGTAATGCCAATTCCCGGCGGAGTCTTGGGGTTATTGACCAGTGCCAGGTTGATGGCGTAGTTTTTCATCCATTCCCTGTTCTTATGGATGGTGCGCAGTGCCTCTTCAGGGACATTGCGTGAATGGGCAACCAGTTCCACTTCGGTCTCTGATATCCTTGGGTTTTTCAGTACCGTGAGCACGACCTCCTTATTTGAATCTTTCAGCAGGATGGAACGTATCTCCTGTCCGCCTCTGAGTGCAAGGGCGATCCGTTCACCCACGGTGAGCTGTTGAATCTTCTGGAGGAGACCATGTTTGCGACCTTCGTCTGCATGCTTTGGTTTCGGTGGCAAAGGGGAAGGAAGGTTGAGCTGCTTCCAGGCTGCTTCCTTTATCTCGGTGGGCACATTCGGACTATCTATGAGCAGCTTAATGATTTCGGGTCTGTGCGCATTGGATGCAAGAATTTCACGAAGGACTTCATGGTCGGTTGTGTCCTCAATCAGGATTTCCAGCGCCTCAGGAGAAGCTACCGAAAGATCAATACCGATAAGTTTGGCTTCTTCCATCACGGTCTCCTCAAGTGTAAGAAGTATTCGCGATTACCCTTCTGACCCGGGACAGGTGATTGAAAAACTCCTTTAGTCGTTAAGCCCAACCCTTCTGCGAATTCCCTTACTGAATTCAACGCAGCCATTCTTTTTTCTTCTTCGCGCACAATGCCTCCCTTGCCCACTTCACCCTTGCCGACCTCAAACTGGGGCTTTACCAGGGCCAGTATTTCCCCGCCTTCCTTTACGAACTCCATGACCTTAGGGAGAACGTTTTTGAGAGAGATGAATGATACGTCAATGGTCGCAATATCTATCATATCACGAATTCTCTCTTTTTCGAGATACCGTATGTTTGTTCGCTCAAGGAGGATCACCCTGGGGTCATTCCTGAGTGACCAGGCCAACTGACCGTACCCTACATCAATACAATAAACCCTCAGTGCTTCTCTCTGAAGCATGCAGTCTGTAAACCCCCCTGTGGACGAGCCAACATCCATGGCAATAAGACCCTTGAGGATAATTCCAAAATGAAGGAGGGTTGCCTCGAGTTTGAGTCCGCCCCTGCTCACATAGGGAAGTTCCTCGCCCTTAAGTTCAATAGGCGCAGCTGAGTTTACCAGGGAACCCGCTTTTGTCACCGGCTTACCGTTCACAAGGACATTCCCTTCCATGATCAATGCCCTCGCTTTTTCACGGCTCGAAACCATCCCTCTTTCCACAAGCAGAATATCAAGTCGTTCCTTCATCTCAGTGTATAGCAAGAGAAACAGGGATATGCAGACAAATAATTTTATTAATTATACCAGACATCACAGCCATTTGTTCGGTTTTTGCCCGTGTATTGCTCGGGAGGCAGGAGGCGGGGCCAGTTCTGAAGAAAGATAACTATTTGCGCCCTTCAAAAAATGATGTTAAAGTGGCAGATATGAAACAACTATTAGCGATAGGTTTGCTAGTTCTGCCATATGTCTTCAGTCCTGTGACCTTTGGACAGGTATCAGGGAAAGTGGTTGATATACCTACCCGTCCGGGGGTGACGCAGCGATTCCTTTATCTTGCGCCTGTAAGCGCAAAAGCATCGGTCATACTTTTTGCTGGTGGGCATGGCGGCCTGCAGATACGTGACGATGGAAGTTTCGGGTGGGGGAAAGGTAATTTTCTCGTTCGCACACGGCAACTATTCGCAGACAGCGGGTTGGCCGTGGTTGTTATTGATGCACCTTCTGATCGCCAGAGCGCACCATTCTTAAGTGGTTTTCGACAAACCCCGGAACACGTTGCCGATGTGAAGGCCGTGATTGCGTGGCTTAAACACCGGGCAGAGATTCCTGTATGGCTTATTGGAACGAGTCGGGGGACTCAATCTGCTGCGTTCATTGTCACGCAACTTACTGCTCAGGAGGGCGGTCCTGAGGGTTTGGTCTTAACCTCAACGATTTTGATTGACGATAAAGGACGCCCTGTACCTGAAATGGCTTTGGAGAAAATCACCATTCCTGTCCTGGTAGTGCATCACGAGCAGGATGGCTGCAAGCTCTGTCCATACAGCGAAATTCCCCGCCTGATGAATAAGCTGAGCTCGACTCCTAAAAAAGAGCTGGTGTCCTTCAGAGACGGGACGAATCGCGGGGATCCATGTGAGGCATTTGCATATCACGGTTTTAATGGATTGGAAGAAGAGGTAGTTAAGAAAATTGTCACATGGATTAAAACACGCTAAGCCACCTAATTTCATGTAGGTCCTGCCTTAGCAAACAGTTGTTGTTTCGCGGAAGATACAGAGGTGTTGTGTGTGGTGATTTATTCCAATTACGGGTTGGGATGGTCATGAGGTGTAGGGGGGGTGTCTGCACCATGGTGCTGAGGTGAAGTCCCATGCCCTCCCATATGTTGAAGATGAAATGCATGGCGGGCAGGGATCTCATGTCGGAGAAGGGCGGCGCAAAGCAGTACCACTATCATAAGGCATGCCTCAATTCGGACGCTTTTCTTAAACCGTAATGCAACGGGGTATCCCTTTTGATCCCGGAGAAAAAGGGAAAAAAACCTGACTGCCATGCGATCGAGAAATCCACGATGTCCAGAGGAAATGCCTCCCCATTCCTGTAGGAGGGGGACGTTGACGTACCGATTCAGGGCGCCCAGCTGAAGAAGGACCACAAGGAGAAATATCTTCGCAAGAACCGTCCATCCGTATGGTAATTTCCAAAGATTACCAAAACTGTCCACACCAAGCCAAGCATTGTAAAGTGCGGTGAGTGATACAATGCCTACGGCAATTCCTGCTATACGTGAAAATCTGCGGGCAACAGCGGCAATCTGTGGTGATAATGAATCATCAGGTCTTACCAGGTAAGGGAGAATAACCAGGGAAAGCACAAACAGTCCTCCTCCCCAGAAGGAAGCGGCAATGAGGTGGAGCCAGTCCATTATCTCAGGAAGACTGAAATCACCCGCATCAGAAGCATGGCCTGATGCGCTTTTTGTCATTGTAACGATGAACCCGAGACCGAGCATGAACAAGAGAAGCCTGCGCGAATTACGGTATCGTCCTCCTGCTGCAAATGTAATGAATAAAAGGAGTAGACCGGTGATGCGGATAAGCCAAACGCGGCCGATGTGGGTACGAAAAAAGACTGTGGGGAGCACAGGAAAAACTGACGCAAAAGACTGGCCACTTATCTCCATCGCGCGTACGAGCATCTCCGCAGTACTGCCTAAAATCGCCGCAGAGATGCCAATACCGAGGAAGGGCCACATGCGGCTGGCAGAATTCCCCTCGTGGGCATGTCCACTGCCCGAAGAAACCCCGATCACCCAGAGACGGCATACAAGAATCCCTATACAGAAAGTCAATGAAATGAGTTCGAACCATTCAGGAGCGGTGTGGACAAAAAAGGTTACTGCGTCATAACGTTCCATTTACATTACACGGTCATTTTCACTTGATTACAAACGTGTAGTCGCCCATGGTCCGGTGGCCGTCCCTTGCCAGTACATTCCAAAATACGTGATAGCTGCCCGCAGGAAGCTGGGGGACACTCACCTCAAGGAGTGTAGGGTCGGATGGATTCACACGTCCGTCCCGTTTGTCCACCATCTTTCCCTCCGTATTATGAACCATAATCGAAGAAAAGGCCGGTTCCAGGGCGCCATCGAACCAGATGCGCACACGTTCAGGGCAGGATGCTATGGTTGCGCCTACATTTGGGTCAGAATGGTCGGGAAACGCATGTCCGATGCACGTTTCAGGGAATATGCTCAAAAACGCCATAAAAGAAATTACCATCATTAAAATGAGCTTCATCAGTCAAGAATTCTTAATGGAAAATTGGTGCCCCTATGCTTTTCGGGAAAAGGTCATCGATGAAGAGGTGAAAAAGGCCAAGGATCCCGACACTTTTACCCGAGCGGTCATTGATCGGGATCTGCGCGGCGAGGCCGAGCTCGATATACTTGGCGATCCAGAGAATCCCAGGATTCACAGTTCCGGTAATCTTTCCCTTGCAATCAGCACTCAGGCAGGTCTCCATCGGAAACTCGGTCACAAGGATCATACGGTTAAAAGGAGCTCCAAGCCCTATATCTTTTACAAAGGATTGGAGGTACATAAGGCTGTACTGTAATGTGAACCCCCAAGTAAGTGTGGTGGGGTTACGCTCTATGTCGTTTTCGCCGGTATCGGCATTGAATGTGACATTACTGTTTCGTGTCGGGAAGTTGGGGGCGATGACGCCAGTAATCGCAAAGGGTCTGAGGAATTTAAGGGATTCAGGGAGGTCTCCAAATCCCTTTCCGAAATAAAATGTAGGTGAGATGACGGAGAAGGATTCGGCACCAACTCGACTGGCACCAGTGCCACCAATCTCTGCACTTACGCCGAGGGAAAAAAGCGCTTCATGCTCAGCGCTTGTCAGAAACTGGTATTTTGCTCCCAGCTCAAGATTTCCAAACCCGCTTGCTGAGCCACCCTCCGCAAACTCCTGATGCAGGTAGGATTCGCCAATGGAAATCCCGAGGTTCGGGATGATGCGCTTCGAATAATCAATGCTAATCTCCGTAGTTTTCGCGTCAGGCTCCTTGAGATTACTGAAGAGAATTGAAAACTCATCAGAGACAAAGGGGTCTTCGACCTTAAACGTTGTCGGGAAAAACCTCTTGCCTGCGAAACCATGCGCCCAGGCAGAAAAAGGGATTGCCAGTGTGCAGACTAATGCAAAACCCGATATAATTGCGATAGACAGTCTGTTCCTCCTGAGATTCTCACCTGCACAATTTCCCATAGTGTCCACCTCCGAAAGATATCTGACTGAAATCCTATCACCTCACGGTAGCGGTGTCAAGGAGAGAAGGCTCTCTGTGATGCGAGCAATAAGGAGAAATATCTCATTTACCTATTACAAAGAGTGCTTCTAAAGGTGATCGAGAGGCATCGAGGCAAGCTGTAACTTACATATTTTGTAAATACCCTCTTCATCGAGGTGGTATTTTTTCCTCAGGATGGATTGCGAGCCGTGCTCCACAAATTCATCCTCAATCCCAATCCTCTTGACCGAGACATTATCCAATCCTGACTTATGGAGGCATTCCAGCACCGCGGAACCGAACCCTCCTGCAAGCATATTCTCTTCAACAGTGACAATTCTCTTTACCCGCGATGCTGTGGAAAGGATGAGGTCTTCGTCCAGTGGTTTGATGAAGCGTGCATTGATGACGCATGGAGAAATTCCCTCTTTGCGCAGCATCTCTGCGGCCTTAAGGGAGGGAGAGACGGTGTTGCCGATCGCAATAAGTGCGATATCATCCCCTTCATACAGGAGTTCTCCTTTGCCTATGGTTACTGCTGACTCTTTGGCGCTGTATCCCAATGGCTGTTTTACCCTTCCCCGGGGATAGCGTATGGCAGACGGACCGTCGTGATAAAGTGCAAGTCTCAGCATCCCTCTCAGTTCAGGTGCATCTTTGGGAGCCATCACCAGGAGATTGGGAATATGCCTCAAATAGGAGATATCAAAAACCCCCTGGTGTGTTGGGCCGTCCTCGCCCACAATGCCGGAACGATCAATGGCAAAAATCACGGGGAGATTCTGGAGGCACACATCATGGATAATCTCATCATATGCCCTCTGGAGGAATGTGGAATAAATAGCTACAACGGGACGCAAACCATGACTCGCAAGCCCTGCTGCAAAGGTGACCGCGTGGGGTTCTGCGATGCCCACGTCATAAAACCGTTCCGGGAATTTCTCTGAAAAGATATCAAGGCCTGTGCCTTCGCGCATTGCAGCAGAGATGGCCACGACCCTTATGTCCTCTTGCGCAAGGGCGGTGAGTGCTTTTCCGAATACCTCGCTATAGGTGGGGGTGGTGGGGTCTGAGGTGATAGTCCCTGTATCCATGTCAAAAGGTCCTATGCCATGAAATACACAGGGATCTTTCTCGGAGAATTTATAACCCCTGCCTTTTTTCGTGATCACATGGAGCAAAATAGGTTCGTTCAGTTGCTTGATCCTGGAGAAGGTTTCGATGAGAAGTTCAATGTCATGGCCGTCAATGGGTCCGATATAGGTAAAGCCCAGTTCCTCAAAAAGGACGCCTGGGAGGAAAAGCCCCTTCAAGGTCTCTTCTGCACGCTGTGCCATTTTTGAGACCGGGGCTCCCAACTTTGGTATATGCTCGAGAAAGCTTTTTGTCTCCTTCTTTAATCTCTGAAATGCCTCACCCGTGAGAATCCGGTTAAGATATGCCGAGAGGGCGCCCACATTTTTGGATATGGACATCTCATTGTCATTCAATATGACGAGGAGGTCCTTCTTAAGGTGGCCCGCGTTGTTCAGCCCCTCGAAGGCGAGACCTGATGTCATGGCCCCATCACCAATCACAGGGATCACCTTGAAGCGCTCACCCCTCTTGTCCCTGGCTTCGGCTATCCCGACCGCAGCAGAAATGGACGTGGAGCTATGTCCTGTACCGAAGGCATCAAAAGGACTTTCGTTGATTCTAGGAAAGCCGGAAAGTCCTTTGTATTTTCGTAATGTCGAAAATTTCTTGTATCGTCCTGTAAGAAGCTTGTGGGCATACGATTGATGACCTACATCCCAGACGATTTTATCAGTGGGCGTGTTGAACACGTAGTGGAGCGCGATGGTCAGCTCTACCCCCCCGAGATTGGATGCAAGGTGTCCTCCTTCGCACGATACCTGTTCAATAATAATATCTCTAAGCTCCTCTGCCAGCAAAGGGAGTTCTTCCCTGGCGAGTTTTTTAAGATCAACCGGAGATTCTATATTCTCTATCAACATGTGCAACTCCCTCCTCAGGGCAGACCCTGTTCAGTTTCTCCTCTTAAGAATATAAAGGGCGATTTCCTTTAACGGCTCTGATCTTTCTGAGAAACAGCGCAAGGCACGAAGGGCACTCTCTATGAGTGTTTCGGCCTTCTTCATAGAAAGATCGATACCGTAAAGGCTCGGGTAAGTCATCTTCTTCTTGCGTTCATCAGAGCCCGTGGATTTGCCAAGCTCCGCACTCTCTCCCCTTACATCAAGGATATCGTCGACAATCTGAAATGCATGACCGATATTTTCACCATAACACGTAAGCGCGGATAATTTCCTCTTTCCTGCATTGGCAATGATGCCCCCCATTCTCACAGAGGCGGTGATCAGGGCGCCTGTCTTATGGGTATGAATGAAAGAGAGGTTATCACTTTCCATGGCTGCATCTTCTGAGAGAATGTCCTCTGCCTGGCCACCCACCATTCCATGAGCACCCGCTGCCATGGCGACCTCACGGACGAGCTTCAGAAGGGAACTGAGCCTTATATGCGTCCCGTTAAGGTGAGCGCTGGAAACTAAGTAAAAGGCTTCTGTCAAAAGCGCATCTCCTGCGAGGATAGCCATTCCCTCACCAAATACCTTGTGGTTTGTAGGTTTGCCCCTTCTGAGATCATCATTATCCATGGCGGGAAGGTCATCATGTATAAGGGAATAGGTATGGATAAACTCAAGGGCCGAGGCAAAGGGAACAATATCCTCAGCCTTGCCTCCGCATGCCTCATAAGAGGCGAGGGCAAGAATGGGCCTGACCCTCTTGCCGCCGGCAAAGACTGAATACGCCATGGCATCATTAAGGAGCGTAGGTGAAATGCATGAATCAAAATATGATTGGAGGAACGAATCAACCATTTCCCGTCTTTCTTTAAGATAGGCTTTTATGTCCATGTTGTTAGCTCTTTGCTCATCGCTCATTGCTGACAGATGCGTGTATGCACCACGAGCCACCAAGTATTGTCACTCCCATTCAATAGTGCCCGGCGGTTTTGAGGTAACATCGTATACCACCCTGTTTACCCCTTTCACCTCATTGATGATTCTTCCGGAAATCCTTCCAAGAACGTTATAGGGAACCTTGCTCCAGTCAGCGGTCATACCGTCCACGCTTTCGACGCATCTCACCGCGATTACATTGTCATATGTCCTGCTATCACCCATGACTCCCACGGTCTTTACAGGCAAGAGTACTGCAAAGGCCTGCCACACGGAGCCGTAGAGACCCGCCTTTTTTATCTCCTCCAGTACAATCGTATCTGACTTTCTGAGAATCTCCAGCCTTTCCTGCGTGATGTCGCCGATGCACCGAATCGCCAGGCCAGGGCCGGGGAAGGGATGGCGGTGAATGATCTCGTCTGGCATGCCCAACTCCTTTCCAAGGAGGCGGACTTCGTCCTTGAAGAGCTCTCTCAAGGGCTCGACAAGCTTAAGCTTCATCTTTTTCAGGAGACCGCCCACATTATGGTGGCTCTTAATGGTCGCTGACGGTCCCTTGAACGAGGTGCTCTCTATTACGTCAGGATATAATGTCCCCTGGGCGAGGAACCCCGCATTCCTGATTTTTACTGCTTCCTCCTCAAAGACTCTTATGAATTCGTTACCTATGATCTTTCTTTTTCTCTCAGGGTCTGTCACTCCCCTCAGCCTGGTAAGAAATCTCGATGAGGAATCCACACACCGAATGTTCATATGGAAAGACTTCCTGAGGGTATCCTCCACCTTCTTCGCCTCGCCTGCCCTCAATAACCCGTTGTCCACAAAGATGCAGGTGAGAGCGTCACCAATGGCTTCATGCACAAGTACCGCGGTGACGGCTGAGTCTACCCCTCCGCTTATGCCGCATACCACACGTTTCTCTGCTGTCTGTGTCTTAATCTCCCTCTTTGCGGTCTCAATAAAGGATTTCATGGTCCATGTGGGCCTGCAGTCGCAGATATTGAAAAGAAAATTCTTGAGTATCTTCTTACCATGCACAGTATGTATTACCTCGGGATGAAACTGAAGGGCATAAAAGTTCCTCTTCCTGTCGGCCATTGCAGCAATGGGCGAGTTGTCTGTATGGGCGATCCTGACAAAACCCCTGGGCGGTCTTTCTATCCTGTCCCCATGGCTCATCCACGCAACGCTATCCCTTGGTATTTTTGCAAAGAGGTCTGCATCGTCATCAATGACGAGTTCTGCCCTGCCGTATTCTCTCCTCTGCGCCTTTGCCACCTTTCCTCCGAGGGTATTGGCCATGAGCTGCATCCCGTAACAGATGCCCAGTATAGGGATGCCTAGTGTGAATACCTGTGCGTCAAGGAGGGGTGCACCGGAATCATACACACTGGAAGGTCCCCCTGAGAGGACAATGCCCCTTGGACGAAAGGACAAGATTTTATCCAGAGGTGCGTTGAAGGGATAGATTTCGGAATATACCCTGTTTTCCCTTATTCTTCTCGCAATAAGCTGGGTATATTGTGATCCGAAATCAAGGACTAATATTTTATAATCCATCATGCTCTCGGAATCGGATAGAATGAATCGAGGATTAAGGAAAAAACTGCATACGCAGGGCCCTGTATTCTTAATGCCCCGTTTCCCGTTATTGCTCTATCCGGTAATTCGGTGCCTCCTTTGTAATGATTACATCATGCACATGGCTCTCTCTGAGACCTGCACTGGTGATTCTGATGAACCTGGCCTTTGTTCTTAGTTCGCTCAGGCTTTTGCAACCGCAATATCCCATTCCGGATCTGAGCCCCCCGATCAACTGGTGGACACTTTGGGAAAGAGGTCCTTTATTAGGAACTCTTCCCTCAACACCCTCAGGAACCAGCTTCTTTGTTTCAATCCCTTCCTGCATATAGCGGTCTCTTGCTCCCTGCTCCATTGCGCCAAGAGAACCCATGCCCCTGTATACCTTGTAACTTCTCCCCTGGTAGAGCACCGTCTCCCCCGGCGATTCGTCAGTTCCTGCAAAGAGGCTTCCTAACATCACGGAGTGGGCACCCGCAGCAAGGGCCTTGATGATGTCACCCGAGTATTTTACCCCTCCATCAGCAATAATGGGGACCTTTGACTTCTTTGCCACCCTGAAACAGTTCATTATGGCAGTGATCTGGGGAACCCCCGCTCCCGCAACTATGCGTGTGGTACATATTGAGCCTGGACCTATTCCTACCTTTATGGCATCCACCCCAGCCTTTACCAGGTCAGAGGTGCCCTCAGGTGTGGCGACATTCCCTGCAATGATATCGATTCCCACCCTTTTCTTGAGCGCCTTAAGTGTTGTGAGCACTGCCTTTGTGTGGCCGTGCGCCGTGTCAATGACGATCACATCCACACCCGCCTTATGCAAGAGTTCTGCCCGGTAAAGGGCCTCGTCTCCCACTCCCACCGCCGCACCAACCCGCAATCTTCCCACACTGTCCTTGCACGCATTGGGGTATTTGCGGCGTTTCTCGATATCCTTGATGGTAATAAGCCCTTTGAGGTTGAAATGCTTGTCCACTATGGGGAGCTTCTCTATTTTGTACTTATGTAATAATCCCTTGGCCTCGTTCATGTCAGTGCCCACGGGAGCCGTGACAAGTCTCTCTTTTGTCATTACCTCGGAGACCCTTTTCGTCAGTTTTGTTTCAAACCTTAGATCCCTGTTGGTCAGAATTCCAATGAGCTTTCCTTCGACTGTGACCGGCACCCCGGATATCTTGTATTTCTCCATAAGGGACAATGCCTCGGATATGCGGGCCTCAGGGGCTATGGTGATAGGGTCAATAATCATGCCGCTCTCGGATTTCTTTACTTTGTCCACTTCCGAAGCCTGCCTCTGCGGAGACATAGCCCTGTGGATGATCCCGATTCCTCCCTCCCGTGCTATGGCAATGGCCATTGCAGCTTCTGTTACGGTATCCATGGCAGAGCTCAGTAACGGGACATTAATCTTTATTGATTTCGTAAGCTGCGTGCGTATATCTGCCTCCCTGGGGAGGATATCAGATTTGGAGGGGAGAAGCAGTACGTCATCAAATGTTAACCCAACGGGAATTTTATCTGCTGGCATAGAAATCTCCTTCAGGCTGAATATAATTGGAAATTTTAACATTTTTGCTTTCGTGAACGCAATTGGATGACCAAAAACTCTTGACTTTGGATATTCTTTGTGCAAAATATCTGTAATTTTAAAAGCTTCCCAAGAAGGAAAGAATGCCTCTGGAGGGGGACAATGAGGGGCTGTTCTCTTCATGTTTTGTTTGGACAATACCTGTAGCAAATGAACACAATGGAAGAGATTACTTATAAAAGGGCAGGGGTGGACATCGACGAAGGGGAGAGATTTGTGACAATGATCTCGCCCCTCGTGAAAAAGACCTTTAGGAAAGAGGTCCTGACAGATATAGGTTCCTTCGGTGGCCTCTTCAGGTTTGAGAGCGCGAACTATAAGGAGCCCATTCTGGTAAGCGGAACTGATGGAGTGGGAACAAAGCTAAAGATTGCATTTCTTATGGACAGGCATAACACCGTGGGTGTCGATCTTGTGGCCATGAGCGTGAACGACATACTGACCAGTGGTGCTGAGCCCCTCTTTTTTCTCGATTATTTTGCCACGGGAAAGCTGGAGCCTGAAAAGGCTGCTATGGTCATCGACGGAATTGCTGCTGGCTGCAGAGAGGCCGGATGTGCGCTCATTGGCGGGGAGACTGCTGAAATGCCTGGATTCTATCAGGAAGGTGAATATGACCTTGCGGGGTTCGCAGTTGGGGTTGTGGATAAGGCAAAGATAATTGACGGTATGGATATAAGAGAGCGTGATACGTTGATCGGGCTTGCGTCCAGCGGGCTCCACAGTAATGGCTATTCTCTGGTGAGAAAGGTTTTTTTCGAGCGCGAGAAAATGGATGTTACTATGTATGTCCCGGAGCTAGGAACTACGCTTGGAGATGAGATGCTCAGGCCGACACGGATCTATGTAAAGGCATTCAATGCGTTGAAGGAACGTATACGGATCAAGGGGATCGCCCATATCACCGGAGGAGGAATTCCCGGTAATCTCCCGAGGGTTTTGCCTGAAGGGGTGGGGGCTGTAGTAAGAGAGGGTTCGTGGCCGGTACCCGCTATATTCAGGGTCATTAAGGAAAAGGGGAATGTCCCTGTAAATGACATGAAAAGGACATTCAACATGGGAATCGGCTTCATCCTTGTGGTTTCTGAAAAGGAGGCGGGGGATGCAGTTGGGTTATTAAAGGATGCGGGATTTGATTCATGCGTAATAGGAACTGTAGTGAAGGGGAAAAAGGAGGTAAAGTATGAGTAGATTGAGGGGGTTTATAAAGAAGGCGTTTACTCCCATCAC
>Ga0115026_10000294_pt1 | contig 12526 bp, 14 predicted proteins | sample Mud_0915_D1_FD_83878 | JGI IMG/M metagenome (GOLD analysis project Ga0115026, IMG submission 83878) | Wetland microbial communities from Old Woman Creek Reserve in Ohio, USA - Mud_0915_D1 | ecosystem: Environmental > Aquatic > Freshwater > Wetlands > Sediment ...
TGTAATCATTACGATATGAGCCCGCAAAGGTTATGCTAATACGTTTCCTGAAAAATTAACGCAGCTTTACGATCAAGGATTGCAGAAGAGGTTCACTATGCTATAAAATCTATCGTTGCCGGTGTGGTGGAATTGGCAGACGCGCCGGACTCAAAATCCGGTGGGGGCAACTCCGTGTGGGTTCAACTCCCACCACCGGCACCAATAAATTAATTGGTAACATCCTGTCCGACCCATGGGGGTCTCACCACTGAAAAGGAGTCTTCAAAAAACCCTTGCATACTATAAGAGAAACGGCATAATAAAAAGAAATGCAGGATTCATATTGACGTAATGTTTACGGAATATGCGAAATTGCACTACGATTATAGAATAATTGGCTTCGGACTCTGCCAAACAAGCGTCCCACGCGAGTCTGCAACACTTACTTGATCTTATGGCATATTCTGCGATAAAAAAATCAATTAGACGCTGTGTCCCGGGAGGTTTTCGTGGAATTGAGGCCTGATTTGTATGACAAAATCAAACAGCTGATTCGTAAAAACGTCAATATCCCTAACCCATTGACCCTGGATATCGGGATCGAAGTGAATATTGAACAGATATCAGGCAAAGGGGTAACGATTTATCCTGGCTGCCGGATTTACGGAAACAAAACCGTTATCTCGGAAGGCGTAAAGATAGGCTTCGAAAGTCCCGCAACTATAGATGATTGCCAAATCGGTCATGGTGTTGAATTGAAGGGGGGATATTTCAACAAAGCGGTATTCCTCGAAGGCTCAAGCATGGGATTAGGCGCCCATGTACGCGAAGGATGCATTGTGGAAGAACAGGCGAGCGGCGCTCACTGTGTTGGGTTGAAGCAGACCATTCTTTTTCCCTTTGTCACCCTGGGCAGCCTGATAAATTTCTGTGATTGTCTGATGGCAGGCGGGAGGAGCCGGAAAGACCACAGCGAGGTGGGAAGCTCATATATCCATTTTAATTTCACTCCTGCAGGAGACAAGACTACCCCGTCACTCATTGGTGAAGTCCCACGGGGCGTTATGCTCAACCAACCGGCGATTTTCCTTGGTGGCCAGGGGGGGATTGTTGGACCGAGACGGATTGGGTATGGCAATATCGTTGCGGCAGGTGCGATCTTACGAAAAGACATACTTCATGAAAACAGATTGATTTTCGGTGAAGAAACTTCAGGCACGATAATGGATACAAGTCCAGGAAGTTACCCTGCAATCTCCAGTGTTGTGGAGAAAAACATACTTTACATGGCGAACCTTATTGCCCTCGAGCGATGGTATAAGCACGTTCGGCGGCCCTTTTTTGAAAGAAGAGAATTTGGCGACCTTATCTATGCCGGTGTGATTGACAAATTAGCTCTTGCAAGGAGTGAACGAATCAAACGGCTCAAAGATATGGCCGACAAGGTAAAGGTTTCCCTTGGAAAAAAATCGGGGAAAAAACAAAGCGACGCCGGAAAGCATGAATTCTGCAATAACATCGATGGAATCCGAGAGGTATTTAGTCATAGCGAAGCAGGTGATCAAAGTCTGGAGATTCAGGATCGTTTCCTCACGAGACTGGATAGACATAAGAAGGGCACCGAAAAGGATTACATCAAGTTTATTAAGGGACTGCCCGCTGACGTCTCGGGCATCGGCGTGCAATGGCTTGAATCGATTATTCGACAACTGTGCAGTAAAGCAGCCAATTACATGCCGTCATTACATCTCTTCAATAGATAGCATTTTCAATCTATAGCATAAAGGAGACAATCTATGGGTCGACTATTCGGTACCGATGGCATACGGGGAGAAGCGAACCGTTATCCAATGAACTCTGCCATTGCTTTTTCAGTAGGGCAGGCAGTGACGTATATTCTAAAAAAATCCAGTCATAAGCCAAGATTAATTATTGGAAAAGACACACGGATTTCGGGCTACATGCTGGAGAGCTCCATCGAGGCTGGTATTACTTCGATGGGTGGGGTGCCCTATCTTGTGGGGGTATTGCCTACACCGGGCATAGCCTTTATCACCCAGAGTATGCGCGCTGATGCAGGGATCGTCATTTCTGCCTCTCATAATCCCTACGAAGATAACGGGATAAAAATATTTTCAGGCAGTGGCTTCAAATTGTCTGACGAACAGGAAGAAACGATAGAGAACCTGGTCTTAGAGGGCAAACTCCCTGATATGGTTCCTTCGGCCAGAGACATGGGCCGCGCATACCGGCTGGATGACGTGCTCGGCAGGTATATTGTTTTCCTGAAAAATACCTTTCCTCGTGAATTATCCATAGAGGATATGAAGATTGTCATAGATGCAGCGAATGGTGCCACCTATAAGGTTGCCCCTGAGACATTCTTTGAACTCGGTGCAGATATTGATGTTATCCACAATAAGCCGAACGGTCTGAACATCAATGAAAATTGCGGTTCCCAGCATACCCATGATCTCAAACAGCGTGTCATAGAAAAAAAGGCGGCAATAGGACTTGCCTTCGACGGTGACGGGGATCGACTGATTGCCATTGACGAGCAAGGCCGTGAGATTACCGGTGATCAGATACTCATTATATGCGCCAAAACATTAAAGGATGAGGGCAGATTGAAAAATGACTTAATTGTCAGTACTGTTATGAGTAACCTCGGTCTCATGATAGCCTGTAAAAGATACAATTTCAGACATCATGCCTCCAGGGTCGGTGACCGGTATGTGCTTGAGGATATGCTGAGTTTGGGAGCTTCCATAGGAGGCGAACAATCTGGTCATATGATCTTCCTCGATCACCACACAACCGGTGACGGCATTGTAACAGCAATTCAGCTGATCGCTTCCATGATTAAGACAGGTAAACCTTTGTCGGAGCTTGCAGGAATGATGGATGTGTATCCTCAAAAGCTAATCAATGTGCCGGTCAAAAGCAACCCGGAGATCTCTTCGGTGCCCCAGGTGGTGGATGTGATCAGGCAGGTTGAGAAGGAACTGGGCGATGGTGGACGTGTGCTGGTCCGCTATTCCGGGACACGAAATGTTTGTCGCGTAATGGTTGAAGGTCCAAGTGATGAATTGACTGAAAAGCACTGCAGGCAGATAGCAGAGGTCATCCAGAGACTCTTGGGATAAGAGGGAAGGAGAATTTCGATCAGGGTTTTCGTAACACGCGATTTGGTGTGGTTGCATCTTGATACGATCTGATTCAATGGATAAACACTAAACCTAATAAGAGTAGGAAAAATGAATAATATTTTAACAAGTATTACAATTGTAACCTTTCTGCTTACCTTGAGTGTCAATGCCTCGGCAGAGGAAATCAAGGTTGGGGCCGGACAAGCACCTACCGTAAATATTCTTAAGCCAATCAAAGAACATTTCGAAAATGCTACAGGAATAAAACTTATCATTATTTCGGGTAGTCCAAAGTATGCTCTTATGATCCTGGAAATAGGTCATGTTGAAGCTGCATTCGGAGGTCTCGGATTCGAAGACTGGATGAAGTACATGAAACAAGAAGGGGAGGAGATAAAAGATCCGTCAGGCCTTCAACATATGATTGTGGGGGAAGACAAGATTAAGGTTTTGATCCACAAAGACAATCCGGTTTCTAAGCTCACAAAAGATCAGTTAAAGGGAATATTTACGGGGAAGATAACAAACTGGAATGAGGTCGGCGGAAAAGATATTCCTATTACGGTGATTTGGACCAAAAATCTTGGGGGCAACGTTATCTTTACAAAAAAAATACTCGATATACCGTTATTGAGGAAAGACATTTCAGAGGTGGAAGATTCTCAATTTGCAAAGGAACTTGTGAAATCAAACATAGGTGCTGTAGCAATCGGCCCGTTAGGAATAGTAGATGACACCATCAGGTCTCCGGAGACCCCTGAGATCAAGCGACCTATAACAATCATTACAAAAGGCAAACCTTCCCCCAATGTTCAGAAACTTATTAACTTCATCAAGGGAGAAGGTCAGAAGTATATAAAGCAATAGCTGCCATTCATCGTCTGAAGTTAATCCGACTTTGTCAGCTCTGACTTCTTAAGAATCAATTTGAGAAAGTCGTTGGCATCATAAAATGCAAATGAACGACAGACGACCCTCTGTCTACCGTCATCTTTGATTCCTGCAACAAGAAAATTAGGCGCTTTTATCTCTCCGTAGGCCTTATGAATAGCAAAGTCAGGGTCCGGTAAAAGAGGGAAGGGGATTCTATGCGTCTCTTTATATGCATCAACCTCCGTGGGAGTATTTCCTATCCCAATCCCGATCAGCTTTATTTTCTTTTTTAAATCAGGGTTGTTATCGATAGCACGATAAAGTTCATTTACATGCACAGCCTGCTCTGCACAAAATCGGCAATAAAAGCTGAAAAAATAAATAATTACAAGATTTGCTTTTATCTTAGGTATTGTGAAAAAATCTTTCTCTTCAATGCCCAGGTAATTCCTTTCCTCTGAAGTTTCAGGAGTTGGAAGTTGTACCAACGGCAACTCAGAGCCTTCTTTGGGAGGTTTGAAGTTATCAGCAAGAGCAAGATAAGCTGGTAGCAGTATGCACATGCTTATCATTAATAAATACATAAATATTTTTTTCATAAATTATCTACTTAGTAACATCACATGTTATCAGCATTAAACGTGTCTCCCCCTCTTAAGTCACCTGATCTGAAGCCTTTGTAAAACCATTGCTTCCTCTGCTCAGAAGTTCCATGAGTAAAACTATCCGGCACAACATATCCCTGAGTGCTGTTTTGAATGCGGTCATCACCAACTGCACTTGCAGCATTGAGTGCTTCGTCAATGTCTCCCTCTTCAAGTAAATTCATTCTCTTTACATAATGAGCCCAGACTCCGGCCAAATAGTCTGCCTGTAATTCAAGACGAACGAGATATTTATTAAACTCTTTCTCGCTGAGTCTTGAACGGAGAGACATCACCTTCTCATTGATCCCGAGCAGTGTTTGAACGTGGTGTCCCACTTCGTGAGCAACCACATACGCCATAGCAAAATCACCGGGTGCTTTAAATCTTTTCTGCAGCTCATCAAAAAAACTCAGGTCAATATACAGCTTGTAATCCCCCGGGCAATAGAATGGACCGGTAGCTGCACCGGCAAAGCCACACGCAGACTGCACGCTCCCGGAATAGAGAACCAGTTTCGGGTACGTATAATCCGCTCCCTCCTTGCGGAATAAATCCGTCCAAACATCTTCAGTCTCTGCCAGAACCACAGATACAAATTGTGCGAGTTCGTTCTCCTCTGCAGTTCCTTGATAAGATGAAGTGGTCTGTGAATCAGTCAGTTGCGAATTGTTCAGGATTTGTGTTGGATCGCCGCCAAGAAAGTAAATTGCAAGCACGAGAATTACTGTTCCAATGCCGCCTCCCAACATAATTTTCGGAGCACGACCCCGGCGGTCTTCAACGTTTGAGCTTTCTCTTCTACTTTTCCAAAGCATAGAATCCTCCTGCTTGATTCATGAATAGGTCAAGCAAAACCAGATTGCGTAGCAATGTATTCTCAATATGTCATTCATCAAAGGATGAGAAATGCACCAAATTCCCTCTTACCCTAATATACCACGTTGGCATGACACAGGGAATTTCCCCTGTCTGTGAACGTCATCTCATTCTTCTCTCTCGCTAATATATCCGGATGAGCCTTTTCGTTTTTCCCGGATCATATCACGCAGTTCTCTTGCCAGGGGGTGATTCCAGAATACGAACTGTAAACGCAGCGGTGCAATGAAGACAATCTCGTTGCCCCATTGTCCAGGCCGGAGAAGCCGGAGCTTGATCAGTTTGGGATTGCAGAGCCGTGTTTCCTTCACCTCCTCAATCTGCTGGAGGGGGATCTGTTCCTCTGAGAGATAGTCTGATACAAGGAGATGGTCTCCTTGAACCGATACGACCTTCAGTCTCACGGAGAACCAGCGAAGGAAGATCGAGCCTCCGATCAGGCAGATAAGGGCAACCCATTTGAGTTCAGTAGTACCCCCACAATTTCCAATCCAGAGCAAGAGTGTAACGGCACTAAAAGCTATGATCCAGGCCGCCGGGAAAATCCTTTTGTAAAAGAACGTCAGTCTTGATGAGAGCAGTCTTTCCATCTTATATCCCGGTTGTTCATGGTATGGTACTTACCTTGAAACAAGTATTCCCGGCTACGCTGGCAATCTTCTGTGAAGGAGTGGCAGAATAGCCCCTACTCATTGATCCAGATGAAGTCAGCTACCCGGGAACGGTCCTTCATGGGCAAGTCCTTTACAGATTCGGCACAAACCACTACGGCCACTTTGAGTTCTGGATGGTTCTTCTGGAGTTGATAGGGTATTCCGAGGTGGTAGCTGGAATGAAAACGGCCGCAGCAGAAGAAGATACGGCGATCAAGAAAAGATTCAAGTGCAGCCGCCATCACGGCGTCCTTTAGAACCTGAGCCTTGTAAAGCGCCTCAACATGCAATCCCTTCATTGGAGCCGAGTCAGGCATCTTTTCCAGTGCAGCAGCAAAGAGTTCGTAATATTCCTCTGAATCAAGGTGTATGTTTTGGGGTAGGTATATGCTGTCTTCTCCCAGGACATCAGACGTAATCGCATCAGTCATCGCAACACCCGCAGCTGTCCTGCGGGGCACATTGGCGGCAATAACGCGGATTCCCCGAACCTTTGCTAGTTCGACAAGAGGCCGGTAATCCTCCTGGTAGTTTGGCCAGGGACGGGACAGTTCAAGGAATTTATCTTCAGAGATCGTTCCTTCGAGATAGGCATTGAGGGAATCCTGAACATCACGTTCAAACATCTCAAGGGCAAGCACGAGGCTCGGATCTTGCCCCGCAAGCCCGCTAAGGAGGATGAGTTCCCCCTCGTGGGCAACACGGGAATCGTGTTCCTCACCAAAAAAGATAACATTATAACCCATGAGAGCTTCGAGAGCGTGCTCCAGATTCAGCATCATCCCTTTGTTGGTCATCAGATAATGCAATGAAACCTCCAGCAATCCGCGAATTTCACCATATATTTCATTCTACCGATTTCTTTGTCAGAGGCGCAAGGTCGTTGATAATGAACTTCCCCCTGCAAGCCGCGATCTTTTGGGGTATAGTGCTGAAACGGTATTGACCAGTTATATCAAATAGAGAAGCTTTGATATAGGGGGTGGCTCCATAGACGATGATATCTAATAATTAGTGGGCAGGTATTATTATATTTTTTCTTAACTACTGAATATGATCCATTTTTTTTAGATTATATTCCATCCATTGGTCGGCAACCGCTCCAGCATTAAGGATCGCTATCAGAGTTATGCCAAAGATCAGTCCAACTATCATTCCCAGTAAAAACAGCAGCATTGCAATCTCCTTCTCTAAGCCTATTTTTGAAGATTTTTAGCAACATAGACACGAAGCGGACACTGACAAAAAAATAATCCCCCAAAAAGGATTGAGAATTTACACCCCAGCGAATCTCTGTCCATGCATGCAACGAATGACCTTAATCCGATATCTGTTGCTTTGCAAAGGCTTTTAAATTTAGAGGTGTAACACCTGAAATCTTTTGGACATTTCAAACCATCAATAATTTCTTCTATATCTTCTTGAAGATTTTGTTGCACAGTAATCATTTCTTTTATATATGCATTAGGCCGTGTTCAAGATTGCTAAAATCTCTGTCTATACGGCCCTTTGCGTTTCTTCAAAGCTTTCACCTCTATCTGCCTTACCCTCTTCGGTGAAACAAGAAGATATCTTTCCACTTCATCAAGTGGGTGTCTCCATCAACTCCGATACGGAATCTCATTTTTATTACCTCCGCCTCCCATGGCGAGGTATTAAGTACAGGAAGTGAGAGGGTAATTGGGGGGACAGGTAAACTCAGAGGGTGTTGGGGTAACACCCAATTGGGGGTCTGTTTTTACCTTAGGGTCAAACATTACCCTCTCCTTGATATAGATATACCACAGAAAATCTCAAAAGTGGTGCCAAAACATTACCGTTATAGTACCAGTAATAAGATGGTATTAGTTGATTGATGACAGGTAGGATTTGAGGTTGGTTTTTTTATTCTTAATTCCGAGTTTCTGTCGGATATGCTCCCGGTGAAAAGCAGCTGTTCTTGTCGAAACATTGAGAAGATCAGCTATTTCTTTGTTTGTTTTACCCTGCTTGACCAGATTGGCGATATTAATCTCTGCAGGAGTCAGGTTTAAAAAGGCAGAGGAAAGCCTGTATGAAAAAGAGGAGACGATATCATTTAGGTATGACTCCAGGATATCAGCATAGGTATTTTGATTTTTATCCAGCCCGCTCTTCCTTATTTTTTCGAGATAGGGCAGAACGAGTTCTTTGATATTCAAAAGTACCTTCTCCTCGAGCTCTATCTTATCTTCTTCCCTTTTCTTCAACAATACTTTTAAAGCAGTATTCACTTCCTCAAGGTTCTTGGCCTGAAGTGCTAAGTCTTTCTCTCTTTGTTGCAGCACCTGCTCTATTTTTTTTCTTTCCGTAATGTCGGTTATTACACCAAGGATGGCGGGCTCCTTCTCAAAATTAATTGATCTTGTTGTTATGATAGCCTCAATTTTTTTGCCAGCTTTGGTAATAAGGGTGTATTCATAAGGCTCTATCTCTTCGCCCCTCATATGCTTGCTGAAACTAAGTTCTACGGTTTTTATAGATTCTGGTGCAATCAGAACACGAAAGTCAAAATCCGGTGAATAAAATTCATCCCTTGTGTATCCCATGATTTTTTCACATTTCTCGTTCGCATAGGCTACCCTGCCTTTCTTGTTGATAAAAATCATATTAGGAGAATGTTCTGCAAGTATCCTGAATTTCTCTTCAGAATCCATTAGCACCTCTACTATCCGCTTACTTTCAGTAATGTCACGAATAATTGTAATGATCTTGGTTATCTTACCTTCTTCGAAAATCGGAATCTTTTGTGTCTCGGTTATTATTCTTATTCCCTTTACTGTATTAGTTTCTTCTGTTTTTATTGCGTTCCCTGTCTCAAAGACCTTTTCATATTCTTTCTTTATTCTGTTAGGTAAAAAGGGATAAGCTTTAAAAATATTTTTTCCTATTACATCAATTTTTAAACCAAGGTGTTCATGCCATTCTGATAATTTTTTGTTTATGAGAAGGATATTCAAGTTTTTATCAGCAACATGGAGGGCATCGGCAATATGGTCAATCGTCAACTTATACCTTTCTTCGCTATTTCGCAAATCAATCTCAGCTCGCTTACGATTTGTAATGTCTCTTACTACCTCTATCCCTGCAATAATTTTTCCTTCAATATTTTTTAATGGAGATGCCGTAATTTCAACATATTTCATTTCTTTACCAGTATGATCTTGTCTTTCAACGGTATGAACTTTACCGTCCTTAAAAGTGAGAGATACTGGACATCCACTGCATACATCTTCTCTTTTTTGATATGCTTGGTAACAATATGCACCTACATGATCTCCGAAGATATTCCGATGAACTTGATTTTCGTATATGATTTTGAAAGTCCTATCTTGAATGCTAATACCATCGCCAATAGCTTCGAGAATTTCTTCTGATTTGGCTATTTCTTTGAATAGATTTACAGATGTGCTTCGGAGGTTTTCTTTGTGGATCATCGGTTTTTTCTTATCAGCCATTTTATTACTTCATTTAGGCTAACTCATCAAAAAAATTAGTTGTCGATTTCCAATTATATTCAGACCAATTATATCATGGAGGGAAAGTGCGTTGTTCAGGAAGAACTCAAGTCATGTTGGTTCCATTAAAGATGCATACCTCAACCGCTGAATGAGTCTCGGGACTACCTGTCAATGAAGCATTGCCTTTAGGAGATGAGGGCTTATCAAATTGTTCTCCTCTTCCGTAACAGATAGGTAAAAATCACACGCCATACAGGTTTGATATTTTTCTTCGTAAGTTCCCTGAATTGTGCCATAGCATGTTGTACGAGACACAATCCAGCATGCCCTGCCTCCGTTGATTCCCCCATGAACTCCATCGAATTTTTTTTCCAAAAAAACTGGGCATATGTAATGCCCGCATATTTTATGGAAAAAACCGTCTTTTTTCTGCACTCGACAGCCCATAAATTGCCAGCAATTGAGTTTCACGGTTTTGTTGAGGTCAAGGGAATTCTGAATAGCAATCGACCACTTCCGGATATCTTTCATAAAGGGCCTTATTTCAGTTCCACAATAATCGAGCATATTCTTCGCCCATGTCATATAATCCGTTAGTCCTATACTGTTGTAGTAAATCCCCCGTGTTACAAAATTTTTGAACAAACCCATAATAATTTATCCGATCTCTCCCTCCCAGGCTACGCACAAATCTCTGAAATCAACATCCAGCATGTCTCTTTCGCACTAAAGACTTTCATACGTCATAATAGTCCAGAGGCAGTTCCAACAACACTGTGCAGAAGCTTTAACATGCGCTTTCTTTAATCAAAAGATACTATTTACTCAACTACAAAATCGACTGAACAAGGTGGAGTTATGGTATATTCTGAACTATTCCCTGTTTCCATGGAGACAGAATATGTGCCAGGAGCCGTATAATTCTTTGTCTTAAGGTTTAATTGCCATTTCCCTTCAGCGGTGAAAACAAATTGATCACTGTCAGTTCCAAATCCCGCAGGAAGTAATGCATCAGTAACATCAATAGGATCACCAACTACAGCAGAATCATAGCGAACCTGGACAACTGGCGGAGCTGTAATGTCTGCGTCTGTTATAGAAAAACCATTATTATCCAGCTGTGCTTTGAGAGGCAACACTTTGTTTTTCTTGAATTTTATGGGACTGTTATCTAATGGTGCCTCAAATCCTATACAACTATAAGCGATAACTGGATAAGGGTCGACAGTGATGTTCCCAATTATTGCTCCTTCAGCACTATGGAAACCTGAACATTCTCCGTGGTCTGTAAATTTAAATTCAAGCAAATGGTCAACGGGTGTTCCCTCATACGTTCTCGTAACTATTCTCTGCCATTGTCCGTCAACTACCCAAATCGAGTTTTGACAATCAATGCAACCATCGATAACTTCACCATTGTCTATTATCGCCCAAAAAGAACCCACCCAATCATTTTGACAGTAAGGATTCGCTTCTGTAACACTCGCTGTAATATTAAACGGGATGCCAATATAAACCTTACAAGGGGCTTCGAGTGTATATGTGGTGTTTCCCCAGGCATCTGTCCATGATACTACCCAGTTAGAACCCTCAGGACATTCTCCATAAACAACACTGACAATAAACAACAGTGCTGTAAGGGTCAATAAAAATACTTTTCGCTTCATGGTAGGCTCCTTCTCTTGATTGTTAATAAAAGAATACTTCTATTTGGAACATATCAATAATAAATCTAAATGTCAAATCGATTGTCTTGATTACCAATGACAAATTCAGTTTTTAACATGCACAGTTGAAAACATGTGATACAAATCATAAATTATCGTTTTAAATTTATATAAAATTAATTTCAACTTTTGTAGGAAATGGAATATCAAAAGAATTATGAAGAAAACTTCATTTGCTCTACTAACTACTTTTACATAGACTATACAGAGCAACAAAAAATCCAAATTCCAGGACGTACATTTTTCTCGCATTTGTCATATGAAAATAAATATGAAAGGAGGCGAAGCACCGGACGTAAGGTCGAAAAGTTTGTATTAATGTCAGGTGATGGCTACAAGAAGTACAAGACAGAAGAAAAAATATTAATTAAGGGAGGTATAACATGAAAAAATCTATAAGGAGCATTTTTGTGCTTTTGGCGGTCGTTCTCAGTCTCGTTGCCATACAAACTGTTTGGGCAGAAGAAATTACCGTGACCGGAACTATCGAAAGGATTGGTGCGGCCTCAATTGACGTTGTTTCCGATGGGACGACTTACACTTTCTACGATATATCACTTACTGATTTAGCAACACAAAGCATCGTTCTCGTCGTGGGTGATTCGGTGACTGTCAGTGCCTACGTGGTCACTTTTCCTAATGGAACGGTGAAAAACATAGCATATAGCATCACAAAAGGAGAGGTAACTTATACCTGGCATCCCAAAGTACCCAAGGCTGGGACGAATACTGTTACTCTTTCTGCCACTGATGAAAATGGGAAACCTTGCAATTGCGAATGCATCGAAAATACAGTGTGCTTAGAATGCAACTGTTACTGTGGAGGTAAAGGCAGGTAAATCAATAAAAAAGACAGACGAAAGGAGACCGCTCCGGTAGCATACAAGCATCTCTGATTCGACAGTCTGCCAAGATTTTTTACAAGGGCTGTGTCTTTCGAACCATGTTTCGACTGATACAGCCCTTTTTTTCCCACAGGTCCGGAAAGGGAGGTATATCCCCTGATATTACAGAAATGACGTCGATGTTTTGTCAAAAAACTTTACACTTGGTTTAAAAAAGCAAGAAGTCATAAATATTGAAAATTATCTGCGGTACTATGCAAAAAAAAGGGCGAGAAAGAATCTCGCCCTTTCGTAA
>Ga0115026_10000295_pt1 | contig 12518 bp, 5 predicted proteins | sample Mud_0915_D1_FD_83878 | JGI IMG/M metagenome (GOLD analysis project Ga0115026, IMG submission 83878) | Wetland microbial communities from Old Woman Creek Reserve in Ohio, USA - Mud_0915_D1 | ecosystem: Environmental > Aquatic > Freshwater > Wetlands > Sediment ...
GCAGGCGGTGGTGCTGGCGCAGGCCGGCGTCACCAAGGACGTGGCCCCCAAGGATCAGGTCATGGGCTTCCCGGCCGCCAACCGCCGCGAGGCGCTGCATCACATGGCGGCGCTGCGCAAGCTGGCCGGCCACCAGAAGGAACTCGATGAGCTGGCTGAATTGCTGCCGAAGTTGCGGGCCGCTGTTGGCGGCTAGCTGTTAGCGATTGGCTGTTAGCGGTTGGCTCAACACCGGTTGACTTGCGTCGGCAAGTGTCTGCATGCCGGAACCGGTAAAAAACACTTTTCACCGCGGAGGCGCAGAGGCGCAGAGAAACGCCAGGGCGAGACCCAAAGTGCAATCTCTGTATCTCTGCGGTGTATTACTGATCCGACCGGAAAATAGTAGTTCGTAGGTTGGGGTGAGCGCAGCGAACCCCAACGGTCTTTGCCGAACCGTACCGACCATCCTGAAATCCGGTCACGGCCAGACGGCCGCTCCTGCAAGATTTGCCTTTCTCCGCGCCTCCGCGGTGAATTCTCGCTTCTTTCGGCTAATCACCAACAGCCAATAGCTAACTGCTGCCTTCCCCCACCTCACTCACCAGCCGCCCAATCATCCCCTCCGCCTGGCTGGCATACCCGCCGCCAAACAGATTGAAGTGATTCAGCACGTGGTAGAGGTTGTACAGTTCGCGGCGCACGCGGTAGCCGGCATCGAGCGGCCAGGCCTCGTTGTAGGCGGCATAGAAGCTGGGACCGAAACCGCCGAACAGCTCGGTCATGGCGATGTCGGCCTCGCGGTCGCCGTAGTACACCGCCGGGTCGAAGATCACCGGTGTGCCGTCGCGCAGCTGACCGTGGTTGCCGCCCCACAAATCACCGTGCAGCAGCGAGGCCGGCGGTGCATAGCCGGAGAAAAGCGCCGGCAGCGCTTCGAGCAGTCTCTTACCCGTGCGCAGCAGCCGGGTGTTTCCGTGCGTGGCCGCCAGCTCCAGCTGATAACGCAGCCGGTGTTCACGAAAGAACGCAATCCAGTCGCGTTCCTCGGTATTGATCTGCGGCGTCGAGCCGATAGTGTTGTCGCGCCACCAGCCGTATTGCGGTCGGATGCAGCGGTGCATGGCCGCGAGCCGCCGTCCGAGCTCGGCGTCGGACTGGCTGTCGCCGCGCCCGCCGAGGTCCAGGTATTCCAGCACCAGATAGGCCTGGCCGGAGGCGCTGCCGCTTACCACCGGCCGCGGCGCGCGAATCACACCGCTGTCGACGATCTCCTGCAGCCCGGCGGCCTCGGCCTCGAACATGTCGAGCTGTGCCGCGTCGTTGAGCTTTACGAAGTACCTGCGGTCATCGCCTTCCAGTACTTCGGTCGCGTTGATGCAGCCGCCGCCGACGCTATGCGTGCCGCGCAGCCGGAACGGCGTGCCGGTGGCGTCGCTGATGCGGGTGGCGATTTGATTCCAGAGGTTCATGGCGCATTCGGCGGGGCAGCGTTGGGTCGGGCGAGGGTGTGCTAAGTAGCTATTAGCGCTTGGCGATTGGCTATTAGCTTAAGGCCCCAATCGTGTCGCCCGGATGCGGCATGCAGGGGGGAGGTAGCCTGTCACGCATCTTCCTCTGCGCCTCTGCGCCTCTGCGGTGAAAAGGTATCAGCCCCAAGCGTCGGCACGATTCGCTAATCGCCAACAGCTAACCGCCACTAGCTCTAGGCTTTCAGCGGCACGCCCCAGCTCCCCTCGAAGAACCGCTCCCCGAGCGGCTTGCGTTCGCGCGGTGCCAGCTCGGCATCGCGGTATTCGCCCTCGAGGGTCTCGGCCGGGGCCGGGTGACCGACCGCCACCATTGCCATCGGCGTGAACGCCTCCGGCACGTTGAAGGTCTTGCGCACCTTGTCGGCATCGAACCCGCCCATCGGGTGGGCCATCAGGCCCAGGGCGATCGCCTGCAGGTACAGGTTCTGGCCGGCGGCCCCGGTGTCGTGCTGGCCCCAGCGGTTTGGCTTGCCGTTGTACTCGAAGTTGCTGCCGGCGCAGGCGATCAGCAGCACCGGCGCGGTCTTGACCCACTTCTGGTTCCATTCGCCGAGGCAGTCGAAGGCGCGCTGGTAGGCGGCGGCGTCGCTGTGGCGGTCGAACACCAGGAACCGCCACGGCTGGTCGTTGTAGCAGGAGGCGGCCCAGCGGGCGGCCTCGCACAGGGCCACGATCTGCGGGCGGGTCACGGCCTTGGCCGGATCGAAGGCCCGGCCGCTCCAGCGGCGGGCCAGCAGGTCGTGGATGGGGGTCTGAGTCTGGGCCAGCTTGGTGGTCATCGTGGACTCCAAAGGGGTTCGTTCACTGCTGAATAGGGGGCTGTTTGACCGCAATTCCCGGCCCCCGTCAAGCGTTTATTCACAGCGTGGCCAAATGGCCGCACTGGAGACCGGGTATCAAAGACTTATCTCGATCAGCACTCGCTAATGCATCGTAACTGATTGATTTTTATAAGTCAGCCAGCGTCGATTAATTTTTAATCAAATTGACAAGAAATCATCACAGGCGGAAATTTTTTGAAAAATCGGGAGTTCTCAACAATTCTATCCACAGATTCTGTGAGTAACTGCCGGGCGATGTGGTGACAGGCAGTTAGCGCAACATCTGCACAAGTCTCTCAACGTGGAGCCGCAATGTTCCACGGCCGGCGCGCCCGGTCGCTGTGCTAGATTGCCGGCCATGCCAGCTTCCCCCCGTATCGCGCGCGTTGCCGTTCCCTCGCCGCTGCGGCGCCATTTCGACTACCTCCTGCCGGCCGACCAGCCGGCCCCATCCCCCGGGGCCCGGGTGCGGGTGCCGTTCGGGCGCCGCGAGACGGTCGGGATCGTGCTTGGGGTCGAAGCGGGGAGCGAGGTCCCGCCCGAAAAGCTCAAGCACATCAGGCGCGTGCTCGACCCCGAGCCGCTGCTGCCGGCGGCACTCCTGGAACTGCTCGGTTGGAGTGCGGCCTATTATCACCACCCGATCGGCGAGGTGATGCAGACCGCGCTGCCGGTGCTGCTGCGCCGTGGCGCCGCCCCCACGGCCGGCGGCGAGTTGCGCTACCTGCTCAGTGCCGCCGGTCGTGCGCTGGCCCCCGAGGCGCTGCGGCGTTCGCCGGTGCAGACCCATCTGCACCAGCTGCTGGCCGCCCGTCCGGACGGACTTACCGCCAGCGCGCTCGAGGCGCTGGCGCCGACCTGGCGCGATGCCATCAAGCGGCTGGCGACGCGCGGGCTGATCGAGGTGCGCGAAGACCCGTGCCTGCCGGCGCCGCGCGGCGCGCCGGACACCGCACCCAGCCTCGCACCGGACCAGCAGCAGGCGGTGGCCGCCATTGCGGCCGCGGCCGGGCGCTTCCAGTGCCTGTTGCTGCACGGGGTCACCGGCAGCGGCAAGACCGAGGTCTATCTGCACGCCATCGAAGCGGTGGTGCGCGCCGGCGGCCAGGCGCTGGTGCTGGTGCCGGAGATCGGCCTCACCCCGCAGCTGGTGGCGCGCTTCGAGGCGCGCATCCCGGCACCGATCGCGGTGCTGCACTCCGGGATGACCGACAGCGAGCGGCTGTGTGCCTGGCAGGGCGCGCGCGACGGCACGGCGGCAGTGGTGATCGGCACGCGCTCGGCGGTGTTCACGCCGCTGCCGCGGCTGAAGCTCATCATCATCGACGAGGAGCACGACGGCTCGTACAAGCAGCAGGACGGCTTTCGCTACCACGCGCGCGATGTCGCCATCAAGCGCGCCAGCCTCGAAGCCGCGCCGATCGTGCTCGGCTCGGCCACGCCGTCGCTCGAAAGCCTGCACAACGTCGACGCCGGCCGCTACCAGCTGCTCACGCTCCCGGAGCGCGCCGGTGCCGCCGCCCGGCCGCGCGTGCAACTGCTCGACGTGAAACGCCTCAAGCTGCACGACGGCCTGTCGCCGCCGCTGATCGAGGCGCTGCGCGCGCGCCTGGCGCGCGGCGAACAGAGCCTGCTGTTTCTCAACCGCCGCGGCTTCGCGCCAGTGCTGATGTGCCACGACTGCGGCTGGCTGGCACCGTGCCAGCGCTGCGACGCGCGCCTGACCATCCACCAGCGCAGCCGGCAACTGCGCTGCCACCACTGCGGCGCCGAGGCGCCGCTGCCGTCAACCTGCCCGGCGTGCGCGAGCGGCAACCTGCACGGCATCGGCGAGGGCACTGAGCGCGTCGAGACCGCGCTCGCGCGGCTGTTCCCGCAGGCCGGCATCGAACGCATCGACCGCGACAGTACCCGCCGCAAGGGTGCGCTGGAAGAGAAGCTGGCGCGCGTGCACAGCGGCGAAGCCGAGATCCTGGTCGGCACCCAGATGCTCGCCAAGGGCCACGACTTCCCCAACCTCACGCTGGTGGCGGTGCTGAACGCCGATCAGGGCCTGTACAGCGCCGACTTCCGCAGCGAGGAGCGGCTGGTGCAGCAGCTGGTGCAGGTGAGCGGCCGCGCCGGCCGCGCCGACAAGCCCGGCGAGGTGCTGGTGCAAAGCGCCCACCCCGACAACCCGGTGTTCGCGGCGCTCGCCCACCACGACTACCGCGAGTTCGCCTCGTACGCGCTCGCCGAGCGCGAGCAGGCCGGCTACCCGCCGTTCGCACACCTCGCGCTGCTGCGCGCCGAGTCGCCCAAGCCGCAGGCGGCGCTGCAGTTCCTGCACGCCGCGCACGCCCATGCGCGCGCCCTCGATGCGGCCCGCGCCGTCGAACTCATGGACCCGGTGCCCTCGCCGATGGAACGCCGCGCCGGCCGCTACCGGGCACAACTGCTGGTGCAGGCCGGCAACCGCCGCGCCCTGCACGAATTCCTCGACCCGTGGCTGGCCGCGCTCGACGCCGACAAGCGCAGCCACAGCGTGCGCTGGTCGCTGGATGTGGATCCGGTGGAAATGTATTAGTACGGCAGCGGTTGGCTATTGGCGATTGGCTATTAGCTAACGGGCGACTGGAAGGCTGGATTTCACCGCGGAGGCGCAGAGGCGCGGAGAACGGCATTCGATCCAAACCACGCCTGTAGGAGCGGCGCCCTCGCCGCGATGATTTGCGGATGTAGGAGGTACCGCTTCGGCCGCGATTGGTGTTAAGGGTTGCCTCGCAAGTCGTCACCCCGGCAAAAGCCGGGGTCCAGGCAGCGACCAACCGCGTCCAAACGGCCGCTCCTGCAGAATTTTCCGTAACCCTCGGCCTGCCTTTCTCCGCGCCTCTGCGCCTCCGCGGTGAAAAGTCTTTAGCGAATAGCCAACCGCCGACCGCTAACAGCTCGCCGTTTCAGCCTTCCCCATTGGAAACGGCCGCGACTGCGTCGCCCCTACCTGCGTCAACACGAACGGCAGCGGGAAGTTCTCGCGGTACTCCTCGGGCAGGCCGTAGATGACCTCTTTGAATTCATCGGGCGCGAACAGCATCGGGATGATGTTGTTGTAGTGTGCGGCCGCGTCGGTGAGGCGCAGCACGCCGTGGCGGTGCTCGACGTAGCCGAGATCGACCAGCGCGGTGATCAGGTCGCGGTAGACCTGGCCCACGTCCACGCCGTACTTGTCGTGGATGCGCTTCAGGTTCACCTCGGTGAAGCGCAGTTGGCTCACCACCTCGCGCATGATCTCCAGTTGCGGGGTGAGATCCTCCCACTCCATCACCGGCAGTTCGCCGCGGCTGAGCTTGTCGTAGTAGACCTTGAGCGAGATCTGGTTCTGGTACAGCCGCCGCGGCGCGTAGCCCATCGACGACATGCCGAGCGCCACCAGCGGCAGGTTCTCCCAGCGCCGCAGCTGATGACGGTAAGAGGCTCGCTCCGGCTGTAAAAAGATGTTCTGCAGTACCGGGCGGAAGCCGTGTACGTCGAGGAACTCGCGCGCCGCGCGGTAGGTGTGGATCTTGTGGTCGAACTGGGCGTCGTGCGCCGGCACGTCCTTGGCACGGTCGCTGTTGCAGCGCTGGCCGTCGAGCGCGTAGATCGACACGCACGGTACGCCGAGGTCGATGAACGCGCGCAGCGTGTCGAGCAGCGCGCTCTTCGGCTCGCCCTCGAAGCCGTACATGGTGTCGATGTTCACGTTGCCGAGGATGCGCACCGCGTTGTCGAGCTCGGCCTTGGCCCCGGCCACCGTGTAGTTGCGGTTGAGCCCGGCGAGCAGCTTCTCGTCGAGCGTCTGGATACCGTAGCTCAGGCGGTTGACGCCGAGTCCCTTGAGCAGCGCCAGCTTGTCGGCCGGCAGCGTGCCGGGCGCCGATTCGATGGTGATCTCGGCGTCGCGCGCGATGCGGAAGTGGCGCTGCAAGGCTTCGAGCAACTGCGCCAGCAGCCGCGGCGGCAGATGGGTGGGCGTGCCGCCGCCGAGGTAGATCGACTCGCACTCGGCACCGGCCATCACCGGCGCGTACAGCTGCATCTCGCTCACCAGCGCGTTCACGTAACGGTCCATCTCGTCGTCGTGCTGGCCGGGAATCACCGGGTAGTAGCAGAACTTGCACAGCGACTGGCAGAACGGCACGTGCAGGTAAATGCTGTAGCGCCCCGGTACCGCCGACGGATGCTCGAACAGTTGTTGCGGCGTCACCGCCCCGCGCACCTTCTGGGTAATCGGCGGCGGAAAGGTCCAGTCGAAGCACGGGTAGTAGTCGTTCTGGATGCGCAGCGCATCACCAATGCGCGCCCGCAGCCGCTCCGGCTCCATCGGCGCGAGCATGGAGACATCGGGCTGGCTGGCGAGCGGGTCGAGGGTGAGACGGGACTTCTTGTTGAGGCTTTCGTGGTAATGCTTCATAAAAGGGTCCTTCCTCCTGGGGCTAGTCACAGCGGATATTTTCTGGTTATCCGCCGCGCCCGCTGTGTCTTCCCGGACGCGGCGCTGTAGCCCGACTAGTTAAAACCGGGTGCCCGGCTCAGGCAAGCCAGGGGCCACCACCGGCACGATGTGCGGCGGGGGCGGGCAGGCGAATGGCGGGTGGCCTCGAGCCCCTCTCCCTCCGGGAGAGGGAGGTGGGTGAGGGGCTAAGCGCAACGAGCCCCGACAATGCTGCCCCAACTGGAGGCATTCCGGCCCGTAGGGCGTCAATGAGCGCAGCGAATTGCGCCGCATGCAAAGTCCGTCACGGCCATTCGTTCCCAGCGCTTGTATTCCTCGCCGCGGGCGCAGTACGATTCCCCGCAAAGGGACTGCTCCACGCCACCGGCCTGCAATGGGTTCGGGTATCAAAAGGCGGGGAGCGGGAAACTTGGAATGAACAACAAGAAATAAGGGAGGCGGTATATGATTCGGATTCGCCAGCTGTGGCCGGTCTGTCAGCGTGAGCTTCGCGGTAGTGAACCCATCGACCCGTCTCCTGCGGATTCTCCGGCGCGGGCGCAATCGAATTCGGCCTTATTTGGCTGGAGCGTCCGGTCTCTGAAACACGCAATCCTCGCCTTGCTCGCACTCGCCGGGATTGCGGCCATGCCCAAGGACGCGACGGCGGCGTATCCGGCGCCCTATGTCCCGAATACGACTTTCTACATTAGCTCTTGGGTCGCGGGCATAGGTTATGTATCGACGACCCAACAAGTATCGGCATTTTCGCCCTACGGCACATTTCCGCCGGAACTAATCGATGCTGCGAAAGATTGGACCACCACGTACCTGAAAAAGTACTTTGCCGAGTACAACAGTAACCCCGGCAATAGCGAGACCCTCACCTACCTCGGTCCGACGCGGTGCACGCTTAACTATCCTTATGAACGCAGTGTTAATTGCTGGGCACCTACGATCCGGACAGACCGGGCCACCGGACAAACCTACACAATTGACCGGGAGCTAGGGCCTTTTGGCACCGGGGCCAAAAACTCTTGTCCCAATGGCGATACTTTTAACGGTCCGGTCGTCATCAGCTGCACGCCCCCGCCCGTGGAGCCTCTCGCGTGCCAGAAGAACAATGGTTCCCTGCGTGGCAACCCCTGCGATGCCGGCACGGGCAACAAGTATCAACGCGAAGCCGACCACACGGCGGCCGGAGACTTGGCATTTGCCCGGCACTACAACAGCCAGCTCAAGAAGGATATCGGCCTCGGCGTCAATTGGACCGCCGCGTTTGCCCGCCGTCTCGAGATCTATGGCACCGCCGTCCAAGTCCGTGATGCCGACGGCCACGGCGACCCGTTTAGCTGCTCGAGCACGCCTTGCGCCGGCCAGGCAAATGTCGATTTCGCGCTCGTCAAGGACGCCACCGGCTACACGCTTACGCGCCGGGACGGCGCCGTCGAGCGCTACGACACAGGCGGGTTCTTGGTCCGCGAAACCACGCGCACCGGTCTGACGACGACCTATCCGCGCGACAGCAAGGGCAGGCTCGGCCTGATCACCGGCCCGCATGGCCACACTTTGAACGTTACCTACGATGGTCAGCACATCGCCGCGGTAACGGACGCCCTCGGCCGCAGCCTCGCCTACACCTACGACGCGAACAGCAACCTGGTGCGCGTCACATACCCCGACGGCACTGCCCGGCAATACCACTATGAGAGCACCGCGTTTCCCAATCACTTGACGGGCATCTCCGAGGTCAAAGCGGACGGTATGGCGACCCGTCGGTCCACCTATGCCTACAACGCGTCGGGCAAGGCAGAGTCCACCGAGGCTGCCGGCAGCCAGGAGAAGTTCACCTTTACCTACGATTCCGCCAGCCAGACTACCGTCACTGACGCCGTGGGCACCAAAGAGGTTATGACCTTCGCGACCAACCTCGGCGCAAAGAACCTGGTTTCGTTGAAGAATCTCACCGACAACAAGATCCTCACCCAGGTCTTTGACGCCAAGAACAGTCGCACCTGCAGGCAGGACGAAGAAGGCCGCGTCACCACCTACACCTACAACGCCACCAACCAGAAGCTGAGCGAAACCGCCGGCCGCACCGGCACCTGTACAACCCCGGTCAATACCGCCGCCACCCGCACCACAACCTACGAATACCTAAGCCCCACCCTCGACCTCCCGACCGTCATCGAATCCCCCTCGGTCGGAGGCGCCAGCCTCAAGAAGCGCACCGAGATCACTTACGACGCCACGCTGCGCGTCCCGCGCACCATCACCCAAAAGGGTTACACCCCTTCGGGCGCCGCGGTGTCGCGTTCGATCACCCTCGACTACAACACGTATGGCCAGGTGACCTCGATCGACGGCCCCCGCACCGATGTCAACGACGTCACCACGCTCGCCTACAACGAGTGCAGCACCGGCGGTGGCTGCGGGCAACTCCAGAGCCTCACCAACGCCCTTGCTCAGGTGACCACCTTTGATGCCTACGACGCCAACGGCCGCTTGATCGAGCAGACCAACCCGAACGGTCTCAAGACCTTCTACGGTTACGACCTGCGCGGGCGGGTGCTCTCGGTCACCCTCCAGGCCCCGGACGGCAGCACCCGCCTGACCGGCTACAGTTACGATGCCGCCGGCAACGTCACCGAAGTCCGCACCCCGGACGGCCGGGTGCTCACCTACACCTACGACGCCGCCCAGGACCTGCGCACCGTCACCGACAACCTCGGCAACAAGGTCGAGTACGGCTACGACCTCAAGGGCAACCGCACCAGCACCAAGACCTACGATCCCCAGGGCACCCTGGTGCGCTCCATCGCGCTCGCCTTCGACGCCCGCAACCGCGTCAAGGAGATCAACGACGGCGGCTCCATCACCCAGCAGGTCTGGGACGCGATCGGCAACCTCACCAAAGTCACCGACCCCAACACCGTCGCCGTCAACGGCACCGCCGCCACCGTCAACGAGTACGACGCTTTGAACCGCCTCTTCAAGACCACCGACCGCCTGAGCGGGATCAGCCAGTACGGCTACGACAGTAGCGACCGGGTGAAGCAGGTAACGGCCCCGAACAGCGCCACCACCGGCTACGAGGTCGATGACCTAGGGAACGTCTTCAAGGAAACCTCCCCGGACCGCGGGGTGCTGACCTACACCTATGACGAGGCCGGCAACGTCACGAGCCTCCTCGATGCCCGCGGTATCACCGTCGCCTACAGCCACGATGCCCTGAACCGCCTCACCACGGCCGACTACCCCGGCACGGCGGAGGACGTCTCCTACACCTACGACACCGCCCCCGGTTGCGCCTATGGAAAGGGGCGGCTGTGCACGGTGACCGATGGCAGCGGCGCGAGTGCCTACGCCTTTGATGCCTTCGGCAACCTCGCCACCCACACCCGCACCGAGATCGGTGTGAGTGCCACCACCGGCTACAGCTACGACCCCCTGAGCCGGGTGGCCAGCATCACCTATCCCGATGGCCGGGTGGTGGCTTACACCCGCAATAGCCTCGGGCAGGTAACCGGCGTCACTCTCACCCAGGGCGGGGCTACCCAGTCGCTCGCCAGCCAGATCGGTTACCGCGCCGACGGGCTCCTCACCAGCCTCACCTACGGCAATGGGGTGGCGGAGTCGCGCCTCTACACCCTCGCCGGGCGCCTCGAGACCTGGACGGTGGGGAGCGAAACCCGGGGGCTGATCTACGACGCCAACGGCAACCTGAAGGAGAGAACCGGCACGGCGACGGCCACCTTCAGCTACGACGCCCTCGACCGTCTGAAGGACGAAAGCCTGAGCAGCCTCGCTCAGAGCTTCACCTACGACCCCAACGGCAACCGCCGGAGCGACGGGTCAGGCCAATACGACTACCTCGCCCAGAGTAACCGCCTCACCACCACCCCGGGCGGCGCCATTACGCTCGACCCGGCCGGCAACCTCACCCATCAGGGGGCAAGAACCTTCGGCTACTACGCCAACGGCCAGCTCCAGGACATCACCGAGGCCGGCACCCCCCTTGCGGCCTATGCCTATAACGGCGAGCGGCAACGCACCCGCAAGACCGTCGGCACCGACACCACGGTCTATCACTACGATCTCGCGGGTAACCTCCTGATGGAGACCGACGCCGCCGGCATCCCGAGGCGGGCGTATGTGTGGCTGAACGGAAGACCGCTGGCCCAGCTGGACCCCAACGGCATCGTCTACCTGCACACCGATCAGCTCGATACCCCGAGGTTGGCGACCAACAGCGCGGGCACGAAAGTCTGGACGTGGGAGGGGGAGGCGTTTGGGGATACGGCGGCCAGCGAAGACCCGGATGGGGATGGGACCCTCACCACGGTGAATCTGCGGTTCCCGGGGCAGTATTACGATGCGGAGACGGGGCTGCATTACAACTGGAATCGGTATTACGATCCGAAGCTCGGAAGGTACATCACGAGTGATCCGATTGGGATTGAAGGTGGATTGAACACCTACAGCTACGTCTACAACAACCCGCTGCGCGGTATTGATCCGACAGGACTGATGGGGTACGGAACCGGAAAAGGGCCCTTCCCAAAACCCATGCCGTCAAGGACCAGTGTATTCGGATGTATGATTGGTTGCGTCAGCTCTCCGATTGACGGTAAAGGCGGGGCATCCCAGGCTAGTCTTGAAGCCACGCTTGGCGGCGGAATCGAGATCTGTGAAGACCAAGCGCCCAAGCAGTGCAAGGCACCACAACCCAAGAAACCGAAATATTCTTGCGGTATTTACGATCCCAATTGCGATGACAAAGTGCAGCCGCCTGATCTGCCAATTCCAACCCGGCGGGTCGGGCTGGGATATCTTGTTGGAGCATCAGTGAAACAAGATGGAAGGATTTGCATTCGCATGGGGCTATTTGGTTCCTTACCTTTTGTCCCGTCAATCGAGAAGGGAGATCTCGACGAACAATGAGCCTGCAATCTCTTACGTTACTCGCAGCAATCGTATTCACTGTGGCATATCTGATCTTGGCCGTCAGGGCTCTTTCATATGTCAATCAAGAAGAAAGAGCACGAGGGTCTTATTGGTTGTTGATCATGGATCCATGGTGGCCATTCCATAACAAGATGTATGAGGAATCAGGTAAACGAATTGTTCTGTATGGAAGGATACTGTTCCCTCTTGCCCTGATTGCTTATGTCCTTTGGTTAGTGCAGCTGTGGAACTAGCCCGGTAGGGTGGGCACGATGTTCGTGCCCACCGTATAGCTAGGCCAAAACTTGCGTCTAGGCAAAAAAGCCCGGTAGGGTGGGCACGTAGTTCGTGCCCACCGCCCCGACACGCTAGAATCGAAACCCGGTGCGGCCCCGGCTTCAATTCCCTGTAAAGGACATTAACCCATGCCCGACGACACCCACCTCTCCCTGCGCTACTTCGGCGGCGAGGCCGATCAGGGGCAGATGGGGTACTACGATGCCGCCTCGTCGATCATCGCCTTCGGCGATCTCATGGGCGTGTTCTCGCAAACCCTCTACGGCGAGAAGGCCTACATCCAGACCACCGTCAAGGGCGTGCGCGAGGGCTCCTTCGGCATTGACTTCATCCTGCACGTGGGCGGGATGCTCGCCTCCGTGCTCACCGGCCCCGCGTCCCCGAAGGACATCTGGCAGCTCTTCAAGCAGTGCGTGGACGCCTGGCGATTCCTGGACGGCAAGCCGCCGAAGGAAGTCGTGCGCAACGGCGACCAGTTCGGGTTGACCA
>Ga0115026_10000297_pt1 | contig 12498 bp, 12 predicted proteins | sample Mud_0915_D1_FD_83878 | JGI IMG/M metagenome (GOLD analysis project Ga0115026, IMG submission 83878) | Wetland microbial communities from Old Woman Creek Reserve in Ohio, USA - Mud_0915_D1 | ecosystem: Environmental > Aquatic > Freshwater > Wetlands > Sediment ...
TGTGAAAAGATCGATCAGGAGACACTGAAGGGATTTGCGCATATGGTATCCGAAGGGATTAAAGAAGGCCGTGCGTGTGATGCACTCTGCAGAGCCATCAGGGAAACCGGCGAAATCCTTGCAACACATTTCCCTATTGCTCCGGGTGATACGGATGAACTGCCTGATGAAGTGATAACCGAGTGACATTGGGCAACTTGTGATTATGGTATAATACTTTTCTATTTTTTAAGCATTACCCTTGGGGAGTCGTCCAGTGGCAGGACGGCAGACTCTGGATCTGCTTACAGGGGTTCGAATCCTCTCTCCCCAGCCAGAATACAGTATAGAGATTTGAGATAGAGATTTCAGAGAGAGATCAGAAAGAGAATTGAGACAGAGACACAAAGTACATGTTCAAGTTCGAACGATTGATCGTTTGGCAGAAAAGTATAGATCTCTTCGAAAAAATCGCTGAAATTGCTGATACGATACCGAAGAGCTATCAATCCTCTATTGGCGATCAGATAAGAAGGAGTTGTTTGTCGATATCGGCTAACATAGCTGAAGCTACTGGAAGAGAAACCTTGAAAGAACGGAGATACTATTTCAATGTAGCCAGGGGCTCTGTTTATGAAACCGTCAGTTTGCTCCACATTTTAAAAAGCAGTCAGTATATAAACGATGATATCTTCAGAAGCTTACACGATAAGTGTGATGAAATAGCGAAAATGCTTTACGGCTTAAGTAACAAATAGTTCCTGATTTCTGATATCTCTTTCTGAAATCTGATCTATGGTCCCATCGTCTAGAGGCCTAGGACGTGGCCCTCTCAAGGCTAAAACACGGGTTCGAATCCCGTTGGGACCGCCAGTTAAATCAATAGGTTAGGGCGAGACAGCGACTTCATTTCTGCCGAACCTTTACTTGCAAGGTGCGCAGTATTTTTGGGGGTACGTACGCATGTACCTACAGTGCTGCATAACATACAAGAGCTGAAAATTGAAGATTTACCTTTGAAACACACATGAAAAAGAACAAGGTATCAATCCTTGCTTTTTTGTGCACTTATCTTATGATAAGTATGTCAAACCTTATGCTCTATCTCCTCAGATAATAAACTGTCAGTTTTTTTATCAAAGAACTGCAGGAGAGGATTAGCGGATTAAAGAAAGACATGTTTTCATACATGCCTTTCCCTCTGCGAACTGAGCCCTAGTGCTCACCTCATATCAGGTTTTCCTTGAGACTTTGGGTGTTTTGATTTCCCCTGGTGTTGCTGGCCCCGAGGTTGAGAATGCTGTTGTTGGGGTTGCCGGGATCGCTGAACTTCAGGTCTCTGTTGATACTGCTCTTGCCTTTGATGTCTTAGTTCCTGTCTCTGTTGTTGCGGTCGGGGTTGATAGCTCTGGACGCCCCAGTTCCCGTGCCTTTCCCAATGTCGATTATTTTGCCAGCTCCTCCAGTTCTGTTGAAGTTGTCGGGTAGGAATCCGTTCATAGTTCCATCGGTGTCCGTACCAATTGTGGTCTCGATAGTGTCCTCTCCAACCTGGGTCTACATCAAAATAAAAACTTGGAACACGGTCATAATAAGCCCACCCCCGGTCATAGTAATGTGAGCGATACCAGCGACCTTCCCATAGACGCCACCACCAACCATACCAGAAAAACATGTCTACATTTACATCAGGAACAACGTACACATAGTTTGTATCAGGCATCACTATCACCGCCGGAGGTGCTGGAAATACAACGGGCGGTGGTAGAGGGATTCCAATACCAATACTTACATCTACCCTTGCCATTGTTGGAATAGGAACCACAATTGCTAACGCGAAGAGGATTATCCCCAAAAGTAACTTTTTCATTTCGTTACCTCCTTATTCTCATTATATTGATTTCTTTCTCTAATATAGCATCCCAGAGCAATTTCTAAAAATAATTCTTACAGGAAGAATTTTTACCATCAGAGTTTTAATCAGTGGTATAGCGCCTTTCGCTTCAAAGTAAACACGGCATTTTTTCTCATCTGCATCTGTGAACGTGCAGCGGTAAGGGGATTAAACTTGGGCGAAAGAAAGTTCGGTTGTGTCCCGGGCATCCCTTTCCCCCCTTTTTGACGAAATACACAACTGTTTCAATGCCACACATTTGCGGAGTTGCAGATAGTTACGTCGCAGTTCGAGCAATCACTCAACTATTCTCCCATAATAACGCGTGATGAGTGATATGTATCACGGCATTAACGGGAATCTCCGTGTATGTTTATAAATAAGCCTGAATAAGGCATTGGGTAAGGGAACAGAAAGGAGAAATAAATTATGAGTAGGACCATAGTCGTAATAATGCTTTTTCTTCTCGCTTTTGTTCCAGCTGAATGTGTTGCTGAAACCTTACAATTCAAATGCCAAGGAGTGGGGGAGGGTATTATATGGAAATATACATTTGAGATTGATAAGGAGATTTCTAAGGGGACCGAAAAAGGGGTGACATTGGATGGTTATCCTTATACAAAAGACATAGAGGTAGTATTCACACCGGAACGTATGCAAATTGGTGCATTAGGTGCGAAGGAATTCGCCGGTTGGATTGACCGCACTGATCTGAGCTTTTCTTACGGCTGGGCAAATGGCTCTTGTGATATTATAGCCGTGGAAAAGAAGGATACCAAGTTTTAGTGCCTTTGCTAATTCCGGGATAGGAAAAAACAAAGCATTGCTGCAGCCCACTTTATTCTATCGGTATGCTTATAGTAAATGCAGTTTTCGGGTTAATGATAATTGCCACTCGTATTGGCAAATTACTCCGACCTTTGTCTTGCATATTTCTGTCTTAAGGCAATGCTGATACCTTAGTCAGCGAATGCCGCCATATGCAGAACCTCAGTGCTGGTAACAATAGCGGACGCTCACGTCGTATGCGGTTATGATTCCGGCTGCAAAAAGACCGGCATGCACTGCTCAATCAATAAGAACTGATAGTGGTGTTTTTAGGCAGTTCAGTCGAAGGTGAACTCAAAGAATGGTAGAGAAAAAAGTTAAGCACTGCCTGACTAATGGTTTAATACCTTTATACCGAACTTCTTCAGGCTCTCAGTCAGAGAGTGCAAGGGAAGTCCCATCACATTAAAGAAATCTCCCTCTATCCTTTTGATGAGCACGGCACCAAGCCCCTGAACTGCATAGGCACCGGCCTTGTCAAGAGGCTCACCTGATCTGATATATGCCGCTATCTCATTCGGACTCAACCGCTTGAAAAAGACCTTTGACTCAACCGATGTGGTTAATTCTTTTTTAGTTGCTGTATCTATTATCGTAAACCCCGTGATGACTGAATGGGCTTTCCCGCTCAGGGTCTTCAACATCTCCTTTGCCTGTTCTTTGTTTTGGGGCTTACCGAAAAGACTACCCTTGAATACTACAATAGTGTCAGCTGCTATAACGAGAACATTTCTATACCTGTGAGCAACGTGCCTCGCCTTTTCGCTTGAGAGTAATCTGGCGATATCGTGAGGCTTTAGTCCGGGTTCCAATTTCTCCTGGTAATTACTCATATCAACCTTGAATTTCAAACCGGTTTTTGCGAGTATTTCCCTCCTCCTGGGAGATCCTGATGCAAGTATGATTGTTCTTATATCAGACATATTGGCCAGCAATAAAACCCGAGGACCATGCCCATTGAAGGTTATATCCTCCGAGCTGTCCTGCGACGTCGACGACCTCACCGATAAAATAGAGGCCTGGCATCCTCTTTGCCTCCATGGTTTGGGATGACAGTTCATCGGTATCAATTCCACCGGCGGTAACCTCTGCTTTTCTATAACCCTCGGTATCTTCAGGACGTATGGTCCATTGATGTAACTGTTGCGCTATATCCTTAAGCTCCTTTTCCGTATATCGGCATAAGGGCCTTGACGGTGTATGTAATGCGCACCATAGGTGGCTGAATCTTCTCGGGAGAAATTCTGAGAGAAGGTTGCTCAACTCTATTCTGCTCGTGCGCTTTGATGATAAAAGTTCATAAGCATCCCTGTCAGGCATCAAATCGATTGTGATTTCGTCCCCTCGATCCCAGTACAAAGAGGCCTGAAGAATTGCAGGACCACTGAGACCACTGTGGGTAAAGAGAACTTTTCCCCGGAACTGTCTTCCTCCGCAGGCAACCGCAGCATCAAAGGAAACGCCGCTTAATTCTCTGAATTTTTGAAGATCGTGCCTCTTGAATAGGATAGGGACCAAAGCCGGTTTCAACCGGGTGATCTTCAGGCCAAATCTCGCAGCAATGCGGAATCCCAGGTCCGTTGCCCCAAGTTCAGGATAGGATAAGCCGCCAGTTGCGATTACGAGTGCCCGCGCTTCTACACTGCCAAAATTGGTCGCGACGATAAAAAGACCTGCTTTCGTTCTTATACTGCCTATTCTGCAATTCAAGGATATTTCTATGCCGGCCTTATTGCATTCCTTATGGAACATCCTGACAATCTCCGCTGACGTGCTGCGGCAGAATAGCTGTCCTTTCTCCTTTTCATAATATGTTATCCCGTGACTTTCCAGCATGGCGATAAAATCACGAGGACTAAAACGAGCGAGTGCAGATTTGCAGAAATGAGGATTTGCAGACAGGTACTCGTCTGGCCTTAGGTGTATATTGGTAAAATTGCAGGATCCGCCTCCTGAAACCCTGATCTTTTTCCCAATCTTGTCCATATGCTCAAGGACGAGAACAGAGCGTTTCCTCTTCCCAGCTTCGATTGCGCACATAAGCCCGGCACCGCCTGCTCCAATGATGAGGACATCCTTTTTAAGCAGGACTTTCTTATTCCTCATTACTGCCCGAACGTCTTCCTCAATGCAGCCTTTTTACGATTTCTTTCGCTCCCGGCGGCGGCGACTTGCCTTTTCAGAAGCATGCAGGATATTGCCCGTGCGCAATGGTTTTTCTTTCCGGTCTGATTCCCGATCGTCTTTTCTCTGTGGCTGAGTAAATTTCTTCATATCATGCCTCAGCTTCTTGCGATAACCGGTTACTATCATCTCCTCTGTCAGTGGCATAACTGGTATCTTCTGTCTGATTAATTCCTCGATGTCAGGAAGGGAGTGTACGTAAGCCTCGCAGGCAAGGCTTATCGCTCTGCCACCTGCCCCGGCACGGGCTGTCCTGCCAATCCGGTGCACATAGTCTTCCGGATCCTGGGGGAGGTCGTAGTTGATCACATGCGTCACTCCTTCGATATGGAGCCCCCGGCTCGCCACATCCGTAGCCACGAGGATTGGTAACGTACCGCTCCTGAAATGGGAGAGCACTTTCAGCCGTTTTTTCTGATCTAGGTCTCCGGTGATTGCAGCAGCAGCAAAACCATTAGCATTCAGGATAACTTCAAGCCGCTCAGCTGCATCACGGGTATTGCAGAAAACGAGATAACGACCTCCAGACTCACGTGTGAGTATCCCGAGCAGAACACCAAATTTTTCGGAGGCACCAACGTGATAGATTTCCTGTTCAATCTGTTCCACCGTAACCTGTTCGGGTGTTACCGCAAATCGCTGGGGATTATTCATATGCTCGTAGCAGAGTTCAAGTACGCGGTTGGACAGGGTTGCAGAAAAGAGCATGGACTGCCGTCTGTTGAAAGGAGACATTCTCCTGAGGAGGTACCGGAGGTCGCTGATAAAGCCCATATCGAAAAGTCGGTCAGCCTCGTCGATTACAAGGAACTGAGTATTTCTCAGGCTGTATGCTTTCTGCTTAAGGTAATCGATGAGCCGGCCAGGCGTTCCGATGAGCACGTCAACACTCTTTGAGATCTCCTCGCGCTGCTTCAGATAGTCGATGCCCCCATATACAGGAAGGATCCTGAAACCAGCGGGGTTGCCAAGCAGTTTTGCCTCAGCATCTATCTGAATTACAAGTTCTCGGGTTGGCGCGATAATGAGGGCCCGTGGTGAGGGTCCCCGTCCTAACGAACGCACCGCTATCATGCGTGAGAATAATGCAATCAGAAACGCGGCGGTCTTGCCCGTACCTGTCTGAGCCTGAGCTGCGATGTCTCTGCCCTGCAACGCCTCGGGCAGAGTCAAAGCCTGTACTGGCGTACACTGAGTAAATCCCGCGGCCCTGATTCCTTGCAAAACCTTTTCAGGAATATGCAGTTCTTCAAATCTCACTTTACTACTATACCTTACCTTTATCCTCTCAATCCATCAAACTACCCCGATCCTGAAAGCCCAATATCCCCGCAAACTGAAAGGGCTCTTTCATAATACAGAACCTTCAGTGGCGGGTATCTCCCAAAAAAACTATCTGAGTTAGGTACTATCAGCCTGCTCAATTATAGGTCTCACGCGTCGTGAATTTCCAGAACTGAAAGTGATTCCTGACAGTACCTAATCATTGAGCAATTAAGTCACTGACTGGGCATGTAAATTTTAACGACCAGTATGTTATAGATTAACGATTCAAACTGGTATAATGAAATCCGATGATAATCAACATAAAATCCCGAAAAGTAGTTGTCTTGCTCTTCTGCACAATTATTCTGCTGTGCGTCTCTTTTGATGCAAATTCACAACAGCATTCCCAAGTCAAAAACCAATTACAAGAAAAATCTCCCGTTGAGGCCAATCTGTCAGACAAAAAGGCTTCTGCTCCATCTGCTCCGGTCATGCTTGGCGGGGAAAAATTATTTTTTGTCCGTGGCGTCATGACCACCACCGCAGAAAAAAGGGCACAGGATATCTCGGGCAGAATCAATAAGCTTGCTCAGGATTTAACCATCTCCACCGGTTCCATTACCACAAGAGATGATGACGTCTTTACGAGCATTATTGCGGGCGATCAGATCATTATGGCCTTGCTCGATTCAGATGCCCACTATGAGGGACGGACAAGGCAGGAACTTGCCCGGGAACTTGCAGAGGAAATCAAAACCGCAGTTGATACATATAGGGTGAATTACAGTAGGAAGAGCATTATCTTCGGGGCCGCATATGCACTTGCTGCAACACTGGTTCTCGTGCTCCTCTTTATATTTATAGCCAGGCTATTCCGCAGAGTGTACAACCGAATCGAGATAAAATACAGGGCAAAAATTCATCCGATCAGTATAAAGTCAGTAAAGATTCTCGAGGAGCAGCAAGTCTGGTCTTTCATCAGCTTCATCATACGTCTCATGCGTTTTGTTCTCATCCTTATCATTGTCTACCTTTACCTTCACTTTGTTCTGATTTCCTTTCCTTGGACGCGGCCCTATGCAGGGAAGGTCCTTTCTTATGTCCTTGCACCGTTAGGGATGATCGCTGAAGGCATTATAAAAGAGATCCCTAATCTCTTGTTTATTGCCGTGTTGATAGTCATCACTCGTCTCTTTCTCAAATTTATGCACATGTTCTTCAGACAGATTGAACAGGGGACGATCAAATTCCAGGCGTTTTATCAGGAATGGGCAAAACCCACTGACCGTCTGTTAACAATTCTGGTCATAGCTTTTGCTGCTGTCGTGGCCTTTCCTTATATCCCTGGATCGGAATCGCCCGCATTCAAGGGGGTTTCAATATTCATTGGCATCCTGTTCTCTCTCGGCTCCCAGTCTGCAATAGCCAACTTTATTGCAGGCATTATCGTGAACTACAGGATGGCGTTCAGGATAGGTGACCGCGTGCAGGTAGGCGATATCATAGGCGATATAATGCAAATAAGGCTGCAGGTAACTCACGTGAAAACAATCAAGAATGAAGAAGTCGTCATTCCGAATACTACGATTATTAACAGCAACATTATCAACTACAGTTCTCTTGCGCGTGAAACAGGACTGATCCTCCACACAACCGTCACCATAGGATACGATGCACCTTGGCGGCAGGTTCACGCGTTGCTTATCATGGCAGCCGAACGCACATCAGATGTGTTGAGTGATCCGCCTCCTTTTGTGCTCCAGCGGGCACTCAATGATTTTTACGTATCCTACGAACTGAACGTCTATACCGATAAACCTCAATCTATGATTAAGGTTTATTCAGAACTCCACAAAAACATCCAGGACTGCTTTAATGAGTATGGTGTGCAGATCATGTCACCAAACTATATAGCAGATCGCAGTGTACCCACAATAGTACCCAAAGACAAATGGTATTCGCCGCCCGCAAAACCACCTGAAGAAAAAGAGTGAAATTAAAACAGCGCGCGATGATCTCCGCATTGACTGGACAGAGGCTATGGCCTGGCCTGAGCAGGCACTGTTTCAGCCTAATGTCCCCTTTCTTATTGGAAGCAGTCCACTAACGATCACTTCTTCCACATCAGATACAGGGGCCGGATGCCCAGATAGCGCTCACGGCTCACGCCGGGGAAGACCTCTTTTGGGCACATTGGATGACGCTTGCTCAGCTTACAGCAGCGTGCTTAGTGCGAGCTATAGGGAGAACTAAGCGCCAGTGAGAACTGCTGGGAACTCTTTCTTTAAATAGAAACTGAACGGATTGCAAATCGATGCTTTGCGCACTCCTGTGGGAAGCCATAAGAATACGTATGTAGTAAAAAAGGACGGTTCTTTTTTCTTGAAACGTCTATGGTGATCTGATAGAGTTTTCTATGCCGGGAACAGCAAGAATAGCTCCTCATGACCAGGCGTATCACATCCTTAAACAGACCCGACCCCTTACTTAATTCATGAACAGAAAAAAGAATATCCTCATCACAGGTCAGCCGGGCATAGGAAAGACAACATTGATAAAGAAGCTATCCGAAGAGTTGGAGGACCTGAATCCTTCGGGTTTTTATACAGCGGAGATAAGGGAAGCCGGCATTCGGAAAGGGTTTGAACTGATGAGCCTCGACGGCAATAAAGGAATCCTTTCTCATGTAGATAGTAAAAGTCGGTTCAGGGTCGCCAAATACGGCGTTGATGTTGGGATGTTTGAAACATTTCTGGATTCCATTTCTCTGGTTGGTCCGACTACGTCCATCGTCATCATTGACGAGATCGGAAAGATGGAGTGCTTTTCCGGCAAATTCAAGGCTCTCGTAAGGGATATCCTCGACTCTGATAAAGTGTTCATTGCGACGATAGCGCTCAAAGGAAGTGGTTTGATTGCAGATATAAAGAAAAGGGATGACGTAACGTTGTTTAACGTGAAACTTGAGAACAGAGATTCCCTGGTATCGGAGATATTGAAGGACGTCAGGGAGGTTGCATTTCACAGGCCTAAAAAAAGTGTAGCAGATCAGCAGCAGAATCTATCTAATTGTCAGAACGGCCTGCCGAGGTAAAAGTTACCGGCATTGTACCCGCCGTCAGTATGCCCAATGGCCAAATACAGAGGGCCGAAGATCGTATCGTAACCTATGAAAATGCTGCCGGCCAGGCGAAGGTTACTGAGATCAAAGTTCTTCTCGTCCTCCATCCATACATACCCGTTTTCGAGTGATCCGCCAAAATAGAGGTCGCCGATGAACGACGAACCCACTCCAGGATTCTTCCCTCAACCTTGTTGTATTCGTCATCTGAGCCAACTGCACGTTGTACAATCAATATGGGTGATTGTGCAGTCGTCACGGATGATAGCAATTGGTGTCCATTCATTTCTGTAAAAAACCCTCACCCTGACAAAGGAGGGTTAACAAGTGAATCGGATTCGCATTTCAGCTTAATCTATAACTCACATCCTGTCAGGGGAGGGGCTATCTGTTTTCTCTCTTCTGTTTTCCTCTTTATTACCAGCTGTATGCAACTCCTAATCCTGCAATGAATTGATCCGGAGAGCCACAGTCTTTAACGATTGGGCTGTCTGTCGCTTGATTTAAGAGGGGCCGGTACTGCACGCCCGCGGCAACATGCCATGACATGCTCAGATGCAGGACTGCGCCGGCATTGACTCTGGCCATCAGGAATCCCCCATCTGCCTCGTAAACAGGAAGACCTGTACGTGCAGCATCCTCCTGGTCGACCCCGAAATAGGTCCCCATATAATTGTCATCAGCCCACGTAATACCGCCCCCAATCATTATATCAACCGGCTTGGAAACAGGCATCCAGTAGCTGGCTGAGAGTGAGAAATTATACCCGTTATACTCGCTACCTACATCGGAAAGAACTTCGACTGAAGCAAGAAAACGCTGACGCGGATCAGAACTGTCAACTAATTCGATACCCGCAAATGCTCCTGCTTCAATGGTGTCATCTATCTCTTTCATGTGTTTCACGACATTATCTTCTACGTCATCATTGCGGCCGAAGCGGTAGTTGACTGCCGGTCCAAGACGGAACACAGGATGGTTAATAACATTAACCTGGAGATCGGTAGCCAATAGGCGGGCATAGTATTGAGACTGAGGATAAGTAATCCTGAAGAACGGTGCTCCGCCAACCATGTAGTCATTAGACCCCACGTAATCAGGCAGTATGCCAACACTAACCCCGACGACATTAGGCATGTTTTCAATGTTGAACGGACTGTCCTGAGCCTGAGCCGCCGAGGACAGAACTAATATATATAAGACTGCTAATACTGCAATAAAACTTCTGCTACGGTAACGCATTTTTGTTTCTCCTTTCATTTGTGTAATGAATTTTCTTTAATTGCAAGCAACTATGCTGCTTATCAGTCTCTTCTCTCACCTCATTTGAGAAAAAAACCAGACGATTACCTTTTATTTCTGGCTTACATCCTTGATCGCCTGCTTGCAGCGGTTGCTAACTTTTTCCATATTCTTGTCAATACAATTGATAAGCCGTCCTTCACCGGGCTTGATGTCAGAACAGTATGCCTTCAGGTCGTCCTTGCATTCATTCGCCAGATACGTTAAAGCAGTAATCGCCCGCTCAAGCTGGGCAGCGGCATCATACAATGCATACTCACAACGGTTCGAGAGCTTGTCTTGGTAGGCATAGAGACATGCAAGGATCCGGCCCTCGCCCGGCTTGACGCCTTTGCAGTAGGTTTCAATATCTTTCTGACAACCATCGAGCACTGTTTCAACCAGCCCCTTTTCTTCGGCAAAAGCCGCTCCCCCAATAAGCATAATGAAACACAAACTCACAGCCACAACCAACATCTTCTTCATCTTTCTTTCCTCCTTTGAATTGATTTTGATCATACGTGCGACATCTCTCATATTACTGATAAGACCATAAGTAAATCCACACAATCGTCATTCCCTTCCTACGTTGTGATTTTCGTCTTTTTTTGCCGAGCGTTCATACTATTTCATATTTTCAATGTATCGCGCATTGCTCTTCCTAAAACCTCCAGTTGAGAGCAAGATTGACGAATTGCATGTGCGCACTGTCATAATCACCGCTTACCCTTCCCGCAAGCGGCCCTCTCTCGACGTCCATTGGCAGGTCACCACCCCAAAGCAACTCATAGGCAAGGCTTAGATCGATACTTTTTCGCCATTTGTAATTTATTCCCGTCCCAAACCTCCACTGCTCACCCAACGGGAGATCGGGTGTCCTGTCTTTATCTTCCACGATCGAACTGTCATAGGCAAATCCAAATGACCAAAGCCATGGCTCCGCTATGCGATACTGGGCACCGGCCGCAACATGCCATGTATCATCATACTTGCGATCAGCGGTAAGGCTTCTCGACGTTTCAGAGCTCACGGTTACATCCACTTTCCCAAACTCTGACCATTGCTGCCAGCCAACGTTCCCCATCACTGCCCATGTGTCTGACAGTTCATGGTAAGCGCTTACCATCACACTGTCGGGAGTTGTCATGCCCAGATCAAGTTTATCCAGACGTCCGAGAATAGCTTTGAGCCCCGGTCCAAGGTTTCTAAAGTTCGGTCTGTCCTCAAAATCAAGCGACATCTCAGAGAGATACTGGATGCCGAACCGGGTTGCTTTCCCAGTTTCTATCAGGATCCCGATATTGGCGCCATAGGCAACATCGTCATCCTCGATTTTCAGCTCGCCGTCAGGAAGGCTATCAAGGGCGTTATTGACCTTGGCCTTCTGTTCAAATATTGCATACATCACATTGAGCCCAGCTCCGATCGAAAGCCAGTCATTGACTTTGTATGATACCGAAGGCATTACATTGAATCCCTGGAGTGTGATCTCGTCTATGTAGTACCGTCCGACCCAGCTGTTGTTGTAATCCATGGCGAGTCCGAAATAGCCGAATATCCCGAAGCCTGCCGAAAACTTATCCGTTATGTTGCGAACATAAAACAGACTCCCGGTTGGCAACCAGTTCGTGGCATCACCGCTTTTGCCCGACACCGTCGTTTTTGAATCAGGATCAAATTCGACTCCGAGATAGAGCGGCTGCACGGCGAGCTGCAGTTCAGACTGCTTCAGTCTTGTCATTCCAGCTGGGTTTGTGAATACCGTTGACGCATCCTGCGCACGAGCTGCCCACCCTGCTGCAGCAAGTCCGACTTCCTGCGGGCCTATTTCATAAAGATAAAGCCCGCCCGCCCAGGACAATGATGGGACAATTACAGCCAGAGCCAAAAACAAAATAAAAGCTGATATTCTTCTCATTAGTAAACCCTCCCGTTACAATATTAA
>Ga0115026_10000299_pt1 | contig 12488 bp, 13 predicted proteins | sample Mud_0915_D1_FD_83878 | JGI IMG/M metagenome (GOLD analysis project Ga0115026, IMG submission 83878) | Wetland microbial communities from Old Woman Creek Reserve in Ohio, USA - Mud_0915_D1 | ecosystem: Environmental > Aquatic > Freshwater > Wetlands > Sediment ...
CCGGAGCGATTTCGACCAAGCCGATGCGTACGACCCAGTCACGTACCTGGGCGTCGAAAATGGGCCCAATGAAACGGTAATCGTCCAGGAGGTAATCGGAGCCACCATAAAGCTGCAACCCGTTCCAATGTGGCGCCTGACATTACTAGCTGGACAGAACCAAGATCAATCCGACAACTTCAAGTCCGGCGGGATCTTTGACAGCAGCTTCAACACCCGACGCGGCACTGCATCGGTTCAGAACGACTTCTCGTTCGGCACCGACCACGTCTTTACGATTGGGGCCGATTACCAAGACGATCATGTTGACAGCACCACACTTTATACCGTCGACTCGCGCGACAATACGGGCGTGTTTGCCCAACACCAGGCACAACTCGGTGCCCACGACATTCAGCTTAGTCTGCGTCGCGACAACAACGAGCAGTTTGGGTACCACGACACCGGCGGCCTCGCCTATGGCTATCAGGTCGGTGATGGACTGCGTCTGATCGCATCATACGGTACCGCCTTCAAGGCGCCGACGTTCAACGAGCTGTACTACCCGGTGTACGGCAATCCCGACCTGAAACCGACAACCTCGCGAGCCGCTGAGATCGGAGCCCGCGGCAGTGCCGGGAAAGCCCGCTGGTCACTGGCCCTCTTCGAAAGCAAAGTCGAGAACCTAATTGTCTACGACTCCACGACCTCGGCGGCGGTCAATGCCGATCCCCTTCTGCGCGGCGTCGAAGCCACGCTAGCAACGCCCGCGGCCGGATGGGAGACACACACCGCGCTGACAGTGCTAGACCCCGAAAATCGCTCAGGCGATACCTTCGACGGCAACGACCTGCCGCGCCGCGCACGCGAATCGTTCCGGTTCGACGCCGATCGCGGCGTCGGCCCGGTCCGTCTCGGTGGCACGCTGCGCGGCGAGGGACGACGTTACGACGATCTGGCCAATACTGTGGAACTGAAACGCTATGCGACGCTCGACCTGCGCGGCGAATACCAGGTAGCGCGTGACTGGACCCTGCAGGCACGGATCGAAAACCTGCTCGACAAGGACTACGAAACGGCCGCGCACTACAACCAGCCGGGGCGCAGCGTCTATTTCACCGTTCGCTATCGGCTGCAGCACCTGAAATCGGCCCGGCCTGAAGGGAAGACGCCATGAATGACGTCCACTCCCGACCCGTGACGACGCTGTACATAGGCGCGGCCGTGCTGCTGCATTTTGCGCCGAGACGGATGCGGTACACATCCGGCGGCAACCCAGCCGCGTCCCGATCGTGTTGACCCTGCAAATGACCGACCACATCGCGCGGCGCAACGGCTGTCACTTTCGCCTTGGATGGTTTTTGGTGTGGTCAGCGGCGATTCACGCGAGCGTACTGATTGCCCACCACGCCGCCCCGGAGCGGATCGAAGCCGGCGAGGAGCGGGGAGCGTTGTCCGTGTCCCTGAACACCGCCGCACCTCATGGCCCGACCGGCTTTCGCCAAACCGCGACCGACGAACCCGCGGCGCACCTGCCGACCATGGATCGCGCCGCGATGCCGGTACCAGCGGCGGCGACACCATCCCGGATTGCGAACGACGAAGGCCAAAACGCTGATGCTTCCAACCGTGTGCGCGCGCAGGTAATCAGTGAACTGGCGCGTCATTTCCGCTATCCGTCCCTTGCCCGCCAACGCGGCTGGGAAGGTCGGGTGCTGCTCGGTTTCCGGGTCGACACCGATGGCCGGCTGCGACTACAGCGCGTGCTGCACACCTCTGGCTTTGCGGTTCTGGATCAGGCGGCGTTAGACTCCTTACGCCAAGTGGAACGGGTTACCGACACCGGCAGCGCCCAACTCGACCTGCGGGTTTCGGTCCTCTATCACCTCACAGATTCCTACTGATGGGCCACCGACTCTCAAAAATCTACACCCGCACCGGCGACGACGGCACGACCGGCCTCGGCGACGGCACGCGCGTGCCGAAGGATCATGTGCGGGTCGAAGCCTACGGCTCGGTCGACGAGCTCAACAGCGCGATCGGCGTGCTGCTCACCGAAACGCTGCCGGACGATATCGGCGCCGCGCTGACGCGCATTCAGCACACGCTGTTCGATCTCGGCGGGGAGCTGTGCATTCCGGGGCACCGCATGGTCGATGATGCCCGGGTGACGGAGCTGGAACAGCTGCTGGACCGGCTGAATGAACATCTGCCGGCACTGAAGGATTTCATTCTGCCCGGCGGCACCCGCGCCGCCGCCCTGTGTCACATGGCCCGCACCGTATGCCGGCGCGCCGAGCGACGGGTGTACACGCTGTCGCGGCACGAGACCGTGTCGCCGGCCGCGCTCAAGTTTCTCAACCGCCTGTCCGACCTGCTGTTCGTCATGGCGCGCGCGCTGAACCGAGCCGGCGGCGCGCCGGACGTGCTGTGGCAGCCGGCCGGCAAGAAGACCTGAGTGCTCAGCGCCCCGCCGTCGGACGCGCGGCGTCGAGCGCTGCGCAGACCTTCGCAGCACCGTCGAGCACGCGCGGCGTCTGCCGCAGCGTCGTGTCCGCCGGTATCGAATACACCCGCCCCTCGCGCACCGCGCGCAGATCGACCCGGTCGCGCCACCAGTCGCGCACATCACTCTCGGTGCCGAGGCTGCTGCTGAACAGGATCACCTCCGGGTCTTCGATCAATACCGACTCGTAACTGACAGTCGGCGCGAGCGTGTCGCGGGCGGCGAAGATGTTGCGTCCGCCGCACAGGCGCAGCACATCCTGCAACAGGTGCGCGTGATTGAGCGTCATCAGCGGCTGGGCGCTGATCATCACAAACACCCGCACCGGCGTGCGCTCGCGATAGTCCGCGCGCAGCGTCGTGAGCCGGGCGCGATACTGCTCCGCCGCCGCCTGCGCCTCGGCCTCATGACCCGTGACCCGACCGAGGCTCAGCAGTGTCGCCGGGAGATCATCAAGCTTCTTCGGTTCGGCGATGAACACCGGAATGCCGTGGCGGCGCAGCGCGTCGAGATCCGAACTGGCGTTGCCGCTCGACCAGCCAACCGCGAGATCCGGCCTGAGCGCCAGCACCTGCTCGATGTCGAGCCGCACTCCACCACTGACCTGCGGCAGCACCCGCACCAGTGGCGGGTAATCGCTGAACGCCGACACCCCGACCACGCGGTCGCCGGCGCCGGCCGCGAACAGCAACTCGGTCGCGTGCGGGGAGAGACTCACGATGCGCTGCGCCGGCGCGGCCAGGGTCAGGGTCTTGCCGGCATCGTCGGTGACAGTGATCGTCGCGCGCGCCGGCAGGGTCGCCACGGCGGCGAACAAGGCCAGGATCACAACCGCACCGGTACGTTGCATCGGGACCTAGCGCAGACCGCGCCCATGGAATTCGAGCATCGGGAACTGTTCATCGCCGCGGCCGCGCACGCGCAGTCGCGTGAGACCGGCGTTTTCGACCTGGATGCGGAACATGTGCTCCGGGGGACTGCCGAGGGCGATGCTGAGCATCATGCGGGTGATGCCGGCGTGGCCGACGATCAGGATGCGCGCCCCGGCATGGGCGGCGAGGATGTCCTGCCAGGCGGACCGCACGCGTGCGTGGAAATCGGCCACCGGCTCGGCCCCCGGCGGGCGGTTGGCGACCGGATCGCGCCAGAAGCGCTCGATGCGCAGCGGGTCGTCGCGGCGCAGCTCCTCGGCGGTGCGCCCTTCCCAGGCACCGAAACCGATCTCCATGAGGCGCGCGTCGGTGGCGAGCGGCAGGCCGAGCCGGGCGGCGAGCTCCGCGGCAAACGCCGCGCAGCGGCTCAGTGGCGAGGTGTAGATCAGGTCCCACTCGTTGAGGCCGGCCACGGCACTGCGCATCTGCTGCCAGCCCTTGTCGCTCAGCGGGTCATCGGTCTGGCCGCGGTAACGGCGCCCGCCGACCGGCTCGCCGTGGCGCAGCAGGTCGATGCGGGTCTCGGGAGGTGAACTGCTCATGGGGGAACAGCGAAACCGACGGGCTCAGCGGGTGATGAACCCGGCGATATGGGCCAGGCTCATCAGGACACCGATCACCAGCCAGAACAGCAACACCCGCCACACCAGCGCCAGCGCGCGGCGCACGTCGTTGGCGCTCGGCAGGGTCTCCGGGTTCAGGGCGGTGTTGCCGTAGACGTCCTGCTCGCCGGTGGGCTCGCAGGTATCGAGATGCAGCGCGCCAAGGCCGGAACCCAGCAGCGGCCCGCTGCTCAGGTCCGACCACATGTGGGCGCGGCGGCGCCAGCAGTACAACGCATCCTCGAAACTGCCCATCACCGCATACGAGAGCGCGGTGAGGCGCGCCGGCACCCAGTTGATCAGGTCATCGAGCCGGGCGGCGGCCCAGCCGAACTCGGCGAAGCGCGGCGTCTTGTGGCCCCACTGCCGGTCGAGGCTGGCGGCCAGGCGCTGCACCATGGCACCGACCGGCCCGAGCGCGAGAAACCAGAACACCGGCGCCGCGATCAGCGTGTTGGCCTGCTTGAGCACGGCCTCGACCGTGGCCTGCGCCACGCCGGCAGTGGTGGTCTCGACGGTCGGCTTGCCGGTCAGCTCGGCCAGGCGCGCGGACGCATCGGCCACGTCATCATTGTCGAGCGCCGCGGCGATGCGGCCGGCCGTGACATTGAGCCGCTGCAGATCGAGACACAGATACAGCACCGCCACCGCGAACAGGGTTGCGAGCACACCGGCGATCTGGCCGAGCACGAAACTCGCGAGCAGCACCGCCACCGCGATCGGGGCGATCGCCAGGAGCACGGCATACACGCCCTGCGCGCGCAGGCCGCCATTGAAGCGCTGCTCGATGGACTCGGCCCAGTCACCGTACCACTGCCAAAGCTGGAAGCCGGCGCGGTCGGGGATCAGGCGGTCGAGGACCAGCGCCAGCAGGATAATGAGGAGGAGCGTTGTCATGTTGCTGTTGCGTAAGCGTTTGCAGCCACTCTACGGACTCGGCGCGGTGGCGACAAGCCTTGCGTCCCGCAGTTCGGCACGATAGCGCGACCAGTTGAAGTACGGACCCGGGTCGGTCTTGCGGTCGGGCGCGATGTCGCAATGCCCGACGATGCGCTCCGGCGTGATCGCCGGGTAGGCGGCCTGCAGCGCGCGTGTCACTTCCGCCAGGGTGCGATACTGCGCCTCTTCGAACGGCGCGTAGTCGGAACCCTCGAGCTCGATACCGATCGAGAAGTCGTTCACCCGGCTGCGGCCATCGAAGGCCGATGCCCCGGCGTGCCAGGCGCGCGCCTGCAAGGGCACGAACTGGATGAGCTCGCCATCACGGCGGATGAACAGGTGCGAGGATACGGTCAGCCCGGCGATCGGCTGGTAGTAGGGGTGACAGGCAAAATCGAGTCCGTTGCAGAACAGGCCCTCGACGTCCGACCCGCCGAACTCGCCCGGCGGCATGCTGATCGCGTGGATGACCAGCACATCGATCCCGATCCCGGCCGGGCGCTCGTCATAATTGGGGGACGGGACAAATCGAGCCCCTTCCAGCAATCCGGTGGATTGGTCGACCCGCAAGCGCTACCCCCGGCCCGGCAGCGCGGCCGCCCCGACCGTAGACTGGCCGCGCGGGTCAGGCCCGGTCGCATACGGGGCAGATTTGGAAAGGGCTTGCATATGCAGAAGTTAAAGTATACTTATTACACGTTACTTTAGAAGAAATCGGGTGCCGATCCCAGTCGGCGCCCCTGCCAAAGCGAGGAGCCCGGCAATGTCGAACCTGAAGAAGCTGCTGACCACCCTGTCACTGGCCCTGCTGCTCGCGGTCAGCACCCCATCGACGGCACTGGCCTATGAGAACGGGCCGGAGTCGGGCGACGACGCCGCGATCATCCTCGACCTGGTGGTACTGCGCCCGACCGGCTTCCTCGCGACCGCCGCCGGCCTGGTGATCTTTGTCGGTTCGCTGCCGATCTCAATCCCGACCCTGAGCGTCGGCAAGGCGTTCGATGCTCTGGTGGTAGCGCCTGCACATTACACCTTCGTGCGCGAGCTGGGCGCCGAGCGCTAATCCGGCTGTCGCGACCTAGAGGCGCGCGGTGAGAACTGCGCGCACCTCATCGTCGCTCAATACGATCGGATTGGTCTTCATGCTGCTGCCGCGGCAGTTGGCCACGATCCGCCCCAAGTCCCCCTCGCCCACCCCATAGGCGGCCAGCCGCGGCAGCTCGAGCTGCCCGGTCCACGATTGCAGCACCTCCACCAACGCATCACAGGCCGCCGCGTCCGGCAAGGCATCCCGCCCGGACAGCAACCGGCCGACCTGCGCATACTTCTCCAGTGCCGGATTGTTCGGTTCCCGCTCCTGCAGCGCCCGGATATTGATCCCGGTGGCGACCGCGACCAGTGTCCCGCACACCACGCCGTGCGGGATCGGGAAGAATGCCCCCAGCGGTGACGCCAGCCCGTGCACCGACCCGAGCCCGACCTGGGCTAGGGTGATGCCGGACAGCAGTGCGGCATAGGCCATTCCACGGCGCGCCTCGGCGGCGCGAGGCCCGCCGGCATGCCATTCGAGCAGCGACATTCGAACCGCATCGAGTCCGCTCCACGCAAGCGCGTCACTGAACGGATTGGCGCGGCTGGAGACAAGGGATTCGAGCAGCTGGGTGAAGGCGTCCATACCGTTGGCCGCGATCAGCGCCGGCGGGCAACTGGCGAGCAGTTGCGGGTCGACCACCGCATAGCGCGGCACCAGCAGGTCGTGGCGGAAGGACTTCTTGAAGCCCTGCTGGCCGTGAACGCTCAGCACCGCATTCTTGGTGGCCTCGCTGCCAGTCCCGGCCGTGGTCGGCACGGCGATGTACGGCGTCGCCGGCCCTTGATAGGGCAGTTCCGGCCCGACGCCCTCGAGATGGTCCATCACGGAGTTGCCGTGCGGCAGCAACCCGGCCACGGCCTTGGCGGCATCGAGCACGCTGCCGCCGCCGATGCCGATCACCGCATCGATCGCGGCATCGCGAAATTGCGCGACCGCCGCGTCGATCAGCTGCGGCGACGGCTCGGTATCGATGCGGAGCCATTCCCACGCGACATCCTGGCGACGCAGGCCGGCGGTGAGCAGTTCCCAGTACGGAGTCTCGCGGAACGAACGTCCGCCGGTGACGAGCAGCGCCCGGCGCCCGAAACCGGCTGCCAGTGCCGGCACCTGGGCGAGCGTGCCGTCGCCGAATACGATATGCGGCAGCCGCGAGATGGAAAAGTCGGGGATCACAGATATTGAGCTGTCAGTTTACTGGTTTCAGTTTACCGGTCTCACGTCACGGCCAGCGCTGTTGACGGGCGCGCTGCGTGGCCGCAACTCCGCCCCGTCGTTGCCGCCGTCTGCATGACGTCGACATGAAAAAGCCCGCTCGCGGCGGGCTCCTCTAACTCTCTAAAACAATGGTGCCGGTGACCGGAATCGAACCGATGACCTACTGATTACGAATCAGTTGCTCTACCGACTGAGCTACACCGGCGGCGGGCCCGGCAGTATAAGGCCTTTGCGGCGGCCGAAACAATAAAACGGGGTGTCAGTGGGCAGATGGCTCGCGCGCGGGACGCACGCGAACGATGACGTCGACACCTTCCATGCGCATCCCCTCGGGCAGGGCCGGCAGGCCGCTGATCTGCACCTGCGCGGCCGGGATGTCGGTAAGCGTTCCGGTCGATTCGTCGTAGAGGTGATGGTGGGGGGCGGTGTTGGGATCGTAGAAGATCCGCGTCGGATCGGCGATGACCTCGCGGATCAGGCCGCGCTCGGCGAACAGTCCGAGCGTGTTGTAGACCGTGGCCTTGGAAACCCGGGCCGAGTCACCGTTGACCAGATTGAACACATCCTCGGCAGACAGGTGTTGGTGCCGACCAAACAGCAGCTCGGCGATCTCCAAACGCTGCTTGGTCGGAGTGATACCGTATGTCCGAAATAGAGCCTGTAGGTCTTGTGACACAGTCAAAGCACCCTGATCAAAACTCTCTGGTTGGAACAACTCAACCAAAATTTAGACAAATCCAAATTTAGACAAATTATAAACTGTATTCTGTGGGCAATCCAAGAAATTGCCCAAAGCTATATGGCAACGGACTACCCCAACATAACACCTACTCATAACTAAGTGGATATTTGAGAAAAAGCTACAACCAAACACTTGTAGTTACCACGGCTCACACTCCGGGTGTCGGCAGGTGAACCAAATCAGTCCTGGATGAACCGTCGCAGTCTCGGCAATCCTTTCTCCTCTTGCACCACGACACCACCACGCAGCATTTTGGAATGAGCCCAAGAAACGGACATTGAGCCTGATAAGGGTACAAACCGTGATGGTCGTCTTGAGTGAGAAGTTTCGTTCATCTGCCGAAAGCGACCGTTCATAGTCGCTGTTAAACCTCCTAAATTACCGTTCATCTGTAATAATTATCCGTTCATCCACACACACGAAGCCATCGACAACTGTGCCAGTTTTCCACTGTGTCCGTAGTGGCGCATTGCAGTCGGTACCGACATGGCTACACTTCTACCAGAGCACGTCATACCGTTTTGACATTAAAATTTTAATTAATCATGTAGTTAAGGTATGTCACCATGATCAAGAAAGGGGCCCAAGGCAGCGACGAACGAGAATTTGGAGTACCGTTTGTCTGCCAAGATGATCCGATGGTCACTGTGACAAAACCGCGTTATTGTCCGTTTGTCTACTCAAATGTACCGTTTGTCAGGTATTGGTGCGGCCAACATGGGTTCACCCTGATAGAGCTCATGCTTACAGTGGTTCTTATCGGAGTCCTGCTCGGCATCGGTGTCCCCAATTTTCGTAGCTTTATCCAGAACAGCCGCATCACTACGCAGAGCAATGAGGTCGTTGGCGCTCTGGCGACAGCTCGCAGCGAAGCCATCAAGCGAAACAAATCCGTCGTACTCTGTCGCTCCGCCGATCCCACCGCGACGACCCCTGAATGCACTACAAGCGGCACCGGAACCTGGGAGTCCGGCTGGCTTTTGTTCCAGGACAGCGACGGAAACAATACCTTCTCGACCACCTCCAGCCCGGCCGATGTTCTCCTTCGCATCCACGAGGCAATTCCGGACGGATTGACCCTGCGCGCGAACAGCACACAGCTGGCCAACTACCTGACCTTCAACGCTTCGGGAATGACAACGCTCTCGGCACCCGCATCAGGGGATCCGCCGCATCATTTCAAGCTCTGTGACTCGCGCGGTGTGGCTTACGGCCGGGCGGTGGTTCTGGAAACAACTGGGCGCGCCCGTATCAGTCGCCAATCGACATTCTCGAGCCTCTCTTGCCCATGAAATCTAGACCTGAATCGGAGCCCATGCCGATGGCAAACAGGACACGATCCACTTTCTCTCTGCGCCCAGAACGCGGGTTTACGCTCATCGAGATTCTGGTCGCGGTGCTGGTGCTCTCGTTCGGATTGCTGGGGCTGGCGATGCTGCAGGCCACAGGACTTCGCTTTAACACTGACTCCTACCTGCGCTCTCAGGCGACAGTCCTCGCCTACGACCTCGTTGATCGCATGCGCGCCAACAAGGCCGGTGCCGATGCCGGCAACTACTGCCTCACCAGCACCACCCCGGTTTGCGCGACCACGGCGGCACCGACCGCCCAAACCTGCGGCGATGCTGCTGCCGGGTGCAGCAGCGCGGCGCAACTCGCCCAGTATGACCTGAGCCGCTGGTATGCCCTGCAGGAGAAATATCTGTCTCCCGGAGCATCCCCTTCGTCCATCCAGCGCGAGGTGGTGACCACTACCAGTGGCCAGACGATTTATCAGTACACGATCACCATGCGATGGAGTGAACGCGACAACAACATCGAGCAAACCTGGGTGATCGAAATATGAAACTCCAGACATCGGCGCTGAGGCAGAATGCTGGGTTCACCATCGTGGAGATGATGGTCGCCCTTACCCTGTCACTTTTTCTGCTCGGCGCCATTACCTATGTCGTGGTCAATAGCAACAAGAACTACAACACAACCGACAGCCTGGCGCGACTGCAGGAAAACGCCCGGTTCGCCGTTGAATTTCTGGCGCGCGACCTGCGGCGCGCCGGGTACCTGGGCTGTGCCAACGATGTGACCGAGGTAAACAGCACCCTGAACGGCAGCAAATTCGGTGGCGGCACTGGCGGGTTCGCGATCAACTCCTTGGAGGGCGCCGAAAATTTTGGGGCATCAACCATCTGGAAACCATCCGGAGCAACTGCCAGCTTCGCCAACACCCCCGTCGCCGGCAGCGATGCGATTGCGATCCGCTATCTCGATCTCAATAACCCCATCGGTGTCACGAAAGAGATGCCGAATGAGTCGGCCGTACTGTTTGTGAACCCCGGACATGGGCTCAAAGAAGGCGACATCATCGCGGTCACCGATTGCGACGGTGCCGACATCATGCAACTCACAAACGTCAATCCTGCCGGTGCGGCAACTTCCGGTAAAGACGGTCTTGTGCATAACGCTGGTGGCTCGAACCCCGGGAACTCGACCCAGAAGCTCAAGCGCTCCTACGGTGTCAACTCGACCGTTCTTAAGTTCGGCTCGTTCGCCTACTACATCGCAAGAAACAGCAGCAACCGCCCGGCGCTGTTTCGTGAGACCACCGCCGGCACCGAAGAACTGGTCGAAGGCGTTGAGAGCATGCAGATCCGGTACGGCGAGGTAACCGGCTCGGATCGCTCGCCCACGCGCTACAGCACCGCGGATGACGTCGATAACTGGCAGAACGTTGTCAGTGTGCGCGTCGGACTGCTGTTCAGCACAGTCGCCAATACCGCCGACGGGCAGTACGGAGTCGACGTCGATTCCGGCACCTACGACGTAAACGGCACCACGGTCGATCCGGCTGACGAGCGCCGCCTGCGCAAGGTGTTTGTCTCAACGATCATGCTGAGGAACATCCGATGACCCGGTCCGCACTGAATTCCACCCAGGATAAGGGCACATCTCGTCCCGATTTGTCCAGACGCAATCAGCGTGGTGTGGCGCTGGTGATTTCGCTGGTGTTTCTGCTCATGCTCACGATTCTCGGAATCACCGTGATGCGAACCTCGTCTCTGGAAGGCCGAATGGCCGGCAACATGCAGGAAGTCAACCGCGCGTTCCATGCGGCCGAATCTGCCGTCGAACACGTGTTTGTTGATGGATCGGTCTTCGCCAACCTGATCTACCCGGGTGCCACGGACCAGGTCACGCTGGACTACCCGACGACCAATCCGAATACCACGGTCAAGGTGGACGTAACGTACGCCGCCAAGAAGAACAAGATGCCGCGCGCCCGCGACCGCGAGAACATCGACAGCGCCCTCAACTACGGTGCCGCAGTGTTCGAATTGCGCAGCGACGCTACTACCCGGGCCAATGCCAACACCGTGGTGCTCCAGGGTGTCGCACAGGCCACACCCAAGACTGACTGACTCGACCTTGCATAGGGGACTCCCATGTACAATTCCCGCCTCCTTGCCCTGCTCGTACCGATCGTTGCCACTTTGCTGGTTGGCACCGTACCGACTGCGGTCAGCAAAGACACCGACGTGTACCTCAAGTCAGCAGCCACGGTCTCACGCGACGATTCGCCAAACGTGCTGATTATCCTGGACAATTCCGGGAGCATGGAGAGCAACTCCATCACCACCTTCGACCCCTACGACCCCACGCTGACCTACACCGGTTCCTACAGCAATGCATGGGTGTACTGGTCAACCAGCTCCAGTCTGCCGGGCGCTTCCACCACCAGAAAATTTCCGGCGAGTAATAACAAGTGCACCGCATCGCTGGCCAATTTGGGCAGCGGTGCCGGAGCACCCGGCTACTACACGGGCGATTACGTCGTCGGCTGGATCTGGCAGTACAAGTCAAGCTCTGGCACGTCCAGCCTCAAGGGAACTTGGGGTGACCTCGCCGGGGGCAACAATCCAGATGGCGATGCCAAGATGGCCGAAGTCGAATGCGCCAAGGACACACCGGCCGATGCCACGGCAGGCGACTATCTCGCTTCCGGCTCCCCGATCAACTACAGCAGCCGCTATACCAATAACGCCAGCCAGAAGCTGGGTCTTACGGGCTTCAACAAGCCGACACTGTATAGCGGCAACTACCTGAACTACCGGGCCAACCCACCCAACTCCCGAACCGAAACCCGCATGCAGATCGCCAAAGAGGCGGTCAAGACCATCATCGATGCCAATACCAACGTACGTTTTGGCCTGATGGTATTCAACAGAAACGACAGCACGCCGCATGGCGGCCGGGTGATCGCGAAGATCGACACCATGGACGATGCGCGCCGCACGTCGATGAAGGCACTCGTCGACACCATTTCCGGCAATCCGGGCGGCAACCCGAACTACACCCCGTTGTCGGAAACCCTGTGGGAGGGATACAGCTATCTTGGCGGCAAGGAAGTGACCTACGGCAACCCAAGCCCGACCCAGATACCGGATCGTGACCTGTGCGCCCAGGATACCAATACCCCGTGTAC
>Ga0115026_10000301_pt1 | contig 12480 bp, 11 predicted proteins | sample Mud_0915_D1_FD_83878 | JGI IMG/M metagenome (GOLD analysis project Ga0115026, IMG submission 83878) | Wetland microbial communities from Old Woman Creek Reserve in Ohio, USA - Mud_0915_D1 | ecosystem: Environmental > Aquatic > Freshwater > Wetlands > Sediment ...
ACGCCCGCGGCGGACAGGATCCGGCCGCCCGTCAGGGACGGCGCGCGGAGCGCGAGCCTGAGGAGCGCCAGCGCCGCGAGCCCGGTGAGAAACAGATCAGCCGGCGTCGCGAGGAGGCCGAGATCCCACGCGGACGTCCCGGCGAGCCGCCGCCAGATTCCCGACTCGGCCGCAGGGGTTCCGAGGAGCACGACGAGCCGCGCCGCGAGGATCGCCAGCGGGAGGCGTCCCGCCCCGGCGCCGAGGACGAGAAGCGCCATGGCCGAAAGGGCGGCCGGGATCCTCGCCCGCGACCGGGCCACGTCCTCTTCGGCGGCCTTCCCGGCGGGCCGGTCGGGGAAAAGGGCGACGAGCCGCCCGGGACGGCTCGCGGCCCGGACCCGCACACGGACCGGCGACGGGCCGCCGGAAAGCTCGAAGAAGTCGATCAGGTCCGGGCGGAGGATTCCCGTCGGGTAGCGCCGGGAGACGACGAGGAGTCCCCGCCGTTCGCCGGCGACCGTCCGCGGCGAGCCCCAGGCGAGCGTGAACCTCGTGACGTGGAACGAGACGGCAGCCCCGCCGTTAGACGCCGCCAACTCCGCTTGCAGCTCGGCGGCGTCGCCCGCCCAGGCGACCGCGCGCCCGGCGGGGTCGAGAAAGACGATGCCCCATCCCCGGCCTTTCGGGAGCGCTGACGCGAGAACCGAGAAGAGGCGGGCCGGGCGGATCTCGACGCCGCCGGCGTCGACGATGCTCGAGAAGTCCGTCGACGCCTGGATCCGCTCCGAGGCGCGGACGAGGGTCCGGACGTCGGCCTCCAGGCGCGCCGCCGCTGCAGCGACGAACCGGTCCTCCCGTTCCCTGAGCGCCCCGTCCCCGACGGGCGCGAGGCGGGCCGCGAGCGCACCCAGAGCGCCCGCCGCGGCGACGGCGGCGAGGGCGATCCGGCGCGACCGGGGCGGGAAGGTCAACGCCGCATCGGGACGAGGAGGCCCGTCCGCTCCGCGCAGGCGATCGCCTCCGGATAACCCGCGTCGGCGTGCCGGAGAACGCCCGTCGCCGGATCCGTCGTGAGGACCCGCTGAAGACGAATGGCCGCGGCGTCGGTGCCGTCCGCCACGACGACCATGCCGGCGTGGATCGAGTAGCCGATGCCCACGCCCCCGCCATGGTGCAGGGAGACCCACGTCGCTCCGGCGGCGGTGTTCACGAGCGCGTTCAGGAGGGGCCAGTCGGCGATCGCGTCGCTGCCGTCGCGCATCGCCTCCGTCTCGCGGTTCGGCGAGGCGACCGAGCCGGCGTCGAGGTGGTCGCGCCCGATGACGATCGGCGCCTTCACGCGCCCGCTCCGGACGAGCGCGTTGAAGGCGAGCCCCGCTTTCGCCCGCTCGCCGTAACCGAGCCAGCAGATGCGGGCCGGGAGGCCCTGGTACGCCACGCGCTCGCGGGCGAGGCGGATCCAGCGGTGGAGCGCCGTGTTTCCGGGGAAGAGCTGGAGGATCGCCTCGTCGGTCGCGGCGATGTCGTCCGGGTCGCCGCTGAGCGCCGCCCAGCGGAACGGCCCTTTCCCTTCGCAGAAGAGCGGCCGGATGTAGCGCGGGACGAACCCCTCGATCTCGAACGCACGGCTCGCTCCCGCTTTCCGGGCCTGCCCGCGGAGGTTGTTCCCGTAGTCGAACGTGACGGCGCCGCGGGCCTTCAGCTCGAGCATCGCCTCCACGTGCGCCTTCATCGAGGCGTACGCGAGCCGCTTGTACTCCCCGGGGTCCGCCCGGCGGAGCCCGAGGGCTTCCTCGAACGGAATCCCGTGCGGCACGTAACCGTTCAGCTCGTCGTGCGCCGAGGTCTGGTCGGTCAGGACGTCGGGAACGATGCCCCGGGCAAGAAGGCGGGACAGGAGGTCGACGGCGTTCGCGAGGACGCCGATCGAGACGGCTTCGCCCTTTGCTGCCGCCCCGAGGGCCCGGTCGATGCCGGCGTCGAGGACGTCGATGCGTTCGTCGAGGTAGCGCGTGGCGAGACGCTTGTCGATCCGTGCCGGGTCCACTTCGGCGACGAGGTCCGTCCCGCCGTTCATCGAGACCGCGAGCGGCTGGGCGCCCCCCATGCCGCCGAGCCCGGCCGTGACGGTGAGCCGCCCCTTCAGGGACCCGTCCGCCGACCCGAGGTCCCGGCGGGCGGCTTCGGCGAAGGTCTCGTACGTGCCCTGGAGGATTCCCTGGGTCCCGATGTAGATCCACGAGCCGGCCGTCATCTGGCCGTACATCGTCAGGCCGAGCGCCTCGAGCCTCCGGAACTCGTCCCACGTCGCCCACGCGGGGACGAGGTTGGAGTTCGCGATGAGGACGCGAGGGGCCTCCGGGTGAGTCCGGAGCACGCCGACCGGCTTTCCCGACTGAACGAGGAGCGTCTCGTCGTCGCCGAGCAGCCGGAGCTCACGGAGAATCGCGTCGAGGCATTCCGGGTTTCGGGCGGCCTTTCCCGAGCCGCCGTAAACGACGAGATCCTCGCGCCGCTCGGCCACCTCCGGGTCCAGGTTGTTCAGCAGCATCCGGTACGGCGCTTCCGTCAGCCAGGAGCGGCACGTCCGTTCGGTTCCCCTGGGAAGAGGGGGTGGCGCCCAGCCAGTGGCGGCGTCCCCGGGCGGTGCGGTTAACGGCTTCATGGACTTCATGTTAGTCGCCCTTCGGCCGCCCTGACGCGTCGCATTAGAAAACCCTTGACAAATTTACGCGACGCGTTATATTGAATGCCATGGCGAGCACTCCGAGACGCATCGTCCGCTACCGGAACCGCAAGCTTTATGAAGCCGCCGAGCGCCGTTTCGTCACGATCCACGATCTCGCCGCCAGCGTCGCCGCCGGAAACCAGGTCGAGGTGATCGACGCCGACAGTGGCGAGGACATCACCGCGCGGATCCTCTCCCGGGCCCTCGCCTCGGGGAAGGGGCCGATCGCTTCCACCGACACGCTCGCCCGCCTCCTCAGAGCGGGGAGCAACGCCGCCGAGACCGTCGCCGAGGTCGTGGAGAAAGTCGGCGGCAAGTCGGTCGCTGCGAGCGTCCGGCGCGCCGTGCAGCCGGAACGGCTCGCCGAGACTCTCTCCCCGATCGCCCGAAGGCTGGACGAGGTGCGCCGCGACATGGAGCACCTCGTCGGAGGCCTCGTCGAGAAGGGCCGCATGAACTGGGACGAGGAAAGCCTGAACCGCGAGATCGCCGATCTGAAGCTGCGCCTCGCCCAGCTCGAGGCCATCGCCAGCCAGGCGCGCGGCCGTCGCGCGCCGGGCCCAGCCGCCACCCCACACCGGATCCAGGGGAAGAAACCCGCCGGGAACATCCGAAGGAGAACCGCATGAAGAAAACGATGAAAACCAGCAACCTCAAGTCCGTCGTGGCGACGACCCTCGACGACGCCCTCAAGACCGCCGCCGACAAGGTCGAGGCACTTACCGACGAAACGAAGGCGGTCGCCTCCAAGGTCGAGAAGCAGGTCAAGAGCGCCGCGAACCGCGTCAACTTCGACGTGGAGAAGGCGCGGAAGGACGCGACCAGGATGGCCGAGGAGCTCTCGAAGAAGGTCTCCCACACCGTGGACACGGTCGTCGAGAAGACGCTCCACCGCTTCAACGTCCCGTCCCGCCGCGAGCTGAAGGACCTGACGACGAAGGTCGACCTCCTCGGACGCAAGATCGACATCCTCGCCGTCCGCCGCACCCGTGGCCCGGCCAAGCGGACGCGCCGCGTGGCCTGACGAAACGAGCCGAAATCGCATACACTCGGGGCGCCACGGGAAACCGCGGCGCCCCTTGTTGTTCCAAACGTGAGCGCGAAAAAGAGGCCGGCCCCAGAGAGCCAACCGAGCCCGGTCGCGCGGGACCCGCAGAACCGTACCTTTCCCCCGCCCGTCCCAGGCCGGCTCGGCCTCGTCTGCGCCGGAGGCGGCGTCACGGGCGCCATCTACGAGATCGGCGCCCTCGCTGCGCTCGAGGATCGGCTCGAGGACGTCTCCCTCGCCGACTTCGACGTGTTCGTGGGCGTCTCGGCCGGTGCCTACATCAGCGCGCTCATCGCCAACGGGATCGCACCCGGAGTCCTGTACCGGAACGTGACCCGCTCCGCAGGGGCCCGCACCGACATCGACGACCTCGGCCTCTTCCGGATCAACCTCCCGGAGATCGCCGGGCGGCTCGTGAAGGCGCCTCTCACGATCCTCGACGCCGCCTGGGACTACTACAAGAACCGCCACGAGACGACCCTCACCGACCTCGTCCAGTCCCTCGCCACGCTCCTCCCGTCCGGTGTCTTCCTGAACGACGGCGTCGACGAGTGGATGGCCACCTGGCTCGACCATCCAGGCCGCACCAACGATTTCCGGAAGCTCGGGAAGACGCTTCGGATCGTCGCCGTGGATCTCGACACGGGAGAACCCCGGGCCTTCGGGGCGCCCGGGTGCGACGCCGTCCCGATCTCCAGGGCCGTGGCCGCCTCGTGCGCCCTCCCGGGGCTTTACAAGCCGGTCCGGATCGACGGGGCCGACTACATCGACGGCGGCGTGAGAAAGACGGCCCACATCTCGCTCGCCCTGAGGGAGCGCTGCGGCCTGACGATCTGCATCAACCCGATCGTCCCCCTCCGGTACGCGCGTGGTCCGTCGTCATCGACGAACGGCAACTCGGCGCTCCGGGCCGGCGGCCTCGCGACGATCCTCGACCAGGTCTTTCGCGTGACGCTCCATTCGCGGATGCGCTACGGCATGTCCCGCTACCGGCGCGAGGATCCCGCCGCCGACATCCTCGTCTTCGAGCCCCACGGCGAGGACCTCCCGCGCTTCATGCGGAACATCATGCGGACCTCCGGGCGGATCCGCATCGCCGAGTACGCCTACCGGACGACGATGCAGACGATCGACGCGGACTTCCCGCGCTACCGGCGCCTCTTCGCGCGCCACGGCCTGAGGCTCCGGCCCGCCTGCCCGGCGTTCCGGCGCATCCACCTCCAGGCGGACCGGAGCGAGGGCGCGACCCCCGTCCGCCTCAAGGCCCAGCTCGAGATGCTCGAGCAGAACCTCGAGCGCCTCGAAACCGCCCGCGGCCGGTAGCCGGCCTCAGGCCCGCGCGTCCCGGGCGATCGCGGCGATCCGGTCCGACTCGTAGACGGTCACGCCGCGGATGTCCTGCCGGGCGACGGACACCATCGCCAGCGCCACGTCGGACGCGTCGATGGGTCGATAGCGCCGCAGCGGGCCCAGAAAGGCCCACGACACGGCCGAGGCCACGCCGAGGCCGAGGCGCTCCGCGGTGCGACGCTCGGTGCGCTCGCCCGCGAGGACCGAGGGGCGGAAGATCTGGGTCTGCTCGTAGGCGAGGTGCTTGATCGCCTCCTCGAGCTCTCCCTTCACCCGGCTGTAGAAGATGTTCGAGGTCCGGTCGGCGCCGAGAGAGCTGACGAGGAGGATCTGGCGCGCCCCGCTGACGAGGGCGAGGCGGGCCGTCTCGTACGCGTACGTGAAATCGACCTTGTAGAACTCGCTTTGCGAGCCCGCCTTGGCGATCGTCGTCCCGAGGCAGCAGAAGACGTCGGTCACGCGCGGGAAGCCGGACAGCTGGCCGAGCCGGTCGAAGTCGACCATCCGGTGGACGAGCTTCCTGTTCGTCAGCGAGAGGCGCCGGCGCGCGAAGACCGTGACGCCGTCCCAGGTGTCCCCCTCGAGGAGGGCCCTCAGGCAGTGTCCCCCCACGAGCCCCGTCGCCCCGACGAGAAGAGCCGTCCGTCGTCTTCCGCTTTCGCCTGACATGCGGCTTTTGGCGCTTAAGATACCAGCCCCGCCGCTAATCTCCGGTGAAAACGTCTCCGCGCCGCGCGAGGCGCGAGTCGATCATCGTCTGAAGCGTCGACCGGACCTTGTCCGCCAGCTCGTTGACGATCATCGGCCGCTCCGCGATCTCGGAAGGGTGGTCGAAGACGATCGGCCGGCCGAAATCGATCCACCACTTCGTCGGCAGCGGGATCGTTCCGAGAAGGCCGAGCGCGGGGAAAGTCGGCGTCACCGGGAAGTACGGGAGGCCCAGGGGACGGCCGATGAAGTCGAGCCGGAGGAGGTTCGGGTAGATCTCCTCGGCGCCGACGACCGACACGGGGATGATCGGCGCCCTCGTCCGGAGAGCGAGGCGGACGAACCCGCCCCGCCCGAAGCGCGCGAGGCGGTAGCGGTCGCGGAACAGCTTTCCGACACCCTTCACGCCCTCGGGGAAGACCCCCACCAGCTCGTCGCGAGAGAGAAGGCGCTCGCCGTTCTCGGGACAGGCGCGGACCTCGCCCATCTCCCGGAGCCACGGCTGCAGGAACGGGAGCGTCGTGAACATGTCGAGGACCAGCATTCGGGCCTCGCGCCGCGACGGGTGCTCGAGCCGGAGGGCCGTCTTCACCATGGCGCCGTCCCAGGGGAGGACGCCCGAGTGGTTCGCGACGAGCAGGCCCCGTCCCGTCCCCGGCACGTTCTCGAGGCCGGTCACCGAGACGCGCCACCAGACGCGGTAGAGGAACTCGAAGAGGGTCTGCCAGCTCTTCGAGGCCGGCTCGTCGAAGCCGAAGTCGTCGACGTCGAGGCTGCGCGTCCGGTGCTGGAAGAGGTTCCAGAGGTCGGCGAAGGCGCGCGGCGACGAGAACTCCGGGTTCTTCTGGAGGAGGCGGGCGGCCTCGCCGAGGAGCGAGGTCAGCGGCCCTTCGGGCGGCGGCGGAACGAGGCTCGGGGCGAACCCGACCCCCGGAACCGGTTCGGGGACCGCGGGAACCTCGGGCCGCAGCTCCTCGGCTCGGGCGGCCGGGCGGGGCTTCGCGCGGCGGGACGCGCTCACGACGCCACCCCGGCCTCCGGCTCGGAGCCCCGCGTGCGACGCCGCGGCGTCGGCGCCACGGTCCCGGATCCCGCGATCTCCGCAGGAGGCCCGGGAGGCTTCACCCGCAGCTGGTAGCGGAACGCCGCCAGGCGCGCCGCCTCCTCGATCCGGTCGAAGTCGAGGATGCCGGTTCCGCCCCGGCGGGCGCGGGCGGTCTCCAGCATGACCTCGAGCGTCGTCTTGCGCGGCGCGAAGCCGAGCACTTTGCGCGCCTTCCGGTTGTCGGCGACGCAGAGGTACCGGAAGTAGTGGGCGTGGATTCCGGGGAACAGGCCGACGCCCAGCTCCCACGCCGCTTCGTAGATCGCGTACGCGAGGGGATGCGGGACGGGCACCGCCAGCGACCCGAAAAGAAGCCTCGCCGTGGAAAGCGGGAGAACCCCCTCGGGCGTGACGTTGAACGCGCCGGCCGCCTCGGGGTGGTCGAGGGCGGCGAGGACCGCCTGCACGGCGTCGTCCGTGTGCAGCGCCTGGAGCAGAGGGTCGTAGCCCATCAGCGACGGGGCGAGCGGCACCCCGAGGGCCTTGGCCCGATAGTCGCGAACGTCCGCCGACATGAACGGCGCGAAGCGGAGCAGGGCGACCTTCGCCTCAGGATGCCGCCTCACGTGGGAGCGGGCGTGGCTCTCCGCCTCGACGAAGTCGCGGACGAAGCGGTCCTGCGGGTCCGGACGGAGCGGGTGCTCCTCGGTCAGGAAGTTCGGGTTGTCGCCCCGCGCGCCGTAGACGAGCGTCGTGGACCCGAGGATGACGCGCGTGATCTTCGCCTCCCCCGACGCCGCGAGAACGTGGAGCGAGCCGATCGCGTTCAGCTCGTGGACGTAGGTCGCCTGGTGGGAGGGGCTGCGGATCTGGGCGAGGTGGATGACCGCGTCCGGCTTCTCGTCCCGGAGGAGCTTGAAGACGGTCCCGTCCGCGTGGGGCAGGTTCAGGTCGACGAACCGGTGGCGAACCTCGGACGGCACGTCGGCCGCCGGCACCAGATCGAAGACGACGACGTCGTGCGTCCCCCGCGCCGCAAGCGCCCGGACGAACCGCGTGCCGAGCGGTCCGGCGCCCCCCGTGACGACCACCTTCGGGCGCCGCGTGGCGGCCGGGGCGAACGCCACGACGCGACCTCCGTTCCGGCGCCGCGTCGCGCGCCCTCCCGCCGTTCCCGGGACCCTCTCGTCCGCCATCGGCGTTCCTACGACCTCTTCCGCGCCGGCGCCTTGGCCTTCGCCCGGGCCTTCAGATCGCCGACCTCGGCCTCGAGCGCGGCGATGCGGTGCTCGAGCCTGGAGATCTCCTTGCGGCTCGCCAGGTTCATCGTCTTCAGGACTTCGGCGACACGCTTGTCGATCTCCTCCTTCGCGGCGACGCCCTTCTTCAGGACCTCGATGAAAGACGGATTGGCCATCAGGTTGTTCGAAACCTCGGTGAGGAACTCCTCGCCGCGGGACCGGATCTGGGAGAAGAGCGAATCGCTCATGGAGACCTCCTCGGGACGCCTGCTAGAGTTCCGATTATGGCCCCATTCACGAGCGTCGCGGAGTTTCGAAGGACCTTCGACGCTCTCTTCGGCCTCCTGTCGAGGGACGCCGACGCGGGCCCCAGGCTGCGCGCGAAGAAGACCCCGCAGCGCTACATCTTCACGGACGTCTCCCTCGTCCTTTCCGTCGGTGACGCCGACGAGAAGCGCGCGATGAAGGGCGATCACCTGGTCTGGGTCTGGGAGGACGACGTCCGCCCCTGGGCGCCGAAGGTGACGCTGGAGCTGACCTCCGAGGTCGCCAACCGCTATTTCCAGGGAAAGGAAAACGTCCCGCTCGCCGTCGCCCTCGGGCGGATCACCCTTCTGGACGGCGACCTCCGGGACGTGCTCGACCTCCTGCCGATCGTCATGCCGTTCCATCCGAAGTGGGTCCGCCACCTCAAGTCCACCGGGCAGCTCCACCTCCTCGCATGAGTTGAGCGGCGACTCTCTCTCCGGCCTTCTTTCCCGCCGCCTCGTCGTCGTGTCGGGAAAGGGGGGCGTCGGGAAGACGACCGTTGCCGCAGCGCTCGCCGCGCTCGCCGCCCGGGGCGGGAAAAGGGTCCTCCTGGTCTCGTCCGACGGGCGGGGGGACGCGGCGTCCCTTTTCGGCCGGACCGATGCGGGCTACCGAGAGGTCGAGCTCGCTCCGGGCCTGCGGACGCTCACGGCCGATTTCGACGCCCTCCTCGCCGACTTCGTTCACACGGTCGCCCCGGTCCGCTTCGTCGGAGACCGGATCCTCGCCTCTGCGACCTTCCGGTACTTCACGCGCGCCACGCCGGGCCTTCCCGACCTCCTCCTCCTCGGAAAGGTGCGGGAAGTGTTCCGCAGAAGACGCGGGACGCGGGCGGAGCCGCGATACGACCTCGTCGTCCTCGACGCGCCGGCGACCGGACACGCCCGCTCGCTCGTCGCCCTTCCGCGGACGATCCTCCGGACGACGCCGGCCGGGCCGCTCCGGAAGGTCGCGGCCGACCTCGACCGCCTTCTCTCGGACCCGGCCGCGTCGGCCCTCGTCGTCGTGGCCGAGCCGGCCGAGTTCGCGGCGCGCGAGGCGGAGGAACTCTCGAAGGCGGCGCACGAGACGGCAGGACTCGAGACGGCCCTCGTCGTCGTCAACCGCATCGGCCGGAGCGGCCGTCCGCAGATCGTCCCGAACACGGAGCAGCCGGTCCTCAGGATCCCGGAGATCGAGGGATTCGAATCAGCCGCGTTCCTCGAGAAGTTCGAGAGACTCTTCGAGGAGGCCGCGGCGGCCCCCGAACGCGCCGTCCGCGGGTCGGGATCGGCCTCGCGGACCGTTCGGGACGCGAAGGAGGGCCTCCGCGCCCCGATGGCCTTCGCAAGACCCCTCGACCTCGCGCCCTGGCTCGACGCGGCGCCCCTCCTCGCGCTCGCGGGGCCGGGCGGCGTCGGAAAGACGACGCTCGCCGCGGCTGTGGCGCTGGCCGCGGCGCGGCGCGGGCGCCGGGCGCTGGTCCTGACGGTCGACCCCGCGCGCCGCCTCGCGCAGGCGCTCGGACTGCCCGAGAACGACCGCCCGGACGCCCGCCCCGTCCCGGTCTCTTCGCCGGGCCTGCCGAAGGGAGGTGCGCTCCACGCCCTGCAGATCGACCCCCGGGCGACGTTCGAGAGGCTACTTTCACGCGTCGCGCCCCCCTCCTCGGTCGCGAGGATCCGCAAGAACAGCCTCTACGCCGGCCTCGTCGACTCGCTCCCGGGCGTCCTCGAGTACATGGGCGTGGAGGCGCTCTTCGAGCAGTCGCAGGAGGGAGCGTTCGACCTGATCGTCCTCGACACCCCGCCGGCGGCCCGCGGCCTCGACTTTCTCGCCGCACCCGAGCGGATGGTCGAGCTCCTCTCGAACGACGCCCTCCGCTGGTTCCTGAACGAGGACTCGCTCCTGTCGCGCGCCCTCTCGGGCGCCTCGCGGGGCGCCGCGGCCGTCCTGAAGCTTGCCGACGGGGCGCTCGGCTTCGGTTTCCTCGCCGACCTCGCCGAGTTCTTCCGCGCCTTCGACGGCCTCTTCGCCGGTTTCGAGGCGCGGAGCCGCGAGATCTCCGCGCTCCTCGTCCGCGGACGCTTCCTCGTCGTCTCGTCGCTCGACGCCTCCGCGCTCCGTACGGCGGCCGAGACGGCCGCGGCGCTGGCCCGCCGGAACGCCGCGCCGGGCCTCCTCCTGAACCGCGTCTCCGCGGCCGGCGCTCGCCTCCCGAAGCTCCCGGCGGGATTCCCGGAGCTCGCGGCACTCCCCGGGCGGGCGATCCGCGAAAGCGCCCTTCCGGCGGCACAGCTTCCGTCGGCGCTCGCCGACGCGCTCGCCTGACGGGTCAGGACAGCGTCGCGAGAAGGTCGTCAAGCCCCGGGGAAAGGACCGCCCGGGCTCCCTCGATGGCCGGCGCGGCGGGCCGGTCCCCCGCCCAGAACGGGACCTTCTCCCTCAGGCGCCGGTGGGCCTCCTCGAGAAGCGGCGACGAGCGGAGCGGGCGGCGGAGGTCGAGCGCCTGCGAGGCCGCGAGGAACTCGATGGCGAGAATCGTCTCCAGCATCTCGACGTTCCGGGCGAGCTTCCGCGCGGCGATCGGCCCCATGGAGACGTGGTCCTCCTTCCCGGCCGAGGTCGGGATCGAGTCGACCGACGCGGGGAACGAGTTCGCCTTCATCTCCGAGACGAGAGCCGCCGCCGTGACGTGGACCATCATGAGACCGGAGTTCAGGCCGCCGTCCTCGACGAGGAACGCCGGCAGGCCGAACGAGAGCGAGGGGTTGACGAGGCGCTCGGTCCGCCGTTCGGAGATCGACGCGAGGTCGGCGGCAGCGGCGGTCAGGTGGTCGCAAACGAGCGCGACGGGCGCGCCGTGGAAGTTCCCTCCGGAGATCAGCTCCCCTTCGCCCGGCCCCCCTCCCGCGAAGACCATCGGGTTGTCGGTCGCGGCGTTCATTTCGATCGCGAGGACGGAGGCCGCGTGCGCGGCCGCGTCGCGGACGGCGCCGTGGACCTGCGGCGCGCAGCGGAGGGCGTAGGCGTCCTGCACCTCGTGGCAGCCCCGGTGGCTCTCGCGGATCCCGGAGCCCAGGAGGAGCGTTCGCAGGTTCGCAGCCGAGGCCGCCTGTCCCGGATGAGGGCGCGCCGCGTGGATCCGCGGGTCGAAGGCGGCGTCCGTCCCCTTGAGCGCGTCGGTCGTCATCGCGGCGACGAGGTCGGCCGCCCGGAGGAGGCGGAGGAGCGCGTCGAGCGCCAGCGCCCCGATCGCGGTCATCATCTGCGTCCCGTTGATGAGAGCGAGCCCCTCCTTCGCCTTGAGGGCGACCGGCGGGATCCCCGCGGCGCGCAGCGCCTCGGCGGCCGGCTGCCGCCGCCCGCGATGGACCGCCTCCCCTTCCCCGACGAGGGCCAGCGCGAGGTGCGCGAGGGGCGCGAGGTCGCCCGAGGCTCCGACCGAGCCCTGCGACGGCACGACGGGGTGGACGCCCGCGTTCAGAAGGGCGAGGAGCGCCTCGAGGGTCTCGGGCCGAACCCCGGAGAACCCCTTCGCGAGGCAGTTGGCGCGGAGGAGCATGAGGGCCCGCACCGCGTCCTCGGGCAGCGGCGCGCCGACGCCCGCCGCGTGGCTCCGGACGAGGTTCAATTGCAGATCAGCGAGCTTCTCGTGCGGGATGACGACGTCGGCGAACTTCCCGAAGCCCGTCGTCACGCCGTAGACGACGCGATCCTCCGCCACGGCGCGGTCGATGACCGCCCGCGAGGCCTCGACCCGCCGCCGCGCCTCGGGGGCGAGGGACGCCGGAGCGCCGCGCCGCGCGACCGCGACCAGCTCCGCGAGCGTCAGGCCGTCGCCGGTGAGGAGAATCCCGTCAGCCAATCCCGGTGATTCTCGCACTCCGGCTCGGTTAGACTCGACCGGTGAAACGCATCAAAGGCTCCGCCGTCGCCGTCGTGGGCGGCCAGTGGGGGGACGAAGGCAAGGGGAAGATCGTCGACCTGATTTCCCCGTCCTTCGACCTCGTCGCCCGTTACCAGGGAGGTCACAACGCCGGGCACACCGTCAAGTTCGGCGACAAGCACTTCGCCCTCCGCCTCGTCC
>Ga0115026_10000302_pt1 | contig 12477 bp, 10 predicted proteins | sample Mud_0915_D1_FD_83878 | JGI IMG/M metagenome (GOLD analysis project Ga0115026, IMG submission 83878) | Wetland microbial communities from Old Woman Creek Reserve in Ohio, USA - Mud_0915_D1 | ecosystem: Environmental > Aquatic > Freshwater > Wetlands > Sediment ...
ATTGACGAACTGCCGCAGCTTTTTAATGTCTTGAAAGGGGAGATGAGTTTGGTCGGCCCGAGGCCAGAGGTAGAGGAATATGTGACATTATACGAAGAGGATTATCGGGAGATACTGAAGAGGCGACCGGGGATTACCGATGTCTCTTCCATTATCTTCCGGGAGGAAGAGGCAGTCCTTAAGAATCAGGTCGACCCCGAAGGGTATTACAAAAAGATACTCCTCCCTGAAAAAATCAGACTTGCAAAGGAATACATAGAAAAGTCTTCCTTTTTATACGACTTAAAACTGGTTCTAAACACCCTTCACAGAATCATTTGCCCTCGGGATGTTTCCCGCGACGGTTATCGCCAGAAAATCATCCGGGATTCTTCTAAGGAAAACTGACCGGACCGGATGACCGCAGAGCTTCGCAAGCTTGAAAACTTTCAAGAGTACTTCAAGGCTTTGCGATAGGGTCCCACCGTACCGATCCATGCGCATTCTTCATTTAATCAGCAGTGTTGGTTTGTTCGGCGCGGAAAGAGTCGCAGTCGAGCTGTCCAAAAGCTTGAAGAAAACATATCATTGTGAGCCTATCCTCGGCGTCATCCGAAACGTTTACAACCCCCATGAGGAAATTTCCGAAGAAGCCGTCAGGAACGATATCCCCTATACTATTTTCACATGTAGGAGTCAATTGGATTTGCAGCTCGTTTTTTCAGTTAGGAAATTCATAAAAACGAATAGAGTGGATGTCATCCACTGCCATGGTTACAAATCGAATTTTTACGGACTCTTGGCGTCCAAAGGCCAAGTGCCCTCGGTGACGACAAATCATAACTGGCTGACAGCACACTGGAAGCTCAAGGCTTATTGTTTTCTCGACAGCCTATGGATCCGATTCTTCGATCGGATTGTAGCGGTGTCCGATGAAGTCAAAGAAGGTATGTTGAAGTACAAGATTCCCGGAGAAAAGATCAGAGTGATCGATAACGGGATTTCCTTGGAGAGATTCGAGAAACGGGTTGAAACAAGGAAGATGAAAACGCAACTTGGCTTCGAAGAGAAGACTCGGGTGATTGGCACCGTTGGCAGCTTGGTGATTGAAAAAGGACATATTTATCTATTGGAGGCCGCAAGAAAAATCCTGGATGTCGTCGGAGACTTAAAGTTTCTCATTATAGGCGATGGTCCTTTGCGGAAGGCACTCGAGGAGAAATCGGAAGAGTTGGGTATCCAAAAGGACGTCATCTTTATGGGGCAAAGGAAAGACATTCCGGAATTACTGACGGCAATGGATATCTTCGTCTTGCCTTCCATCAAGGAAGGACTCCCCGTAGCCCTGCTCGAAGCAATGGCAGCGAAGAGACCGGTTGTCGCCACACGGGTTGGAGCCATCCCAAGGGTGATAGAGAGTAAGGACATAGGAATCTTGGTGGAACCGAAAGATATTGCGGGTTTACGAGATGCTCTTGCGAGTCTGATCGATGACCCGGAAAGAATGAGCCTTTTAGCCAGAGGGGGCTTCGGTAGAGTCTCTGTGGATTTCTCCTCTGACGAAATGTGTAAACATTATCTGGAATTGTACAACGAAATAACCAACCCTCCTACCCTCCCAGATGCCCGTTTTTAGCTGAGAGCCATTTATATTCAGTATCTGCAATTCTCGGCATGGAACGGGATTTTCCCGTTCAAAGTAAAGAATCCGCAGGATCATCTCGATCACGTCGCCCTCTGGAGATAATAAGGAGTGTGCTCCACTACGATTAGGAAACGTTTTTCCACTTTAAGGAAGTAATCTTCCAAAGAAAGGTAATTCATTTTCCCTTCTCTACAGTTCATCCATTCTTGATTTATCGCTCAGGCTGGAAGTATTTGAAATTATTTAGAAACTTTATCTTACAAAAATTTAACATTTTGGCATAATTTGTGAACTCTTTACAGCTAATTTACCCGAGAAGAACCAAGCCTCGAGAAAGTAATCGCTTCGTTTTTCATCTTATGACGAAGTCACGCATATCAGAAGGAAGTCAAATCAAATGCTATTAGATTTTATTGGCTCTTACGGCAAGTTATCAGATGAGGGTTTTGCTTGGAAGGTGGGAACGCGTTATCGGCGCATAGGGGTTGCCATCCTTCAATTATTGTTAACAGCCCTTGGATACGCGGCTGCTTTCATGATTCGTTTTGAGTTTGAAATTCCTGCCGATGATTACGGCGTAATGATCAACACCCTTCCTATATTAATCCTTGCTCGCCTGGCGAGCTATCACTATTTCAAGCTTTACGCCGGCGGATGGCGATTCGTGAGCATGCGGGATTTAGTCATTATCTCCAAAGCGGTATTTTGGGGGTCGATTATTTTCCTGGTGACCATGGTTTTCATTAATCGACTTCAGGGCTACCCCCGCTCCATTCTCGTCGTGGAGGCGATTTTCAACTTTGCCCTGACGAGCGGTATCCGGTTCTTGGTCCGTTTCGCCTATGAATCCCAGCTTGGGACTTCCTCGAAAGTCTCAAAAAATGCCGTCATCGCCGGAGCTGGCAAGGCAGGCGTTTTAGTCCTCAATGAAATCAGGACCAACGGGAAAATGGGAATTGGAGTCGTAGGGTTTGTCGACGACAATCCACTCAAGATAGGAACGGAGATTCAGGGAGTGCGCGTGATCGGAAGTACGGAAGATATCCCAAAACTTGCTGACCAATACGACATTGACGAAGTGATTATTGCGATTCCATCGGCTGGCTATAAGGACATTGCAAGAATTAATAATATCGCTCGCAGCGCTCAGGTAAACGCGAAGGTCATGCCTAGCCTGGGAGAGCTTATTCAAACGGATGGTATGGTAGGGCGACTGAAAGACGTTTCCTTCGATGCTTTGCTGGGACGGCAGACCATAAAGTTTAAGCGAGAAGCAGACCTCCATTTAATGAAACAGGAAATCGAAGGGAAAGCAGTGCTTGTCACAGGTGCGGGAGGCTCGATCGGTTCAGAATTATGCAGACAGGTGGCCACCTTCGACCCGCGCCTCTTAATATTGTTAGATCGGTATGAAAATACGCTTTATGAACTTGAGATAGATCTCAAAAGAAAGTTTCCGAATCAGCCGGTGTTGAGCGTCGTAGGGGATATCCTTGATTCTGTAAAGGTGAACAAAATACTGTCTGAAAATAGGGTCAACCTTGTTTATCATGCTGCGGCCTACAAGCATGTTCCGCTGATGGAAAGAGAACCCGCCGGAGCCGTCCGCAATAACGTGTTTGGAACATTGAACGTTGCCAGATTGGCTGTCGAGAACCATGTAGATAAATTTGTGCTGATTTCCACAGACAAGGCCGTCAACCCAGCAAATATCATGGGGACGACCAAACGAGTGGCTGAAAAGATTATCCAAGGGCTCTCTGGCAATGGCGGTGGCACGAAGTTTATTGCGGTTCGATTCGGAAATGTGATTGGAAGCAATGGAAGCGTCATTCCGATATTCCAACGTCAAATCATCGAGGGTGGCCCCGTCACGATTACCGACCCAGAAGCAACCCGTTACTTTATGTCGATTTCTGAGGCCGTTCAGCTGGTGATGACTGCCGGAGCGATGGGAACGGGAGGAGAAATATTTTTGTTGGATATGGGAGAGCCCATCAAGATTGTAGATATCGCGAAGAAACTGATCGATTTTTCCGGACTCAAGCCTGGGAAAGATATCGAAATCGTTTCTATTGGATTGCGACCAGGAGAAAAGCTTCACGAAGAGCTGTACTGGCAAGGGGAAGGTATCGTTCCCACTGAGAACAAGAAAATTACGATGCTTAAACCAAACGGCTTATATCCGGATAGATTGAACGGTCAACTTAAGGAGCTCGAGGAATTGAGTCATTTGAGTAATGTCCAGGGTATCTACACATTGCTCAGAGAAATTGTTCCGGAGACAAAGATCAGGAATATGTAAGTTCAGTAAGAAATTGATTCTAGCAAGAATGAAAGTCCACCCCTAACTCTCAAGTACTTGTCTGACGGGAATAAAGCAAGAATTTGGGTTGAGAAGTTGGAAGCATCGTGAGGAGGGAAGGCATCTGGGGGCCGAACTGGTTGAGACTGAATTTTACGATCCTGTCAAAAGGAAGATAAGGTCAGCAATTTCCTTGTCGTATCACTCGAAGGCTGGCAGATGATTTGCCAGCCTTTTTGTTTGCGTACCCTTGCAGAGCCGCATTCCCCGGGAGATAGGAGTGACCCAAAGAAAGGTTGACAAAACCTGGAGGACGTAATAATCTTTACCTACCTCCAAAGGAAGGGCGTATAAGAAGATTCGCTTCGAAATGGCGGTCTGAAAACAAAATCATCGTCATGTGCTTTTTGGGTCGAACAAACCTAAGTGTTTGGAACAACAGGATTCTTCTAAAAATTTAAGTCCGACGAAGTATTGGAGAGAATCAGAGGGAATGGAAGAAAAAGGAACCAAATCCCGTTATGGGACTGTGAATTTTGAAAAGAGAAAACATCCCAGATTTAGTGTTGACCTGCCTGTTGAGTACAGCCGAACTGACCTGTCCGCCGACCATGGTCGTGCGATGAATGCCAGCGAGGGAGGATTGCTTCTCTATCTTCCGGAGCAGATGGAGATCGGGATCCATCTGAGATTGAAGCTTTTTTTCACCATGGGTTCTGAGCTGAATGCTGTCGAGACGCTGGTTGAGGTAGTCTGGGTGGATGTCCATCTGGGAAGGGATTGGGGAGATTATCGGACCGGTGTGAGGTTTGCTGGAATTTCGACGGAGGACATTGGTAAACTCAAAGATTTCTTAAGAAGTCTCTCGGGATAGTTCACCTGAAAAGAAATAGTTTTTGGATTTTAAGCAAGAAAAGGCACTTTCCAAGAATTGTGATTCTCTATCCCGGGGATTCATCATTATTTGGGCGAAAAAGGGCGGATCCAATTGGGCCGCCTTTTTTCTCTTGGGCCCACGGAAGAATTCTTCTCGCTAATCCCGCCTCGATACTTCGACGGCGCGAAACTCCACCCCCCAGGACAAGGGGAGGAGTGCCGCTCAGTATCAACCCTAACCAAGCCATTGTTTTTAAAGGGAAAGTCGAAGGGTTGATTTTTTGATCCTTATTTGATATTCTTACTTACGAACTTGGCTTGCTGTCTAGTAACGAAGTGCGAACAGGGAAATCCTTATGAGCCTGTTGAGAATCTCATTGTTTTCAGGCTGATCAAAAATGCTCAGATGCAAGGCGCCCGAGATCCTGAGGAGTGAGGCGTACTTGAATGTACGCTGCAACGACGAAGGAAGAGGGGAACGCCGCAGATAGGCGTTTTTCAACAGCCTGTTATTACTTAACCCCTTTTCCTTTCATTCCGAAAATGGCTGAACGATTGATGATCCTGGTGACTAATGATGATGGCATCCATTCGAAAGGCATAATCTTGTTGGCCAAGGCTCTCCAAGAGGTGGGGGATGTTTTTGTCGTTGCACCAGACAGGGAGAAAAGTGCCGTTGCCCATTCTCTCACTCTTCACCGGCCCCTTCGGGTAGAAAAGATTAGAAAGAACTTTTATGCTGTGGACGGAACCCCGGCGGATTGTGTCCATCTGGGAGTCAATGCAATTCTCCCTGAACGACCTCGATTGGTCGTCTCGGGTATTAACAAGGGTGGTAATTTAGGAGATGACATTACTTATTCTGGGACTGTCTCGGCTGCTTTCGAAGGGACCTTGTTGGGGATTCCGTCGTTCGCCATCTCCTTGGTCTCAAGGAGTCTTTTCAAGTTTGATGTGGCTGCCCGCTTTGCCGCAAGGGTAGCACACCGGATTATTGAAAAAGGGCTTTCAAAAGATACTCTTCTCAATATCAACGTTCCGAATCTGGACGAGAAAAAAATCAAAAGCTACAAGATCACCCAACAGGGAAGATGGGTCCACAATGGAAGCGCGGTTATAGAGAAGGTGGATCCGAGAGGGAAAAAATACTATTGGATCGGGGGCGGACAGCTCATTTTTGACAAGAGAAGGGATACAGATTTTGAGGCCGTGTCCAATTCGTATATCTCCATCACTCCCCTCCATCTCGATTTGACGCACTATCCATCCATCGGACAACTAAGAAAGTGGAGGTTTTAAGCTCAGCTCCAACCCTCCCCCTCCTCGTTCTTGGGGAGGACTTAGGTCGATGCAAAATGAAAGGGAAGAGTTCGTAAGGTTCTAAATGGAGAAGCGGGTCTATATTGAGACTTACGGCTGTCAGATGAATGAGCATGATTCGGAGCGGATCCTTCACCTCCTCGAGGGGTCCCACTACCTTGAAACGAAGAACGCTCAAGAAGCCGATTTCATTCTCATTAACACCTGCAGCGTCAGGGAGAAGCCTGAGCATAAGGTCTACAGCGCCCTGGGGAGATTTAAGTGGCTGAAAGAGAAGAGGGGAGCGGTGCTTGGGGTGGCGGGGTGCGTTGCCCAGCAGGAAGGGGACCGGCTCTTAGATAGGGTTCCTTATCTGGATTTGGTCATCGGAACCCATGCCATTCCCATGCTTCCACAGTTATTACAGAAAATGGAAGTTTCTGGAGAAAGGGTTTGCGAAACAGGTTTTGATTCCGCGGGGGACTATTTAAAAGCGGTCCTTCCGCAAGAGCCTGTGGGGAAGGTGAGGTCCTATGTCACCATCATGCAGGGATGTGATCACTTCTGTTCATTCTGCATTGTTCCGTATGTCAGGGGAAGGGAACGAAGCCGACCCAGTCGAGAGATTATCGAGGAAGTGAAACGCTTGGTTGAAATGGGCGTGAAGGAGGTCTGCCTCCTCGGGCAGAATGTAAATGGTTATGGAAAGGGGTTGAAAGAAGAGATCAGGTTTTCAGAACTCCTTCGCCGGATCAACGACATAGACGGACTCCACCGGATTCGGTTCACGACTTCGCACCCGAGGGACTTGTCGGAAGAGTTGATACAAGCCTATTCGAACCTTTCCAAGCTCTGCGAGCACATCCATCTCCCTTTTCAATCGGGCTCGGATAAGATTCTGCAACCCATGCATCGGGGATATACGAAAGCATCCTATCTTGAAAAAATAGTTTGTCTGAAAAAAGTCTGTCCCTCCATTGCCGTCACTGCGGATGTGATTGTGGGATTTCCGGGAGAGGAGGAAAAGGATTTTGAAGAAACGCTAGACCTCATCCAGAAGGTTCGATTCGACGACCTCTTTTCTTTCAAATACTCGCCGAGAAAAGGAACCCGGGCTGCCCAGTTCACGGATCAGGTTGAAGAGAAGGTGAAGCAAGATCGGCTATCAGTCCTTCAGGAGATTCAGAAACAAATCACTCTCCAAAAAAACCATGAACGGGAAGGTCGTTTGGAAGAGGTACTCGTCGAAGGCAGGAGCAAGCAGAGCCTTCAAGATATGACTGGCAGAACTCGATCCAATAAGATTGTTAATTTTGAAGGCGAATTGGCCTTAGTAGGGAAATTGGTTCCTGTCGAGATTACCAAGGCCTATCCCCACTCCCTCCGCGGTGGAATTTTAGAGGTTGAATTCGCCTGCTCTCCGCAGTGTTTACCCTGCCGAAGCGGCTGAGGCGATTCGGGCAGAAGTACGGCTGCTGAAAGGAGATGCCATGATCCGATTCGAACAGACCTTCATGAATTTTCTTCTCGAACACCAGGAGAAACATCACCGCACACACCACTTCCTGATCCTCATGGATGCCATGATCAGCGCGGCAAAGCACATCCAGCAATACTATCTGACGGGCGCCTTAAAAGGAAACCTGGGTTTAGCAGGAGACGTAAACGTCCAGGGAGAGGATGTGATGCGCATGGATCAGATTGCCCAGGAGATCACGGTTCACTACTTGAAGGCCTCGGGTCGGGTGATTCATGCGGTCAGTGAAGAATCGGAGGAGATCATCTCGATGAATCCCGATGGAGGACGTTATTTTGTCTATTTTGACCCTCTGGATGGTTCATCCAATATCCCCCATGGGCTGCCCGTGGGATTTCTATTCGGGATCGCTAAACGTAATCTGGAAGGCGCTGAGGATGGCCGCTTGAGGGCCGGAAAAGACTATATCGCGGCTGGTATGTTTGTGATTCCAACCGGAACATTCACCCTTGGACTCAAGGATGCGGGGACCTGGCGGTTTCACATCGACGAGACGATGACTTTTGTCAGGCCGACTCGAATGACCCTTCCTGAAGACACCAAGAGCTGGGAATTGTCGTTCAACGCATCCAACCGCAACACCTATGCCGAGTGGGTTCAGAAATGGATTGTGGAGAATGAAAGTAAATATGCTTTCAGGTACCTCGGCGCACTCGCCGGAGACTTTCACAGGGTTCTGGCCAACGGAGGTATGTTCATGTACCCAGCCATCGTCAACCATCCAAATCCAAAAAAGAACCGCCCGGAGGGTAAGCTGCGCCTCATGTATGAAGCGGCGGTGGTGGCCTTTATGTGCCGCGAAGCGGGCGGAACAGCTGTCAATGAAGAAGGAGTTCCCATTCTCGATGTCCAACCAAAGAAACACCATCAACGAACAGCGCTCTACGTAGGCTCAAAGAGGTTGGTGGAAGATATTGCGCAGCTCTTGAAAGCAAAAGGTTAAAGGGAAGGTTGAATTCGAGATTCCTGGTCCAAGAATTGAAGAGTCAAATCACGAGTCGCCAACAAAAGTTACCACAAAAGGAGATAACGTCATGGCCAAAACAAAAGCTTCTCCAGCCGGTTTCAAAAAAGCCCTTGAGATAGGAAGACCCCCCAATATTAGGAAGCTTTTTCCTAATTCCCAAGCCTTGATCGTGAGCGGCAAAGTCGTAGATCGAGCCATGCTTGCAAAGGGGAAAGCGGTTGCCATGGCGGCAAACGGTCGAAATCAATTTGTCATCCGGGGAGCCCTGCGAGCCGCCCAGCGGGCCAACACTCCTGTCATTATCGAGATTGCCAAATCGGAAGGAGGCGCAAAGGCCTATTGCGCAGTGAGCTATTGGAATATGGCCAGGGTAGTCGATGCCATCTGCAACGAACTTGGCATCACCATTCCGGTGGCCATCCATGCTGACCATTATGGAATTAGGAATGAGAAGGAACTGGAGGCGGCCAAGGTGGAGATCCCCACCTTCTTTGAAGCTGGAATGACTTCCGTTGCCATTGATGCCTCCCATCTTCCGGATGACAAAAACCTTTTAGCCAATATTGCCATTAATCCTTATATCCCTAAATGGGCGGGGCTTGAAACAGAAGTGGGCGAGATCAAAGGAGAGGAAGGACTCTCCACCGTGGAAGAGGCCCTGTTTCTCATCCAAGGGCTCAATGCTAATAGCATCTTCCCGGATTGGATCGCTTTGAACAATGGAACGACCCATGGCATCGAGGAAAAGGATTCGGGAATCCAGGTGCAATTGACCGCAGATATTCACAAGGCCTTGGAAAAATATAAAGTCTCCGGCGCCCAGCACGGGACTTCCGGTAACAGCTCCGAGAGGCTTCGTCGAATCGTTGCCCAGACTCATACCACGAAAGCCAATGTTGCGACGGCGCTGCAAATGATCACGTGGGGAGTACAGGTAAATGATTATGGGAATGCCATTCTCGACGCAGAGGGAAATTTTAGCAAAGTGAAGGGGCAGGGCGTTTCTGAAGAGATGTGGACGGAGATGGTGGCTTATGCCCAGTCGAAAAGCTGGAAGAAGGGAGACTACAAGAACCTCAACCTTCCTTTTGAAAATAAATTTCTTGCCCAGCCCAAAGACATCAGGGATCGGATGGTAAAAGAAGTCGAAGACTTTGCTTACAAAATGATGACGGAAGTCTTCAACTCTCAGGATACGGCTCCCCTCGCCATCGAGGCCATTCTAAAGAAAGCCTCCTATAACCTTGGTCCTAAAGTGAGACGAACGGAAAACCCCGCAGAATGGACAGAAAGTAAAATTGTGGAAAAAGCTGCTCGTCTCGGAGCCGACAAGGGGCCCGCCGGCAAATTCGATGACTGAGTCCCTTAGGATTTCTCCTCCCCCTGAGGGAGTGTGTCGTAATCATAACGGAGGGGGATACGGGCGGAGCATGCGGTCGGACTCCCCAGGCTCAGAATGCGGTCATTTATGGTTATGGGTGATTGAGATTCCAGCCGATCCAGTCCTCTCATGGGGTTGCAGTCCAGTAGTTGACTGACAGAGGTTTCCGCTCTAAGCCTTCGTCGCCCGACCGCCTGTTCCGTTTTGCAACAGGAGTGGGCTCTCGTTAACTATGACGCAGTCTCCCTGCGGGAGAGATGCAAAAGACAGGAATAATTCCCCTCTTTGGAAAAGAGGGGTCAGGGGAGATTTTCACAACAATATGTCTTTTCTATTATGAACTTCTTAATAAGTCTGGTCCTTATCGATTTCCAAACCAATTTTTTCGTCAATTCCCGAATTGTCCTCGTTTATAAAGCTTCTTAAGGGTTTAAGAAACGAGGTGGATAAGTTCCTCCGGGTTCTCGATCACCCGATCGGCTCCTGCTTTAAGCAAAGACTCTCTCGCTGCCTTCCTTTGGCGATGACCAGCAATAAAACCGACGGCAACCATGTCCAGATGCTTTTTCGCCGCGCGGGCGGCTGCCATGTCATCGACCACGTCTCCCACGTATCCGCAGCGAGGGTGCGACATGCCCATCTCTTCGACGGCCTTCAGAATGGGATAAGGATGAGGTTTTGAAAATTTCGTCTTCTTTCCTGTCGAACGAAAGATACGGTTCTCCTGTTCCATCGACTCATCCAAAGTGACCACACTGTGGAAATAAGGACGGAGACGAAAACGTTTCAGGGCTAGTTCGGCTTCAAATCTGGGTCGGCCACTGGCAATGCCCATCCGGACTTTCCGCCGAAGAGAGGAGAGGATCTCTTTGGAGATCAAAAGTCGCTCCTGTTTGTACAATCCCTCCCCCCGATAGAAGATGGGGCGAAGCCGGTAATGAGGGGCGAACTGTTTCCCCAGATAGAGTTCCTGAAAAATCCTTTTAACTAAGTTATCCTTTTCGAGATCTCCCACGCCATAGACCCAGCCTTGCCAGGAAGTGCCCAGTATCCGGCGAATTCCCCTCAGCCCTCCTCCTTTTGATTTAACCCTGTCCAAGAACGAAAAGAGGTTTTTCCTTCTCAGATGGATGTTAAATTCAGGTATACGTGAGTCTAAACGTTGATCTCTAGCATTTGGGAATGGCCCCTCATAGATATCCCCTCCCCTGGTGGGAGGGGATGAAGGGGAGGGAGTTGGTCCCGAAAATTTCAAATATCTTTGGTGGGGTTTCGAGCGAAACAGAGAAGATTTTGTTTTGAGATAGGAGAGGGTTTCTTCAATGGAAGCGAATCTTTTTCGTTTTCGAAGAGGAGAGATACCCGACAGGGAAAGAAGATAAAGGAGGAGTCCCGATGTTAAATCCCAGTCGTTATTGAACCCTCCCACCGATTTGAAGAGGGAGATTTCCTCATTTGTGATCCACCCCCTCCTGCTTCTTGCAAACCCGAGGCAGGTTTCCAGGTAGATCTGAATGGTTCGCTGAATCGTTTTGCGATAAGACCTGGAAACGTCAATTAAAACCCCATCCATATCGAAAATCAAGAGATCCATAATCGTTAAGCTCCAAATTCCAGGATCCAAATCCCAAACAAATCCCAATGATCAATTCCGAAACCTCCAAACAAGACCATCTATCTATATTCGCCTCCCAAAGGCTAATCGCAGGATACTCATAGCATATCCGATCCCCTTTTGGAAAGAGGGTACCATTGACTTGGCATAAGGTATGGAACGGAAACTAGTGTGCTGTCTCAGAAAAGACTTTACACATTCTGTCATTCCGGACTTGATCCGGAATCCAGTGTTTTCGGTCTGGATTCCCGCTGGAGTTTACCCCGTAGTTGATACGGGGTGGGGATGGCGACTCTCATCATCATACCCCCCATCCTTCAAAACACTGGACGTTATCTCGACCCTCGTTATTACGGCTGTGAGAACTATTACGGGGACGGGATCTTTTCGCGGGATGACTTTAAGAAGCTCGGCGGGATTCTGAAAAACCTGAAGGGCAAGTTTATCCCTTCGATCAACGATCACTCCCAGACCCGTGAGATCTTCAAGGATTTGAAATTGTGAAGGTGAAAACCAAATACGCGTCCGGGGCCTGAACCGGGAAATCTAGGGGCGTCACCGGGCTTCTGATCTCGAACTTTTGAAAGGGAGAAATTGATATCAAGATCACCTTAGGAATGGCATGGGTTCCCCAATCCTGCCAGAATCCCCGCGCAAGATTCCTTCCTGAAAGCCGCATCTGGGAACACTTCCACAGGATTCTAAATTTCAAGCCGAAATGAATGGGAGATGCACACTGATAATTGGTGTTTCCGGCAATCAGTGCCTGCCGCGAGGGCTACCAAGTACAAGCAGTTATGGATGCTTCAGGGTCGCCTTACGAACTTTCCGAAGATATGTCGCGGCGGCGCATGGAACGCGAGGGAGTGGTGC
>Ga0115026_10000303_pt1 | contig 12459 bp, 14 predicted proteins | sample Mud_0915_D1_FD_83878 | JGI IMG/M metagenome (GOLD analysis project Ga0115026, IMG submission 83878) | Wetland microbial communities from Old Woman Creek Reserve in Ohio, USA - Mud_0915_D1 | ecosystem: Environmental > Aquatic > Freshwater > Wetlands > Sediment ...
TGCCTTACGCCACGGCATGACCTCGAACGCTTTGGCATCCTGCTTGTCGGCAGTATAAGGCACGCTGATGTATTGCTTGTGAACGGATCAATTAATAATCACGATAAAGAAAGACTTATTGAAATATATAATCAGGCTCCCAAACCTATCCTGGTGGTAGCTATTGGAGCCTGCGGATGCACCGGAGGTATTTTTGCCGAAAGCCTGACTTTTGCTGGTCCTGTGGATAAGGTTATTCCTGTTGACGCCTATATTCCGGGATGTCCGCCAAAGCCGGAGGCGATCATTGCAGGGATTGTGAAGCTGGTGCAGAAGGCATAGGCGTGAGGCGTGAGGTTTGAGGCGTGAAGCAATCAAAAGCTCCCCTCCCTGGAGGGGTTGGGGGTGGGTTAAAAGATAAAAGACAAAAGGAAAAAGACAAAAGATAGAAGACAAAAGGAAAAAGACAAAAGTAAAAAGATTAAAGTAAGAGATCTGAGAGATAAGATAAATGGAGAATGACCCGATCATAGAAAAACTCAAGGAAGAATTCAAGCCGGATATTGTTGAGGTAACGGTAAAGAATCAGAAGCGCGTTACTGTTACAATAAGGCCCGTGGCAATCCTTAATGTTGCCGGATATCTTTACAAATCAGCAGGATTCAGGTTTATAATTGCATCAGCTGTTCATACCAGGAGAGGTTTCGAGATTCACTATCATTTCAGCAGGGATTCTTCCGGGCTGATACTTAATCTGCATGTCATCCTCGACAGGAATAATCCGGAGATCGAATCACTTTCCAACATGTTCAACGCAACAAACTGGATCGAAAGGGAGATGCATGAGCTTTTTGGCATAAATTTCCTCAATCATCCGAACCAGGACAAATTGATCTCTGAGGGGAACTGGGCAGAAGGAGTGTACCCATATCGTAAAGATTTTAAATCAGTTACAGAGGACAAAAAATGAGCAGAAAGACACTGATACCGATCGGACCTTATCATCCCCTCCAGGAAGAGCCTGAATTGTTTAAGCTTTACTGTGACGGTGAGATCGTAAAAGATATCCAATGGGTTACAGGGTATAATCACCGGAGCATAGAAAAGTTAAGTGAATCAAAAACTTACGAACAGGTATTCTTTCTTGTGGAACGCATTTGCGGCATCTGCTCCACTTCTCATCCCTTTGCTTTTGCAAACGCGGTCGAAGAAATAGCAGGAATTGAACCTACCGACAGGGCAAAATATATAAGGTCAATTATCGGGGAACTTGAGCGCATACACAGTCATCTGCTCTGGGTTGGCCTGGCCGGCCATTTCCTTGGATATAATACAGTGTTCATGTGGGCATGGAAGTACCGTGAGCCAGTCCTCGACCTGTTTGAAATGATCACAGGTAACAGGAACAGCTATGCAATGTTTAAGGTCGGGGGTGTGCGAAGGGATATAGAATCACATAAGATTGCTGCCATTCGGAAGATCATGAGCGATGTTAAACATAAGACCGATCTTCTTACCGGTGCAGTTATGGACGATCCGGTCATTCACGCCAGGACAAAAGGGGTAGGTATACTTACCAGACAGGATGTGATTGATTATGCTGCCGTAGGTCCGACTGCCAGAGCATCGGGAGTGGCAATTGATGTCAGGAAAGATGATCCTTACGCTGCTTACCCTCTGGTCAACTGGAAAGTAATAACAGCCGAGGCGGGTGATGTATTTGCAAAAGCCCAGGTGAGGTTGCTTGAAATGTACGAATCCATTTCAATAATTGAACAGTGCCTTAACGGCCTTGAAAAGACGAAAGAGGGTGATATTACTGTAAAGATCAATGAGATTCCTGAAGGAACAGGTAATGGTCGCGCTGAAGCTCCCAGGGGTGAAGTATTCCATTTTGTCGTGTCGGATGGTTCAAATTCACCTGCGCGACACAAGATCAGAGCCCCAAGCTATGTCAATATTGCCACTTTTAAGAAATCCTGCATAGGCCAGACGATCTCTGATGCAACGATAACCCTTGCAGGAGTTGATCCATGCTATTGCTGTACAGAAAGGATGGCTGTTGTTTATGATGCCAATTCAGGTAAAAGGATAATGAATGCCAGAGAGCTGATTGACAGATCAATATCACGGTCACTCGATTTAAGGAAAGAGATTAATAGTAACAAATGAAAGAAATTGCCAGCATAATTCTCTTGCCGCTTGCGGCTGGTTTGCTACTCTTCTTTGTTCCCGACAAACTAAGGACTTTCAAAGGTATCATTGCCCTTTTGGTCAGCATTGCAGCCGGTTATTTTTCAATATTGATCTTCAGCCGGGATTTTCAGCCAGGTACACTTGATGAATTAATAGCCGGGTCTGCTGTTTCTGTCTTCGGGATTGACTTATTAAAGGACGTTGAAAGGTATGCACTATTTAATGCTGACAATCTTACACGGCTTATAACATTGTTTGTCAGCTTGTTTTCTGTCCTTATTCTCCTGTATTCACTGGTTTACATCAAAGAAGGCAGAGCCAGGAATTATTACCCCTATTTCCTGATCACCATCGGGTGCTCATATGGTGCTGTTTTATCTGATAATCTTTTACTATTTATTACATTCTGGGGAATTCTTGGAATAACTCTCTATAAGCTGATCCCGGGAAATAATGAAGGGAGTTCTGCCACAGCAAAAAAGACTCTGATACTGATCGGTGCTTCAGATTCTATAATGCTGATTGGCATCGCGTTGATATGGCGGTTAACAGGTTCGCTGGAAATAAGCAATACAGTATTGCCCACGGATAATGTTCTGACCGTAACCGCATTTCTGGCCTTGATGGTTGGCAGTTTCACAAAAGCAGGTGCTTTCCCCTTCCATACCTGGGTTCCGGATTATGCGCAGGAGGCTCCGGCATCATCCTCCGCACTGTTACCGGCATCGCTCGATAAACTGCTTGGGATATATTTCCTTGCAAGACTGACCTCGGGGATGTTCATTCTTAACAAATGGCTGACTCTTCTTCTTCTGACGATTGGTGTGATAACAATCATAAGCGCCGTAATGATGGCCCTTATACAGCATAATTATAAACGTCTTCTTGGTTTTCATGCAGTTTCGCAGGTGGGATACATGATCCTCGGATTGGGACTCGGTTCACCAATAGGAATAGCTGCAGGCTTATTCCATATGATTAACCATGCGATGTATAAGAGCGGATTGTTACTTTCGGCCGGATGTATTGAATTCAGGACCAATAAAGCAGACATCGATGAGCTGGGAGGCCTTTCCAGGGCAATGCCATTAACTTTCTTCGCTTCCCTGATTTTTGCCATGTCTATTTCAGGAGTACCTCCTTTAAACGGTTTTGCTTCAAAATGGATGATTTACCAGGGCATAATTGACTTTGGGATCGGATCAGATCTGCCGAACAAGCTCTGGGTCCTCTGGCTTGCACTTGCAGTTCTGGGATCCGCACTTACCCTTGCAAGTTTTGTTAAATTCATTGGCGGGATCTTCCTCAGCCGCCGTAAAACAGAATTCGAGAAAGTCAGGGAGGTTCCAGTCTTAATGTGGATCCCCTTAATAATACTTTCATTATTCTGTATTGTCTTCGGGGTATTTGCCACGAACGTTATTGTTCCAAAGCTTTTCATGCCGGTATCAGGTGAATTCCAGTTTACCGGATTCTGGAATTCGTCCTTTGTATCACTGCTTGTTCTGGTATCAATTATTCTCGGCATACTAATATACCTAGCAACCGGTCTGAAGAAATTCAGGACTGAGGACAGTTTTATCGGGGGTGAGAAAATCCAGGATGAGGCTGGTTATCCGACTCCTGAATTCTACAAGACGATAAGTGAAATCGGCTTCTTCTCCTGGATTTACAGGAAAGCAGAAAAGAAGTGGTTTGATATCTATGACCTGTCGAAACAATTTGTTCTCTGGTTGAGTCACCAGCTGAGTGAAGCTCATACAGGTGTGCTTCCGGGGTATATTATCTGGGTATGTGCAGGACTGATTATTATGTTGCTGATTTTGATATAAATAACTAAAGCTTTATGGAAATTGCATTATCCATAATAACCGTGCTTATGATCCTGGGGGCACTATACGCCATCCATGCGAAAGATCTGCTCTCAGCGGTAATAGCCTGCGGTATTGTAGGTTATGGACTGGTAATTTGTTTCCTCCTGCTGAAAGCACCCGATCTGGCAATAGTGCAGATTGTGGTTGAAACGATCACGCTTATAATTATGGTAGCGGTTGTTCTCGACAGCTCACGCGAAGAACCATATTCAAAATCAGATATGCAGGGATACATATCAATCGCCACAAGCATACTGCTGATTGTTGTATTATTTTATTTTTTTAAGATATCAGTTGAGACACTTGATGTTTTCGGTTCAGGTTCTCTGCGCATGGCTGGTCCGTATATAGAAGGAGCAACTGAAAATACCGGCAGCGCCAATCTTGTTACCGGTGTTGTTTTTGATTTCAGAGGCTACGATACAATGGGTGAAGCTACGGTACTGGTAACAGCTGTGCTGGGAGTGCTGACGATATTGAGAATTAAAGGGAAGAAATAAAAAGAAGAACAAAGACAAAAGACAAAAGACAAAAGTCACAAGACAAAAGTCAGAGGAAAAAAGTAAAGCTTCAGACTCCCCTCCCGGGAGGGGCGGGGGTGGGTTAGAAATTACGACAAAAGACAAAAGACAAAAGATATAAGACGATAATGAAAGGAATGACGGTCATAGTGAAGAAAACCACACAGCTGATTGCGGGTCTGGTATTTCTTTATGGCATATATGTTATAATTCATGGTCATCTTACGCCCGGAGGAGGATTTGCCGGAGGTGTGATTCTGGCCGGATCTTTCATTTTACTGATTCTGGCCTATGGAAGTGATTTTATAAACCTGACTAAGGAAGAAGCGGGATCGACATTATATGAGAATCTGGCGACACTTGTGGTGATTTTTCTTGCAATCTCGGGATTGCTGATCGGAGCCAGGGTATTTTTTCTCAACTGGCTTCCCAAGGGTACTGTGGGTGAGCTTGTCAGTGCCGGGATACTGCCTCTCTACAATATTTTTGTCGGGATTGAAGTTGCGTCTTCAATCCTTACAATCTTTCTTGCTCTTGTAATATTTAAAGAAGAAATGTCAGAATGATAGTCTACCTGTTATGTTTTGTATTGTTCCTTGTCGGGCTTTATGGTGTAATAACCAGGCGTAACCTGATCAAGATAGCTATTTCCATGACTATTATGGAATTCAGCACATTCCTGCTTTTTGCTCTTGTAGGTTATATCGATGGAGGTGTCGCACCCATTGTTGATCCGGCCGATCCGGTTAAGATCTATGTTGATCCGCTGCCACAGGCACTGGTACTTACCGCGATTGTTATCGGACTGGCCACGACTGCAATGATGATGGCTGTTATTATCAGGCTTTACAGAAAATACGGGACATTCGATATCAGAGAGATAAAAAACTTAAGAGGATAATTTATGAATCCGCTGATACCATTATTTGTTGTTATTCCACTGGCAGGAGCATTCCTGATAATGATCCTGACACGGTTTATCAGGGGTTTTGATAAATTTCTTGCCTCTCTGGTACTTCTGACGCTTACTGTATTCAGTATTTATTCCCTTGTGACAACAGGAGAAAATCCCTCGCTTTATAAAGTCGGGGGCTGGGAACCGGTAAACCGGATACCTATTGGCATATATATGGTGATGGATGGTTTTACCGTTATTGTGCTCTGCATCATTAATATTGTCGGATTCTTATCAGTTTTTTATTCTATCTCCTATATAAAACGATATACATCTGAAAACCTGTTTTATGCTCTTTTTTGTCTGATGGTTGGCGGGATGAACGGGGTTGTACTGAGTGGTGACCTGTTCAATATTTTTGTATTTCTCGAGATCTCAGTCATTTCATCATATGCACTTGTTGCATTCGGTGTTGAAAAGAATGAGCTTGAAGCATCGTTTAAATATCAGATTCTGGGAGGATTGGCGTCATTTCTTATCCTTTTCGGAATTGCTTTGATCTACTGGAATACCAAAACGCTTAACATTGCCGATATCAGGGAAGTATTCAAAACGGGTTATGACAGGACTTTTTATTTATTTGCCGAATTACTTATTCTGAGTGGATTTGGACTTAAAGCTGCCATTATTCCGTTCCATGCTTGGCTGCCTGATGCACATTCATCAGCTCCCTCCCCTATTTCAGCGATGCTTTCAGGAGTTCTTATAAAAGCAGTCGGCATATATGTAATCATCAGGCTGTTCTTTAACATGTTCGAGATCAGCGACAGTATGTCAGTGCTGATCACTACCCTTGGAACATTATCGATGGTTATCGGTGTCTTCCTGGCCATCGGTCAATGGGATATCAAAAGGCTTCTTGCGTATCACAGCATCAGTCAGATGGGTTATGTTGTACTTTCCATCGGGATGGGGATGATACTTATCTCACGCGGAGGACGGTCCGACATTGCAGCTCTTGCTGTAGCAGGAGGTCTTTTTCATCTTGTCAACCATGCGGCCTTCAAGGGACTCTTATTTCTTAATGCCGGTGCAATCGAATACACCATAGGAACCCGTGATCTTAAAGAAATGGGGGGATTGGCAAAATCAATGCCGGCTACCTCGGCGACTTCGTTCATTGCATCAATGTCGATTTCGGGAATACCTCCGTTTAACGGATTCTTCAGTAAGCTGATCATAATTATTGCTGCTGTGATGGCTAAATTCTACCTGCTCGCTGCTCTTGCAGTCATCGTCAGCATAATTACACTGGCATCATTCCTGAAATTCCAGCGGTATGCATTTTATGATAAGCCGGAATATAACCATGACAGGAAAATAAAGGAGGTTCCCTTCCCAATGATATTCAGCATGATCGTAATGAGCCTGCTCTGTATCCTTCTGAGTCTCCTGGCTTTTCCGGGCATCAGGGATGTTGTACTTACACCTGCGATAAATATACTTACGGACCCTGCAAAATATTCTACTTTTATAATCGGAATCTGACATGAGGTACATTACGGTATTTATATTATCACTGATCTTCTGGCTGCTTCTGACATTCAGGATCACTGTTCCCAATCTGATCGTGGGATCTGTTGCTTCCCTGGTGTGTTCCGCAATATTTGCCCGCTATTATTTTCATAATGTCTATAAATTTCTGCAGCCGCGCAGATATTTCTGGTTCATAATTTACCTTTTTGTATTTATCTGGGAATGTATCAAGGCGAATTTTGATGTTGCCTACAGGGTTTTGCACCCTGCCATGCCGATAAGGCCGGGAATTGTTAAAGTCAGGACCACCCTGAAATCGGACTTTGCCAAAACATTGCTGGCTAACTCAATAACAATGACACCCGGAACCATATCGGTGGATATTATTGGCGAATATCTTTATATACACTGGATTTATGTCAGGTCAGAAGATCCCGATGTTTATACAGGGATGATAACAGGAGCATTTGAAAAGTATATTAAAAGAATTATAGAATGAGTGAATACCTTAATATATTGCTTTATATCCAGATAGGATTAAGCAGCATATGTTTGTACAGGATAATCCGCGGACCAACGATCCCTGACAGAATGGTAGGGATTGATATTTTTGGTATTCTGGTTGTTGGCATATGTGCAATAATATCGGTTCAGACAGAAAAATCATTCATACTTGATATAGGCATCGCATGGATCATACTTAGTTTTATCGGGACTCTGACCCTGGCAAAATACCTTACCGGCAAAAAACTCAACGAATAATATGCTAAGTCTTATATTTATAACGATCGGAATTCTTTTTAACCTGTTGGGGTGCATTGGAATTATAAGGCTTCCTGATACTTATAACCGGCTTCAGGCAGCGACGAAATGTGTAACTCTTGGTTGCTGCAGTATTCTCCTTGGTGTACTTTTTCATTTTGGCATCAGTGATGCCGGGGCAAAAGCAATTATAGCAATTCCAATACTCTTTTTCGGATCAACTGTTGCAGCACATGCGCTTATAAGGGGGACATACCATTTTGGCATTAAGCTCGGTAAGAAAAGTGTGAAAGATGATTATAAGGAGACATTAAAATGAGGTACCCAAAGCTAAGAGAATTAAAAGAGGCAGTGATCTCGCTTTTTACACCTGCCTATACTTCAAAGTTTCCTGCTGAACCACATGTGCCTTTTGAAAAATTCAGGGGCAAGCCTGTTGTCGATAATGATAACTGCGTCGGATGCGAAACGTGTGCCAATGTTTGTCCGCCATTTGCTATAACAAATTATGATGACGTGGATAAAGGAGTCAGGATAATCAAAAGGGATTATGGCAAGTGTATATTCTGCGGACAATGTCAGGATCACTGCATTACAGGAAAAGGTGTAACCCTGTCGGACAAGATCTTCGATATGGCGGTATTTGACAGGGAAAAAAATATTGAATACCAGGAAAAAGAGCTTCTTATCTGCGAGCATTGCCACGCAGTTATAACAACGAAGGAGCATCTTCATTTTATGCACCGGAAGCTTGGACCCAGGGCCTTCTCCTCAATCCTTAACCTGAACCTTTTAAATCAGAAATTAAAGCTTGCTGAAGGACAGGATATAAATGTTAAGATAAAAGACGGACTGAAGCGAAAGGATATGTTCAATATCATTTGTCCGAACTGCCTCCGACTGGTTCTTGTGAAATATCTGATCAAAGGTGCCTGAAGACCTTAAGAAACTCCTCCTGAAGAAAGACAAAAGGATTCTTTTTGTCGGGATAGGAAATCTCCTCAAAACGGATGATGGTGTCGGTCCATACATAAGCTCAAACATAAGGAATACCTCACTGATATCAGCACTCACTGTCGAGGTGAGTCTGGAAAACTACATTGGCAAAATAAATTCGATGGATCCTGATATACTTGTACTTGTTGACTGCGTCGATATGAAATTGCTGCCGGGTACACATAAGCTGATATCAATAAGCAAGATACCTGACATGACCTTCAATACTCATAATATCTCTTTAAGCAGGTTGTCGGAGTTTTTTAAAATGCCGGTTTATTTGCTGGGAATTCAACCTGAAAAAATTAACTTTGGTGAAAATATGTCGTATATTGTAAAGGAAGAAGCCAAAAGAATAATCAATATTATTAATTCATTTTAAACAAACTGGAGGTGCTTTATGGCAATTGAATATTTATGTAAAGCCTGCAGGGGAGTTCTGAATGTAAAAACTTCCATAATCCTTGCGGCATTAAAAAACAACAGCAATAAAAAGGGGCTCGTTTATGTGAATCCTGAACTGGGGAATTATACGGTTACAACTCATTCTTCTTTCAGAATGGAAGAAGGAGAAGAATACTTGATTAAATGTCCCATCTGTCATGCTCACCTGAACAGTCTCAAGTACGATCACCTCGTCAGGATCATAATGATCGATGAGACCGGCAAGGAGTTCGACATTTACTTTTCAGATATCGTGGGGGAAAAATGCACCTACAAAATCAGCGGTTCATCCGTTGAAAAAATAGGCCCTGATGCTGTAAAGTATGATAAATACTTTGATGTTCCTGAAGAAGACAGAAAATACCTTTAAATAAATCTGGGTACTGGGTACTGTGTGCCGGGAACTGTTTTCTATCCTGATAAATCCCATTTTTGTTACTGTTTCAAATATGAAACGGTTAAAAACTAATATTTATGAATATTGATGTACACAAGAGAGCTGCTGATAATATAAGGATTCTCTCGATGTCGATGGTCGAAAAGGCCAGATCGGGACACCCCGGAGGAGCGATGGGAGGTGCTGATTTCATACATATACTTTTTTCCGAATTTCTGAACTTTGATCCGGATGATCCTGCCTGGATCAACCGCGACAGGTTCTTTCTCGATCCCGGGCATATGTCCCCGATGCTTTATTCTGTGCTTACCTTAACAGGACAATTCAGTGTGGAGGAACTGAAGAATTTCCGCCAGTGGGGAAGTCCGACTCCCGGCCATCCCGAGCTTGATGTAATGCGGGGGATTGAAAATACATCAGGGCCACTCGGACAGGGTCACACGATTGCTGCGGGAGCTGCTATCGCAGAGAGATTTCTTGCTGCCCGTTTTGGTGACCTCTTTTCACACAAGATTTTTACATTCATCTCCGATGGCGGCGTGCAGGAAGAAATATCGCAGGGGGCAGGGCGGCTCGCCGGATTTCTGGGCCTGAATAACCTGATAATGTTTTACGATTCGAACGATATTCAGCTTTCAACAGAAACAAAAGCTGTTACTGCCGAGGATACGGCAATGAAATACAGGTCGTGGGGATGGAATGTAATAAGTATTAACGGCAATGATCATGCTCAGATCAGAAGTGCTCTCAGTGAAGCTCTGAATGAAAAGGGAAAGCCCACAATTATTATCGGAAAAACGATAATGGGTAAAGGCCTCCTTGACAATGAAGGGAACAGCTTTGAAAGGAAAACATCAACCCACGGGATGCCCGTGGGCGAGGCAGGCGGTTCGTTCGAGAAATCACTTATTAACCTTGGAGGGGATATAAGCGACCCGTTTAAGATATTTGATGATGTGAGACAATTCTACACGGGAGTTCTGGCAGAAAAAAGAAAAGCTGCGGCTGAATGGAAGAAAAAGAAAGATGAATGGGCTTTAAGAAATCCCGGACTGGATAAAAAACTGCAGTTGTTCTATTCCGGGTCAATACCGGAAGTTGATTTCAGAGAGATTCAGCAGAAGGAGAATTCGGCGACAAGAGCCGCTTCTTCCACAGTTCTTGGCATTCTTGCCACAAAGATCGAAAACATGGTAGTCGCATCAGCCGATCTCTCAAACTCCGACAAGACTGACGGTTTCCTGAAGAAAACAAAACCTTTTGCAAAAGGTGATTTTTCGGGTGCATTCCTTCAGGCTGGAGTGTCAGAGCTGACAATGGCAGCAATAATGAACGGGATGGCCCTCCACGGAGGTATCATTCCGGCTTGCGGAACATTCTTTGTCTTTTCGGATTTCATGAAACCTGCTGTAAGGTTAGCCTGCCTGATGGGCCTGCCGGTGAAATATATCTGGACACACGATGCTTTCCGCGTCGGGGAGGACGGACCAACACATCAGCCTGTGGAGCAGGAAGCACAGATAAGGCTTATGGAACAGCTTAAAAACCATCATGGAGATAACAGTATGCTCGTACTCAGGCCTGCCGATTCCAATGAGACCACAATTGCCTGGAAACTTGCTCTCGAAAATAAAAAGACACCAACAGCACTGATCTTATCAAGACAAAACATAAAAGACCTCCTTTCTGATAACAACGACAGATACTCCGATTGCCTCAAGTCGGAAAAAGGTGCTTATGTGGTTCAGGATTGCACCGGTAAGCCGGATATAATCCTTCTTGCGAGTGGTTCAGAAGTCTCGACCCTTGCAGAGGGGGCAGAATTGCTGAAAAAAGACAATCTTAAAATCAGAATTGTCTCAGCTCCGTCTGAAGGTCTTTTCAGAAATCAGCCTGAAGAGTACCGGAAATCCGTTCTGCCTGATAATATTCCGGTATTTGGCCTGACAGCAGGATTACCTGTAACACTTCAGGGACTTGCAGGACCAGAGGGCAGAGTATGGGGAGTGACCAGTTTTGGTTATTCAGCTCCATATAAGGTTCTGGATGAGAGATTTGGCTTTACTGCGGAGAATGTTTATCGCCAGGTAAAAAACTACCTGGATCACTATAAAAGGTAAACAGTATTATCATCGTTCAGGCCGCCTCATCAGCGGCCTGTTTTTTTTTTCTTTAATTGATTTCTCTTTCGTAAATTAGATCGAGTTTATACTTGGAACTTTTAATCATCCAAATACAATGAAAAAAACATTCGCGGTTCTGGCTTTTCTGCTATGCATTCTTATTAATCCTGCTTTCGGTCAGGTTGATTCCCTCCAGGCAAATTACGCAGTTTCGGACACTCAGGACATAAACGTGACCCTTTTCGACACTGATGACATTTTTGAAATCTCCCTGAGTTTCGACATATCCCGTTACAAAAGAATAAGATCTGAAGAAGAGTACCTTGATGCCGTTCTGACGTATTTCATCAATGAAACAGATTCTGTAAACAAGAACATTAAAGTGAGGGCCAGGGGAAATATCCGCCGTACCGATATCTGTGATTTTCCTCCTCTGTTGCTTAACTTCAAGATGAAAGATTCAGTCGGGGATCAGTTTTCCGGGATAAATAAACTTAAGATTGTACCATACTGCAAGATAGGCTATGAGCAATATGTTCTGAAGGAATATCTTGTTTATAAACTTTATAATGTACTAACAGACAACAGCTTAAGAGTCAGGCTTTTCAGGATTAAATACCTTAACTCAACTAAGGACAAGAAGCCTATGACTCAGTTTGGCTTTGCTATTGAACCGGTCAACCTCCTGGAAAAGCGGATGAATACCAAAGAGATCGAATTTAAAGGCATGACCCAA
>Ga0115026_10000305_pt1 | contig 12434 bp, 9 predicted proteins | sample Mud_0915_D1_FD_83878 | JGI IMG/M metagenome (GOLD analysis project Ga0115026, IMG submission 83878) | Wetland microbial communities from Old Woman Creek Reserve in Ohio, USA - Mud_0915_D1 | ecosystem: Environmental > Aquatic > Freshwater > Wetlands > Sediment ...
CGCGTTCGGCGGCGCGCGTGGCCGCACTGACGTGCCGAAGATCGTCGACTGGTACATGGATGGTCGTATCAAGATTGACGAGCTGATCACCCACCGGCTTGCGCTCGAGGAGATCAATCGCGGCTTCGACCTCATGAAGAGCGGAGAGTCGATTCGTTCGGTGGTCGTCTACTGACGATGTCGACGCTTGCGGTCCTGAGCGAGCACGCGTGCTGGGGCGGCGTGCAGGGCTTCTATCGCCACGACTCGGCGGCGATCGGGCTGCCGATGCAGTTCGGCGTCTACCGACCGCCGCAGGCGAACGGCGGCGCGGTTCCGGCGCTCTTTTATCTCGCCGGCCTCACCTGCAACGAGGAAACCTTTGCCATCAAAGCGGGCGCGCAGCGATTTGCGGCCGAGCACGGCCTTATCATCGTGACACCCGACACGAGTCCGCGTAACACCGGAATCGAAGCAGCGGACTTGTCGTGGGATTTCGGTACCGCAGCCGGCTTCTACCTCGATGCCGTCCTGTCCCCATGGGACCGTCACTGGAGGATGGAAACCTATCTGACCGAGGAACTTCCAACCGTCATTGCGGAGCATTTCCCCGTGCAAGGCGATCGGCTCGACGTGTTCGGTCACTCGATGGCGGGGCACTGAGCACTGACGCTCGCCTTGCGGCATCCGGGCCGCTATCGCAGCGTTTCTGCATTCGCGCCGATTGCCGCGCCGACGCGCGCGCCCTGGGGCATCAAGGCGTTTACGGGCTACCTCGGAACGGACCGTACGCTATGGCAGGATCACGATGCTTCGGCATTGATCGCAGACGGCGCGCGCATGCCCGAATGCCTGGTGGACCAGGGCATGGCGGACAAATTCCTTTCCGAGCAACTCCACCACGAGGCGCTGGAGAGCGCGTGCGCGCATGCGGGTCAGCCACTGACGCTCCGTCGCCATGCGGGCTATGACCATGGCTACTACTTCATCGCGTCTTTCGTCGCCGACCACCTCGCGCACCACGCCCAGTTCCTGCTTTAGCTAGGGATCTTCATGCGGTCAGATCAGAAGTCCGGGCACGGCGGTAAGGTTGTCGAGGTAAGGCTACCCGGTCGATAACCGAGCTCAGGCGCGAGTAGCACGAGTCGGCGCTCGGCTCGCAATCGCGCTGTTTGCGCCGCAAAGTCGACTTCGGGGTGACTCAACAGGTCGACGAAAGGCTCCATGGGTGATGCGGGGCCATGCGGACAGGGGTGCGCCGGCGGTGAGCCACGGGCAAGGCCTCAAATGCAGGACCGCGGCAATTGGCGCAAGATTGATCCGTGTACTGGACCGGAGGGAGCGACGCATGGATCCTTTGGGCCGGCAGCGGATGCGCACATTACTGTTATCGCTCGCCGCGTTGCTTTGCGGGCTCTCGAGCGCATGGCTCAATGCGCAGACCGGGGCCGTAAATCCCGTCTTCGTGCTGCAGATTGAAGGGGTCATCGGACCGGCCAGTGCCGACTTCTTCAGCCGCAGCCTCGCCCGCGCCCAGAGCCGCGGGGCGCGGCTCGTCGTCTTGCAGATGGATACGCCGGGCGGGCTCGACGAGTCGATGCGCCGCATGATCAAGGACATCCTCGCTTCGCCGATCCCGATTGCGACTTTTGTCGCTCCCGAAGGCGCACGTGCCGCCAGCGCCGGGACCTACATCCTGTATGCCAGCCACATCGCCGCGATGGCTCCGGCGACCAACCTCGGCGCAGCGACGCCGGTGGCGATAGGTATGCCGGGCAGCGAGGAGCCCGCACGCACAGACAAGGCGGACAAGAGCAAAGACGCCGCGACCAAGTCTGTCGACAAGCAGTCCGCGCCCAGTTCGGCGGATTCGTTGCGCGAAAAGGCCATCAACGACGCGGCGGCCTACATCCGCGGACTGGCGCAGTTGCGCGGCCGCAATGCCGAATTCGCGGAGCAGGCAGTGCTGAAAGCAAGCAGCCTGTCGGCTGACGAGGCGCTGCGCGGCGGCGTTATCGAGGTCGTCGCGGTCGACGTGAAGGACCTGCTCAGGCAGATTGACGGAAAGTCGGTGTCGTTGCCGGCCGGTAAGGTGAAACTGGAACTGGCCGGCGCGCCGGTCGAGGCGATAGAAGCCGACTGGCGCACGAAAGTGCTGGCGGTGCTGTCGAACCCGATGCTCGCGATGGTTTTGATGATGATCGGCGTCTACGGGCTTTTCGTTGAGTTCACGAGTCCGGGGTTCGGGGTTCCGGGCATCGCGGGCGCGATCTCGCTGCTGCTCGCGCTGTATGCCTTCCACATGCTGCCGGTCAACTGGGCGGGCGTCGCACTGCTTGCTCTGGGCCTGGTATTGATGATCTCCGAACTGTTCCTGCCGAGCTTCGGCGCGCTCGGTATCGGCGGTTTCATCGCGTTCGTCGTTGGTGGTCTGATGTTATTTGACGCGGACCATCCGATAATCGACGTCGGCTGGCCTTTTGTTCTCGGACTCGCGATTGCGAGCGCGGCGGCGATCACGGCATTCGGCACGTTCGCACTGAAAGCACGGCGGCGCCCGATCGTCAGCGGTCGTGAGGAGTTGCTCGGGGCCGCCGGCGTCGTCACCGTGATCGATGAGGGTTCCGCCTGGGCTGAAATCCACGGCGAGCGCTGGCGCGTGCGCAGCACCGTGCCGCTCGTGGTCGGCGAGCACGTGCGCGTCACCGGGATCGATGGCCTGACGCTGGAAGTCACCGATACATCTCGAGGGAGCTGACCATGCTGTTCGACCTGCCGATCGGATACGGCGCCGTGGTGGCGCTGTTGCTTGTCATTGCCTTCTTCACGTTTCGCATCCTGCGCGAATATGAACGGGGTGTCGTCTTCCAGCTCGGACGCTTTTGGAAGGTCAAGGGACCTGGACTGGTCATCGTCATTCCTGGCATCCAGCAGATGGTGAAAGTCGACCTGCGCGTCGTGACGATGGACGTGCCGGCACAGGATGTGATCTCGCGCGACAACGTCTCTGTCAAGGTCAACGCCGTGGTGTTCTTCCGTGTCGTGGATCCGCAGAAGGCGATCATTCAGGTGGAGAAGTTTCTGGTCGCAACCAGCCAGCTGGCGCAGACCACGCTGCGTGTGGTGCTTGGCAAGCACCAGCTGGACGAGATGCTGGCCGAGCGCGAGCGACTGAATCTCGACATCCAGCGCATCCTTGACGCGCAGACCGACGCCTGGGGCATCAAGGTCACCAACGTCGAGATCAAGCAGGTCGATCTGAACGAAACGATGGTGCGGGCGATCGCGCGCCAGGCCGAAGCGGAGCGCGAGCGGCGCGCCAAGGTGATTCACGCCGAGGGCGAGAAGCAGGCGGCGGTGGCGCTACTTGAGGCCGCGCAGATGCTCGCTCAGCAACCGGAAGCGATGCAGCTGCGATACCTGCAAACGATGACGCAAGTGGCCGGCGACCGCGCGTCAACCGTTATCTTTCCCCTGCCGATGGACCTGATCCAGCCGCTTCTTGCGCGAGCGGCTACACGACCCCCCAGCTAGCGGCGCGTCCGTGTCCGGCGCGGCCGACCTCGCGGGGAGGCACGTCGCAAATCTGATGTGTCATGTCGGTAATGGGCGCCGTCTGCCATTTGGAGAGAGTCCGGTCTCTGGCGGCACGGCGCGTCCGCTTTCGGCAGTTGCCAACGGCAATTGTGGGGTCACACGCAGCCTACTAACGCGCATTGCGCTGTGTCCGCTCAGGCCTGCTAACCGACGTTAATGCGCATGTTGCAGGGCAGGGGACTTGGCCTTCAGGAAGCAGTGTCAAGGTTGAGCCTCGGTGAGCTCGCGGTGGACTGTTCATCGCACTTGAGCGCTGGGCGGGCGAGAAGTAGTCTGTGTCATTCAGCGCGTGAACGCGAGCTCTTGAGTCGGGGGGCCGCCATGAAGAGTGTTTCCCTGGGTGCTGAGCGATGCGAAGATCGGCAACCAGCGATTGATGTGGCATGAGCTCGTGGACTTGAGATCAGGCAATCAGTCGCTAACGCTGGACCAACGCAACGCGTTGCCAATCGACTAACCACTGGCACGCGCACTGGATCGCACTTTTGGAATCCACGGCAGGCCAAGCGGCGGCAGCCGTGCTGCAGCCGGTTTGATCGCCAGCGCAACGCCGTCGAGACCACCGCGTCGGTCAGCCGTGACGCTCGTCCGGGCAAACCGCGTACGTGACGAGAACCTAGTAGGCCGGCGCGGCTGCCACGATCTGGTCAGCCTCCCCCTGCCGCGCACAGCCCGGCCTGCCTCTCACGCAGAGCGCCGATTGTCAAATGCCGCCCCGACCACGCAGGAAATCGCCAGGCGAATCGTGCGCTAAAGTGTCCTTACATCCGGATGGCAGCAGTCGGCCATCTGCAACAACGCCAACAATTTGCGGAATCTCCGATGAGCATATTCAACTTCAGCGCTGGGCCTGCGGTGCTGCCGAAGGAAGTTCTGCAACGCGCCGCCGAGGAGATGCTCGACTGGCACGGCAGCGGCATGTCGGTGATGGAGATGAGCCATCGCGGTCCCGAGTTCATCCAGATCGCGGCAGAGGCGGAAGCCGACTTGCGCGCACTGATGTCGATCGGCGGCGACTACGCGGTGCTGTTCCTGCAGGGTGGTGCGATCGGCGAAAACGCGATCGTGCCGATGAACCTGCTCGGGGACAGAAAGACGATCGATTTCATTAATACCGGCGAGTGGTCAAAGAAGTCGATCAAGGAAGCCAAGAAATACGCGCAGGTCAACGTCGCCGCTTCAGCGGAGGACCAGAATTTCTCCTACGTGCCGGAGCGGGACCGCTGGAAGCTCTCGGGCAACGCGGCCTACGTCCACGTCTGCACCAACGAAACCATCGGGGGAGTCGAGTACCACTGGGTTCCGGACGTGGGTGCCACACCGCTGGTCGCCGACATGTCGTCGCACATCCTGTCGCGTCCGATCGACGTCTCAAAGTACGGCGTGATCTACGGCGGCGCGCAGAAGAACGTCGGCCCGGCGGGGTTGACGCTGGTCATCGTGCGCAAGGACCTGCTGGATCGCGCGTTGCCGATCACGCCGTCGGCCTTCCACTGGAAGGAGCAGGCCGAGGCGGATTCGATGCTGAACACGCCACCGACGTACGCCATCTACATCGCCGGGCTGGTGTTCAAGTGGCTGCTGGGGCAGGGCGGACTGGCGGCGATCGAGCAGAAGAACATTTCTAAAGCAAAGCTGCTGTACGACACGCTGGACGCCAGCAGTTTTTACTCGAACCCGGTACGCAAGGAGGACCGTTCGCGCATGAACGTGCCATTCAAGCTGCGTGATGAATCGCTTGACCCGGCGTTCCTCAAGGGCGCGCAAGAGCGCGGCCTGCTGCAGCTCAAAGGGCACCGCTCGGTCGGCGGCATGCGCGCATCGATCTACAACGCGATGCCCCTCGAGGGGGTGCAGGCCCTGGTCGACTACTTGCGCGAGTTCGAGCGCAGCCACGGATAACCGATGCACCGCTTCCGGATCCAGACGCTCAACAACATTTCGGCCAAGGGGCTCGAGCGGCTCCCGCCCGACCGCTACATCGTCGCCAAGGAGCTCGACCGGCCCGACGCGATCCTGGTCCGGTCGCACGACATGCATGCGACGCCGATCGCGGCGAGTGTCAAGGCGATTGCGCGGGCCGGCACGGGCACCAACAACATCCCGGTCGCAGAGATGTCGCGGCGCGGCCTTCCAGTATTCAATGCGCCGGGCGCCAACGCCAATGCCGTCAAGGAACTCGTTCTCGCTGCGCTGCTGATCAGCGCGCGCAACCTCGTGCCTGCGCTGCAGTTCGTGTCCGGCCTGCAGCCGGGCGAGCAGGACTTCGAAGCACGTGTCGAGGAAGGCAAGAAGCAGTTTGCGGGTGTGGAACTGCCTTACCGTGTGCTCGGAATCGTCGGGCTCGGTGCGATCGGTGCGCTGGTCGCCGACACCGCGTTCAAGCTCGGCATGAAGGTCATCGGCTACGACCCCGAGATCACGGTGGACGCCGCGTGGCGCCTGCACTCCGGCGTGCGGAAGGCCAACTCCATCGAGGAGTTGCTCAAGCAGTCCGACTTCGTCTCGCTGCACGTTCCGCTGGTGCCCGCGACGCGCGGACTGATCGACGCGCGCAGACTCGCGGTGATGCGTCCGGGCAGCGTGCTGCTGAACTTCGCGCGCGATGCCATCGTCGACGAGACGGCCGTCGTCGAGGCGTTGCGCTCGGGCCGGTTGAAGGCCTATCTTTCCGATTTCCCGTCGCCGACGCTCGCGGGCGTCACTGGCGCAATCGCGTTGCCCCACCTTGGGGCCTCGACGGCCGAGGCCGAGGAAAACTGCGCGGTCATGGTCGTCGAACAGTTGCGCGAGTTTCTGGAGAACGGCGGCATCAGCAACGCGGTCAACTTTCCCAACGTCGAAATGGCGCGCGAATCGGATCACCGCATCAGCATCGCCAACGCCAACGTGCCGAACATGCTCGGTCAGATATCGACCGCAATGGCCAACGCTGGCCTCAACATCCACAACATGGTCAACAAGTCGCGCGGCGAGATGGCATACACGCTGGTCGATGTCGACAGCCCGGTGCCGCAGGCCGCCATCGATGCGATCGCGGCGATCGACGGCGTGCTGTCAGTGCGGTCCGTGCCTGCTGATCCGGGACGGGCAGCAGGGCCCTCTGCTAACCGCGATGTCACCGCGTAATCGAGGCGACGCCACCCGGTCACTACCTGCCGTTGATCAGCGATCCTGACCTGAATTCCATCCGGACGATGCGCGACGCCGGGCGTCGTTGCAACTCGATCTCGGAAGGCAAGGCGCGAAGGGCGGCAAGCGACCGCTTCTATCTGTCTGAACAGCGCTCCCTCAGAAGTGCACGTTCAGTCCTCACGTTTGGCGGTGAGCGCCAAGTAGTTCCCGGCAAGTGCGAGTGCGGCCCCGATCGCAGCCGTGATCGTCCATCGATAGCCTTCGAAGACCGTGCTCAGTACCATTGCCACGACCGGGATCGCGACGGCCGTGAAGCTGGCCCGGTTGGCGCCCACGCGTTCTATCAGCTTGAAGTAGGCACCGAACGCAATGATGCTGCCAAAGATCGCCAGGTACACGAGCGCGGCGACATAGGCGAAGCCCCGGTCGAACGTCCACGCGGAGCCGCGCGCCCACGCAATCACTGCTGCCGCCAGCGCGCCGTAGCCCATGGCCCAGGCCATACCGCCGATGGCCGACACCCCGTCGCGCTGCAGGCGAACGGTCACGAGGTTGCCGATGGCTGCAATGACGGTGGAACCGAGCGCAAAGGCAATGCCCAGCGCGGCGGTTCCGCCCGCCGCCGCGGCGCGCAGTTCCGGCAGGAACAGCGATGCGATCCCGGTCACGCCGACCAGAGCGCCCACCGAAACTCGGGCCAGCACCGGCGTACCAAAGGCGAGCCGTGCGCCGATCGGCACGACGAACACGAGAGTGGAAAAGGCCACGGCCACCAGGCCGGAGGCCACGTAGCGCTCGGCCACGTAGACACCTACATAGTTGAGGCCAAACAGGGTTGCTCCTTGCGCCGCCAGCCACGCGTGGGTCCGCGGCGAGAAGGCGAGGCGCTGCTCGCGCACACCGCACCAGACAAACAGGATGGCGGCAGCCAGCGCGAAGCGGTAAACGACGGACACTTCGGGCTCGACAACGCCGAGCTGGAAGGTGATCGCGAGCCAGGTCGATCCCCAGATGAGCGTGGCGATTGCGAAAAGTACGGCAGGGCTGTTCATGGCTTCACGCCTTTAGACCTCGCAATCTGGAGCAGTATCAAGGAACTTCAGATGTGCCAGGCTAAACCGACGTGCTTGCTATTTGTCATTGGCCGCTTACCTCATATTGAGCGCGCATCGGATTGCTTTCTAGCGCAAGGGGCTACATCTCTGCGACTCTGGTTCAGAGGTATCGAGTTCTGATACAGATCGTGGCCTGCTCGTCACCAAATGTCACTCGACGGTCAAGGTGTACGTCACTGCCTGGGCCATACCGGGAAGGAAACTGTATTTCGCCGCAAGCGCCACGGTCGCGATCTGTGTCTTGTCTCCCATTTCAAGCAGGAAGAATGCGATCAGCGTGGTGCCGAACACCCCGAAGCGCGGCGCGGTGTCCTTTGCCTCTTCGTACTTGTCGGGAATTAGCGTCCACAGCGCCATGGCGATGAACGAGAGGCCAAGGACCCAGCGCATGGCGGTCGGGCCGATCGCCGCGGAGATCCAGGCACCGGCCGCGCCCGCCAGTGCATGGTTGGCGAGCGTCGCCACCAGGATGCCGAGGATGATGGGAACCGGTTTGCGGAATTTGGCTGCCAGGACGAGTGCAAGCAGCTGTGTCTTGTCGCCAATCTCGGCGAGGGCGACGACACCGGTCGAAACCAGGAAAGCTTCCATGACGGGGATTCCAGGCCGGGCCACCGAGACAATGACGCGCGTGCCACCCGACCAGGTTCGGCATTCGCATCATCGGTCTTGCCAAGCCCTATGCCGAGCACGCCATGGCTTCGCAGCCAAGTGTGTTGACGTGCTCCTGCCTCGAGAGGCAGCGGCTACTCCCCAACGAACCTGTAGATCTACCACCGTCCCCTTACGAGCGATATACGTCGGCCCCCGGCGCTTACTTACGACAGCTCTGCCCTACCGAAACACCGACTCAGGCGCGTCTTCGACTTCGAATCAACTTCTCCACCGTGATCACCGGCAGGATGATCGCGCCGGCGAGCGCGCTGACGAGAAGCGACTCCGCACTCAGCGGGAAGGTGGAAAACATCGTCTGCATCGGCGGGGCGTAGATGAACAGCGCCTGCAGGGCCAGAACCGCACCGATGCCAATGAACACGATCTTGTTGCTGAAGAAGCCAATCTTGAAGACCGAGTCCTTCAGCGAGCGGCAGCTGAGCATGTAGAAGACCTGGAACATGATCACCGTGGTCACCGCCATCGTCTGCGCCTCGCTCACAATCTGGGCTTCGACCAGACCGGTGCTCACGCGGGTAGCCATCTCCTGTTCGTACTTCCAGAGGAAGAGGCTTACGGAGCCGGCGGTCATGAGCGTGGCAGCAAGGAAGGTGCGGAACACCACGAACTTGTTAAGCACCGGCTCCTTCGGGTCGCGCGGTGGTCGATCCATCACGTCCGGCTCCTTCGCCTCGAACGCCAGCGGCAGCGCAAGAGTCACGGCGGCGACCAGGTTGATCCAGAGCAGTTGGGTCGGCAACATCGGCAGCAGCAGGTCCTTCACCACCTGGCCGTCGATGGTCTTCTCGACCAGCGGAAAGAACGCGACCGCATAGATCAGGATCAGCGCCAGGCCGAGGTTGGTGGGCAACACGAACGCCAGCGACTTGATGAGGTTGTCGTACACGCGGCGGCCTTCTTCCACTGCAGCGGCGATGGATGCGAAGTTGTCGTCCGTGAGCACGATGTCGGCGGCTTCCTTGGACACCGAGGTGCCGGTGATGCCCATCGCCACGCCGATGTTCGACTGCTTCAGTGCGGGCGCGTCGTTCACCCCGTCGCCCGTCATCGCCGTCACCTGGCCGTTGTCTTGCAGCGCACGCACGAGGCCCAGCTTGTGCTCGGGGGCCACGCGGGCGAACACGTTGTGGTCCTTCACGATCTCGCGCAGGGCGGCCGGGTCCATCTCGGCGAGCTGGACGCCTGTCACGGCCTTGGCGCCACGCTTGGCGATGCCCAGCCGTTCACCGATAGCCTGGGCGGTGCCCATGTGGTCGCCGGTGATCATCTTGACGGTGATGCCGGCCCGGTGGCAGGCGCGGATGGCCTCGATCACCTCGGTGCGCGGCGGGTCGATCATGGCCTGCAGCCCGGTGAACTCGAAGCCCTGGGCGCAGTCTTCCATGTCCACTGTGGCGCGGTCGAAGCGCTTCTCGGCAAAACCGAGCACGCGCATGCCTTCGCTCGCGAAGTCCTCCACTTGGTGGATCGCAGACTCCCGTTCGACGTTCCCGCAGCGCCTTAGCACCGCCTCAGGCGCGCCCTTGATGATGATCTTCCTGCCCTCGGCGCCCCCCTCATGCAGCGTGGCCATGAACTGGTTGGCGCTCTCGAACGGGATCGTGTCGAGCCGGGGGTGGTGCTCGCGGGCAGCCGCCGCGCGAATGCCGAACTTTTCTCCAGCGGCCACGAGCGCTCCTTCGGTCGGGTCTCCGGTGATCTGCCAGCGGCCTTCCTTCTGATCCAGCGTGGCGTCGCAGCACAGGATGCCGGCCAGCAGCAGCTCTTGCACGTCGTCAGGCGCGCAGGCGAGGGAGTTGCCCTCCGTCGACAGGCGGCCGATGGGCTCGTAGCCCGCGCCCTCCACGCGGTACACGCCCGAGCCCGGCAGGTAGAGCGCCTGCACCGTCATCTCGTTGCGCGTGAGGGTGCCGGTCTTGTCCGAGCAGATGACGGTGGTGCTGCCCAGCGTCTCCACCGAAGGCAGCTTGCGCACCACGGCGCGGCGCGCGGCCATGCGCTGCACGCCGATGGCCAGCGCAATGGTCACGATCGCGGGCAAGCCCTCGGGAATGGCGCCGACCGCCAGCGTGATGGCGAAGATGACCGATTCGCGGAGTCCGGTCAGCAGGTCCACGCCACCTTCCGACATCGCCCGGGCCGTGCCCACGAAAAGGATCACCACCGAGATCACGGCGATGCCGACGGTGAGCACGATGCCGATCTTGTGCAGGGCGATGCTCAGCGGGGTCGCCACGGTGGTGGTCTCGCCCAGCATCGTGTTGATGCGGCCGAGCTCGGTCCCATTCCCGGTGGTGGTTACCACCCCCAGCCCCGTGCCGTACGTCACCAACGAGCCGCTGAAGGCCATGTTCCTGCGGTCGCCCAGGGTGGCGTTCTCCCACACGGGGTCGGTCATCTTCTCTGCCGGAATCGACTCGCCGGTCAGCGCCGCTTCCTCGATCTGCAGGGTGCGCAACTGGAAGAGGCGCAGGTCGGCTGGCACCTTGTCGCCGCTTTGCAGGAACACCACGTCGCCGGGCACCAGTTCGGCCACCGGCAGTTGCACGCGCTTGCCGTCGCGCTGGACGGTGGCGAACTCCGGCACCATGGCGCTGAGGCTTTCGATCGCCTTGCCTGCCTTGTACTCCTGCGCGAAGCCGATGACGGTGTTGATGATCACCACCGCGAGGATCACGAAGCCGTTCTTGATGCCGTCGGCGGGGTCAACCAGCATCGCGATCACCGCGCTGCCGATGAGCACCCAGATCAAAGGGTTGTTGATCTGGCCCCAGAGCAGCGCCATGACGGACGCGCCACCCTTCCTGTCCAGGACGTTGGTGCCGTGCCGGGCCAGGCGCTTCCTGGCCTCGTCGGTGCTCAGTCCTTCCCGGGTCGCGCCCAGAGCGAACAGAACGTCATCGGTGGGCCTGCTGTGCCACTGGCGGGCTGCCGCTTCCAGCGAGCCACTGTCTTGTGAACTGACCACTATTGCGCTCCTCTATCAGCCCGCGTTGGTGCGGGCGATGACATGAGGTCGCGTTGGTCTTGCATCGCCGCGTTCGCCATGGGCGGGCGGCGTGCTCAGGGCGGGTCTGTCTGCAGACCGTGTTGACGCCCAAAGCCACTTGGGAGCTACTCCCCAGCACGTCCTATCGTGAGGTGAATGATATCTCTTGGGGGCGTCATGGCCCTCTCCGCCGTTCAGTGCGGGCGAACCAACAGCAAAGGTGTACTGCATCGTGCTTGGACGCCCGTCGCCACGGAGCCGAGCACGGCAGCCTTCATGGCGCCTGTGCCGTGAGATCCCATCACCAGCAGGTCGATCCGCTCACACCGCACCCAGTCCGCGAGGCACGCGGCGGGACTTGCGCCGACGAGCATGTCCTCGCTGGCCTCGACTCCGGTCTCGGCGAGCATGGCGCGCGCGGCGCTCATCGCGTGGTCGTAGGCTTGCCGTCGCTCCGCCTGGACCTCCGCGTGCGTGAAGCTGGTGCTTGCGAGGTTGGCCAGCGCCGTCCGCACCTGGATCGGCACCTCGTCGACGACGTGCGCGAGGTGCAGCGTGGACTCGGGTCCGAAGAACGCCCGGTGATCGAGCGCGAACCGCAGGGCGGCGCGGCTGTGCTCGCTGCCGTCGAAGGCCAGGCCCACGCGCGTCGAACCGGAGCTTGTCGTGTCCCCCTGCCGGATCAGCAACACCGGGGTGCGGCACTCGGCCAGCACCGTCTGCGCGACCGAGCCGAGCAGGACGTTCATACGGGCCGTCCGCCCGTGCGACCCCATGACGATCAGGTCCGTCGCGTGTGCGCTGGCCCACTCTGCGATCTCGGGTCCCGGGCTGCCGACGCAATAGAACCACGCGGGGTCCAGTCCCGCCTCCCGCAGCACGGCCACGGCGGGCTGCAGAACGCTGCGGGATTCGGCCTCGTGCCACGCCTGCACGAGTTCGGC
>Ga0115026_10000306_pt1 | contig 12433 bp, 14 predicted proteins | sample Mud_0915_D1_FD_83878 | JGI IMG/M metagenome (GOLD analysis project Ga0115026, IMG submission 83878) | Wetland microbial communities from Old Woman Creek Reserve in Ohio, USA - Mud_0915_D1 | ecosystem: Environmental > Aquatic > Freshwater > Wetlands > Sediment ...
CGGCAATGTTTACAGCAAGCCCAGTACCTATTGAGATAAAGTTTGGAAGTCCGCTTGTATCTACTGAGCCTGATTGTACTACTTGGCGAACTCCTGAGATAGATGCTCCAGCTATTGGAAAATATAAAGTGTCAAAGTATGTTTTTAACGTAGCCTTTACATTAAGCCAAGAAAGCTTTTTAAGGACATTAGATGCCGCACTGTCAATAATACCGAATAAGTCTGCATCTACTGGAGTAGTTTTAGCAGTAGCAGCATTAATATTGTATGGAATTGCAGCAGCTACAAAAGACGTAGTGGCTACCTTTGTAGAGCTATCCCCATCCAATGGAGTTGGTACTAATGGGCTAGATGTAAATGTCTTAATATCTGCTATTGTTTCGGCCCCTGACTTATGGACTACATCGTTAGCAACCCACTCTTGCCAATATACAGTCCCTCCCAAAATAGGAGTCTGACCAGTATTCGCAATTAAACAAGCGTATGTTCCTCCTAAATATGTTACGGTGTCATTAATCTTGTAAGCAGTTGATATTAGCCATACTCCTTTATTTACAAAACCGACACGACCTAAATTTAATGTTGGCATTTATTCCCCTTAATATGTAATTATAAATTCACCATCTACAAGAGATGGAAGTGATGTTGCTCCACTTGTATAAGAAACAATTAGATCACCATCTGATAAAGAAAAATTAGCCCACTCCATATTTGCATAAGCTGCAGATATAAGAGATGAGCTAAGGGCAGACGAAGCAGAAGCGGCGGCATTTGTTTCAGAGGTAGAGGCATTACTAGCAGCGGTAGAAGCTGTTAAAGCAGAAGCTGCAGCATTAGCCGCATCAATAGCAACTTGTTGCGATATTGGGCCTACGGTAACATCATTAATGACATAGTCAGAAGAAAGCCTTGAGTAAACTAGCTCACTATTCTTATCTTTAACAATAATAGAATACGCCCCTCCTACATAATCTATATAAATGCGAGAAGGAGATCCATTACGTATAGGATACCCTGATGATGTAGTTATTGGTTGTAATGCTGGCTGCGTTAATGCATTATCCCAATATACAGTACGAGGGTTAGTTTCCGGATTAAGGTTTTCGATACCAATGTATACCTTGCCATCCTCAAGTGGTAATCCATCAGACCCATAGAATGACAATATTGGCTGACTAATAGTTTGATAACCTTGTGCCATTACTTAGCCTCCTTCTTAGTTTCTAGTTTCCCAAGAGCTTTAGCAACTCTTGCTTTTATGGTTTTATCTTTAATATTATTTAGCAGTAGTCTAAGACTACTCATAATAGGGGCAGGAACTCCAATAGTTCCAGATACTGCCATATCCATAGCCGCTAATATTGTTGCGGCTGTATTACTATAATTCACCGAGTCAGGAGGTGAAGTAAAAGCATCCTTTGCAACATCATTAATAACACGTATTTGGTCAGCACCTTTTTCGCCTAATACAAGATCAAGCTTCTTGTTTTTATCAAGAGCTTTAACTACTCTGTCTAGTTGTGCTGGAGATATTATAGCATTTCCAGCCTCATCTCTTGATATGCCCTTAGTTGCTTCATCTTTGATATACCTAACAGTAGCCCCTTTTAATTCATTCCAAGCTTGTACGCCTTCCCCACCTTCTTTATGTAATAAATTTTTTAAACGAGTAGCATCTTCAAGAGAACTATTTAAAATTGCTTTATTAAATATATTTTCTGCTGCAATAGTTCTATCTTCTGTGCCTTTTTTATATCCGACAATATTTTTAATAAGGCTTGTATTTTGATAATCTTTTGCTAGTTGTGATCTTGCTTGTCTTGCTTTTTGATATAAAGCCCCACCAATTCCTTCTGTTCCTTCATCAATTGCGCCTTTCATAATAGCAGATTGGCGAATATTCGTTGGCTCAAAATTAGTAGCATCATTTATTGATCGTCTTAATATTCCTACTGTTTTTAGTGGCACTGATTGAGCAATTAGATTTCCATTTTCATCTTCTATTGCTGCCCCTAATGATATTGCTTTTTGTTTAGCGGCCTTTAATACATTTGCAACTTCTGCTTCTGGAGCAGATTCATTAAGATGTTGTATAAATGAGTCTAATGCAACTGGAGCTTCCATTTCCCCTGCTTTTTCAGCTTCTTTATAAAGTGCATTTACTTTATTCTTATCATTTTTAAACATTTTTTGAATAGTTCCGCTTACAATATTTCCAGCGTCTAAATGGCTCTGTGTTTCTGCCCCAGTTGCTTCAAGGAATGAGTCAAAGTTTTTAGAAGTAGCAGCACGTTGCTCTGCAAACCTTTCTCTAAGTGGTGCGCCAAGTTCAGGTTGTTTTGCTGTTTCTCTTTCAAATTGCTGCTGTGCAAACTCTCTTGTCTTTTGCCCTCGTGTAAGTTCAATAGGAACTGGTAGTGATTCTGCTTTAGCTGCTCTTGTTTCTGCTAATAATGATTGTTCTGGAGTCATTTTAGCTATTTGTTCATGAGTAATCTTTGTTGTTACTTTTTTAACCAATGGAGCGACTGTTTTAGTAGCTTGTTCAATCATTGGGGCTGCAACTTGTCCAGCTTTTTGTGCTATCGCTGGTACTGCTGTTTTTGCTGCTTGTCCTGCCATTCCTAATTCAGCTGTCATTGGGGCTACTGCCGCTAAGGCCGATAAAGGTTCTGCTACTGCTTGAGTCATAGCTTGTCCAGTTGCTGTTCTTGGGGTATAGGTAAATTGTTGCGCCCCTTGTTCTGCTGATTTAGCTACGGCTTCTGCTGCTTGTTGAGTACCATAGTTACCAGACAGGATTTGATCGGCTAATCCTCTTAGAGTTCCTACAATATGCCCAGCCGCTCCACCAGTTGCCCCAGTTACTAATGCAAGCCCTGCTTCTCCAGCGCCTACTATTTGTTGCCCTAGAGTTGGAGCTACTTTTTGTGGTAATGTTTCAGCAACATGGCGTACACCTTGCTCATCTGGTATTATTTCCCCACCAGCTCTAGCACGTTGTATAACTGTTGCAAGTTGTCTAGCCGCTTCCATATCACCTGCCTTATCAGCATTAAAAAGTGCAGTTTCAAGTTGCTTTAGAGTTGCCATTATTAGCCCCCATACTTTTTAAGAAGTACGTCTATGCTTTGTGGAGATGTTGTAGCTTCTGGAGTATTTGGAACAGTATCTGGGACACCATATTTAGTAGAAACATTTTTACGTGCTTTCATAATAAGACGTTGTGCTTCTTGTACATTCTTTAATAGACGTTCTGGTGACTGTCTAAGGCTTAAATTTTGTAATGACGTAGAAAGTTTTGCTCCTTCTGCATCAGATAACGCACCAGTGCCTTTCATATTAGGAATTTGTGCCATAAATGCTTGAGAGCCTAATGTAGTAACTAATTCTTCAAAATCTGCTGTATCTGCACTAAGTGTAGGCATTCTTGAAGATACCGGTCCAGTAGCGGAACGTATTACACTCTTAGGAGTTTTAATAATTCTATCAGCAGTATTTAAAAAATTATCCATAGATGATCTTGCAGTATCGACCGTTGCCGTTTTTTCACGTACTTTATCGTCACGTTGCATATACATATCTTGTAATTTTAATCCTAACTCTTGTCGCTTAAGGCTATTCCCTTCTCTATTAGTAGCAGCATTCATAGCTGCAATTTTAGAGTTCATCTTATTTATTTCAATATCTGATGCGATTTTTTTAATATCCCATCCTTTCTTTTGTAATTCAATTGCTGCATCTGATTCAGCAAACTTTGCTTTTACCGCTGCCGTTGCTGCTTCTGATCCTGCTTTTTGTGTAGTAATAGTTTCTTGCGCTTGCTTTTCAGGGAATAGTGTCTGCTCTCTTTTTTCTTTACCAGCCATACCTATAGCATCTTGATAGTCTTTGAACTCTTTTTGCCCCATCATATTAGATAGCATAAACCCTGCGATACCAGTTGCAGTATTTGGGTCTTTCTCAATAGTTGCTTTAATTTGTTTTAGTTTTGATGCATCTTGTCCTGAATTTTCAAGTGCAGTGATATGCTCATCAATAATTCCATTTGCTATTTCTGGCTTATTATTTAATAGCGCTGTATATACTTGCCCTGTTGTTTGCATCTCTGCCGCTTTTTTAGGAGCTTCTAGCATATCAAAGCTTTGTTTAAATGCCTCTCTTTGTGTAGGGTACTTTGTAGATAGCATAGCAAACGATTCGGGGGTAGGATTATCAAACGCTGATTTTAAATCAGTAGCATATTGTTCTTTAGCTTGCATATCTAATATTTTTTGATTTTCAATATCTTTAATATTTTTATATGCAGCTCCTATTTGCATCCCTTGTAGGAAATTATTAGCAATATTAGACTGAGGTATTTGTGACATATAATTAATAGGTTCTAGTGGCATTAAAATGCTCCCATTCCAGCACCTGCACCTGCAAGAGATGTAAGACTATTAAAGGTATTTTTTCGCTGTAAACCTGCTGCTAATTGTCCACCTGCTAGTGCTGCGCCTTGTTGTCCTAGTAGATTTCCAACATTAGAAGCCATAGACTGCCCTGCTGCCGCTTGACCCCCTGCTGCCGCTTGACCCATTTGAGCTAATCCTCCTAATCTTCCATATTGTTGGTTGATTAAATCAGATAATATTTGTGGGCGATATTGTGCTAATGCAGATTGAACATTTCCACCTCTTAGCCCTCCAGTTGCAGAAGCATTTTGAAGAAGAGCGTTTTCCCCTTGTCTAACCATTTCAAGATATTGTGGAGATTGCTCTAGCCCAGTAATAGCTTGCTGTTGCGCTCCTGCCCCACTTAATCCTAGTAATGCTTGCTGCCCTGATAGTGCAGTAGTACCAGCCCCAACATAAGGAGCCATTAGCTCTACAATCTTATCAAACTGTCTACGCTGCTCTTCAACTCCTTGCTGTGCAGATGATGCTTGTATATATGATGCTGTTTGCGCCCCTTGTGCAGCTTGTTTATCACCAGTAATCCCGCCAAGAGTATCCCCTACAAAGTTACTTACTGCGCTCATTTATTTTCCTTTCCATTGTGATCTTGTTATTCCAAAAATATACATATCCGTTAAAATACCTTTTTTAATGATAGCATTTTTTTTAATTCCCTCTTTGACAAACCCTATTTTTTTTAAATAGTTTATAGTAGAATGTAAATCTCCTTGAACTGGAGCAGTAATTCTAGTAATATCATTTTCTTCAAATACTTTATCAATCACCATTTTTCCAATATCATGAGAGTAAGGAATTGATTTTTTAATTAATAAAGAGTGCATTTCCATTTCATATTGGTTATATCTAATACAAAGTATAAGACCTAAAAAAGTATCTTTATGCCATGCCGATATATATTTTGCAAGTGGATGCTCTATAGGAGAAGGAGTACATGAGTCATAGCTAATACATGAAAGAATATAATCATCTTCATATATGCTATTAATCATTTCAGTAGATGCATTATCTAATAAATAAAGCTCCATAGCTACTCCTTTTTATAGAGCCGCTGGATGCCCGATTATCTCAGCTTTTTAATTTCAATATTATAGCGTATATTATACTGTCTCTAAATGGCCTTGCGCTTTCAATTGAAAAAGACTTAATGCTGTTATATCATCTTGCACTAATATTTCCAAATATTCTCCTAAGGAGCCATCAAGCTTAATAGTAACTCCAATATCAGCGAAAGATCCGCTACCTATTGTTCCATACGTAGTTCCTCCACCAGCTCTATCAATAAATTGTATATTAGTAAAGTCTGTATAAATATCAGCATTGCTAGTCCAATTGGTAAAAGTGCTAAATGTACCATCTGAATTATATTTTCTAAGAATGCATCCATTTATTAATGCAGTAATACCTCCAAAATTATCTATATATCCTGCTGCTGTATGTGACATTTGTAGTGATAATCGCTCAATGTGCCATATATTAGTTGAAGCAGGAGTAACTTTATAAGACTGTGGAGATGCCATGCTCCCAATAGATGAGCTAATATCAATTATTATTTTTGCAACTATAGTCCCAATTGGGTGTATATGCCCTATTGGACGATTAATATTAATAACATTACCTACTACACTTAGCACTTTTGTATAGGTAAATTCTAAAATGCTAGTAGATATAAATTGTATATAATCACCTGCCACTATCCCTGTAGAAGAAGCAACAGTAATGGAAATTGCGCCTATTGTTGTAGCAACAGATAGTGTTGTATTTGTTGCTGTATGCTGGTGAAAACTATCATTAATAGAATAATAATGTACTCCAGCGTTATGCACATTTAGCGCACCGTTAAGAGAACCTATTGGAACATTATTTGCATCGAGTAGTTTAACTCCACGTAATTCACTCATTATTTACCCCTAATTTGCAAGTTGCCAATTTGTACCATCTGAAATAAAGTTTAATACTTCATTTTCATATAGTAATGTTTGAGAAATAGACCCACATATTAAATCTGACCCACTTCTAGTTATAGTTACGCTATTTCCCGATATATCTTTTTTTGTAATTCCAATAATAAATGATGTAGCTGTATTAGCTAGTGGTAATGTAATTGTAATAGCCCCTAGCGTTGCATCTGCTATTATTGAGTAATTACCTATTAATGCAGTATAGTTTGTTGTTACAGTAACTATACGTTGTGCTATTTCATATATTTTTTGATCTAAAATAGTATCTGCGTTAAATAAACTAGTAGCTACATTTATATAATAAGATAATGTATTTGCTGTATATGTTCCATCAGGGTTTAACCCAGAAGCAATAATAATATTTGTAACTAATTGTTCAAGCGAACTTGCATTTCCAAATAGCTTTTCAAATTGCACTATTGATTCATGATCCGGAAGAAACTTTTTAAGCTGTTCTCTACTTGGTACTTTTATAGCCATTAGTTACTCAATGGCTCTATGCGAGCTTCTAATCTTGCTATTGATATATGTGCTTCGCTTGTTCCTCTAAAACGTTGCATTCTAATGCTTGACATATTTCCTTGATTAAACCATACAATGCGCTTATCTCTATTCCCCTGCTTTCCAGCTGTTGTAAATTTTTCATTACTCCACACTAATCCATCAGTTGAGTATTGTGTATATATCATAGGATTTTTACCTATTTCTACTCTACCAGTAAGACTAACTAATTCTAATTCATAGAAAATAGCACCTTTACTTTCATTATATACAATAGAAGTTCCAAACTCCCATCCATTCACATTCCCATAATGAGAAGAAATAGTATCATCAAAATATCCATGTGATGTACTTGTAGGGTCACCGCACAACCATTTATCATAACACCATATAATATTTTTAGCTCTAAATTGACCTTTTCCGATTATACTTGTAGTCAAAGTAAACCAAATTTTTTGCCCTACTGCTAAAGAAGTATTATGGTCATATGCTAAAGTTTGATCTGGTAGATGAATCAGTAAATATTGATTACCTTTATTTGTTACTACTTCAAGAACTACATTAGCTAATTGAGCCTCTGTATATTCAAGTAATATTTGATCTATCTCATCTGTTGCTATTCTATTTGCAGTTGCGTTAGCCCCAATATAAATGGATGGTGTTTCATTTCTTGCACTTCCAAGAAAAGCGATCATATCAGATATAATACAAGCTCCATGAGTGCCGATAACCCCTTTTTGTATTTGTGCCCCACTAATACGTGCAAATGGGAAATTAGCACCGCCTACGTTATCAAAGACTTCTATTGTATATCTATTAAGGGCATAAACTTCATTACGTACTTTTATAAGTGCATTAACTGGGTCTGGGTCTGCTTCTGAACTTCCATATTTTAATGGATTAATACTCATTGGATCATTAAGTTCTGTTACTATTAGATTTGTTCCATCTGTAGACATAAAATAACCATCTACCCAAACAACATCAATACAAGTTCCTAAGTCTATGTCTGTAACTACTTCAAATATAGTTCCATTCCAATAGTATAATTTACCTCCAGAAGCAATAGCAAGACGATCAAAAGAATAATCAAATGATACATTCCCCCCAGTACCTACATCACCAATTATTGTATATACTCCATTACTATCTATGCTTAATAGTTTTGTTCCCATTACTCTATAATAAGTACCGTTCCAATTAATAGCACCTCTATCAATTCCAGTACCTACCCCAAATTGAACTATTCCATACGCAGGACGTAAATATCCTTGTGATATTCCTTGATCTTTTGGAATAGGGATAAGGTTACGTGGATATGATGTTCTAAAATCGGGGGAGTTATCAGAATAAATCCCCGACAAGATAGGTATTTGCATTAGCTAACCTTTATATTTTAGGAAATTCTATACCATGTAGACATTACAGCATCAAACTTTATTGTAAAGTATCCATTCTGGGCTAATGTTACTGGGATTCCAAGTGATGTAGCCCCATTAGTATTAGTTGTTAATGTTGTAATGGCATTAGTTGTAAATACTGTTATCTCTTGCTTATCAACCAAATTTGCAAGTGCTGGAAGGGTTAATGTTCCTGCTGCAAAAGCACTAATAGGAGAAAGAATAAGCCATATACTCCTATTACTATCTGTAATTTGCACACTAAACCCACTTACTACTGGTGAAGCATATTGTGTTATCTTTTCACTTGATGTAATTGATGGAACCAGCAAAGCTTGTAGCGTAGTTAATGAAGTCTTACGTGAATCTCCATTAACAGTTGACCATATAATAATCTGATCGCTAAGTGATGGGTTATTATCAGTTGATAATTGATTAATTGTTGAACTCATTTTATTCCTTTAATATAGTAATAATTCGCCATCTTGACCTACTATAATAGGATCACTTGCTGGACTTAAATATGGACGCTCTGGTGTTTTGTACCCTGCCCCTGCTGGAATACTATTATTAAACTGTGCTTCTAATGGCATTGTAGCCAAGGAAAGTAAACTTTGATAAGCTTGATATGCGTTTTGTTTAGTTTCCATAGATACAGTTTTACCATAAGATGGAGCAATACGAATAGCTAAATTAAGATAAATAGCTTCATTAGCTGAATCTGGCACTGTTGTATCAGTATCAAGATTAGATAATTGTGGACTAGATGGCAATGGATAGCTAAGACGTAGCTTAGAGTTCCATGTAGCCATCATAGCGTCAAGTTTATATAGTGCGGCATCAAGTTGTTCAGGTTGAAGATCATATACGTATGAAGCTAACCCTAATTCCTCAAATGCTGATGTAACAAACTGTCGCTTAGTCCAAGACATATTATTCCCCTAGTTTTTCATTGATTTTAGCTAAAAGGTTTTTATCGCTCATTCTTCCATCGAATTTAATAGATAGTTCTTTTGCTTTATGCTCCAACTCTTCTCGTGTGACTTCTCCATTATCATCAGAGTCTACTTTTTTAGCATCGATAGTTGTGAGATACCAACCCTCTTTTAGTTTGTCTGAGATTTCTTTCTCATCGACAATAGTATAGTCATAAGTTGATCCTTCTATCTCAATATGACTACCAAGTTTATAAAGCATTGTTGGAGATTCCATAATTATTTCATTCATTTTTTCTTAGCCTTATCTTTTGCTTTTTTAGCAACACTCATAGCAATTGCAACAGCTTGTTTTTGTGGCTTACCTGATGCTATTTCAGCTTTTATATTCTTGCTTACTGTTTTAGGGCTATACCCTTTTTTAAGTGGCATAATTTATCCTTTTTTCTTTTTAGGTTTCATAACTGCGATAACAACAGCAACTTTTCCTTTGCCCTTACCGTTTTTACATGCCATATTATACTCCTTTTTTGAATACTGTTATGCACTTCAATAAATGCACAAAAGTAATCAAGAGCCGAAGCTCAAGATTATCCTACACGAACTAAATCAAATGTAGTTGCAGCTGTTTTAATCAAAAGATATTGACCACCCAAAGCTGTTACCGCTCCACTACCTACAAGCGTTACGTCTACGCCCCCAGCTAATGTTGAAGTATTAGTTGCATGGTTTGAAGAATGATAAATCTTCACGGATTCCCCGATTGCTAAATCTGGAAATGCAGCTGCCGTTAATGTTCCAGTTAGAGTTGTCATAGTAACGACTCCACCACTTGCATCTTGGTATAAACAAAGCCCTTGCATTTGAGCAGCTGTCAATGTTGCAGCATTTGTTACTGTGCTACGAGTAATAGCCAATACTTCATCTGATACCGTAGGAGTTAAACCAACAGTATAATAAACATCGTTATCAATCGCATCAATGCGAATATGACGATCATTTGCAAAATCACCTAAAACTGTTTCAGCATTTGTAATACGTGTTTGTTCATAATAACTCTCAGGATAATTAGCAATAGGGTATGTCGAATAAAAAACTACCGCTGTTCCATGATTAGCTTGAATAGCAACTTTTTGACCAGTTGTTAATGTAATAGTAACTGACCCATTTTTATTAATTTTAGTAGCCATTTTTAACTCCTAATTAAGATCCCCTCAAAAAGAGGGGTTATTTGTTTACGCTTGACCGAAGAGGATAATACCAGACATTTCAGGCTGCTTATTAACAACCCCAAATAAGGTATCCCAGCGATACTTAGTTTTCATTGTATTAATATCGTAGAACTTCTGCATAACAATTTCAATACCGTTATCAGTAGTAGCTCTCATTACAGCAGTACCAGCATCAGTTGGAACAGCATAGCGACCAGGGAGAATTTCCATAGCATCTTTCTGCCAGAATGGGTTTACGCTTGCAGTAGTTGTATTCAACCAAACAAGACCAGCACCATTTGCAGGAGTAGCAGTAACGTTTTTATACGCCAACTCTGCATCTGTTGCGCCTTGTGCTGAAATGATTGGAGGACTAATTGTAACGACACCAGTTCCACCAGCTCCACTTACGATACCAGTAATACGGAAAGTCTTAAGTTGTCCAGTATCACCCTTGGTAATATGATGAACAGCATTAACCCCAACGATAGTGAAACAATCTCCTACTTTTACAGTACCAGAAGTAACCGCAATAGAAATGTTTTGGTAACGGTTATCCACATTTGAAACTTCACCAGTTGAAGCAGTACTCGTAGCCTTTGGAGTGTAATACTGATTAGCAGCAGAAATAGTTACTGTTGTTCCAAGTGCAGCAGTCAAACTATTTGCATAGTCAAGTTTAAACGATTCAAAAGAAGCGATTTGTCCGATGTATGCTTTTTCATAAGCAGTCAAAGGCTTACCAGTCATTGTAGAACGGTTTGCCAAGTCTTTAGCCATACCATTGTAATCACGAGTTGAAAGAGCAAGGAAACGATCATAAGAGTTTACGCCTTGCTCATTCATAATTGCTTCAATTTGAGCAACATCATCAAAACCAACAGCCGCAGCAGTACGTTTAACAACAAGAGTACCTTGATTAGCAGCAACGGTCATAAGAGCAACGTTTACGTCACTAGCAAGTTTCTGTGCAGCAGCCATACCAAGACGACCCTCTTGTAGCATATCACGCAATTCTTTAGCATCAAGTACAGCAGTTGAGTGTTTACTAAAACCAAGAGAAGCGGGAACAGACAATTGAACGGCATCGTCAAAGTTAGATGTAGCATCCATACCATCGTGTGATTGTGCAATGTAAGGCTGTGGACGCCAAATAGTATCTCCTGAACGCTCCATTGAGCTTCCATCGGTATTATACTTTGATACATTGTTTGACAATACTAGCGCATCATTAAAGCCCTCTAGTACGTTTTCAAATGCAACTCTTTCTTCTTTACTAAAAGCATTAGCCATAGTTTATCCTTTTTAATTAGATCGTTTTTGTTTTTTATAGGCATGAATCTTAGTATAATCACCAGTCTTCTCAGCCTCATTACGCAAACGCTCAAGTGTTGAGTCTACTGTTCCAGACATCTTAGCTGTTCCAGTGACCGCCTTCTCTGGTGGTGGTGGTGCTTTTCGGTTTGTCACTTTTAAAGTTCCTTCCAATTTAGCAACTGCAAATGCAAATTTTACTGGGTCAGTGATAGCTGCTAATTCTTTTGCTTTCTTGGGATTTCTACCCAACGCATAAACAACCATAGCAGGATTATCAGTTCCTTGCAATACAATGCCTTGCTGTGTTTGTGATAATGTTTCGCTTACTACATCTTCGGCAAATTCATAGTCACGCACTTTTAATTCTGTTTTGGCTTTTTCATAAGATTGAAGCGTGTTTTGCCATTGTTCTTGCTGCTTCTCTTGTTCGGCTTTCTGTATAGCTACAGTATCATCAACTTTTCGCTTGTTCTCATACCACTTTGATAATTCAGACTCAAATACTTCCGCATCATAATCATAATCTTCTAAAGATGGTTTTTTACCAAGCTCAATAGGCTTAGAAACTGCCGATACTTCTCGTTGCTGTTTAAGCTCACGATTTTCACGTTGCACATCCCGAAAGTCTTTACGCAGTTTGCGTACCCATTC
>Ga0115026_10000309_pt1 | contig 12410 bp, 11 predicted proteins | sample Mud_0915_D1_FD_83878 | JGI IMG/M metagenome (GOLD analysis project Ga0115026, IMG submission 83878) | Wetland microbial communities from Old Woman Creek Reserve in Ohio, USA - Mud_0915_D1 | ecosystem: Environmental > Aquatic > Freshwater > Wetlands > Sediment ...
AATCCATAAGGGGACCTTTATGCTTTTCAAGAAACAACTTTTCCTCCACTGTCTCCATAAAGTGCATTGAGGTAACCTTATTTGAACGTGTCGCTTCAAAAATAAGGCGGAAAAGGGGCAGAGATATCGAATATACAGCATGGGGTACAATTGAATAACAGAGCTCAAGAGATTTTGCATTATCAGAGAGATGCCTGATTTCATTCATTCGGCGGACAGCCTTCTCAGGATCAATTCCGAATACTTCGAGGAGGCTGATATATTTTATTTTGCTACTCTTTTTTACAGCAAAGGTGAAGGCAGTGTTGCAGATATCAGCGCAGAGTACAGTCCCGTCGCTGTACATTTCGTTATCGGCTGAAGAAGCGGAAGAGATGATCTCGTCAGCAGCGGCTTCCCTGCCTGTACGGAAAAGCCTCAGGAATTCAGCTAACCCGCTTTCAGGAGGAATCATATCTTTCATATGCGAAAGCTCCAGATGGCAATGGCAGTTAACAAAACCCGGAATGATTATCCCATTATGAAACTCAACTGAGTCTTTTTCCACAAGGTTACCTCCGGTGTCATCAACACCGATAATTATGCCATCATCGCTGGCAGAGACAATTCCTCTTTTTACAGGAGGTCCTGTATTAGTGAAAATATACTGTGCTGAAAAGTATTTCATTATTCCGGCCTGTTACGTGAGAGAATAATATTTTCTACTCTGAAATGCTTCTCTTTAAAAGGAGATGTTTCTTCCTGGTTCATGAACCATCCTTTTAATCTGACAGGAGGGGGAAGATTTGGAATTAAAAGAATAACATAAGTATGAGGCTGTCCGTCTTTTAAATAAGGCAGCGCTGAAAAGTAGTCCCTCTTTTCAATGCCGGCAGTATCGGAATGAGATAAAAACAGATCCAGGCGCGGACTAACTGACTGATCATCAGGAAAAACTGTAATAGTGAATTTAAGGTAACACAGACCATTATAGTCCAGCGGAAAATCAAACCATGTCGAATCTTCACAGTCAGGACAGGGATATAAATAATATGGTTTTCCCGGCCATATATTCAGTCCTTCTTTTATGAAAGCTGAATATTCCTTCTCTACCCTTGATTCCAACTCACTTAATCCCCCAAGGACTTTATCATAAATTTTTACAAGCTTTTTCGGTTTTTTAATAAAATAGTACCGGATTGTCCTGTCCATCTGTGGCTTTGTGTAACCATATTGCTCAATAATTTCAATATATGACGACAGTGAATCGCCCCTGTAAAACTTATGTTTGATTTCAGGAATTGAGAGGAGACCGTCGGCCAGATGTACATCAGTAAGAATTGAAATCAGATCTTTTTCCGGAATGATATCCTTATGCACTGCTTTGTTTTTCCGGCCGGTGCATGAACCTGCCACGATTGAGAAAGCAAGAATAACTGAAAGGACATATCGGGTCATAGAATTCACTTTTTGATTTTGATCTTAGTTTCTTGTCAGATATTTTTTTGTAAGGAACCTTACAGGATACCAGGCAGCCCAGTATCCGATCAACAAAACCGTTACCGGAACAATAATGAAGTCTTTGACTTTCATCACAACCGGATAAGCATCCATAATCAGCGAATCGCTCTGGAGTCTCACTATTCCAAAAGTCATCTGGATCCAGCATATGGCAAATCCAAGCACAATCCCGGCTAAAGCGCCAATTATTGAGATGAGCCATCCTTCAAAAATGAAAATCTTCCTTATCAGGTTGTTATCAGCCCCAAGGCTTCTCAGTATCTCAATATCTCTTTCCTTCTCTATGATAAGCATGGTCAGCGACCCTATAATACTGAAAGATGCAATAATGAGGATCAGTGTAAGTATAAAAAAGATAGCCAGACGCTCCGACTTCATCACCTTGTAAAAGATCTCCTGCTGCTGGTACTTGTTCCGGACTATAAAACCGTTTCCGAATATCCTGGTAACATCTTTCTGAATTGAAGATTCCCTCGACTCATCTTTAAACTTTATTTCCAGAGACGTAACTTCTGAATCAAATTGCAGCAATTCACGTGCAAAATCGATCGGAATGAAAACATATTTTGAATCATATTCCTGTTCAACCTGGTAGATGCCTGAAGGGAAAATGAAATTTCTTACAAACGCATCTTCAGGATTCAGATCAGTACTGACTGATCGTTTAGGGACATAAATATTCAGGGGTGAGACAAAGTTAACTCTTATTCCCAGGTAATTGGCTATCCCGATACCTGGTATTGCATAGCTCCTTCCCTGTTCTGACTTCAGTATAAATTCACCGTCCCACATTGAGCTGTCGATTCCGGTAACCTGAGCATAGTTTTCATCCACTCCTTTTATTGTAGCTATGTACTGCTTTTCGTCATATTTAAGAAGAGCATTTTCCTCAAGACAGAGTGAATAGCAGGCAATGCCGTTTACATTTGAAAGGAGGGAAAGGCTTGAAGAATCAGGTATGAATGTCTTGCCTGCCGCGGGAGTGATTTTCAGGTCAGGATCAAAAGTGTTGAAAATGGAATGCACAAGGGTTTCCAATCCGTTAAACACAGAAAGTACAATTATAAGTGCCATAGTGCCGACTGTAACACCGGCAACTGAAATTGAAGAGATTACATTTATTGCATTCCTCGACTTTTTAGCGAAGAGGTACCTTTTTGCAATATATAGCGAGAGTTTCACTTTTATTTGCTTGCCATTACCAGTAATCCGGTACCTGATTTATGAGTCAAAAAGATATCAAAAAAATTGAGAATTACTGCAACAGGGAAAAATATCAGATAATACAAAGGAAGAACCACGATGAACAATCCGGACATATTAAGCATCTTAACCGGATATTTCATCGACAGCTGCCAGGATATGGCGCCCGGCTTCCCATAGGTGAATGATGCCTGAATATTCTTAAATCCTGCTCTCTCAAGTTTTCCTGAGATCTCTTTAATTCCGTATCCATCCCTGACATGTTCATCAATGAACGAATGCTCATTTGCTCCATGGACATCAGAGCCTCCCTGATCAGAGGGTGTCGAAATAAGTATTGATCCGCCTGGCTTCAGTGCCCGGCAGAAATTCCTGAATACAAGTTCATCTTCCCTGATATGCTCCATTACGTCTACCGATAGAATAAGATCATAGCTTTCTTTTTCATCCAGTAGGGTAAGGTCACATATCTCGCATGTAACTCTTCCTGACAAACCAACCGCTTTAAAAAACCTGATATTACCGGCGATCTGTTCAGGATCGATATCCACAGCTTTTATTTTCCAGTTAATATTCATCCTGCTCATTCTCCATGTATATTGCCCGAAGCCAGCTCCTGCATCAAGGATGCAGGCCTGAGCGGGATAATTCCCTTCGATCTTTCTCAGGGCTTTCCTCACATGCCATGCCCGCAACAGGAGCAGGTCGAGAAAAAAATAAAGTGTTTTTCTCATGAAAACGGGACCTGAAAAAACCCGGCCCACTTTCTTTTTGATCGGGTCGTACTGCATCTGTCTCAGGATTTCAGCAGCTTATCGATCTTATCAATATAATCAAGACTGTCGTCAATAAAAAATGCAATTTCCGGGACGATCCGGAGCTGTCTTCTTACTTTCTGTCCCATCTCGAATCTGATTTTCGAAGAATGGTCTTGTATAGCCTTGAGTATATCATTTTGCCCAACGGAAGGATAAACACTTACATAAATTTTTGCAAATGAGAGATCAGGGCTGACTCTTACTTTTGTAACTGAGATCATTTTCCCGTGTGCCAGCTCGCCCCCTTTTTTAAGAAAGATGTCGGCCACCTCCTTCTGGATTAGTCTTGATACTTTTTTCTGTCGAGTTGATTCCATGGCCTGTCGTATTATAATCAGGCAAAGGTACGATTTTAGGAAAAAGAATTAATTTTGCGGTGAATTTTATTAAAGGATACGATGGAAACTGTAGTGAGTGGCATACGACCGACGGGAAACCTGCATCTGGGAAATTATTATGGAGCAATAAGGAACTTTCTGAAAATGCAGACAGAGAATAATTGCTATTTCTTTATTGCTGATTATCATGCACTGACAACACATCCAAAACCTGATGATCTTCATGGTAATATAAGACAGGTTTTGGCAGAGTATCTTGCCTGCGGAATCAATCCTGAAATTGCTACTGTTTTCATACAGAGCGACGTACCAGAGGTGACCGAATTGTACCTCCTTCTGAATATGAATGCTTATGTCGGGGAACTTGAAAGGACAACTTCATTTAAGGAGAAGATCCGGAAACATCCTGACAATATCAACGCGGGGCTCCTGACATATCCGGTTCTCATGGCGGCTGATATTATCATTCATAAAGCGAACAAAGTGCCTGTAGGAAAGGACCAGGATCAACATCTTGAAATGACAAGAAGGTTTGCCAGAAGATTCAATATGATATATGAAGTTAATTATTTTCCCGAACCCGATGCTTATAATTTCGGGCAGGAGCTTATTAAAATCCCTGGTCTTGACGGTACAGGCAAGATGGGAAAAAGTGAAGGGAACGGGATATTTCTGGCTGATCCTCCAGATATGATAAGAAAAAAAGTGATGAGCGCAGTAACTGATGCCGGACCTACGAAAATGGGACAGGAAATGTCAGAACCTGTCAGTAACCTGTTTACCATGATGAATGTGGTTTCGGATCAGTCTGTTGTTAAATATTTCACAGATAAGTATGCTTCGTGCGAGATCAGGTATGGCGAACTTAAAAAACAACTGGCAGAAGATATTATCAAAGCAACTGATCCGATCAGGATCAGGATAAATGATATTCTTACAGACAACAGATATTTGTCGCAGGTGGTTAAGGAAGGCTGTGAAAAGGCCAGGGCGAGCGCTTCGAGAACCATCAGGGAGGTGCGGGAAATAATCGGATATAAAGCATTCTGATATACAAAATAAAAGCCAGGCTTTTGACCTGGCTGACCTTGAAGGATCAAGTATATGTTAGAGATTGCCTGTGTAACAGGATAAGATCAAATTACGTGCCAAAACTATATCATTGCCTTTTTGTTCTTAATTTTGAGGATCATAAATCATAATTGATCTAAAGTGAGTAAACGCATTGCAATTATTTTCCTTTTTGTGCTGATCGCAGGTGTAGTGGTGCTCGGATATTTTCTTAACCAGAGCAGAAAGAACCTGTTCACCGATCCTTATAAGGTCATCAGAAACGATGCTTGTGTAATTATTGAGACTTATGATATCCGAAGCCTGATCAACTCAATGACTACAGGTAAAGGGCTTTTTTCAGAGATTGAAAATGTAAAGGAGTTCAACAGCTTCAGTACAAAGCTGAAATACATAGCAGACCAGATTAATAAACCGGGATTCAAAAGAATCATGCAGGAAGGGACCGCCCTGATATCTCTTCATGCTTCTGGTAAGGGTGAGCTTATACCTTTTTTTTCAAAAGCCATACCGGCAGATCTGGGGTACAGGCAGTTGAGGGATGCATTCGTGGATTCAGGGATAAGCCAAATTTATGAACAAAAATCAGGAGGGAGAAAGCTTATCGGGCTTCCTTACACTGTAAATAACAGGAAAGATACACTCTTTGCCACGATAAATTCCGGATTAATAATCTGCAGTACATCAGGCGATCTGATAGAGAAAGCCTCATTACAAAGTGCTCCTGAAACAGATATAAGAGATATACCTGGATTTTCAAGGATCCTTCTTTCGACCGGTAAAAATGAAGATAAATTATTTATTGTATTCGGGAACCTCAAAAACACAATTTCGAAGATATTTGCCCGGGACAGATCATACCTGGCAGACAAAATAATAAAACTGGGTGGGATTGCCGGAGGTGATATCTTTATAAATGAGAATGGTATATCGATAAGCGGCTACACTGAAAGCAGTGACTCATCAGAATATTTATTCCGGTACAATTCAATCCAGCCTGCCGAATTTCAGACTTATAAAATCCTGCCCTCAGGAACATCCATGTTTGAGTCTGCTATATTCATATCCGGGGAATATGGTAAAAGAACCGGGATCTACCCTTCACGTAAGATTTCAGATCTGGCTGAGGAAATTGAGCCATTTCTGGGTGATGAAATAACAAGGGCTTATATTGAAATTAAAGACAATAATGTAAGTCAGAACTCTCTGGTTATATATGAATTAAGAAACCGGGTTCAATGTGAGAATATCTTTCTTAAGTACCTTGCTGGTGAGACAGAGGTCACTTTTTTCAAGCCAGATGAATTGATCAGTATACCGGTTTACACCCAAGGACCTGCCGGGCTTCTGTCGGCTCTTCAGCCCGATTTTGCGCCGGGATTCTCCGATTCCTGTTTTGCCTTTTATGACAATTATATGATAACCGGTAATTCATACATTACTATTTCCAGGTTCTTATATGACAACATACTGAATAAAACACTGGCAAATGATATGGAGTACCGCGAATTTGAGAAGATGGCACCGAGCAGGGCAGGATATCTGTTCTATTGCATTCCGTCGCGGTGTATCGATTACTTTTCGGGATACTTTAATCAGGATATATCTGCCGGGCTCAGGTCAGGTAAAAATTCACTCGATAAGATTCAGTCGGTGGGATTTCAGCTTGCCTCCATTAACGGCATGATTTATAACAACCTGTCGGTCAGCTATAAGGATGTGGTCAGGGAAGAGTCAACAACTGAATGGGAAACTCTGCTTGACACGACTGCCGGAATAAAACCATTCTTTTTTACAAATCATAATACGGGAGCAAAAGAGATATTCATCCAGGATATAAAAAACAATGCCTATCTTATCAATGCTGCGGGACGCGTTCTGTGGAAGGTTCCATTGAAAGAAAAAATCAATGGTACAGTGTATATGATCGACTATTACAGGAACGGTAAAAATCAATTATTGTTTTCAGGCCGGAATAATCTTCATCTCCTCGACCGAAACGGCAACTATGTAGAAAGGTATCCGGTGAGATTAAGGTCCCCGGCAACAAATTCCCTGGCTCTGTTTGATTATGATAATAACAGCAATTACCGGCTCGTGATTGCCGGGGAAGATAAGCTTGTTTACACTTATGACCGTACAGGCAGTGTTGTAAAGGGATGGGAACCATTCAGGACTGCCGGCTATGTAACTGCTGAAGCCGGTTATTATAAGGTCTCGGGGAAAGATTATATTGTTGTTGCTGATGAATCTTCCTTATATTTTCTGGATCGTTCAGGAAAAACAAGGCTCATGCTTGATGAAGCAGTCACTAAAGCCCGCGGATCAGCGCTAAGGCTGACACCAGGGTCGGAACCTGCACTCGTATTCACTTCTCCCGACGGCACTGTTCAGAACGTTTATTTCAACAGGAATGTGCAGAAATTCAGCTTCAGAAAGTTTTCTTTTGACCATTCATTCGATTTTTTTGACGTAGATGGCGACGGTTTTGGCGAATATGTTTTCATTGACAAAGGCATCCTGTATCTTTATGATCACAACATGAAAGAAATGTTTTCGAAAGATTTCAGCTCAGACAATCTTGGAGGACCTATCAATTTTACCTTTTCATCAACAGACAGGAAGATAGGTGTTTTTGACGTAAACAAGAACCTTATTTATCTTATTAACAGCAAAGGGGAAATAATGACAGGATTTCCGCTCAGAGGAGCATCAATGTTTTCGATAGGGAAGCTTTCTTCAGGATCCGGCTGGAATCTGATTGTCGGAGGAACCGACAGATTTTTATATAATTACAAATTGGAAACGTCACTTAAATGAATACAGAGCCATGAGACCGAGATTTATTTTGACTGTATTTCTTACACTGATCCTTACAACAGCAGCAGCTCAGAACAGTCAGATACTATATTTTATGAATCTGCCTCAGAATCATCTTCTTAATCCAGTCCTCCGACCGACAAATTTAATTTATATCGGCCTGCCTGGTTTAACAGGGATGAACCTCAATATTACCAATAACTTTATCAATTTTTCGGATGTATTTTCCAGAGGCCTGGAGATCTCAGAATCAACACTTGCATTTATCGATCCGGATTTTGACAGGGATAAATTCCTTGGTAAAATAAAGGACCTGAACTATATTAATCCAAAAGCTGCAGTTCAGCTTCTTGGAGTAGGATTCAAATCAGGCGAAGATCTTTATGTTTTTATGGATATAAACGACATCGCTGAAGTTAATGTTATATTCCCGCGGGATCTTGTAAAACTGGCTTTCCTTGGCAACGAGGAATTTGCAGGTCAGACTCTGGACCTGTCATCGGTGGATGCTGATTTCAATTACTATCGTGAAATAGGGATAGGTGCCTCAAAGAACATTACTTCAAGACTTCGTTTCGGTGCAAAAGCCCGACTGCTGTTCGGAATTACAGCCGGCTCATTCCAAAACTATGCACTCAATCTAAAGGTGAGCAATGAAGCCGTCAATACCCTTGAGACAAATATGGCTTATGATATCAGCGGTCCTGTACATTTCAATTCCGACAATAAATTCGACAAGAATGACTTTGACAGTGAATTTATAGATTCAGATAACGGCGTTAGCAAGTTCCTTACAAATATGAAAAATGCAGGTTTTGGGCTGGACCTTGGGGCTGAATTCTCGGTAAATGATAAAATTGTGCTTTCAGCAGCTATCATTGATGTTGGATTTATAAGATGGAAATCCAATCTTTCCAACTATGAAGCCGTGGACACTTTGGAGTTACAAGGATTGGATTTTGAAGATATTTATGAAGGCAGAACAACCATTGACGACCTTTCTAAAGGTTTGATCGATTCGCTTCAAAATGCATTTCATTTAACCAGTCCCGAGAAACCTTTTACCACAAAACTTCCGGTAGGATTTGTCGTGGGCGGCAAATATAACCTGAATGACAAATTTTCAATCGGGATCTTGTCCTACAGCAAAATAACAGGACAACAGATAAGAGAAGCACTGACTGTTTCGGCAAATATGAACATTGGAAACAAGATCTCAACAAGCCTGGCCTACACAGCCTGCAATCATAGTTACAGCAATCTGGGTCTCGGACTTGGATTCAGGGCATCCGTTGTACAGTTCTATTTTCTGCTCGACAGGATACCTTTAAGCTGGAAAAAAGCCGGAAGCAGCAATGGGACTTTCCCATTACCCGCAAACTGGAATACCCTGAATACCCGGGTTGGATTGAATCTTGTTTTCGGGAACAAAGCAAGGAGTAATTATTAAGCAAACATTCAGACAGAATAATAACAGTTTAAATCTATTTTTGATAATGACGCTGCTGATCCGTTTTATATTAATAAGTATTATTATCTATCTTCTGATCCGTTCGTTTGCAAGGTTTTTTGAAGAGAAAGACGCTTCGGCCCGGAAGCGGGAACATGACCGGGAAAATAATGAAAAATCGAAAAGTGTTTCGAAAGATGTGGGAGAATATGTTGATTACGAGGAGATCGAATAGATGGTGGGAACAGGGCCTATTTTAACGAAGATCTGAGCTGTTTAGCCAGCGCATTTGCGAATACAAAATCATTCAGAATGGTACAATCGGAGTAAAGGATTTCTTTATTACTTCCTTCCCAGCATTTAACTCCGTCGCTTAAGAAAATTATTTTCTCGCCGATCTTCATTACGGAATTCATATCATGAGTATTTACAATTGTAGTCATAGTGTACTCCTCAGTGAGCTCCTTTATGAGCTCATCTATCAGTATAGCGGTGATCGGATCGAGACCTGAATTTGGTTCATCGCAAAACAGGTATTTTGGATTCAATGAAATTGCCCTTGCAATAGCTACCCTTTTCTTCATTCCTCCGGACAATTCCGATGGCAATAGTCTGTTTGCATTAATGATATTTACCCTTTTCAGGCAGAAATTAACACGATCTGTTTTTTCCTCTTCATTTTTGTCAGTGAACATATCGAGAGGAAACTTCACATTTTGCTCCACGGTGAGCGAATCAAACAACGCGCTACCCTGGAACAACATGCCGATCTCTTTTCTGATTTCTTTCTTTGCATTGAAATCAAGCTTATTGAAGAGTATATCATCATACCAGATCTCTCCTCTGTCTATTTCATGGAGGCCGACAATCGATTTAAGAAGCACAGTCTTGCCCGAACCGCTTCTGCCGATTATAAGGTTGGTTTTGCCCGGTTCGAATGAAACCGAAATATTGCTCAGAACGAGCTGGTTATTAAATGACTTATCCAGATCAATGACCCTGATCATGACAGCAGAAGTTGGGTTAGAATTACATTGAGAAGGAGAATAAGGACACTGCTATAAACGACTGCTCTTGTACTTGCCTGCCCGACCTCAAGTGATCCTCCCTCAACAAAATAGCCCTCAAAGGAAGAGATACTTGTGATAACAAATGCAAAAAACAGGGTTTTTATTATGGCGTAGGTGACATAATAAGGTATAAATGCGTACTGGATCCCGTAAACAAAATCCTCGGAAGTAATAACTCCGGCTGAAGTACCTGCTATCCATCCACCGAAAATCCCAACTGAAATGCTTATCAGGGTAAGTATCGGATTAAAAAGAAGGGTTGCTATTATTTTGGGAAGTATAAGGTATGAAGCTGAGTTTACACCCATAGTTTCAAGAGCGTCAATTTGTTCAGTCACTCTCATGGTGCCTAATTCTGAGGCAATATTTGATCCGACTTTGCCTGCGAGTATCAGAGCCGTGATTGTAGATGAGAATTCGAGTAAGATTGAATCACGGCAACCAAGTCCTATCAGGTAAGTAGGATAAATCGGATTTTCAGTATTATAGGCGGTCTGGAGGGTAATAACGGCACCCATGAAAAAGGAGATTACAGTGATTATTCCGACAGAATTCAGGCCGAGAAAAACCAATTCATGCATTGTCTGCTTATAATAGACATATGGTTTTTCAGGTTTGGAAAATACTTTCTTGAGAAGCAGAAAATAGCGCCCAAACTGTGTTAAAAACTTAATCATGCCGAAAATTTACCGGTTCTAAATTTACAAATATTTATGGTATTTCATGCACAAAGGTTTGAATAGGGAATGGACAAATTAATTATATATTTGCGTAATTTTTAATCGGAACAAATATATTTTCTATGGACAACAGGTATGTTATTATCATGGCGGGTGGTGTTGGAAGCCGTTTCTGGCCGCTAAGCCGTCTTGAACGACCTAAACAGTTCCTTGATATACTCGGCAAAGGAGAGACTCTTTTACAGCTGACCTACAGGAGGTTCAGTGCGATCTGCCGGAAGGAAAATATTTATATTGTCACCAGTGCAAGGCATAAGAAACTCGTATCAGATCAACTGGATATTGATCCGGTCAATATTCTTGCCGAACCTTTCAGACGAAATACTGCTCCATGTCTTGCTTATGGCACCTTCCGGATCCTGAAGGAGAATCCCGATGCTGTTGTCACGGTTACTCCGGCCGATCACCTTATCATCAAAGAGGATAAATTCTGTGATGTAATAAGAAAAGGATTTGAATTTGCTGAAAAGAACGATGCACTTCTGACACTCGGGATCAAACCTGACCGTCCTGAAACCGGTTACGGATATATTCAGGCTGACCGGAAGAAATCCGTCAGCGGTTATAATAACCTGCTAAAGGTTAAAACTTTTACGGAAAAACCTGATATTGAACTTGCCAAAGTGTTTCTTGAAAGCGGTGATTTCTACTGGAATTCAGGGATATTTATCTGGAATATAAAATCGATACTGAATGCATTTGAAAAACACCTTCCCGAAATGTTTTCAGCTTTTGAGGAAGGAAGGGAGTTTTATGGGACAAAACAGGAAAGTAAATTCATTGGTAAGACATATACTGAATGCAGGAATATTTCGATTGATTACGGAATTATGGAAAAAGCTGATAATGTTTTTGTGATGTGCACCGATATAGGGTGGTCAGATCTCGGGACCTGGAGTTCCCTTCATGAACATTCGGCGGTTGACACCAAGGGCAATTCGAAGGTAAGCGGTGAAATATTCTCCTACGACAGCAGAGGGAACATATTTAATATATGTCCGGGTAAGATTGCTGTTGTCCAGGGTTTAAAAGATTACATTGTTGTTGATTCGGACGATGTCCTGTTGATAGTTAAAAAAGCAGAAGAACAGAATATAAAAAACTATCTGGATGATGTAAAAAACGCTACCGGGGAAAAATATCAGTAACTCCGCTGGCCCTAGGATTGTTTTGACCTCTCCCCAAACCCCTCCCCCAGGAGGGAGGGGCTTAAAATACAGCAAATTAAGTCCCCCTCTCTCTTGGGAGAGGGGGATTTAGGGGGTGAGGTCCATACCCTTCCGGGGATTGAGGGGCATAAAAAAAAGAGGCTGCTGCTGCAGCCTCTTTTTTTTACTGTTAAAATTCCCAAAGGTCATGTTCAATATCGAACAGTTCATTCTTGATACGTTCAGCTTCGA
>Ga0115026_10000310_pt1 | contig 12405 bp, 11 predicted proteins | sample Mud_0915_D1_FD_83878 | JGI IMG/M metagenome (GOLD analysis project Ga0115026, IMG submission 83878) | Wetland microbial communities from Old Woman Creek Reserve in Ohio, USA - Mud_0915_D1 | ecosystem: Environmental > Aquatic > Freshwater > Wetlands > Sediment ...
CTCTCTCGTTGGAGGCGCGAGCTCGTTGACCCTGGGCAACCGCGCAGGCCTCTACCGAAGTGGCGAGCGGGTGTCCGTCGCCCTGGAAAGGCCTTTGCTGATGCAGGCGGACGGCGATGTGGCATGGGGGGCAAAGGAGTTTCATTTCAAAGTCCTGCCTAGCGTATTGAGGCTCAAAGCATAGCCGTGAGACCGGATTACCCAACCAACCAGGAGATTGCGGATGTGCTCGATCGAGTGGCTGCGTTGCTCGAAGCGCAAGATGCGAATCCCTACCGCGTCAATGCCTACAGAAAAGCCGCCCGCTTCCTGGAACAATACGACCGATCTGTTTCCCAAATTGCAGAGAGCGTTTCCGGAGAAATGCTCGAAGACCTGCCGGATATAGGGAAAAGCATTGGAGGGGCTATACGCGAGTTTGTGCACATGGGTCGTCTCTCGCTTCTCGAAAGGCTGGAGGGCGAGATCTCTCCGGAAGACCTTTTCACCACGATTCCCGGAATCGGTGAAGAACTGGCCAAGCGCATTTATTCTAAGCTTCACATTGAGACTCTTGAAGATCTTGAACTGGCCGCCCATGACGGCCGTCTTGAAAAGGTGCCGGGCATGGGTCATCGCAGGGTCACGGCCGTAAGGGATTCGCTGGAATCCATTTTAAGCCGCTCCGGCAGGAGAAGAGCGCGGAGGCTTCGCCACTTGGACGAAGTAGAAATGCATGGCGAACCCGCTCAACCATCCGTAGCAGCGATCCTTGAAGTGGATGAAGAGTATCGGCAAAAGGCAGAGGAGGAAAAACTCAGGACCATCTCGCCGCGCCGGTTCAACCCTGACGGGAAATACCGGCTCCCTGTCCTGCACACGGACCGGGAAGGGTGGCATTTCAACGCCCTGTTTTCCAACACGGCACGGGCCCACGAACTCGCGAAGATCAGGGACTGGGTGGTGATCTACTTCGAAAGGGACGGCCACGAAAATCAGCACACCGTGGTCACCGAAACGCATGGCTTGCTGAAAGGGCGCCGCGTTGTCCGCGGCCGCGAGAAGGAATGTCTCGTGCACTACGCTCCAGGGGAAGAAAAAGGGGGCTCAGGGGTGGGTTCTCCTGAGGAGTTCGTTTAGTCGTGACCCGTGTCAACTCCACCGCAAATTGCTACAAATCCGGTGAAGACTCTCTCGGGTGGGAACTCACGGTCTCCAATGCCCTTTATCCGGCGGACAGCCCCTGCAGGAAGGTCCTCAAGAGAGTCGCATCTTACGGGGATCTCCTGTACGACCACCTCTCTCTTTTTGTTCCCATGCAAGAAGTTCGAAGCCTTCTGGAGATCGGAGGCGGCTACGGTTATGTGATGAAGGATCTTTTAATCCGAAATCCCTCGATGGCCGTGACCATGGTGGACATTTCGCCCCGCTTCTCAGGGATTCAAAGCCAGACCCTGAAAAATTACCCGGTGGACTACGTGGTCGCCGATTTCATGGAACTCGATCCATCGTACTTTGCCCGGAAGGACCTTGCCATTCTCAATGAAAACCTCGGCGACTTTCCGACCTTGTTGGATGTCCCAAGAACGATCTTTCAGAAGCCTCCTCCTGAACCGCTTGAACGTCGAGTGCGCGAGCTTTTCACACGGTATTCCTTCGAAGCCCCAGACACTGACACGTTCAACTTCAACCTGGGCGCTGTCGAGGCGGTGGAAAAGCTTTGCGCTTCCGGCATCTCTTATATCTTCATGGGAGAGCACAGTTGCGAGGCGGAAGCCCCGGAGCGTTACAGGAGGCTTCTCTCCGTCTCCTCTTCTCATCAGCCGGAGAGAATTCCCCTCAAAGGCCACGATGAATACACCATCAAGTTCTCCTATCTGGAGAAGGCGGCGGCCTTCTATCGCTACTCAACCCGAAGAGGCCCTTTTGCGGATTTCCTGCAGGTCGAGTGGAGCGACCGGCTGAGACGCCTCATGGCGTCCCCTTCCCTGGCCGATGATGAAAGCGAAATCATCCGCCACTTCGTGGAAGACCTCTACAAGTACGAGTATCTGATTCTGGTGCGAAGGGTGTGAAGGAAACTGAGCCGATGATTCCGGCTGGTTAAGTCCCGATGACGATTCCCCCGTCTACCCGCAGCACGGCTCCTGTGATGAAGCTGGCTTCATCGGATGCCAGGAAGAGATAGGCATTGGCAATTTCGCGCGGCTGGCCGAGGCGGCCAAGAGGCGTGCGCGCCCGCATCCCTTCCAGGATCTGGGAGGGCATGGAATGGAGGATCTCTGTCTCCGTGAAGCCGGGCGCCACGGCATTGACGCGGATGTTGTAACGACCCAGTTCACGGGCCCAGACTTTGGTCATGCCGATCACTCCGGACTTGGTGGCGATGTAATTGGTCTGGCCTACATTGCCATCCATACCCGCCACCGATGTGGCGTTGAGGATGACGCCCCTACCCTGCCGGATCATGGCAGGCGCCACGGCCTGAGTGCAATTGAAGACACCCTTTAGATTGATGGCAATGACCAGGTCGAATTCGGTTTCGGTCATCTGTTTGATGACCTCACCGTTCTTCATTTTCACGAGCATACTGTCACGCAAGATGCCGGCGTTGTTCACAAGCACATCGACGCGGCCATATCTTGAAAGCACATCCTGAATCCAATCTCCCACCGCTTTTCTGTCCCGTACATCGACTCTGTAAAAGCTTGAATCCGCGCCAAGACGTTTGACTGCAGCGTCACCGGCCTCTTTGTTCACATCGCAGATCACCACCTTCGCTCCCTCTTCAGCAAAGCGCTCAGCGGTGGCCAGGCCGATACCCGCCGCTCCCCCTGTAATGAGGGTCACTTTGTCTTTCACGCGCATGGCTCACATCTCCTGTTCGAAGGGGCCCACTTGAGCAGTTTCAGCCACATAGAAACAGGGATGATCATCCCTTAGGTCAGATAGGGGAGTTTATCCCAGAAGTCCTTGTCTTTGTCTTTCCAGTCAGGTCCGAACCTTCTTTCATAGTAGTCGTCGAACCTTTCCAACCATCGCGCCCAAACGCTTTCACCTCCGGCTGCGGCACGCAACATGTCCGTCAGATGAGCCACTATAGTGTGCATCTCATCTTTGGGCAGAAAGTAGACGGCCCCCTTTTTGAAGGATTTGACTGTGCTCTCCACGCTTAGGGCATGGGCCGTCAGCATGACGGAGATAATTCCCCTTTGCTTCGCAATGTCCAGGAGCTCATAGCCATTGACACCCATGATATCAAGAATCGCAAGATCGAAGCCTTTCGTCTCCAAGAGGCCCTTCGCCTGCTCGAAGGTGGCGGCTGTGGTGATTTCACACATGGAAAGGAGTTGTCGCAGGGTGTCGAGAACATCCTTCTCATCGTCCACTATGAGAACCTTTTTCCCTTGAAGCAAATTTTCTTCTTTCATGGCAACAACTCCTAACTCTTCTGGTCTCCTGTCGGCTCAAAAGCCAGGTAGGTTTTTGCATCCGGCCCCTCCCCCCAATGAATAAAGGTCACCTTGAGAGGCATGCCTATCTTGATCTGTTCGGGCCTGCGTGCGTCCACTCCTTCGATCCTCGCTGCCACACGGCCGCCCTCTTCGAGTTCCACCACACCTGAACAGTAGGGGCGTTTTCGGTCATAACCCTCTGCCATCATAAAGGGCGGCGGGATATTGATACAGGTAAAGGCAGCCAGTTTCCCTCTCCCTTTCATCTCCATCCATTCCAGGTCCGAGCTGTAGCACGTCACACAAAACGGTCTTGGAGGAACAAAGGCCGCGCCGCACTTCCTGCACCTCACTCCCATGAGTTTCTCTTCGTGCAAATGCTCGTTGTACGAGATATCCGTGAAACGTTTCTCTCCCATCGCTTTATCTCCTCTCCAGGATCGTAAAGGTGCACGTTCCACCAACCCCTCCCAAATTGTGAGCAGCACCGATCCGAAGATTCTTTTTCGGCACCTGACGTCTCCCTGCTTTGCCTCGGAGCTGAGTCCAGACTTCATAGAGTTGAGAGGTGCCTGTGGCGCCCACAGGGTGGCCTTTGCACTTGAGACCTCCGGAGGTGTTAATCGGCATCGGTCCATCCAGTCTCGTGGCTCCTTCTGCCACCGCTTTATATCCTTCACCAAGCCCGAAGAATCCGAGATCCTCGATGTGAACGAGTTCGGCTATGGAGAAGCAGTCATGCACTTCAGAAAACTGAATGTCGTTAGGTCTCAAGCCGGACATCCCGTAGGCCTCCTGCGCCGCATATTTCGTCGCCTCAAAGGAACTGAGATCTTCGCAATCATGAAAGCTTCTTCCGCTTCCTTGCCCTATTCCGGCGACGTAAATAGGATCATCCGTGAAGTTCCGAGCCATCTCCTCAGACACCAGCAGAATACAGCTTGCGCCATCGCTGATGGGACAACAGTCATAGAGGTGCAAGGGCCATGCAACCGATGGGTTTGCCGCCGGATCGCGGAGAAAAGCCTTCTCATCCTCCCATGTGGGCACAGGGATTCCCTTCTTTTTGGCACTCTCCATTTTCATGTTCATCATATCGCGAATGGTCACCGGGAACTGGGCTTTAGGATTGAGCGGCGCGTTGTTGTGGCTCTTGATCGTCACATTCATCAAATGTTCCCTGGTGGCTCCGTGTTTTGCAAAATACGCTGTGGCAATGGCGGCAAAGGCGCCGGGAAACGTAAATCCCACCCGGCTTTCATACGGTGCCGTGGCTAGAGCCAACCCTTCAGCCACCTCTTCCGTGGTACGCTTGGACATCTCCTCCACGCCCCCCACGAGCACCATGTCGTAGAACCCTGATGCAATGGCAAACACCCCTTCGCGGAAAGCCAGTGCACTCGACGCGCATGCGCCCTCTGTTCGCGTTGCGGGTCTCGGGTAGAGGCCTATCACATCGGAAATGATCGGCCCCCAGTGAGCCTGGTGCACAAAGAAATCATTGCTGAAGTTTCCAAGGTAAAGCGCATCGATGTCCTTAGGATCAGCCCCTTTGTCAACGCTTGAAAGCATCTCTTTGAACGCTTCTGCAAAGAGATCCTTGGAATCCCTGTCTTTGAACATGCCGAACTTGGACATGCCTGCACCGACGATCGCCACGCCTCTGCCCAGTTTCCTCCGCTTTTGCATTCTGACCCTCCCCATAAGACGGCTCACAAGAGGGAGTCCCCCTCCTCCTCAATGCTTGTCTGGCCTCCAGTCAAATTGGGGCCAGCATGAACCCGTATTTCAATTCCTTTACTTAATCATGTTTGGCAGCCACAGTACCGCCTCTGGAAAGGCAACGCAAATAGCCAAACCAATGAGTTGGAGGATAACAAAGGGTAGCACCCCCTTAAAAACATCCATCGTCGTCAATGTTCCTTTGGATATCCCCAAAAGATAGAATATGGTAGCACCCGCCGGGGGGGACAGGAAGGCATTCTGGAGGTTGACGGCAACGCAAATCACAAACCACAGAGGGTCCATGCCGAATTTGACAGCAATTGGAAGGAAAATCGGTATGACCAGGTAAATGATCCCCACCCACTCGATGGGCATGCCTAGAATGAAGATGATCAGCATCATAATGAAAAAGACACCCCACTTCCCCAGGCCCGATGCCACCATGTAGTCCATGATAACCTTGCCGCCGCCGAAGTCCAGAAAGACCGCCGTGTAACAGTTGGTTGCCACGATGATGAACATGACCATGGCCACGCTCTTCGCCGTACCCTGGAGGGCTTCCTGCATCAGCTTCCAGCTGAACCGACGGTAGATCAATATAAGCAGGAAAGAGCCGACCGCTCCGACACCCGACGCTTCCCTCACTGTCGTGGTCCCGGTGAAAATGCTCCCCAGCACGAGCAGGATCAAAGCACCAGGCGCCATCATCGACCTCACCGCACGTTTGAGCCTTGCGCTGACCGGTACAGCGGCCCTCTCCTCCACGGAAAGGGGAGGGCCCAGTTTCGGATTTAACCCGCATCGGATGGCAATATACAAAATGTAAAGCCCTCCGAGAACAAAGCCCGGAAAAAGACCGCCCACGAGCAACTTCCCGGCTGACAATCCCGTCAGATCTGCCAGCGCAATCAGCATGACGCTCGGCGGGAACATGATGCCCAACGTGCCGCCGGCACAAATCGTCCCCGCAGCCAATTTCTTTTCATACTTGTACTTCATCATCACCGGCAACGCCGCAAGTCCCATCGACACGACCGCGGCGCCCACAATCCCGGTGCAGGCGGCAATAATCATGCACACCATGATCACAGCGATGGCCACTCCTCCCCGCAAAGGACCCATGAGCCAGCGGATGGCCTCGAAGAGATCCTCCGCAATGCCGGATTTGACCAGCAGATTCGCCATGAAGATAAACATCACAACGGCGACCAGAATCCCGCTGTCCATGGTGCCCATGGCCTGGCTGGTGAACATATACATCACAGAGGGGCCCCGCAGGAGATAACCGAAGATGAGCCCTACCCCGCCGAAAACAAACGCGATGGGGTGGCCGAACATCATTACAAAGATGAGAACGGCCAGCATTAAAATCGACATCGTTTCGACGCTGAAAGCTTCCATCATAGCTCCCTCCCGCTAACGCACAGGTGCACGCTACGCACAAACTGCGCAAGGCCTTGCAGCAACATAAAAAAAGAGCATAGGGGTATCAGGGTTTTCATCACCGGAACAATCATGGGCACACCCGTGACGGTCCTGTCTCCCGCTGCTATGGATTCAACAGCAAGGTCCATTCCTGCGTACAGAAAAATAAAAAAATAGGGGAAGAACAGGAGGAGATACCCAGCCGAATCCAAACCGGCTTGCCATCGGCGGGGGAGATACACGTAAAACGTGTCGATGTTGACATGGCTGTTGTGCAGGAGACCGTAGGCGCCCACCATCATGAAATGAACGGCATACAAGAGGGTTGCCGTGTCTAAAGCCCAAAGATGCGGGTTGTTGAATATTCTTCTGGATATCACCTCGTACAGCACCAGAATGGCGATGGGGACCGCGACCCAGGCAAATATGCGCCCGACCCAATCACTGATGCTGTCGCATATCCTCACAAATGTTCGCAGGCTCATAGGTCCTCCCGTGTGTCGAGGAGCTGTTGGTAGAAGCAAGAAGATGAGATGCTCCCCGATCACCAGCGCACCGGGGAGCATCTGAGAGGATCAGTTTACTTGATCTCAGGATAGGTTTTCAGGGCTGTTCCGGATTTGAAACGACCCTCCATGTCACGCACCTTGTCAAACCGCTTCAAATAATCGACTATGGATTTGGCGATCTTCGCATAGTCCGGGTTTTTACCGGATTCCATTTCCATGAACTTGGTGCATAATTCTTCCAACTTGTCCTGGGCTTGTTGGTCAAGACGGCTCTCTTGAATTCCTGCTGCTTTGAACTTTTCTGATGCCTCTATGGCATCCCAATTCGCTTTGGCGTAAGACCAAACCATGTTCGCCATGGCAGCATTCTCAACGACAGCCTGCAGGTCTGGCGGCAATTTCTTCCAAGCATCCATATTGATCATCAGGTCGGAAACGCAGCCCACCTGATGCCAACCCTGCGGGGTAACCCAGTACTTCGTTGTCTCCTGGAACTTCACGTTCCAGTCGGTGGACGGGGCTCCATACTCTGCACCATCGATAGTTCCCAACTTAAGCCCCATATAGATCTCACCGCCGGGAATCCGGACCGGCTTGGCGCCAACCTGCTCCAAAACCCAAATGGTCTGAAGGACACCGGTTCGCAACATGACTCCTTTGAAATCATCGAGCGTTTTGATGGGTTTATTGGTACGAAAGCCTGACTCCGGGCCTGTCACGCAAATTGGGAAGAACATCATATTGTATTTCCCATAGAGCTCCTGTCCCAACTTCAAACCACCTCCGTCATAAAGCCATGTCATCCAGTCGGAAGCGGTCATCATGAATCCAAGCGAGCAGAACAGGTCGAAGGCTGTGTTCTTGCCGGTCCAGTAGGTGGACCAAGCAGCCCCTGCTTCGACAACACCCTTTCTCACCCCATCAAATACTTCGAAGGCCGGCATGAGCTCACCAGCGGGGTGTACGGTGACCGTCATTTTCCCACCGCTCAATTTGTTGACTGTCTCTGCAAAATGCACATCTGCCTCATGGTAGGGTGTTAACGCGGGTGTGCGGCCCGTGGCCATTCGCCATTTGACCGTTTGAGCTTCAACCGTGGCGGCTAATGTGAAACTGATAGCCAGGCCGAATATGAAAAGAGCCAACAGCGTTTGTTTCTTCATAATCTCACCTCCACTAAAGTTACGGGTTCTTGATCTTGCGGGGGCGCGGTTTTGTCCATCCACAAGAGCCTATGAGAACCAAAAAGGTTGAGAAGAAGCCGGCTTCTAAACGTGTTTTGGTTTGGCTCACCTCCCTTCTTTTATGAATGCACATCCCTCTAAACCTTTGTGTCACGACCCGACCAAAATTTCTCGCGCATTTCCCTTTTCAAGGTCTTGCCGGCCACATTGCGGGGGAAATCCTCCATGATGATGACTTGAGAAACCCTCTGGAACTTGGCCTCCACCCGGTCATTGATCCAAGTTTTGAGCGCTTCATCGGTCACAGTACCCGGAGCGTTCAGGACGACGGCAGCCACCGGGGTTTCCCCCCAGCGGTCGTCCGGTATGCCGAAAACAGCGGCTTCACGGACCGCTGGGTGCTGAACCACGATCTCTTCGATATCCCGGGGATAGACGTTCACCCCTCCCGAAATGATCATGTCCTTCATGCGATCCACGAGATAGAGAAAGCCGGCTTCGTCCACATAGCCCAAGTCACCGGAATGAAGCCAGCCGTCCACGATGGCGGCTTTGGTGAGATCCGGCCGCTTGTAATACCCCGGCGTGAGAATAGGCCCGTTGCCGCAGATCTCGCCCACTTCCCCGGGAGGGAGCTCCTTTCCTTTTTCGTCCAAGATCTTCATGTCGAAGAACTGAGGTGGCACGCCCACGGAATCCGGTTTGGACGGATAGTCATATTTGTCGAGAACCGTCACAAACCCCTCAGTCAAGCCGTACAGTTCATAGAACCGTCCTGGCAAATGCTTGTTCAGTCTTTCCTTGTGCTCGCGATGGAGAGGCGCGCCCAACGACAGAATCATCTCTAAGGACGCCAGCTTCTTTGATGAAAAGTTCGGCGCATTGAGAACCGCGATGATCTGCGCGGGCACCATCATCACATGGGTGACCTTCTCCTTTTCGATCGTTTCGATGTACGAGACCGCTTCGAACTGAGGGAGGAGCATATAGGTTGCCCCTACGAACACCGTGGGCATCATGTCCACAAAGGCGCCGTTGAAGACGATAGCTCCCGCATGCATGGTGAAGCTCTCCGGCGTCATCCGGTAGCAGGCTGCGAAAGAGGTCCCATAGGCGGCTCGAATCTTGTGGGTATGCACGATCCCTTTCGGCAGTCCGGTGGTCCCGCTGCTGTACATGATGTTAAAAGGATCGTCTTCATTGACCTCCACCCCGGGTTCCTGGTCGTTCGCTGCTGCTTTGAGCGCATGGTAGTCGCGATACCCCGTGCGCGAGCCGTCAATGAGAAGATAGCGGTCGTGCGCGATCGCCGGGAGTTCCGGCTTGATGGGATCAATGGTGTCCACAAAGCTGGAATTGGCGATGAGCATAACCGAATCAGAGTCCCGGAGCAGCGACGCTATGGCTTTTCCCCGCAGCAAAACGCTGAGGGGGACCACAACGGCTCCGATCTTGGCGCAGGCCCAATAGACCTCGAGCTGCTCCAGGCAATTGGGAAGCACGGTCGCCACCTTGTCTCCCTTTTGAATGCCCAGCGCCAGCAAGGAGTTCGCAAGCCGATTGATGCTCTTGTTGAACTCCAGATGGGTCAAGCGCTTGTCCCGAAAGACCACGGCCAGTTTGTTCGGTCGATAACGAGCATGATGCGTGAATAGTGATCCGATGTTCATGGTCCCCTCCTTTGCGCATGGGGTGGAAGAAAGGGTTATGTTGAAGTCCGAAATGCTGGAGGAATTCTGAGCCGATCGGCCGCTCGTACAATCCAATTCATGATACTGCGAAATCGGTGCCACAAAAGGACAAAAGATGGTCTTTGTGGCTTAACTCTTTCTTGTTTCGTGGTTTTCCACCCTTTTCCTGCAGACATTAATCCTTGTTGCTTTCTGAAAGTAGAAAGCCTAGACTGTCTCAATATAGAGACATGTCCCTTTATCGAGACGGAGGGCTGACATGGCTGCAAAACACAAAGAGGTAAACCGGATCCAGGCCTTGATAAAGCGAAGAGGCTTTTTCAGGAAACTCCTCGACAACATGCAGGTGGGGGTCATCGTCTCAGATCACGAAGGGTATATCGTCTACATCAACGACACCTATGCTCGATTCCTCAACCTTGACCCTTCTGCCGAGCTCGGCAAACATGCTTCAGAACTCGGGGTCAATTCCCGCCTTCATATCGTTGCAAAAACGGGACAAGCGGAAGTCAACTATCCTCATCAGTTCAAGGACAGGGCTTTTCTCGTCCACCGCATTCCCATCAAGGAAAACGGCAAAATCGTTGCCGTTCTTGGTCTGGTACTGTTCGACAGTGCCAGCACAGCAAGCAAGCTGGCCGAGAAAGTGTCTTTCCTTGAATCCAAATTGAGCCTTTATGAACATGAACTGCTTTCCCTTCGCTCCACGCGATACACCATGGACAGCATGGTGGGAGCGAGTTCCGCGATCCGAGGACTCAAGCGGCAAGCTCTCAGGGCAGCAGCAACCAGCCTGCCGGTGGTCATCACCGGGGAGTCGGGTACCGGCAAAGAGCTCTTGGCCCAGGCTATCCATCACGCAAGCTCCAGAAGGCTGTATCCTTTTGTCCGGGTCAATTGTGCAGCCATTCCTCCAGACCTTTTTGAGTCTGAGCTCTTCGGCTATGAAAAAGGAGCGTTCACCGGCGCGAGATCCACAGGGAAACCGGGGAAATTTGAATTGGCCAGTCATGGTTCCGTGTTTCTGGACGAAATCGGTGATCTGCCCATTGAGATGCAGCCGAAGCTGCTTCGTGTGCTGGAAGAAAAAGAGTTTGAACGGGTTGGGGGGACGTCGCTGATCAAAACCGACTTTCGATTGCTGGCCGCGACAAACCATGACCTTGAAGACATGCTCGAGGCTAACCGTTTTCGGAAAGATCTGTTTTACCGCCTCAACGTCATTACCCTTCACATCCCTCCGCTCCGCGAACGGAGAGAAGATATCCTCCCTATTGTGGAGCATCTTCTTAAGCGCATTGCCCATGATTCAGGGCTGCCGGGTATCTCCCTAGGCCCAGAGGTTCAAGACATTCTCACGAACTATGACTGGCCCGGAAACGTGCGCGAGATCTCCAATGTTCTCGAGCGTGTTGTTTCTTACCTGGAAAGAGATACGATCTACCCCTGCGATATTCCCCCGTATATCCATAGGGCACACCGGGGAACGAGTTCCTCCAACCATGCCTCCCTCAGACGCGTTCAAACCAGCGCGGAAAGGGAAGCCATCCTTTATGCGCTTCGATCCGTCAACTACAACAAAGCACGAGCCTCGCAGGCCCTTGGGATACACCGCTCTGTCCTTTACAAGAAGATGAAGAAGTACGATCTGGCTCTCACGAGTGAGCCGCCTCATTAGATCATCGAATGCTTACTTGCGGGTTTTTGTAGGGCCAAGAAGGAAGGTCACGGAGATCTGCGGCATGCCGGGCCACGCATCCCGAGAAATTGTTGCCATTCATTTTCACAATCTCTGCAGGAAAGAGCTTCGGCTCATGCCCGCCCCTACGGAGTCATTGAGGATGATCTTGGACGATTTCAGTTTTTCGAGATTCCTGTTGACCGGATACCCCTGGACGATGTCCTCCTCGAGAGCCCCTCGCTGCAGGTCATAGGGAAGCCTCTGCATTGAAACAACCGAGCAATTTCCTCTTCTGTGGATGTTGGTGATCATCCGGTTCGCGAGATAGTCCATGACCGCCTGCTTGATATCTCGGCGTTCGCCGCCGTTATCCATCAGCCTCTCCAGGGTCATCGGGATCATGGCGAAATTGGCTTGGTGCTCGATCAGGAGATCCAGATCATTCAAGCTCAGGTTGTTCCTCGAAAGGATATCCTCCAGGTGGGGCTTGGCTCCGCGTGTGGCATACAGGAAAACCCCCTTGCCGTTCATGTCCCCGAAGATATCTCCATTGTCCAAGAAAGCCTGGATGTAATCGGCGAAACACCCGTGGGTTCGGGTGTGGGTGTCTACGATTCCATAAGAAGGTTTTCCCTGGGAAAAGCCTTCTCCGCGATGCAGAGCCACTTCAACCCCTTGGCGGGACAGGTACACGGACGCCACCACGCGGCATTTCCCGGATTTCAGATAGGCTTGAGCTATCGTTTCGAGCAAGCC